>Ga0307979_1000403_pt1 | contig 29046 bp, 19 predicted proteins | sample OrgLakmetage1058_FD_201833 | JGI IMG/M metagenome (GOLD analysis project Ga0307979, IMG submission 201833) | Saline water microbial communities from Organic Lake, Antarctica - #1058 | ecosystem: Environmental > Aquatic > Non-marine Saline and Alkaline > Saline | place: Antarctica: Organic Lake...
TGCGACACTAGAGTGACACCAGAGGAGAAGCGGAGCTTCCTGGCGCGGCGTGCCCAAGAGACTGAACAACGGCGCGCTCTCTTCAATGCAGAAACAGACGCAGAAACGACTTAAGTCCGGTTTCAAGATTATTTCATGAACAGTTTCCACTTTAGAAGGGGGTGGAAGTGTTATGTAACCTGCCCTCTACACACTATCCTCTTTACGATTTTGACTTGCGCGCAACGCACGCGCGTACAATTATGCCCGCAGCATTGGCTTCTGTGTCATTTGGGTTTGTATTAGTTCGAGTTCGATGACGAGTTAAACCGCTGTGCAGCTCAAATAGCGGTTCAATAGCCAATCAAAACTCAAGTTAAACCGCTATTTGAACCGCTGTGCTACCCGGTTAATAAAAAACCTGCCACTTCTCGTTTTATTTAGCAAGCCAATTGAAGACGTGAATCATCGGGTGGCGAAGGTGCTGGCGTTGGAACAGGAAACGAAGGGGCATCATTGAGGCAAGACCGTATTGAGCGCGCGACTTGGCTGCGTGGGTGGAAGAGTTGATCATCTCCCCCGCTTAGAACAGCAAAGTTGACTGCGCTTCGGAAGCTTCCGAGAGCTAAGAGAATCTGCCTGCGTTTTTTGTTATTTCTTGTTTTCCACCCACCCACCCACCCTGCATTGTGATTCTGATATTACCGGAGAGAAAGGAAGCGAGGGAGGTGGCGGACCTCCTCGCCGGTCGCGGGAGCCAGTGAGATAATTTCCTGGAGAACGTGACCGTGGTGAGACTCGGGACCTGAGGAGAATTCTCGGACCCAAGCCAAGCCTTTTTTTGATCAATGGCACTAGGCAAAACGGATTTAAGAGCAAGCTAGTAAAATCCACAATTCTGCAATTATGCTCTTAAAAAGAGCCGCTGCATGATGCTTCCTCACATCCTCAATGGGCATGGCGCATGACGTCTTCTGCTCAGCTCCGAAAATCTGGGACGTCTCCTGCCCGGCGACATGAATCCTCGAAGTCTTCTGAGCCATCCTGCGCTGAAAAGCCTTCCTGTTCCGCTCCTTGACTTGCCCTGATGTTTGCCTGTTCCCCGTTCCGGCAGTGTAATCTCTCACCGTCCCGACGGTACATGGATCGTTCTCCATGGTTTCTGCACCAAATGGCACACAGATTTTTGCGCTTAATTTGTCCATATTCGTCAAAAAATGATCTCATATCTAAGGCCCGCCCTGTCGATTGTCCGGAAAGAACTTATCGCCCGCTCTCTAAATTTCGTTAATGCGGTAAGTCGAACCTCCCACCTCCCACACAAAGGAGAAATTCCTTAATAACACAACACCTCCGTCCACATACATCAACAAAGGGGACAGGGGATCTTTGCGCGCCGGCACCTCTGGTGCTCGTACGCTTCCCTGGATTCTGCGTCCTGTTTCCATTTTCTACCGGAGGTCGCAGAGTTGGCCTGATGCGATAAATCAACGCATCGGCCTCCACGTAACTGTAGCCCATAACCTCTCGTATGAGGGAACTTACTGGGTGGCTTGGTACTATTATTAGCAAAGCAGTGCGGGCCCTAGCGGCCCGTTTGGTGCAACGTCAGCGCATTTTTGTGACAACCCGGTGGTTGTGTCTTTTGGTGCTTTGTCTTTTCGGTAAATACACTCTATTGTGTATATATTAGTGCTCTCTCTGGCAGCACTCTTGTGTGTAGAGTAATCATTCTCTTGGAACTTTCCGAAGTTCCCTTGTTTGAGCCCTTAGCTTGGTCTGTTCGCATCCAGCTCGCCGTGCGAGCGTGTTGCTCAGTGGTTGGTTGACGATGTCGGCCGCAATTAGGAATCGCATTCCGACACTTTATAACTAGGATGGGATCTCTTGTTGTCCTGCTCGATAACAGTAATTTATTATTTCTACGTGAGCAGCAAATACAGGGCTCCCAGAGCCAGCCAACAGACGCAGAAACGACTTAAGTCCGGTTTCAAAATTATTTCATGAACAGTTTCCACTTTAGAAGGGGTTGGAAGTGTTATGTAACCTGCCCTCTACACACCAACTTCTTTACGATTATGACTTGCGCGCAACGCACGCGCGTACACTATTGCCCGCAGCATTGGCTTCTGTGTCATTTGGGTTTGTATTAGTTCGAGTTCGAGTTCCAGCCGAGTTCTAGCAAGGCTCCAGCTCTAAAAATGAGTAGCCTTCTAATTCCGGCCCTTCGAAGCCTGTCTCGAAAATGAGGGGCATTGTAATTTATAAGAAAGCCGCCAAAAAATCTCCAATACCAAGAAGGCAGAGCCGTCACAGGCGGGTTCAGAGATACACGGATACCTGAACCCGCCTGAAAAACATTGAGACGATGCCCTGCTGGGGCAAAAAAATAGCCCGGAGAATTTCCTCATGGATCTGGGACATGACACACGAACGAGCACTCAACCTCGCCTAACCCCGCCGACTTGTTCGGAGGAAAGACGCCAATTGGTGCCTTAATTGGCCTTCTGGAGCGAATTTTCTAGCGCACATGCAGCTCGTGGATTCTTCACGTGCCTCTATGGCTACTGTGTACTTGCCTTTCTTTGTTTTTAGGAGAGTATTAAGTAGACTAGGCGAGACTGATTTATATGCACAACGCACAATAATTCATATGTATGTGGGGGTGGGGGCGTGGGTGTGGGGCAGAAAAGTATTTTCAGCCTACTGTACACTTGAGGTTATTATCTATTTGCTTGGCGTCTTGGGGTGTCTGAGGAGGTGAGCTCCCCCCCAAAAGCTTAAGTTAATGCATAAAGCAATACCGAAGTAAACTAGTAAGAGTAAACCAAGAGGAAGCAGCCACAAGAAGACCCTGAAGGTTAGGCTGGCGCGCTTCGCACGCGCGTACACCTCAGCCCACTGCAGTGGCTTCTGCGTCGTTTGATTCTGATATCGAATTCGAGTTCGAGTTCGAATTTAAGCAGCCGAATCTGTTACTTTGTCCATTCCTTGATGTATTAAGCAATTTTCATCGGCCAATTGCACACTCGTAGCACTCTGTCACACTCATCTTGTTCTGGCTGACGCAGTGCAATTAAGGAAGCCGCCCAACGAGTATGCTCTAAGCTCTTCTAGCACTGAGGCCAACTGTCATTTCGGCGGCGGGGCAACCCTGCCCGGGGCAGTGGTCATGCACTCTTTGAGCGCATCGATTTGTGGTCGGCACTGCTTTTCATCCACGCCGGTACGTTTAAAGCAGGCTTGCACCTAACATATGCCAATGGCAATATCACATTATGAGTCAAGCTATCAAGAATAAAGTTCACTACTGCTAAAGATCTTAAGATGCACAATCGCATGCATGTACCTCAGCGTTTAGGCTCATGCAATGCTGCGGCGGCAAAATCCGCGTGCCGTCAAACTTCAGCTCTCCAACGTCATTGGCCTAATTTGATAATAAACAGTGATACAATCTCACGCCAAATAAAAACAAACTATAAGAAATCTGCAGCTAGGGCATTCACCTTTCTCCATTTGGCACGGCATTCTTCCAGAATTCGCATTGGGCCGTCACATTTTCGACCGCTACTGCGCTTTTCGTAGAGGCATTGGCGATACGCGTCGGCCTCACGTGGACAGCACGGGCTAGTGGCCATAGCGATCAGAGTTTGATGCAAGGGTCTTGATTATTCGCACTAATTGTCTACCTAAGGATGGTACCAAAGTATGGACACGTGACTTATTGATTGAGGACCCAATCGGTTGACTCAGTTAATTAAGTTTATACTCAGTTTAACAGCCACCACTTGATTGAATACCTACTAGGAGCTAGCTAGACTTCAGCAATTACTGCATGAGCATCGAAGCTAACTAGATTTGGCTAACCGAAGCTTGCCAACTCCTCAGCCCCCTTCACGCTCTATGCGCGCTACACTCTTCTGTCTCTCGTCGCACGCGCTCGCGCCTTGCTTGTCGCCACGAACAATCGGGATTATGTTTCTGTGATGCGATGTACTTACCGTACTGAGTACTGAGTACAGTACAGAAGTCGTTCTGTACTGAGCACAGGGAATGGAAAAAAAGTAGTACTGTACGTAGATACGTAGTACGTGGTGTGACGTAATTTCAAAAGCACAGCCACACCGCCGCCTTCGTACATCTCTACAACTAACGGAGCAGGCCAGTGGAAGTAAACGAGGCGGCTTCGTAAAATCAGGTTGAAGTCCCAAACAATGCGTCAAATTTCATGCCTGTTTCTCTGCGGAGTCGCGGCATGCCATGCTTTCGTCTTGCCGAATCTACGCATTGTACACGTGTCGCCGAGGTCTCCGATGACGCTGCGGGACCAGTTGCAAGCAGCAGGCCCCGGCGTCGCCGCAGTAAGCGACCAAGAACTTGGAGAGCTTGACGAAATGGTCAACGGCGAGCAGCTTGGCAAAATCATGATTGAAATCCCGCGCACGCCCAAGTCCTCAACGGAAGCTACTCCATCTGTGCGGCTCAAAACGCCACTGCCATTAGCGCCGGTGACCAACCAAAAAGAACGAAAGAAACCACGGCTGTTTTCCCTTACAACTCCTTTGCTTAGCTACCACTAGTGTCTAGCGGCAGAAACAAACTAGCTAGTCCTCCAGTATTCATTCGCCATCTTGATTGAAAAAAATAAACCGCCCTGTGCGTGTGTTTTGAAGGCGTCAACCGTGGTGGTGGGAGGGGGGCCTGCGGGCTTAGCGACGGCAATCATGCTCGCTAGGCGCGGGTGGAACAATATCCAGGTACTCATAGACTCGAGTTAAAGGACGAAGAAAATATGCATGATAGCGTGCCACGTCCCTTTTTGGTTGCTACAGATAGTACGTAGGATATACTCGTTTCAAAAGATGCCTCGGTAGTACGAGTGATTTCACCTGTGTGTGTGTTTTCTTTTCATGCTGCACATACATTATTTTTCCTTTCAGTTTGGCGGGATACCAGAAGAAAAATAGTATGACCGAGGCCTGATTTCGTATTTTATTCTGTGCCATTCATTCAAGTTTTTTATCCCTTTCACTGTTTTTTGTTTTGTTTTTCACTCATCTGAACTCCACTACAGGTCTACGATCGGCTGCCACCGCCGCCCGATCCCAGCGACGAAGCTATCTTCGCAGACACGGCCCGTTTCTACTTGGTACGTTCTTTTTTTTGCGCTCTACGTCGTGTCACCACATAACTCAAAAATAAAGGAGGAAGGTTTAGTGCTTAGGGTCGGTGGAGTGTACCAAGTTTTTCTTGTGGCTGCTTTCCACGGCATTTGTCGACCTTTCCCCACCTCACCTCACCCAGCCTTCCTACTTGTAATAAACGCGTTGTCCTAATATAATATATAAGTAATACACTACCATACAGGTGGGCCTGTCGTCCCGCGGCCAGCGGGCGCTGCAGCGATTGGACGCCTGGAAAGACGTAGCGCCTTACTGCTCGGCAGTGGTCGGGCGGAAAGACTGGTCGCCGCAAACCAGCAAGAAAGATGCTGTCAATGCTGCGGATTCACCTGCTGCCGCTGCCGCTGGCGGTGCTGCTACTGGCAAGGATGATGCCAGTGGTGGTGGTGGTGGTGCACCAGGAAGTCAAAATGGAGGCAAAACAGGGCAAGGACAAGGCATGTTCCCACCGCCCTTGAGCGAAAGCAGCGGCGACGATGAGTGGAGTTCAGCCAACGACGAGTTGGTGCCTTTGGAAGACCCGGGCGGCAACCTCAACATTTACGTGGATCGCCCTTACGTCACCCAGGTGTGATTTTAAAACTTCTTATTATTTTTTTTTGGATGATTCGGATTTTTAAAGTCAATCTTTCTCGCCTCTTTCGTGCTCTTTTTTTTTTCTCGGGTGCCGTGACGATCTTTATTTGTGCCACACACTCTATCTCACTCTGTCTTTCATTCCGTCCTGTGAAGGTCTTGGCAAGGGATCGCTTAGCTGGCGCGCTCAAATCTGTGGTCGAGCGAGACTATGCGTCTCAAGTGTCCCTGCATTACGAACATGCCTTGGTGGAGGCGGATTGGCAGAGCGAAGAAGTAACGCTCACCTTCAACACTGCTGGTGCTGGTGGTGCTGCTGGTGCTCCTGCTGACGATAGCAGCACGAGCACTAGTACTGACACTAGCAGTAACAATGACAGAAGTAGCACTGAGAGTAGCAGCAGTACCATGGTAGTCAAGGCCCCATTTGTGGTTGGCGCTGATGGTGCGGTGCGGTTTGTGGCGGATAAGCTGGCCGAGCTAGAAGATCCTAGCTACCAACAACCGCAACAAAAAGGACAAAAAGAAAAAGGTCAAGAGCTCGCTGCGACCAATGGCAGTGGCACCAGCACCAGCACGAGTCCTAGTCCTAGTCCTAGTCCTAGTCCTAGTCCTAGTGGCGGGCGCCCAGCGCCAAAAGCCATGGCACGTCTGGCAGGGCGCGTAGGCACTAAATTAGCGCGTGTTATGGGCCGCGAAAGGCCGCTGCGGATTGTTCGGTATGCTAGATAGGGAAAGGCAGAGAGAAATAGAACACGAGTTGCTGGTTACATGAAACTGACAAAACAATCACAAGAAAATGAGAGGGCTCCAACGGTGACGATTAGAGAGTAAAAAGCGAAGACGAAGGAGCACGCATTGTTTTCTTGATGTATTTTTTTTGAAAAGTATACATTCTTCTTCCTCTGCTTTCTACTCTTTTGTTTTTGCTTACATGTGCAGGTACCCGGACGACAACGCGCGTGTCTACAAGACGGTACCCCTCGCGATCCCTACGGGTGCCGCGCCTCCTGCTCTGACCGCTCAAGCCGCCGCAGCCGATGCAATTGCCAACGATGAGGCGCTGGAAGTGGCTAAGGCCAAGGAGAAGAGTGCGAGGCAGGCAGCAATCCGCGCGCGACCGACAGGTAACAAAAAATGGCGCCCTTTTGTTTTTTTGATGAAAATTCTAGCTTAACAGTAAGGCATCTGCAGGGTTTCTTGTGGTCTATTACATTCGACTCTGTTTAATTAGCGCCGTAATCCTTCCAGGGCAATATTGAGAGCCAGAAGGAAATAAATACGCCTTGCCTAAAAGTATGACATGCCTGTGTACTGTTTAGGCGGGTATTTGGAGGGTGTGAGTGCCCCGGTAAGCAACGGAGTGGCAAAAGCGGCAACGGCGGCGGCCGAAGCACTGAATTTGGCCAAAGCAAGGGCGTGGTGAGGAAGGAGAAGGAGAATTTAAAGAAAGGGATATTATACTACTGTAGTCTAAGCTGCTGTGTATGTGTCGGTATGTGTTATGTTTTTTTTTCAAACGAAGCAGCACTCTTGACACTCGCGCAGGATTTTTTTATTTTCAAATTCCCTACCACCATCAACAAACAGACATGAAAAATACTTCAGCTAAACCTCTCTCTCTATCTTCTACACCCAACCACTTTTTTTTCAGGTGGCGTTTGGACGTGAATTACTCGGCGAGGTCGTCGGATGGCCGCGTGAATTTCGACGCGTTGCCTTCGGGAGGTGGCAAATACTGCGGGGTAAGAGCTTCATGCTATACTTGTATAAGCACATGTACTGTAGCTGTTACATGTCCTTGAAGTGGTTCGTACTTCTATATACCACAACTCCCAGCTATTATAGCTGTAGCTGCTGCTACTCCTACTGCTGTTGCTGCTTTTGCTGCTGTTACTACTTTTCTTCTTAAACCACCCTCTTCTTCTCCTTCTTCCCTCTTCCCTCTTTCTTTTTCAACCTTCTCCACCGATCAAAACCCCCGTAGGTGCTCTTGCTGCGGTCCAACGATCCGTTGGCCCAACCCCACTGCAATCCCGAAGACCTGCGTCACGCGTTCCAAGAGTATTTGCCCCAGTTTTCCAGCTTAGTCAACGACGAAACCATGGCAACGGTGGCAGCCAAACCGCCCAGTCGATTGCCGACTTTTCGCTACGTAGGGCCACGAGTGCACCACGGCACCACCACGGTACTGTTTTGTGCTAATGTAGTATGGTTTGTTTATCTATAGATAAATAGGTGGAGAGAGAGAGAGAGAGAAATGGGGATGGTTGCGCGGAGATTAATTAAAAAAAAGAAGGAGGGACACCAAGAGAGCCAATGATAAACCGTAAGTGAATTTTGAAGTACCCTAACACTTTCATTATCATATTTGACGTCCTTCTACCCTCCCCCCCCCCCCCCCTACTAGTATACCCTCAATTTCTCCTCCACCTCTTCGCATCATCGTCACATCTACTTACTTCAAGGTGCTCCTTGGGGACGCGATTCATTCGGTCAAGCCGTACTTTGGCCTCGGAGCCAACAGCGCGTTTGAAGACGTGATCAGCTTGCAAGTGAGTGAGGGAGCGGTCGGTAGTGGTGGCAGGTGTGGCAGTAGATGTACTGTAGATGCGGTGGCATTGGTGGCAGTAGTGTACTTGTACTTGCGTGAGCGTGGTGGTGGTGGAGGGCGCGTTACTGGCTTTCCACCACATTTCTTATTTTCTGCGCGATGCTGTAAAATCTCATCCTATGGCCATATCTTGATTTTGATTCACATATTTTTTCTTGTACCACATTAGCAATGCCTGGACGGCAGCGGCTCCGATGCCATTGGCCCCGCGCTCAAGTCCTTCTCCGAGAAACGGGCGCCGGAAGCGGAAGCACTGGTAGTACAGTAGTAGTACTGCAGTGCGAGTGAATGGGCGTGCGGCGGCTAGCATTTTTGCTGCTAGTAGTTATCGGTTCTATTCTTGCTTTTCCTTTCGTTTTCATTCTTCTCTGTGTTTTTGTGACCACACGATGTGGTTATTTGCGCATTGGTCTCTCGGTCGACCTCTCCATGCATGCTACCATGCAGTACTATTATGTATGCAACTCACACGCACACAATACACGCTTGACATGAAACAGGTGCGCATTAGCCGGGGCTTCGACCGGCCGGGGTTCTTTGGGTTCTTGACCTTCGTCTTGCCGCTGATTTTGGACGGAATTTTCCACAAAGCGTTCCCGAAAGTTTTCGGCCCCAACACCATTGCCAGCTTGCAGGTGTGTGGCTGAGATTTACTATGAAGATTTGTCTACAGACTACAGTAGAAGTGGAGGTTACGGGAGAAGTTCTCAAATTGAACACTTCGACCGCAGTACCGTAGTCCGAGACGTTGGAGGGTCTGTCTGAGTTTGATTGCCTGTGTGTTCTTTTTTAAAATTACTCTTGACCTCGCAGTAGTGTCACTGCACTGCTATCTCTGCTTTTTTTCTCTCGCTTGGTTCAATGGACACGCGTCTATTTTGCTTTGCATCTTTTCTCTCAGGTGGAAGGCGTGTCGTTCGTAGACATTGCCCGCAAGAAACGCCGCGACCGCGCTTTGCAATTTGCGATTCTTGGTACTGCCTTGACAGCCTTCACCGCTGCTACAGCAACCGCTGGTCGCCTGCTTTTACATGCCCTTGCAACGGCATTTCAGCAGCACCCCAAGACGACTGCATTGGTTACTGCGGCCACTGCGGCAGCTGCGGCTCTGGGCTATGCTCTGGCATTTAAAATGAATGGAAGTCCGTCGAGCGCAGGAGGAAGTCTGTCATTGGGCACGAATTTGGGCGTTGCCATGAAACAGCGATTGGCACAGCGTGGAACTGGTACATCACCATCCTCGCCACCACCGCCACCGGCGGCGGCTGCTGCTGCTTCGTCGTGAGATTCAAAAAATGGTGTCTTGAAATTAAATCGAAGAAAACCCAAAGCAGGATGCAAGTAGGAGTTGGGGCACTCACACATTGGCCAATTTTTGATATTATTCGAACGTTGGTGTGTTTTATTTCTTATTAGATGTCGATACTGGGCCGACTGGGCCAGGTGATGGAGATGGCAGGGGATCGCAGATCAGGCCAATTTAGCAAGAGCAAGAGAGGCGCAGTGAAGTCAGTGGTATGCCATAGTACTGCGCCAATTCTTATTAGTCAGTTAGATGGCAGTGGAATTCTTTATTCTTTACATAGAGAGCAGAGGGCCCAATCCATATCCATATCGGCCACCTCCTAAGTACTCAATTCTGGGGCATGCTTTATCACATCGGCTATTTCGCGGAATTTGAAACTCTCCGTCACCTTACACTTACACCTTTTCCCTCCATATTCCCTTGGGCACTCGAACGCCAAGCCTAGCAGCCTAAAGGATGGAAGCTGGTTCTTCGTTGGGCTGGCCACGTCGCAACCACGTCGCACGTAGCACGTATGCCCATGAGCTGGGCGCCACGGCAATTACTGACTGGTTGAGTATCGCATTTTCGACCGATTGGTTGTCCACAGATGACTTGGGGCAGGACGTTGGAGAATGCGCTCAAAAGTAAGGGCATTTCGAAGGATTTCGATGAGTGGATCGCCATTGCCAAGGGCAGGTTGAAGTGGAGACAGCTGACTCACTCTATTCCCAAAACTCCTGATGCCTGATGGCTGAAGGACACCTCGATATAAATGACATTTTACGCAAAAGGGCACTCAGCCCAGTCAGACTTGTTCTGGAGGTTACATTTTTCTGTTGCTACTTGCCACAGTGGTGCTTCTTAGTATTTTTGGGGAGTATTAACTAGACTAGACTAGACTAGACTGGCAGACATGCGCCGCACTAGGAGCCACCTCTTCATCATTCGGAAGCCTCAAAAAGGAGAGCACAGCTGGCAGCTGGTAAAACAATTCGGTCCTTGGCTGCGGTAGAGCTATCATCGCCAGTTTTCGGTCGAAGCGCGTGAAATAATCAAGACGTTGCGGCAGGACGTGAACAGAAGACTATTTCCTTTATGGAATAGTTGGACGCGCCAGTGCTGCAACATTGCCCTCGGATTCCGCGACAGCAGCCGCCGTTGGCCGCAAGGTCGCGTCTTGAATCAAGAGAGCAGCAGCTAGGTTACCAAGCGATGGGCAGGACGCTACTGCTTCAGCCAAGAATTCGTCTACTTTCGAGCGATCGAGCGCAAGATGGCCACTGCCGCCGCCGCGCGCTTCGCTCCAATCTTCCAGCGGCTGCCCCAGCGCCAAGCCTGCTGTGATGAGGCCGAGGCTCCACACGTCGTCAGGAGGGCCGTAGCGCTCCCCGAGAGCCTTCTCAGGCGAGCGGTAAAGAAATGCTCCAACCCCCGAGGACGCAGTGGACTTGGAGAGGTTCAAGCTGGCGAGGTCGAAATCGATGATCACGGCCGGTGCGTCGGGCGCTTCCGAAGCCAAGAGCACGTTGTCAGGCTTCAGGTCGCGGTGTTGAAGGCATTTTTCGTGCATGTGCGCCAGCGCCGACGCAATTTGAAGCACCCACCGCAGACTTCGCACTGGCTCGGGCGAGGACTTCATTTTTATGCTTAAAGACCCACCCGTAAGGTACTCCATTGCAAGAGCCCAGTATTTGTCCCTCTTGCCGTAGTAAAAGCTACTATGGTAGCGCACAATGTTTGGGTGGTCGAGTTGCATTAGCACGTCTGTCTCATGTTTGAGCCCGGTCGTGATGAGCTTATACTTCTTGGCATTGACGAGTTTGACGGCGTAGGTGCACATGTCGTTCTTGTTCACCATGCGGTAAGTTTCGCCAAAACAGCCATATCCGAGAATGGCACCAGAATGGTCATCATCGGAGTCGTACGGGTCATACACAAATTGTTTCGCCATTTCCTCGCCAGTGCTTTTACTCAACGCTTTCAAAGTCTCGTCTTTCACTGCTCCATTCGAGTTGTTCGCAGCCGTCCGGGTGAGCTTGTACTTGGCTTCCAACGAGTCAAGAAACTCGGGCACGGCGTGTTTTAAGACATTTGCCTTCAGGGCGTTCACAATCGTGGTGTCCACGACCTTGTTCGTGTTGTCCGCCGCGCCACCGCCACCACTAGCAGCAGCAGCAGCACCACCACTGCTGCCGTGCATCTGCATGGCGTTGGCCATAGCAGAACCCGCTTTCGCGGCCGCTAGAGCGAGGTCTGCTTTAAGAACCTCCAGAATGCTGCCCAGCTGAGATTTTAGTAGTGCTCGGGAGTCGAGTGGAGCGCTAGAGGCCGCAAGGAGGTCGTCCACGATCTCGTCCGTGTTGTGCGCCGCGCCGCCACCACCGCCACCACCACCACTGCTGCCGTGCTCCTGCAAGGCCTCGGCCACCGCAGCCGCTGCTTTTGCGGCCGCTTGAGCAGCTTGTGTACCTGCTGCAAGATCTGCTTTGAGGCCCTCCAGAGTGCTGTCCAGATGGGACTTCATTTCTGCGAGGGTGTCGGCTTGAGCGCGCGAGGCCGCAAGGAGGTCATCCAAGGAGGCACCCTCCTCTTCCCCCAGCGTCTCCAGCGCCTCCGCCTGCGACGCAGACTGCTCCCCGTCTGCTGCTGCCGCAACAAACTCATGATTGAGACTTGCGGCTTCCGCTTCATAATCTGCACGCAGCTCCGAAAGATTGCTGAAGGATTCGATCTGCACCGCGGACATGACCTCCTGCAGTGCGCGGTCAAGGAGCGCAAAGAGCTGCTGAAAAATCTCACGGTACCTGCACGCCCTGGAGGTATCCGTCCGGCTTAGTGCGAAGCGTTGGCTCCACTTCGGTGATTCGCACCACTTTCGAACGCGCACCTCAAGTTCGAGAAGAATGCATACCACTTGAGCCAGGGAGGGGTGGTCATCCGGGAAGGTCGCCTCGGCGAGCGATGTCATAAGCCGATGAGCGGCATCAGCGCGGCGCGAGGCTTCCAGGACGAAGGCATCATTCACACTTGCGGATCTAACGTGAGCCACAATGGTGTTGCAGATTGTGGCGACAGCCGATAGAATGAGGGCTCCTGGTTCGATGCCAGGAACGACCACGCTCCTGAGAGTAGCTTCTTTTAGGAGCATATCTGCGCAAAGCGAATTATAACACAAAAAGCGTGGAGACAAAGAAGTACAGAACACCAGGCTTGCTGAATTAAAGAATCGAAATACTTGGGACAAGGCGCAAACTTTCGCGCAAAGGGCACGGTTTTGAAGCGTGTGGCCACAAGGCAACAAAGATCTCACTCATCGAAATACACGGCACATGCAAGTATGGCGTGTAGAGCAACACAAAAGCGAAAAATTACCAGAAGATGTTCGAGTGCGCTAAAATGTTTGAGGCCTTTATCACTTCTAATAGCGAGAGATCGGTTCGGCTTGTGAGAGAGCTGCTTTGCGATGACTCGAGACGACGAGGGAATGCACCACGCGGCTTCAACGTGGAGCATCAAGATATATACTGTATATATCAAGACATCAAGACCAAAAATTACTCCAGTTCTTGATTTTTGACACTCTTCTGTATCAAATAATTCGTAAGTATAGATGTAAATTGATACTACTTCTCTGTACTGTATGCTGTACTTAGTATCAAGAGGTGGGCAATCAGACCACGAGGCGACGTGAGGGTGGGGTGGGTAGGCGGGTTTTGGCCGTCCAGCTAGAAAAAGACACCGTTTTTCCCGCCTCCCCTAGAGGAGGGATCGGTTATTCCCGTATATAAAGCACCCAACGGACAACTCCAGGAGGGCGGTATTTCGGTATTTTCATCGCCCCTGGAGAGGGAGGCTCGATATGGAAATGGGTAATACCCACCACCAGACCAGGTGGGGGGGTGGGAATCGAAGGATCTCTGGAAAATGCCCCTCTCATTGGTCAAATGTTTTTTGCCCACCTCTTTTGTAGTATGGTATAAAAAGAAAAAAAAGGGAACTAGCAAGCTTTATCCCGGGTTAGATGGGGGTTCCGGTGTATATAAACCAACGTCGGTACTAAAGGGGTATGTTCAGTTACCAAGGACGCTGCGGAATGGATGGGTGGATCGTACAGTAGCTCGAGGACGCTTTCTTCAGGTGGGGCTCCAAACTTATGCTTGAAGAAAAATACAATGGCGCTGCGGCATGCAGCAGCCTCGCCTTCGGCCATTCGTTCGCCGCTTTCGTTTTCCCCATGTGCTGCGCCATTGTCACCAAGCTTAAAGGCGGGTTCCCACCAGAAAGGCTCTGGCAGCTATGCTGGCTTTCTTACTGCGTTCTTGGGCTTTTGTCTCGTTGAGCTCGACACACCACGCTCACCTAGGAAACTATCGATGGGAGTCTCTTTTGCTTGGCGTGTTTCTCGATATGTATTGCCTACGTGAAAGTCGAGTTCATTTGACCTTGGGCTCGTGGCTGTGGATTACTACGTTTGCTCGGGCGCCCCGCGCGTCGTCGAGCAGACAACGCATACGAACGAGGCCAATTCAATCAAAGTGTCATCGTCGCAGCCGCCAAATTTTCCGCAAGGCTTATTCCTATTTACCTTGCGCTTCTTCGCTATAGTTTTTTTGGCCTCAGCTGTCTTGAGCTCACCAAAGCGCTGCTACTTTTAAGCCTAGCCCGGTGAAAAGCGAAGTTTTTGAATTTTTGATGTCTGGCAACTGAACGATAAATATATATCCCATTTCTTGAGTTCAGTTGTCAACAAAAATCTGTACTTTATCGGGCATGTGTGCCTGATTAGTTCCTCTTCAGGTATTGGCATCTCGCATTGTTTGAGCTGCTTGCTTTATGTTTACTCCGGTTATGTGGTCCTTTGATTCCGGCTCTTTGGGGCCTGCGTCAGAATTCGTACTGTGCTCCCCAATAGCTTCTGTGCCGGCGAAATTCACCTGGTGCAGGCGTTGTTCCCACGTCGAGCACTTATAAAAGTAAATGGCATGAATTTGGCGCTCCTAGCAGAGGCCAATGCGGAGAACCTGTTTTTGCGCTGAAGAGTGTGTAGAAGGGCATGTATGCTGCAGTGTAAGTAGCCATTTTTTGGGGAAACTCTCAGCCCAGTCAATTTACCCCAAAAGCCACACTTTCCTGCTGCTTTATGGCACACTTTTCTTCTTGCATTTCGGGAGATGCAAGTGAACTAGGTTGAGCTAGTCCTTTGAATTTCTCTGAGATATTTTACTGGATGTGGGGATTCCGCGGCACTAGCTATGTATGATAAAATACGCGCATGTACCTCATGTTAGTTATCCATACACGCGCTCCCAAGTGCGGTGATTTCTTCCACGGCGAAAACGGTCTACGCGGTCTACAGTGCGACTATGCCCGTCGTTGTTCCAGCACTTCCTATGTTTCCAACAGCAAGTGTTGCATGCGCATCTGCATCGAGGAAATTGGGAGTTCAAGTTCTAGAAGTGGATTTGGCTCTAGCTTCCTGCTTACACCCAGCAATATTCAGGAGCAGCAAATCAAAGTTCTTCTCAATGCCAGTCCTTATCTTGGTATACATATGATGTTACTGGCCGATTCCAGTCGTATATAGGGAGTATACACCAATTCACCATGCTACTCCAGTCTAGTCAATGCACAATACACCCCAAATACAAATGAACCATGGGCACCCCTCTGCGCTGTGAGATATAGCAAGAAACGTAAGAAAAGTGAAAAGCGTAACCGTACGAACACGCCTGACTAGGCCGAGTGCCCTTTTATAAAAACAATTGCCTTCATTTAAATCATTTACTCTCGAAATGCACTTCAGCCATCGGACTGCGCTTCACTAATAGCACACGGCGCGATGCTTGCACATACCTAGATAACCTTCCCCAAAAAGGACACATAGTGCTTAGTGAATGGCGCTATTGTGCAATTCGGTCTCTGTCGAAGTCGCATTGAGAAGGCACGGAGATGGCAATGGCAAATTCATCGACGCGTACTCCTTCATAGCCAGCGCGCAGAGAGCAAGCACGTCTCTTCTAGGCAGTGTGGAGATGTACTTCGAAGGATCATGCTCACTGCTCTGGCTTCGGTGCAGGTGCAAAGGTGCACTCGGCATCGGCGACAAGCCAAACCCAATCAACTTGCGCAACACTGTTGTCGCGAATTCAATGTCACCTACGAGCGTAGGCATTGCAGTTTCCAGGTCGCCGCAAGCGACTTGCTGTGGCTGAATGTGCTCTTCCGAGTTTCGACGCGCGACCTGCTGTATGTGCTAATTGCAGCTGTTCTACGAAGTCGTGAAAGGACAAACAAGGTGGCCTGCTTTCGCCCCCATTCAGAGCTAACAATCGTGCGACTAGCCGTTTGCCGTCTACTTTGTCGTTCATGCAAGGTCTGGATTCGTGAGCATTGGAAATTTTCGAGCCGGCAAGGTCGTTGCTTCTCGATGATGGGCAGCATTGAATTTTTGAGTGAAAGGCCGAAAGATACCTTTCCATGGGGTCTCTCGTTACCCACAACGCGAAATGATCAGCGAGTTTGGGGGGGCTAGGTTTCCCCTTGAGCTGTTTGGTTCGGCCTCCTTGCCATTTCCGCCAATCATGAATGGCAATGTTTCCCGTGCTGTTGAAGGGCTCCCCCACGATGCCTTGGTGCAAAGCGTACAGAAGGGAAGTTGAACCGCACCTGCATGTGCGCGCGCGCGAAACAAGATAATGCGACGCATGAGTTGCAACCAATGTTTTTTTCTACTTTCAACAACATGTTCCTTAGGCTGTTTGTAACTTACTTCGCGCAAATGCAAATAGTGAGGGATTTTCTGCCAGCTGAATCAGTGTACGTGAACCGCACTCCCACCGCGCTAGTACTCAAAATTAAGAGACATAATAGGCGCATTCCCTGCAACATTATTGCCTGCATCGCGTAACCCGATGAATTCAGTACATAATACGTTGCTTTGAAGTACGGATGGGGCGGAACGAGTTTTCAATATCGCAAGCAATGAACAGAGCAAGTGCTGTGAGGTCGACGACTCTAGCGCTAATGCCGCAGTGCTGGCAATCTTACTGAGCTACCAAAACTAGAAATTTTTTTTTGAAGTAGCAATACTAGAAGGGCCTAGTAGTCTGTTCACTACTATCAAGGGTACAGACGAGGAGATATCCTTGCTACTCTTAGTCCTCAGTTACGTACCTACGAGCTGTTCCTGAATATGTATTCTAGCCGAACTAGACCTAGTTCGCGCTACTCACGGCTTACGCCTAGACTTTCTTCCGACGTTCTGGTCAATGAGACCATCTTGCTTCCTAGCTTGAGTCTCGTTCTCCTCCCGTTTCAGACGTGATGATACATTTTTCAATCCGACAAAAAGACAAAAATAACTACGTTGAATACGCAGTAAAAGACGTAATATTACGGTACAGTATGCAGCAACAATGCGATATGCTGCGTAACTCTAAGTGGCCTAACATTTCGGCTTCTTTGTTATCTACGAAGAATCCCAATGAGAGAGAGGGGTGACTTCTCAAACTTGGGAGAATGGGATCACATCAGTTTGGATTATCCTCCCCAATTGCAGAGAATAATCAACAAATAGCAAAGAGCTGCATATGAATGAATCTTCCAGAAAAAGTCTGGCTGGGCTGGATGTCCTTTTGCGTAATGCAATGCACATCTTTACTCTCATGAACCCTGTCTCGGAAGGTTATATGGGCTAGGTCTTGCTTTTGTAGGCTCTATGATATGCGCTCAACATGAACACCCATCGTGGGAGTTGCTGCATTTCGCTAGCTGGAATAAACGGAAAAATTCCCAAATTATAACCTCAGATCCGCGAGTGAAATTTTTATCGATTTGTGCTGTTGCCAGCATCAAAAAAAATCTCAGCAGTGGAAGCGTTCGCTAAGAAGCGAGTAGGCGGCAATTCCAAGAAGTTGAGGCACTGCGCGAGCTCTCGGGAAGTGACCGCCACCTATGCGTGGATACGACAGGAAAGGTAAAGCCAGCACATAGTATGGGGAACACTGACGCTGTCAACGTATGCACTGAAAAAGATGAAAACTGCAGAGCGTGCGAGATTCAATAGCATGCTGAGCACACTCGCGCTGATACGTAGCATGGAGGTAGACATGCGTAATCAAACAAGCTTGATCCATGCTACATGCCTGGACTGCCTTACCACTGGAGGTCCAGCTTTGGGGCCAGCGCTACTACTACCACTGCTGCTGCTGCTACTGCCACCTCCTGCACCGCCATTGCTACCACCACTGTAGCTGCTGCTGCTGCTGTGGTGCAGATGTTGATGTTGGGAGTGGCGGTGCCCCTGGCTGGCTACTTGTGCGGCGAATTCGGCATCTTGGTCGAAAGCACTCGCCGCTTCAAAGCTATAGAGTTGAAGTAAAAAAAAAACGGCAACATCAACGACAAACACACACACACACGTATCTTGGCAACAAGACAAAGGCATATACTTATGTCAGGGAAAAATGCACAAATCTGCCGTTGTTACACGCTTTTTCCATACAGTAAGGCAGTAAAATATTGGCGAGTTAATAGCAGTCCTTATGAGCTGTACTGTGGGCTGAGCTCACCCGTAAGTAGTACACGAAATTCACCTCCCTGATAAACAGTGCTACAGTATACACACACGCGATGTTACCCTCCCACGATGTACTGAACTACAAATTCATTCCAAATGTAGCGATGCAACTCTCCCGAAAAGCAGTGTTGCAGACCCATTCCGCATGCAGCAAGCTTACCTTCCCGTTAAGCAGTGCTGTAAGCCTAAGCCATCAGCGAGGTGTCCGTAGGAAGGGTGCGCTAAGCGCGTCAATCGACCGGGGGACACCTGAGTACGAAGGGAAAAAATGACCTCGTTAGAATAGGAACTATATTAGGAAAACACGATTTGAGGACTACATATTTGCAGCGCGAAAAAGTGAGAGCAGACAGTAAGTAGAAGACAACGTATGTGAAGAGATGAAGGGAGGTGAATGGAGTACACAGGAAATGACACAAAGGAAGAACCTAAGTATCATGGTTTCAATAATTGCTTACCTCCACGATTGAGGCACCATCAGGTAAAAAGAGGGCAGCAATTGGCAGCAGCGCCCACGCATGGGGTGCTAACAACACGTCAACTTGCGCGAGCTCGCGTACCTTGAGATTTATTTTCAATTGTGCGTGTAGAAGAAGCACACAATCAGCGAAATGATTACACGAGCAGAGATATTACACTCACCGCTCTTTCTCTTTTCGTTGTCTTAACAATTCCTATGATAAATATATGAACGAAGTAAGACTGGTGCAACCTCAAGAATAAACAGCTTGCACCAACATTCTGAGAGAAAGAAAGAAAGACATATCTGCACTGTCCTCTTCTGAAGCCCTTTAAAAAGTGCCTTGATACTCTAATATGCCTTCAAGACGAAATAACGAACCGATTTGCCGAACGGCTGCCCTTCCAAAAAGAGGCCATCGGAAACGTCTACTTGGCATTTTAGGCCGCGAGGTACCAAATAATCTTGGCACCTATTGTTTCATTGAAAGAAACGTTCGAGAATAAATGAAGTGTGGAGAATGTTCAGAATGACCGCAACCCAAAGCGTGAAGGTATAGGACACGAACAACGACGACAGCTACTACATTATTAGTAATACCACAATATTAGTACTGCATACAGATGAAAAGCCCCACTCACCACCACAAGACATTGCGCTTCGTTTGGTCTGCGTTCGCAACGCCCACGCGCACGTTCGAATCGCTCCTACTCCCACCTTGCAACCGCCTTGCGATGCCAACTTCTTCGTTGGTGGTGTTGCTGGCGAGCCTTCTTCTTCTCCATTGCAGCTGCTGTGAACCTTGCTGCGGGATTTGTTCGGAGCGACTGTTGCTATGATCGTTGTCGTGATCTTCGTCGTCATCATCGCCACTAGTAGTGCTGCTGCTTCCCGTAAGGTCGCTCTCGCGTTCCGCATAAATGAGGAAGCGCACCTGACAAAGTCGATGAAGAAGGAGAGGAGTGATTTAGAGATGCATGTGTGATAAACTGATTCAAATAGACAAAAAAAAGGCTGCGCCCTACTCCAAACAAAATACATGCATAAATGCCTCTCTGGATTCTACAAGTATTTTTCGAACGGAATGCCACAATCGAAAATCATCATAGCAAACGATGAAAATAACAAGAGCAACAAACAAGGATAAATAACAAGAGCAACAAAGAAGGATAATTTACCGTAATTCTTGCAGCTTCCGCCTTCGCTTTTGCGTCCAAAAGTTTCGCGTAACGAATGCGAGTCTCGACCTTAAATGATAGAGAAGAAAATTCGAGAAATCGTGCGGTACATTCGTATAAGGAGCTACCCAATATATATGAAATGCACACACAAATTCTAGGGCAACCCCCCCCCCCCATAATGATATAGCACAGAGTACTAAGCAGTTCAGAGTCCAGAGCACACTATACCTTATTGGGGCTGGCGTCTACATGTGCTTGGGCTTCGGACAATGCATCCACCGTGGCACTCGCCCGCTGAAAAGCTGCATACCCGCCCAAGACACCGTTGTGCACAGGGTAAGACGCGTCAAAGAGTACCCAACCGTCGTTGCGAAAAGTGTTGAGAAGTTGAAGTCGCAAAGACCGGCTCCACGGATGGTGCTACATGTACGATGTATGTAAAGAGAATGAGGCACGCATGCACAGATTAAAACGAGAAACACTTCCGAGTAGGAATGTTCACCTACTGCATACTGTTGAGAACAAAAAAGAAAGAGAATCATTCTGTAGTATTGCTGCTGCTACGCAGAGGGATTAAAAGTGCCTAGTTTGATATCCTAGCGATTCAACTCTTTCGGAACACCTCTCTCTCTCTCCCCTCCCCATTTTCTATAGAGCTCACTTTTCCAAACAGCAGCATCGGGTCGCCGCCTCGCATCGAGCGGCCGTAGCCATGGCTGGTTCGACATACATGAATGTAAAGAAGCAAAGTTTAGGTCAGAAGATGGATTGAGATGGAAGAAAAGGAGTGATTTGCGTTTACCGCAGATGTATACTATGCACTGTTTTTGTAGTAAGAGTGAGATAAGAAGAAGAAGAATTTGAGAAATTAGGTGAAGTGAACAAGCAAAAAGAGTAGTTGAGAAAAACGACTGAGAAGGAAGAGAATCAATCTGCGTTTCCTGAGCATGTGTACTACGGACTACAGTAGTACTGTTGAAGCGACTGCGGCAGAAAAAGGAAGCGCGGGTACATCACTCTGGTTATTTTAGTCACTGTTGTAGTGAATATGGCAGTAGCAGCAGCAGTAGTAGTACAGTAGTAGCACTACCAGTAGTGTAAGTGATACCAGTACCTGCGGTGTGGGGAGAGCACCAGCCGTTCGAAGCAAATGGTGTCGTTGTACGGTTTCGCTCGTCTGGGAGGCTTGTCTTTCATCGGCTCGCAGTCTCGTTTCGCTTCGCTTTCGGCTCGCTGGGCGGCTCGTTTGTAGGCGCGCGCATCTTGCTTGGAGTGAGCAGCAGCGGCCTGTTTTGGTTGAGAGAATATGGGAGTGTGTTAGCTCGATTCAAGTATTAAGTGAAAGCATGAGGAGAAGAGGGGCAGATGGCAGGAAAGGGCTGAATGATGAAAAACATAAGATATAAAAGTATAGTGGTGCGCAGCGAAGCCAACAATCCGACCATGCGAGCAAAAACTAAACTGGAGAAGAAAGCTGGAAACAAAGAAACAAAACAAGTGTGCACATGTGTGCACATGTGTGCACATGTGACGCCGTGCTACTCATAGTCCACAACCTGCGCTCTTTTTGCTGACGCTTCTTCTTCAAACCGCTCGCCGCAGTCGCAGTCGTCAGCAACCAAGAAATTGGTCTTATGGTGCGTATTATTCAACCAACGCTGCACGGTAGTATATTACGTAGTGACAGCAAGGGAAGGATGAGAGAGGGAAGAGAAGAAGAAAGGGAGTTGAGAAGAAACAAAAGAAAGAAAGGACGATAAGAGAGCAGCGCTGAAGATGAAAGTCATAATGTTCCCGCCATTACTCAACCACCAAACCAAACAAATTTACCCAGTCCGCCCAATATAGTTACACCCATCTCCAAAAAGGAGAGAACTCCACCTTTCCTTTCTTTTACGCATTTTACCTGAGCGGCAATGCGGAACAAGTGCGTGTGGACGTGACAACCCAATCCTTTTGCAATCGAGTGGTGGGCACAGCAGCCCGTCCAGCTTTCGTCCCCCTGTATATGATGTGTGTGAGAGAGACAGGAAGAGAGAGAGAGAGAAGTAAACAAATAGTGCACAGAAAGCAGGGAAGTGGTAGAGACACAGAGAGAGCAAGAATGAAGACAAGAGGGAAAGCGTATGATCGCACTAGAGCACAACATGAACTTTCTGTGGCAACGGCCACTTATCTGCACCCGTAGATTTGTAGTGGCTCACCTTAGTCATGCATTCGCACCCGTGGTCAACCAACACATGGTCAATGAAGGGAAGGAAGACGCCACTAGGGTTACTCAGCGCTGCCAGCGCCATCCACCCGCTAGTTTGAAATGCGTCTGCCGCAGAAGCATGAAAGCCCTGCGTACACATGGATAACAAATTGGGGAGACCGAGCAAGACAAAAGAAGAGAAAAGACAAGACAAGAAAGAGAGGAATAAGGCGGGGTGGGGTGGGTGAAAGGAAGAGGATCATTCGAACAAGAACTTATACGTAATAAGTAGTGCAGAGAGACAGGTTTACAGGTAAAGTGTATCCATATGACGACAGCTTGCTAAGAATTGATTCGTAGCGAAGCTATTGGTTGTGTATGCTTTTACTTCAAACATGCTAAAATTACCTGAAAGTGCAGCGTGGTGCCTTTGACCCACTTCCATTGGTTGAATGGGTCGGCGTCGGCGGCCGCGACAAACTGTATTTTTAGTGAAAAATACGGTATATTCGCGTGGTTAGGGAGGCATGCACGCACACACATAGTGAGTCGAAGAATCGGAATCATGAAACAGGTATTTGAAGAGCGATAATTTATGAACAAACTAGAAGTAAGAAAAAGGCAGAAGAGATGAAATTTAACATAATTACAGATCAATTTGCCCACACCTGAACGGGGTAATCCGCATAGGGCGGCCAAGACGGAGCGTTGACTTTACGTCGCTGAAAATCGCCAATTCTACAGGAAAAGGAAAGGGGCATACACGCAATAGTATAAAGCATGCACAAGTGTATGTCCGAGTTAACGTGAGAGTGATATTAGCGATGCAGTACGTCGCACAGTAATAGCTATCCTGTGAAGTGAAAAAAATATGACCGAGACAGAGAAGTAATAATAATCTGCCTTTGACAAAAAAATGCTCTTAGCCCTCCGCTGTAATCATCGTTGAAGAAAAGTGAAATCTAAGTAGTGAGTAAGACCACCTGGCAACTCGATGATGCAGTCCACGCCCATGCCCATGTTTCTTGCGCTGCCTTCGATGCCGCTCGCTATTGCTGTTAGTACTACTAGGGCTGGTGCTAGAATCAAGATTAGGTGTAAATTCAGCAGACGATTCGTGCGCAAAATCATTCGATTGTTCCTGCTGGTGCGATGAAGAAGATGATTGAGAAAGATCCGAAGAAAGGTCGGGCTCTGGCGGTTGTGCGTCGTAAGGCACTAAATCCCAAGCTATTTCCACCTGTAAGTTGATGTTGTTGCGCATGCACCATATATTAAGCACCAGGAAGAAATACAGAATAAATGAGTTAAGGGAGGTTGGAATTCGAGTGCAATCAGGGACCCTCTGCAAAAAGAATAAAAAATATGAAGATCAAACTCTTGAGGAGTAGATATTCTCTACCCTAACCTTGTAACGTAATCCTTATGCAGGAACGCAGTAACTAACATCTTATTTTCTTTACCCAAGTCCCCGAGTCGTTGACGTGTTTGTTGCCACCAAGAATCGTCGTTTTACGTTTGGCCACTGGCGGTGGCGGTGGGGGTTCGAACATTGGCATTTCCCAGTGCCCGCAGACGGCCGTCTTGCACCAACGCCCGTCGGGAATCCACACCTATTTTTAAAACGGTAAAACGTGGAAAATGGCAGAATGGCAAAACAGTCATTAAGGCCATCTACATGAAAGGAAAAATGATAAAAGCACGAGTGGGAATAGGGATTGGAAAGGAAGCACGAGGAGACGTAAATACAAAAGTTCAGAGGTGCAATAGAGTAAAGAAGACTGAAGAAAAGAAGACAAGTGAGACTCGAAGAAGAATAAGAAAACGATGAAGGAAGGAAAAAGGAGGAAAAAGTGAGCCCAACGCACGGGTCTTGGTTTAGGAGGTGGCGGTGGGGGCGGCGCAGGCGGCGGTGTTGGTTTTGCTTCCGTGAACACCATGGGGACTCCTAAATCCACGGCTGGCCATCCAGGAGGCGGTTGGTTGTACAGGGCGAAATGGTTCTCTTCCACGCTGGTTGTGGCAATCATGTCTCCCAGATCGCTGTTCATACCATTAGTGCTAGTGCTGCTACTGCTGCTGCTGCCTGTGTAACCGTCAAACAACCCATTGAAGTCTGCTTTATAGACATTGCCGCTACTGCGACTGCTGCTGCTTTCGCTACTCTCACTGCTCCTGCGGCTGCTCCCTGTACTCCTACTGCTGGTGCTGCTGGTGCTGCTGGTGCTGCTACTTGTGGTAGCTGTAGCCGCGGTAGTGGCAGCGGGAGCGTTCCTGTTGATACTGCTTTTCGAGTTGCTCCAGCGTTGGTTGTTGCTGCTCCAGCGATCGCCTGCTCCTTTTCCTACTCCTGCTCCCAATCCTCCCTGCACGGCTAAACGCCGTCTTTGCCTCTCTCTTCTCCCACTCTTGCCAGTGCCACCAGTACTACTACTGCTGCTACTACTACTACTACTACTACTACTACCACTGCCACTGCTAGTACCTGTACTATCACTACCATCACCACCATCATCACCGTCGTCGGTGAGCACTAAGAGCGTGGTGGAGCCTCGTTGCCGTTGCCAGTGCAAGTTGGGCCCACGTAAGAAAGGCTCGCCACCTAATTAAGCAAGCATATCAAGTAAGTAAAGTAAAGGAGGTCAATGAAATGTATTATGCTGCTTGATGTTATTCCTTCTGAACACGCGGATCTCACGGTATAGGCAACCAATACTAGCTAGGGAGTTTGAAAGAATCGAGACTGGTGCAAGAAAAGTTAAATCTCACCTTCTGAGGACATGACCAAGCAAACGCCCTCAAAGACTTGCGCAGGAAATGCAGCATTGTGGGCATGCTTGCTCTTCGGAGGCCGAGAATGGTGACTGGTGGAGCTACCTTTCTCATCCGACGATGACGACGAAGATGATGATGGGGCAGCCCATAGCTGAGCGACTGCATGCAGCGGCACCTAATTGTGAAAATGGAAGATCCATATCGACCGTAGGAAAATGAAAACATAGTGTAAGAAGGTGTGTGTGTGTGTTCGCAGCATCATTTGGGATGACCAGCATACACGTGTACACAAAGAAGCAGAAAGATATAGATATAAGGAACGGAAAAGCAAACAATTAGAAATGCTTCAAACATAGAAAAACGTACCCGCAAAGGGTTGCTGTTGCTTTCCTCCTTGCCTTCTTCGTTTGACCCCTTCCCACGAGCGTTGCGCCAAAGTGGGTGGGTAATCGGCCTCGAGTCCCTTCTTACAGGAGCCGACTCCTTCTCCACATACGAATTCTTTGCAGCGTCTTTGCTCCTTGTTGCCACTGTGGCAGTACCATTGACGCCGCCGTTCAGGGTTGTGGTTGGCTGTCCAAGGGATGATGCACTTGTAGTTGCCTCCTTGAGACCGTCAACTCCAAGGTCTTGCTTTTCATAGCTCTTTGAAATTTGCGACTCTCCGTGTACTGCTGTTCCTGCTGTTCCTCCTGACCTGGTAGTTGAAGACTTGACTGCTGTCGCTGCTAAGACAAACACGCCTTTGTTGTCCTTGGTTGCTTGTTGTGCAGAGTCCGACTGAGAATTTGTCGCTGCTTCTTCACTTTTGGAAATCCTCGCGTGAAATATAGCTTGCAAGAACGATAAGGGTGCCGCTGGCGTCGACACATTCGCGATTTTCTCGGCACTATTGCCCAATGTAAGGGCTACTAGCTTAGCCGCACTTTCTTCTTTTCTTGCAAGTGGGTCTGTCACTGCTGCAGGTTTAGCAGCCACTGCCTCGGTGTTCGAAGGAGAAGTCAGTCCTGCATGACTCCTGTCGTCGCCATCGTCATCGTTGCTAGCCTCACTGCTAGCCTCGGCAGGCAATTGAAGCGTGCGAGCTACCCCCGAAGACTTCTTTTCTACTAAGCTTGAGGCATTCAACACCTTCACAGCCTTATCAGAAGCTGCCGTTGCATTCATTGAGAGGTCTCTAGCTCTAGCTAGCCCACCCACGCCTGGATCATCACCATTGCTTGCACAAACTGAGAGGGCCCAAGCTGAGACTAGCACGATACTCCATCGCCGTACAACCTCGGCTAGAGAGCGCATTGGAATAGTCCTTACCATAAATGACGGGTTTTACCCAGACATCCTGCAGGCTATTACTTGTTACTTTAGAGTAACCGTAACAAATACAGCAGTGGCCCAGAAGCCAAAAAGGCGAGATGATCTGCATCAGTAGCTAATACAGGGGGATATTGTCATCCAACGAGCGTTCTTTTTGAGGGCATCCAACATCACTCATCTTACACCCGGCACCGGGCATGATGGATACAGGAAAGAAAAGCCAGGAATCCCTGGTACCGTGAGCATCTTCATATCTCGCATCAGCATAGAAGTCACTCACAGCCGTGTTGTTATCTAAGGCGGCAGCTTTCCCAGTGAAGGGTCATGGGGCCGGTATCGTTTCCGAGTTGCCCTGTAAGTAAGTACGAGACATGCACACTGCCGACTACCAATATCAATACGACCCAGCAGTAGAGTTCCTCTTACATCGCACTTAACCCGAGTCGCAATTTGATTACTGAAGTAGGGACTGCGAGTAAAAAAAAAGGCAGGGTGTATTTGTTCATCGCAAATCAGAAACTGCGAAAGCTAGTACCTAGGTATGCCATTTCCTTTCCATCGAGGAACTTACGTACGTAGTAGGATGAAATTAAACACCGAATACTAGTGAGTAGGAATGACTCAATAAACGCCCTTTTTCCAATTGATGCCGTATCTTACAGCAAGAGAAGAGATGTACTTCAGATACATATGAATTCAGGAATTAGATGCATGTCAACTTGTCATGACGAGACGAATTCTTTGGCGCTCTCGAATGCACGAGACGAGAGACTTTTAAGCGTCCCACGCGAGAATGGTTCGATAGCATTCGACCTTGTTTTGCTGCAATGCATCCATGGCCTCGTTTACCTTTGAAAAGGGTATTATTTGAGTGAAGGTCTCGTCTGTGTTCTTGAAAAGATCTTGGTTCGCTGCTACAATGTCGAGCAGTAGATTCATTCGTGCCGTGCCAATGATGATTGATCCGGATATTTTCTTTTGTTGAGTTATGGCTGTGATGAAATCATATTTGAACTCCGCATCATCGGCGCTTGGAATTCCGACACGGCAATACGTTCCATCAAACTTAAGTAGTTCCATCCAAGGTTTCAAGTCTGTGTTCACTGGCGTGCAATCGAGCAACAAATCGAATTTGCCCTGGTATTCTGCCATTTTTGCTTCGTCGGTGCTAAGGAGAAAGTCGTTGACTCCTTCGTCATAGCACCCCTTTTCTTTCTTCGGGGATCGGCTGATTGCTGTCACAGATGCGCCTTTGATTTTCGCAAGCCGGATTGCTGACGTTCCAAGCCCACCGATACCTATGACGCCAACCTTGGTTCCCACTGATGCGTAGTCAGTCAGTGATTCGAAAACAGTCCCACCGCCACACATGAGCGGACATGCAACTTCGGCAGGCAATCCCTCCGGGATCTTCACAGCAAAATGTGCACCAACCCGCACAACTTTCGAAAAACAACCGCCATGTTCATTGAAATTGCCTTCTTTACCCCATGGTCCAGCATTCGAGCCGAGGTATAAGCCCTGTAAAGTAGGGTACGATTTACGCCTCAAAAGGGATCTTAATAATTGACAATCGCACTTACTTGGTATCCAGTCCTGCAAATATTTTCGCGGCCACAAAGGCAGGCATCGCATACACGGCATGAATCTCGAACCCATGTCACTCCAACGACGTCGCCTACTTTGTGCGTTTTCACGTCTGAACCGATGCGCCGAACAGTCCCAATTCCTTCGTGCCCAGCTACCATGGGATAATTACTGATCCCCCAATCGTTGTCCCGCATGTGAATTTCTGTGTGGCATAAGCCATTGTACTTCATGTCAACTTCTACCTCAGTAGATTTTAAAGGTGGGAGGGTGATCTTTTGCAATTCAGCTTTCGCTCCCTGCGAAGGAAACACCTGAATTTGCAATCATAGAGACGACAGGCAACGGTTAGTCACCAATTATGAGATAAGCGAATACGTGGAAATGCTTTTCTCACGTAAGCGTCGACGTCGATTGGGCCTTCCTCCTCGACACCAAAAACCTGCAAAGTCCTACACAAAGCAAATTAAAAGAGTATGCAATGCATTTATGGATTAGATCAGCGCACTAAAAAATCTACTCCAATTAAAAATTCTGATTACTTTCGTGCAAAGGGCCTCTTTGCAGGGAGGATAAACCCTGAAGCCCCCTGAAGCAAGAGGCAGGCAACGAAATCAAAGCGGGGCATTTTGCTTGGTTTGTGAATAGTTGAGAAAATCTAATCAAGAGTTCGAAAGTCTCGTCTTGTCAAAAGCACGTCAATTGAGAAAATCAGCTTTCATTGCTATTACTTAATTGGGTGATTATGGCTTATCCTTTGAACATGCTTCTTTGCTTCTTCAGTGAAGTTCAAAGGGAGCGGCTTTTTACCAAGGGGTAAGGAAAGATATGTTATGCACGTGAAACAAAACAACATTGTTGAAATCTTTATGACTACGAATCATGTATCAGAGATCGCCTAGTATCCACCCACTCCCACACTTTGCGAATTTTGACTGATCAAAGATATCTGTAGCGTGTTCTTCCACGCGCAACTTTGAACAAACTGCACCTGACTCGAATATGGAATTGAAACGCACTTAGCTATTGCAGTGTAAATTCATTGAAAAAATAAATTTTTGCACTAAAAATAAAACTATAGCGTAGTTCATTCAAGACTCGACTATAGGACTATAGGAATACTGAATCATAGGGTCGTCAGTCGTCAGCAACGCGAGACAGAACACCGTGAACTTGTTTGTCGGAAGGATAAGCAACATTATTCTCCGATGGTGAATGTATGGTAAAGCTTTGTAAGTGCAAGGCGATCTATCTAGGATTATACACAAACCTCGATATGGCGAGATATACTCTTGTATTATTTTCCTGATAATATAC
>Ga0307979_1000410_pt1 | contig 28870 bp, 24 predicted proteins | sample OrgLakmetage1058_FD_201833 | JGI IMG/M metagenome (GOLD analysis project Ga0307979, IMG submission 201833) | Saline water microbial communities from Organic Lake, Antarctica - #1058 | ecosystem: Environmental > Aquatic > Non-marine Saline and Alkaline > Saline | place: Antarctica: Organic Lake...
TATCATCAAGGGGCACCGGTCAGGGTAATAGCGGAAGTTCAGAGAGGCGGGCAGGCTTAACGGAAGGAGCAGCAGAAGTGGAGGCGCTGGAGGCAGCGCTGCTAAAAGCGAAAGAGCTGAGCACGTCCTTGGGAGAAGAAAAGAAGGCGTTACAGCAGCAGTGCAGTGACGCTGAGAACGATTTGGCTGCATGTGAGCTGAGGACGCGCCGTTTAGAAGCTGCTCTAGAAGAGATAGGCGCCGCGGATGCTTCGCTTCCAATTACTTCTTCTTCTTCACCCTTTGATGACGATGACTATGACACGACTTCTTCAAAACAGTCATCTTCACAACAGCAACGGAAAGGTGCTAGTAAAACGAGTGCATCTGGCCGAAAGAGCGCAGTAACCACCAAAAGCACCAAGGGGAAAGGCAAGGCTCGCAGCAGCACTAGTCATGGAACATCTTCTTCAGCACGAGGGCGAGCGATGGCTCAGCGATTAGCCGCTACGGTGCGAGATGCCGCAGAGTGGCAGCAACAAGCAAGGAGGCTGGCCAATCAGCTGGAGACCTTGTGCACATCCGGTGGTGGTAATGCTGCATCTCGAGGAGATGCCTCGCCATCGTCACCGTTGCATTCCCTTCCTGCGAGGCCTGATTGGAAGCAGCATGCAGGCGATGTTGATGGCGGTCGTCATGGCTGGGGCAACACCAATGCAGTTCCAACCACCCCGCCTTACTACAAGGCACGAGAAGGCGAGTCTCCTACCACCGGTGGCAGCAGCAGCCTGGGTCCTTCTGACGGAAGCCCGCAGTCGGTAGGAGACATGTGTGCAGCGGATACTGAGAAGGAATCAAAGGAAGAAGAGGAGTCTGAGCTGTCTCGCGCGATGGCCACCTTGTCGGGCGAAGTTGCGGCTCTCAAGCAGGTGGGAATGCGATAGTTTTGTTTCCTTTCACTCCGGTCTCTTCCTAAGTAGCTTTGGATTTATCGCCGTCCAGTTTTTTGCATCAATCTCACTTACTAGTGTGATTATCGTTGTTGTCCTCGTACTTATAAATGACTACTCGCCCACTCATGCCCAGGCTCGAGAAGCCCAAGAAGAAGCAGACGAGGCGGAAGCTCGGCAGAAGGAGCGAGCAGCGCTCGAAGGAGCAGTAGCAGCACTACAGGCTGAGGTGGTGACTGCTGACAGAGAACGCGCGGCCACATCGGATAAAGCCTCGAGACAAATGCGAGAGTTACTGGGAAGAATTTCGACCTTACAGGTATGTGTTGCACGGTACTTACTCCAATGATGCTACACGTAGCCTCCCTTTTTAAATATAATTTTGTTAATGCAGAGGTTCTACACATAAGCACTTTCTTTCTGAGGCCCAATCATCGACCTCTCAAAACTCAATCATGTTTTGTCTCCGATTGATGTGTATCTTTTTCCAGTCGGAGCTCTTGGAGTCTCGGCAGTTGCAATCGGCGGCTGAGCATAGAGCTGACCTTGCTCTCGCAGCTGCGGAAGAAGCAACAGCGGCTGGAGAAGCTGCCAGCGCGGCTGCTGTGCGTCAACGAGAATCGAGCTATTCATCCTCATCCTCGTCGTCTTCGTCCTCGTCTTCTTCCGGATTCTCAGCCACTCCGGATTCGCACACGCCTCGGTCAGAGCCACAAGACCCAGCGCATGTAGCGGTGAGCGTGGCAGCCCTGCAGCGCCTGAACAGCCTGCTCATCTCAGCCAGTGATCCCGCTGCCTCCATCAACGAAGCAGGTGCAGCTGCGGTGGGTAGCAGGATTAGTGTGGGGGCTAGCGTGTTTTCCTCCTCCTCAGAGCATGCTCACAACTCCAGCGAAGGTGTCGTTACCTTCACTCAGCTCGAGAGGCGATTAGGGGCTCTACAGCAGGCGCACGCTAGAAGTGCAGCCCGAGCATCAGCGGCAGAGGCTAAGATCACAACCGCGGAGCAAGAGGTTCTAACTGCGAGTGCTCAGCGAGATGCCGCAGTTGAGGCAGCGCGGGTGGCTGCGATTCAGGCACAGGAAGCAAAGATGAAATTGAACGATCAGGATGGTGAGTTGCAACGCCTTCAATTAGCCCTTCAAAGAGCAGCTACAGCATCTGCTCAAGCACCAGAGGTCATTGGGAGCGGCAATAATCCAGCATCTCGTAGGGGAGCTGAAGACAGGGAGTTGCGTTCGTATGACTTTAATGAAGATGATAACGAAGCAGAGGAAGCCGCTGCTGCACTCGGCCTGACTGCTCGACCTCCGCTGAAAATGACCCAATCTTCGCATCCTGCTGTTGGACCTTCGCCTCCTAATGCACGATCGAGCGGCGATTCTTCTACTAGCGACACTGTCGAGGAGGGTGACCATGAGAGCCGCAGTGATGACAATAGTGGCGATGGTGCAGAATCAGATGACAACGAAGAAGGAGATGGCGAAAAGGTTGATGCACCAAAACGTGGCAAACACACAGCCAAAGCGCCAAATGATGATTCTCAAACCAAGACCATCGCCCAATTGTCTGTTAAATTAGAGCGAGCAGAAGCACGCGCGCATGCTGCTGAAGTTTTGGCATCGGAGCTGCAAGAGCAGGCAACCAAGCAAACAAATTCATCCAACATTTCAAGTGCTAAGGCGCAGCGTGGCACCAAAAGTAGTAAGCTAGCTACTACAGCCACAAGTAGCAGTGGCAGCAAGAGTAGGAGCAAGGGTGTTATGGGGAGTAATGAAGGAGCAGCCATGGCGGCACTGGAGACAGCTTTGGAATCAGAGCGACAAGAGAAGCAGCGGTTAGCCGCAGCGCTGGCAGCCGCCTATGCTAAAGAAGATCCAACAGCTCCAACTTCACAATCAGCTGGTGAGGCTGCCATATTAGGGCAGCAAACGGCCAAGAGGGAGCTGGAGAGCGAGCGAGCTCTGCACGAGGAACAACTGAAGCTGCTGCGAGCGCAGTTCGTCCGGTAAGATAATAAGTAAAATGGGCTTTCGGATTGTTTTTCTGAAACCTCTTGATTCTGAATTTTACTTGTAATTTCCGTGCTCTAATATACCATACAGGTCCCGCGCTGCGCAGCAAGAGCAGGTCGCTGACCTCGAGCGCCAACTTCGTCTCATGAGAGGCCACCAAGCTCGACTCGAGCGGGCATCTTCATCATCGTCTCACCATCAGAGTACCTCCTCACAACCCATGCCGCCTCCTCCTCCGCCTCCCCCCTCTGCTACGGGCATTCCAAGGCACTTGCAACCTACCGCTGCCGCTGCCCATCGCCTGTCTGCCAAGCAACAAACCACAAAGACTCGCTCCAGTGGTGGTGCCAGTGGTGGCAGCAATTCTACCCACGAACAAGAGATGGCAGGAGCAGGTGGAGCATCGTCAAGTGTGGCTAAAGCGGTGACAATTGCTGTCAGTCAGTCCGAGGCTGAGTTGGCAAAATGCCTGGCACAAGTGCGCGAGCTCACGTTTGAGCGAGACTGCCGCGCAGCTGAGGCAATCGCTGCCAAGGGTCTCTTGAAGAAAGCACATGAGGAGTTGGCATCAGTGACAACAAAGGCTGCTGCTGCTTCAAGTAGTCTTTCAACTGCACCGGTGTTTTATGGGTCCAATAAAAGTGCTAGAGCTGCGGCAGCGGCAGCTGAAAAGGCTGCAACTGAGAAGGCAGCAGCAGCCTCAGCCTCAGCCAAGACTTCTATGGCAATGTCAACTCGTGATTCCTTGGCGGAAGTGCGGTGTGAAGTCGCGACACAAGAAGTGAAGACGCTGCAAGGATTGTTAAAATCGAGCCGGGACGTTATGATCCCTCTCAAAGCGGAGCGTGTAGCTCTCATAGCCGAAGTGCAAGAATGGAAGAGGAAGTGCGAACAGCGAGAAGAACACTCGCAGCAAGCATTCCATGCTGCTCAGAGTAGTGGTCGTCGTGACATGGGAGCGATTACCAAGATTGTTGAACTAGAAGGCCTCGTAGAGCATCTCAAAGCGCAATTGGCACAGTCACAGGCTCAGCTGGCTTACAGCGCGGCCAATCTTAGCGCAGCATCTTCCTCTTCAGCAAGCGATACCATTGGTGCCCTGAAACAGCAGGTTGCATTGTTGCGTGAGGAGTGTGCGCGGAAAGGTCGATTGTTAGCCGCTGCAAAGCAAAGGGCAGAAGGAGCGGAAGCAACGTCAGCACAAGCCACTTCTAGCCTTGAGGCAAGTGAAGAGAAGCAAAAGCGCATGTCCTCGGAGTTGGCGCGGCGTCGGACCACCATCGAGGACCTGACGAAACGCTTAGGAGAGGCGGAAGCAGCAGCCAGCAAAGCAAACTTACAGGGTGGGTCAAGCGCGAACAGCACGCACGGGAGCAGTGAGCTTCAGGGGAGCAAAATGAGGGAAGATGCCGCTGCTGCGCTCTCAAGAGATGCCCGCCAGCGACAGCAAGTAAACGTTCTGAACATATAGTACATGTGCGATGCTAGTATCCCTTGATGATGTGTACTGCATAAATGCTGCTTGCATGCTTGGTTGGTTTGACTATTTCGCACACCTTGAACTTGTTCTCACTCATTTTCCGTCGATCTCGCTTTTTCTCTCAACTCCTCTACCGCGGTAAATTCATGTAGATCGTGTCCCTGAAAGTGAAAGTAGAGTCACAAGCGCAGCGCATATCGGAATTAGAGTCTCAAATAGCAGCCCTTAGCGAGGCACACGACAGGCTGGCAACTGCTAAGGTAGAACAAGCGATCTACTACAAATAATCATTATTTACACGTTCAGCATCTTGTGTGCATTTGCGGCGTTTCAGTCTACTTCAAACGTCTCTCTTTTCAATTTTGCTTGCACTAATTTCACGCCCTTGCAACAGGCCTCGATTGCTCAGCGCGATGCTCTTTTGAAAGCTGCGAAGGAAAGCGCCCACACGGCGACCCGAGAATTGGCGGAGTATCGAGCCGCAGCGGAGGCATGGAGAGAAGAAGCTGAGCAGAAAGTGCGAGCGGGCTCGAGACGAGTAGACCAAGCAGAAGCTCGGGCCCTTCAGGTGAATTAGTGGTGGTGGTGGCCTTCCTATGTGTTTTCACTGGAACACATTCTGTTTACTTGCTCTCGTATTTAAAACATGGTGTCTTTTGGTGCTTGTCGTGTATGTGAGTATTCGGTGTGTTTTGTGCACTCCTTGTTCCTTCTTCAGGCTGAAGCAGCAGCGTCGTTAGGGCGAGTGCACGCTGCGGAGACCTCAGAGCTGATGGGAGCAAGAGAAGCAGCGGTGGCGGAGCTGCAGCGCTTGCGAGTAGCCGTGAGAGCAGTGGCGCAGCACTTGTTCGATGCCAGGAACCAATCCGCCGCCTCCGCTGAAGGCTTTACCTGTGGCAACGGCAGCAGTAACAAGGTGTATGGGCTAGAAGATTCTGAGTTGAGGTCGATGTTAGGCGCTGTGTTGGGCAGTGGAGGCGACGAGGAAGAAGGTGCTGGTGCGTCATCTTTGACCACGGCTGACGCGGCTGCCGCCTTTCATGGCGAGCTAACGGCCATTTTAAACGCGCCGTTGGACGAGGAGGCGCTCCGTGGTGTGCTCATTTCATTGGCAGAAGAACGCGCGAAGCTGGATGCAAGTGCTGCGCACTCCTTAGCGATTACTGGGAGCGAGCAGCCATCCGTTACTAGCCGAGGACGAGTCCTAATCCGTTGATGGTATGCCATTTAGAGCGGCCGCATAAACCAAACTCAGAATAAACTTTTTCTGATTTGATTCGCTGGGGAGGTAGTGAGATATTTGAGCTCAAAAGCAGGACATCTGACTCGAATTCGCTTTTAGTGATTTGCGACCAGTATGGAATTCAATGCCGGAGAGTAATCAGTAATTCGCAATTCGCGCAGCGCACAGAAACGTATACATCCCTTATCCTTATCCTTATACTTATACTCTTTCCGTGCTGCTAGCGAGATTTCCTTTACAAGTGAAGTAGTTTCCATCAAAATTAGACATTTAGACGCTATATCTGCCAATGCCGAAGTGTGAAATGGCTTAACGAAAATGCTTAATGTTCGAGGTTTCAGTTTCAGTGCTCAACGCCCCACGACCTCATACTAGTAGAAGTAGAAGGAGGCTGCTGTGCCTAGGCCGCATCTCATCATACACGCGAGCTTCCAGTGCTTTCTAAATACAGAGCATCTGAAAGCTGGATAATAGTAACTTGTGCGTAAGGGGTCACTCATGCTTGAATAGCGGTTGCTTCTCTTTCTTTGTTGACCCTCTGACCTCGGAAGAGCCCCTCCCCCCCAGCGAGCTCCAAGGATGGGCTCTTATCAGCAACTTTGGCACTCCCGTTATATTATGCAATCGTCAGCGTAATGGCCGCAGTCCACAGAACTCCAGAAACAGTCCGTGTTGCTATAAAAGTGGCCCCTAGTCCAGTTCGCCCATTTCAAATTTCCAGTGTTTATGAGCCCCAAAATGTCATCGGTCTCTTCCCACATCCTGAGTGGCTGCGCGTACATGAAGAAAAACAGGCGTTGCTGCCCGTTTCCTACATCATAAATGCGCCATACCTTCATGTTTGCAAGAATTCCTATGGCCTCAACTTCAGCCCAGGTCCAAAATGTTTCTAAGGCTACGCCATACGAGCAAAATCCGCCCCATGCTGGTAAATACCGCGTTGGCTCGGCTGCAAATGCCGCCTGATTGGCTGCGCTCGAAAAGTAATACGTGTAGCCCTTGTAGGTTTCCGCATAAGCTGCCGAGCCGTTGATGGGGAGGGCATTCTCTGGCAGAGAAAAGTACGCCACGAGGTCGACACCTTCGTGGGCAACCTTGGAGGTGGCCACACATGCGTCAGCGGACCTGTCCTGGTCTAGTTCTGCGAAGTTGGTTGAATCCCCACCGCTTAGGACTTTCTGCTCGATCGCGGAATTTGTGTCGAGATCTGTAGTGTGATTGCGCAGTTCCGGTGCAAACGCGATACCTAATGCAACTACGAAGACCGTGGCGCAAACAATAATTCCTGCGATGGTTCGATTTCGCTGTGGCCGCTCCTTTATAGAATGCCCCAAGAGTGGAGTCGTTTCCATAGCGTTCAACGAAAGTATTCAGGCGCTCAGCAACTCAGCATGATGAGAGTAGCAGCCTTCCTAGTAGATAAATTCTGCTCTCACGCACGAATGCATTCCTACGATAGCGCCATGGGAAGCTTTCCGAGTATGTAGTTAGTGGGGAAGAAATCAACACTACACCTTTCTAATTTTCAGCGTGGACTTCGGCCGATCGGAAGCTCGGAACTGCAAAGAACGAAACAGCCGAACTCGCACAGCGCACAGTCCTTCAAACGCAAAAATCATTGGAGGAAAAAATTAAATAATATTTCCGCCGCTAAAATGGCCATGTTATGAGGATAGAAGAAGCTAAGCACCTACAATGGAGCTGCCTAACAATACGCCAGAGCCCAACGCCCTTGTGCCATGGCTGCAGCCTAGCACCGAGGTTATGAAAGACATCGTTGACCGCTTAGTGAATGGTGACGGTTATGTCGTCATCCCTGGAGTGTTGTCAATCGAAGAAGCAGACGAAGAACTAAACCGAATGTGGAGCTTTGTGGAAAAAGTTTCGCCTAGCGTTGACCGAAATGATCCTTCCACTTGGTACCCTCCGGATGGATGTAGCGATGATCCGTGGCCTCACACTCAAAAAGACCGATTTCAGCTGTACCAAGCTGGCTGGTTGTTCAATGACCTGAGGGAGAAGCTCGCAGACCGAGTCTTCGAGCCCCTTTACGGTACGCGAGAGTTGCACTGCTCGAAGGATGGGTTCACTTTCCATCGACCTACAGGGCCTATAAGAAGCCCTGATGGTGCGATGTCGTTTGAGCCGCCTCGCTTCATGAAAGGACCTCGACATCAGGGCACTTGCGACGAGCATTTCGATCAAGGCGCTGCCGTGCGAGGGCTGCAGTGTATTCAAGGCTCCGTTTCTCTGTTGGACCAAAACGAAGGCGATGGATGTTTCTTGTGCTGGCCACGGAGCCATCAAAAGCATGGCGCCATGATGGACGCTCGGGAGGCGGAGGCGAAAGTGGGCTCATCGAAAGCTCGTTTCGGAGGCTCCCAGTATTACGTCCCTTTGACCAAACATGAGCTGGCGGGCCTGGCCCGAGGCGACTTCGGTGGAAAGCCTGGGGATTGTATTGTTCGTAGAGTGCCCGTGAAAAAGGGTGACGTGGTGCTCTGGCGATCCGATCTCGTGCACGCTGGGGGTGCTCCTTTTGGACCCCTCAAGAGCAAGACTGCGAGATGCAGCAACAGTGGAGAAGGAAACAGTATCAGCGACAACAATGAGGTCGGCATGGGTTCATTTCGAGCAGTGGTGTATGTGTGCATGGCTCCTGCTGCCTTGACGCCCGAAAGCGTTTACGAAGAGAAGCGCCGAGCTTACGATCGCATCGTGTCAGCAGGGCATTGGCCTGGTCGTGAAGACTGGTTCGAGCCTCGAGATAGACCGAGCCGAAATGTCTATTGGGCCAGCCCGCCACGATTAACTGACAGGCAGGCTGAGTTGTATGGCCTCACTAGATATAAGAGCAGGGGCGAAGCTGAAAGCACTGATGAAAGAGAGACGGAGACGCCTTAATGACGTTGGTCTCAAGAACGCCAACAAGCCCACGAGGCTCGCATGCATCAAGTTTTACGTTTTACGTACACAGGAGGCAATTGAGATGTAGACAATACGGATGACGCACTTACTGCAGTCACATAATCGCGATAGGGCTACATTGAGATCAACTAACGAACTCAAATCATAAATCATAAGGCACGAACCCAAAACTTGAACTTTTTCCTTGTTGCTGATATTGATATTGCTTATACAGTACTCAGTACTGAGACAGACGACAAGAAGAAAACAGGGTTTTACATAGAACAAGTGCGCAAATCACGCAGTAACCAGAATTCCAGTCACCATGCACCATAACAATACCAATAGCCGTCAGAACATCAATATGAAATTCAATTCGAATTGCGAATTGCGAATAATTTTAATTAAATCTAGTACCAGGAAAGATGAACTGCCCATATGGAGAAGGAGATCACCATATGGGGCTACTCGCCCTTGCCTAGATCCCAGATCCGCTGTTGCTCTGCTCTCTGAAGTTTTTCTCTCATCCTTATGAATTCTCTCTCGTTTACGCTTTCCTTTCTCTCATGTAGGCGTTTATTTCTTTGCCTTTTTGCCAGTCGCACTCGAAGAAGAACTACCATCGGATGAGCCCATGTCCTTGAACGACTTCTTGGGCTTCCCCAGCTCGCACTTGTTCACCGTGGAAGCAAAGCGCAGGGAGCACACCGACTCCCCAAACGATTCTTCCGTCGGGCTCAGATTCACCACCATCAACGTCTTCCCGTCGCCCGAGAGGCAAGGCTGCAGGAGGTGCGTGAGCTTCGAGTTGCGGAACGGGATGTGCGCGTTCTTGTTGCTAATGGCCAGGAACACGTCGGTGAGCGACGATAAGCTCTTGTTGATGGCCTGGGCTTCCTTCATCCGCTCCCCTGTAGCGCCGCTCCGCTGCACCCGCTCCGACCCCGCCAAATCCACCAGGTTCAAGCTTCCCTGTAAGCTAGAGTTCAGGCCCTTGTTGACCCCTTGCAGGTGAAGCGTAAACACCGAGTGGGAGCGGCTCGACTCAGCGTTCATGTCGGTGCCCCCTACACTACGGTGCCGCGCCGCCAGGTCCAGAATCTTGCCAATGGTGTCGAGGTCGTTCGGGTCTACGTTGAGCTTGGTAGCCCCACTCACACCCATGCCCCCTTCCTTGAGCATCTTGAGCTCCAAAGCCTCTGACTTGCCCTTGCCCTCGTGCAGCAAATCCCGCACGGTCTCGTTGTAAATTTCCACGAAAGTCACCTGCATGTTGTACTCCCACCCCTGGGCTTCCAAGGTGGCCTGGTACCGCCCCACCTGTTCAATCGCGCGTGGAATGATGCCTCGGAACTGTCCGTTGCGGCTCCCCTGCATCGTGTGGGTCTTGCCACTCCCCGTTTGGCCGTAGGAAAACAGGCACACCTGGTAGCCGTCCAGCGCCGATTGCACGAATTCTGACACTTCTTGGAACACCTGCTCTTGGCCCACGGAAGGGGGGAATGCCTTGTCGAACGTGAAGTTGTGCGCCTCGCCACTCTGCGCGCTGGCAATCTTCAAGCTCGAGCCGTCCGCATGGGCGTGCACTGCAGGCACCGCATTCTCAGCAGCTACACCGTCTCCCGGCAAAAAGGGCCGCACTCGAGCAAACACCCGCACATTGCCGCGAAGCTCTTGAATCAGGTTGTGCATCTTGCGCCGCTGCGCCTCTCCCGCTCGGAGCTCGCTCTCGAGGCTTTCGATCCGTGCATGGGCTTCCTCTAGCTTGTGCGTGGCCTCGGAAGACTGGTGCTGCATCCGATGTTCCAGCGCCTTCATCTCGCCCGAGGTATGTGCCAAGGCCACCAACTCGGAGACCTGTCCTTTGGTGGAGTCAAGCATTGACCGCACCGAGGCTGCTTCGCCCTCTGCAATCAGCGCGCGCTCATTGGCTGCTTCCACGCTCTGCAAACTCGCCGCCAGCTCCTCCCGCACCGCACTGCCCCTTGCTTCGGCCGCCGCCACTTCCTCCACTCGTTTCTGGTCCGCTGCCATCAACAGCTCGTGCTGAGCTTGGGTCTGCGCAATGAGCTGCGCCGTCGCCGCGGTGCGCTCGCGTCGCTCTTCCTCTTCGCGCGCTTCCGCCCTGGCTCGGAGCTCCTTCTCCAGAGTCCACCCGTCGCTTGCTTCCTGGGCCTTGGCGCTCGCTGCGGCCTCAGCCTTGGTGGATTCCGCATAACGGCTCGTGGCCAGGTCCCGGGCCTCCTGCGCCGTCGCCAACTCTGCGGCCGTGGACTTCACTTCACTCTGCAGACTCGCCACCTCCTCCTTGAGGGCCGCGCTGGCCGCTAGAGCAGCACTCGCTTTGGCCTCGGCTTGCATCAAGGTCTCGCGCAGCTGGGTCTCGCGTTCCGCGCCGGCTTTTTGCACGTCCCCCAAGCTGGATAGGGCCATGGTGAGCTCGGTGGCCTTCTGGGTCAATTGTGACGTGGCGCCTTCCAGCTTCACCGCGTTGATTTCCGCGTCCCTCGCGCTCGCCGCGGCTTTGGCCTCGCACGCCTCCAGCGCCGCACATTTCGACGCGCACTCGGCCGTCAAGTGCTCCACCTTTTCGTTGGCTGCTTGATGGTTGGCCTGGAGTGTGGAGAGCTCTGCATTGGCAGTTTGGACATTGGTGGTCTCCTCCGAGAGTTGTTGCTGGAGGCTCGCCACCACTGATGCGTGCTCGTTGGTCATGGTAGAAGTGGTGCTTTCAAGCAATTCCGCTGCGGCTGCTGCTTCCGATTTGAGTTGATCTTGCAGACTACTGACCGATGCTTCCAAGCGAGCGACTGTTAAAGAAAGCAAGTGTAAGATATAAGTTGGGGGTGGCGAGAATGGAAGGAGGTAACAACATTTTTTACAGCTTGAAGTACTGTACATAAATTTGGTCACGTTACCGTTGGCCGCTGCTGCCACCAGCCCTTCTTCGCGTTCAGCCGCCAGCGCACTTGCCGCTTCCAGTTGCTGCTTGATGTTGGCCAGCTCCTCTTGCGCTACTTGGAGTTTCTCGAGGGCCTCGGTGGCAGCGCTTTCCGCGGAGGCGCGTAAATCTACGAGCGAAGCGCACTCTGCTTCGGCCTTCTCAGCCCGGCTGGTTTGGTGGGAGGCTTCTCCGGTCGCTGCTTCACACCGCGCGGTCAGCTCGTCCTTGGCTTCCACGAGGGCAGCCTCCAGTGCGGCTACCTGTTCGTGTTCACGATGGAGATGATCGAAATAAGTTCAAAAATGCCTGTGCGAGATTTCTCTGGAACAGTTTCATAGCACTGAACGACTAGAAAACAATATAATATTCGCTCCCTTCATGTGCAAGTACATATTCATGTGTCTTGTTTCATAAGATCAATTCATTTGTATTCTTACCTCTGCCACGAAGGTGATTTGGCCGTTGTGGTTGGTGTCGAGAGCTGCTTTCAAATCGGTGACCAGAGCACTCATCGCCTCAGCCCGCTCTTTGTACTGGTACTTGGGACCTTTCACCTTGCGCTCCAACAACGCCTGCGTGGGGCCGGTGTCAATAGTGTTGGCACCATTCATACAGAGATGAGGGTGTGTTAGGAAAGATTAAAAAAACTCATGAGATGGCAAAGCCAGGAACAATGACACTGATGAAATGTGGTTTCAACAAATATGAGGAAGGTACCAATCTCTCGCTCTCCTACCTTCACTTCCGTTGAGTCACCAAACAGTTCTGCTGCTCGCGACACCACTTGGGAGTTGCCCTCTTCAGTGCCTGCCAGTGTCATCACGTTCGTACTCGGCTCAGCCGGAGTAGGAGCTTCAGCCTCCGGTGCAGCGTTGCGGCTCCGGCTGTTCGGCGGTGCCGGGCTCTCTGCTTTGGGGCGTCCGCGCTTCGACGGCAACTGTGCTGCAGCCTCTTGGTAACTCTTTATTGGCGCCAACTTGGTTTGCGCTGCAGGGACAGCATTTGCTTTAGCGGCCTTGGGTGCTTTCGTGCTGCCCACAGTGACCCTGCCATAGCCCGAGGAAGAGACGTACCGCACTTTTGGCACCTCATTCTCTGTCGCCGCAGGTGCTGAAGAAGCTGCGGCCACCGGCGCATCTTCGATCTCTGGTGCTGCTTCAGCTTCTGGAGCTGCCACAGCTGCTTCTGCAGGCTCAACCTCTGTTGCTGGCTCGTCCGAAAACGCAGGTGCAGCAACAGGTGTTGGCACGGACTGAGGTGGCGCTGCGGATGGTACTGGGCTTTTGAGGCGAAAGTGAAGCTTGCTGGCACTCTTAGGAGCCCCCGAAGTAGGTTTTCTATGAAGTCAGAAGTTACAACGGAGTGGCCGTTCGTCAGGAACAGAGGAAAGAACACTCCATAGTTAGTTTTTATTAATGAGTTTGTTTTCTTGATGCCACTGTAACTCACAGGGCTGGACTGAGAAGAGGATTAGTGGCAGCCTCATTCGAACGAGCTTGCTTGATAGCTGAGCCTTCGTCGATAGCGTTATCAGGCGCGCAGTTTTCCTCGTCGTGCATACGCTTATCTCCGGTGGCGGCCTCCATTTTTGTCAACTGCTTTGTCGTCTGAAAAATAAGGAAACGGCTAATGAGCTCTGATCCCGTAATTCCACGGATTCTGTACTGTACGTAAAGTACAGTAGTGCTTCTTAAAAAAAAAAAGAACTCTCACAGGCTCGTCAGGCTATCATCAAGGCACGATAGCGTGCCACTTTGGACCGCTACTGATACTTTTGTGGCCTCTCGGGGATATTGCCTGTGGGCCTGTGTAAAAAAATGTTTCTCCATTCTCTTCTCCTCGTGTGTGTTCTTCTGGCATCTCGCTTCTCCTCTTCCTCTCTTCCTTCGGCGGATCTACCTCTCCGTGTATCGAAGAACTTCTATCAGCTCAAGCCCGAAGACCCATCTGATTCAATGCAGAATGAATCTCCGAACGAGAGTTAGGAGTTGAGAGTTGAGAGTTGACCAGAGGAACAGGAACGAGGAAGAAAGGAAGAAGGAAGTCCGACGATTTATGAATGGCCATCGATTTGGCGCTTTTGCGCAGCCGGCCAATTGTCTCTTGCTCTTAATTAATCACTGTTAACGCGCGCATTTGTCTACTATTCCCCCTATTGGCTACAGGCTGTAAGTGAGCTCGCCTTATTGGTGTGTTGTTGTTGTTGTCAACGCCAACTTACAACTTATAACTTGTTGTTTTTTTGTTGTTGTTGTAGTAGAAGCGAAACGCGAAACCTCAAGGCCACTGTCCAAAGTTAACTCATAAAGAGGAGAGGGGCATGGAGTGGGTTCAGAATTTCCAGGCACTCTCAAATCATCAACTATGGAGCATCCGTGTGGTGTTTTACTGCATTCCCTTTTCCTTTTGCTTCCGATTCGCATTCTTTATATTTTAGGCCTTTTTTTCATTCAGTTCACCCCGACGTGATTTCCGGCCTGTTTGCTGTTTACGGCGACATTTAAGTCGTACCACGGAAATAGCAATCACGATCAGCACCACGAGGAGCGAAGAGATGTTGCGTAGCCCAATGTAGAATATACTGGTGGATAAGGCGCGAAAGATCTCGAAAGGTTCGGCGCTCCAAAAGTGCCCGCTGATGAAGAAGAAGGCGCAGCAGTGCAGGATTGGCTAGGAAGGGGAGCTGCCCGGGAAGAGCCCTTCGATCGAGAGGTCTGTTGACTGCGAGCTGCACGCTTCAAACGATACGCTTCTGCCCACTTCTGCGCTGGCACACTGCTACTGCTTTCGCTTCCACGAGAGGAAGTCGTTGCCTGGTCTTGTACGAAGGCAGTGTGGCGAGGCATGGACTTACTGGTGCGAGGTGGCCGAGCATTGAGCGGTGGACTGCTACTAGTGCTCTGAGGTGGGCTGCCATTGCTTTGAGACGACCTGCTGAAGCTCCTGCTGCTGTTGCTAAGGCTCCTGCTGCTCCTGCTGGTGGCGTTGCCAGCGCTGCTGTTGGCGGCTCCGGTGTTGCTGCTGCTGCTGCGTGGAGGCGGAGAAGTTTGGGAGGTTGAGGCAAATGGTGGAGGTACACGTGAGCGCGGTAAAGAGGTGCTGCGGCTGATGGTTGTGCTGTTGCCTGTGCTGCGAGGCAAAGACCGTGCTTGTTGTCGTCGTTGTTTGTGCTCGTCCTGGTACGCCCTACTACGATGCACGTAGTCTTTGGACTAGATTAGAAGACAAGCAGTACGCAAGCGCAAATTTTAGAACCGTAATTAGTGAACAATTAGGCTTGTGGGGTGAAGTAAGAAAACATTAAACACCTCTCTCCTCTTCTCCTTTTCTTTATCCAATAATAAATCTGTCAAATACTCTCACCTCAAAGGACTGGGTAAGTGGTATTCGGCTAGCAAGGTCCTCATCATCATCATTGGAAGTCATCCAAAGCCCGCGCTGAGTGAGAGATCGATCCGAAGTCATGGAACCTGACCTAGAGGCTGATTGTGAGTAAACTGAGAGCTGGCGTGACGGTGACGGAGAATGGTGTCGCTGCTGCTGTTGATGGTGAGGCAAGATGTTCCTAGTAGATGTGGGCCGTGAGAGTTCCTTTCCACCCGCGGTCAAGGATCTGCTGTTGTTCCCAACCGGTCTCAGAACCACACCCCAAGGATTAGTGCCGTCAGGGGCTTCGCCAAAAGTGTGCAAAGAAGAAGAAGCAGAAGAAGTGGAACTCGACGACTTCATAGCTGATGGCTTCACTGGTTCGATCTCTCCTTGTGGCGCGGAGCGGTCTTCTTCGGTGACGGAGGGCAAGACACGAGGGGCGGACGCTGAGTAGCGTTTGCGACTGCGATGCTCCTGGCGAGAATCGTCTACGGCAGGAGCAGCGGCCTCATCTCCTTGCGTCAGCTGCTTGTGTTCCTCAAGCGTGTTGGATGCATCATGCTTGGCTTCGTGGGCTCCTCCAGTCACCGCTACAACCGGCGCTGGGGACGACATTACAAGTGGTGCTTGTTGAGCTTGCCGAGCCATGTCTCTGGCCGAGGGCGGTGGTAACTCTGACATGGCTTGCATGAGCGCTGCGCCCCAGTCCAAAAGGTGCTTGAACTTTTTCAGCGCGAGCCTTAACGTAAACCCACGGTACGGCTGGTGCACCACAGCACAAAACCCCGTCGTGGATTTAGCACATCGCTCGAAGGTGACGGCACAGCCGGGAGAGCGCAAGTCGGCCACGAATTTGAAACGCTCCGAGCTCAAATTCGACGATGGCGTAGTGGAGACAGCACCTGTAGCACCGTTCACATTGAAGTGCGTAGCAGCCCACAGTGACGCATCCGATAAACTCAAAAACTGGTCTGTCCATTCCCCATCGGCACCTGGCATCGACTCGGTTGGTCCTTTTTCTGTAAGAGCACTAGTTCCTTGGCCGTCGTCTTCGTCGTAGCACACGTGGAGGCTTACAAGGGAGGAATAAGCAGCCGGCTTGCTCTGCAGAGACCACCCCAGCGCGATGTCTCGCGCATCCGAAGCTATTTGCTCAGGCGTTAAGGTGCCTCGCCAGTCGAGTGAGAATGCCAAGGGGGCGCTTGTGTCAGCTGCTGATGAGGTTAGCAACAGTGGAGCTGAGGAGTCCTTCGCGTCTGCACTTGCCGAGGAGCCATTCGTAAGCAAAGTGCCTTGGTCACCAACGGCGGCATGAATAGCTTGCACCGACGCTGCAGCGGCCTCGTTCATTTGCGCCACCTGAAGTAAGAGGTTCTGGCCCCTACCTGCTGCCTCGTGACGGCTCAAGCTCTCCTTGCTCTCAAGGTCGTCTTCTTCATTCAACAGGAGGCTGCCACCGCCCCGCCGCTGCCACGGTGACGGCGACGGCGGGCCAACTATCAAGTCGGGAGGCTCACTGAAGTCGGCGCCGTCGCTACCCGTGCGGGTGTCACGCATAGAATTCTCTTCTACTTGCTTGTGCACAGTAGCAAAGAAACCATGCCTCTGCGCTGACAGGGTTGGTGCTGCATCAATTGCCGCCTTCAATCACGAGAAGAACATCGACATGAAACAGAGTAAAGAAAAGCAACAGGTCATGAGAGCAATCAGTGTAGCTACATGGGCCGTGTAATCAAGAGTGTCATGATAAAGTAGTCAGAGCAAAGAGAATTTATAGATGCGCTTGCCACTGTACAATCTAGAAGAAGCACACACGAACCTTGGTGGAGATGAGAGGACTGAGCTTCTTGAGAGCAGCTCCCATAGCATCTTGGTCTTGGTTAGAAGAGTGAGGACGGAAAGTCCACGCAGACCGGGCCTGAGCCAGCTTCTCCGCTTCGTATGTCGCTCCAAGACGCGCCGCCGCTTGTTTTCGTTCAATCTCCTGGCGCACTGAAACAGTCGGTTTCGCTGCCACGACCATCGCTGCCGCATTGTTGTCGTCGGCCTGGCGCGGGCTATTGCTACTGCTGGTCGGAGTAAAACCCGCAGTCGACTCGTGCGGAGGCAAAGAATGAAGTGGTTGGCTGCTCTCACTGCTGCTCCCGGTGCTACTGAGGTACCCACTAGCTTCTTCGCCGATGCTTTTGCTTCTCGAAGCATTTCGCGACGGTTCTTTCATGCTGGCTGCTGCCGCAGACTCGGCGATACGCGTGGCTGCGGCGGCTAATCTTTCGCTCGTCTTGTTCATCATCAGCTCGCCACTGACTGGGATACTTCCATCCGAGCTTTCGTCATTGTGGCCATTTCGGCCATCCTCGCCGAAGCTCTCAGGATCCTTGACCTTCAAATTGTCGTTCCTGTCACCATTGTTACTGACGCTACCTTTGTAGTCACCATCGTTACCACTTCCGTTCCCTCTAACGCTGGTTGAATCGTTGTCGTCGCCGTGATCGCCACCAGACAAATCATCTGCACTAGTATTTCTGTTTGGTGAATCGAAAGCATTCGGCGGGAAGGAGACATCTTGGTCCTCAGAGATCGCCACATCACCCTGCTTACTTTTTGCCACTGTCGGCAACTTCAGCAGGACGAAGGCACGTTCATGATAAGAGGAACATTGCAGAAGGATAAGAGGGTTTAAAAAAGAAACAGGAGGAATGTAATAAAATTTGCTTGGATGCCAAATGCAAGATGAACCATCCGTTCGCACTTCAAATTTTACAAACCAGGATGCAACAATAGATAAAGAAAAGTGCAAATGCCGAGTGATTTGAAACTGTTACTTCATCCTTGATTTGACCTTCCTCCTCTTTGCATCCTACCTCTTTGAAACTGTAGCGGCCTTGTTCGAAGTTCATTAGCGCATTTTTCCGCCGAGCTTCCGAAGGAGAATCTTCTCGAATTTTGTCGCCCATCAAATTCCACAGCAACTTGCTATGACGGCGAGGAGGTGTAAACGTGCCCTTTTTCGGAACTTCAGCTTTGATGCCCTCAGCTGGCTTTGCATCTTTCGAAGCCTCTGATGCCTCGGTGTCCGAATTTCCTACAGCAGCCTGCTTTGTACTCATCGGTATGCTTTCGACCGCTGCAGTGTCAGCTGTTGCTGTGTCAGCCGCTGTAGTGCCGTTATTGTCCTGATGAGTTACATGTACGCCAGGATTCTCGCCTGACTCCTCTGGCATTGAGATTGTTTCGCTTTCAGGAACATTGTCCTCTGCAGGTATTGCCGCTTTTGGATCAAGTGCTTGTGGAGCTGTAGCGTCCGTTGATGGTACTTTTGACTGCGCTGTCTTTTTACTCCACGGTACAGTAGCGTTGCTTCCGCTCTTGCCAGCTGAACCAGCAGCAGCAACAGCAGCAGCTTTTGCCACCATAGCAGCCTTAAACCCAAGCAATACTTTTCCGCCGCCATTTGTCGCTGAGCTACTGCTGTTATTCTTGTTGCCATCGCTGGTAGCATCATTATTTTTGGCGAATGACTTGTTGCCTTGGGTTTTTGAGCCAGCTTGAACGCGTGTAGGATTTACCTCATTCTCAAGCAATGGTTTTCCACTCTCCTTTGAGATCGCTGCATCAACTTGAGTAGTTCTGTTTGAACTTTTTTCGTCACTTACAATCGCATCTGCATCCTCTGCTGACAATTTCGTTGATGGAACTTTCATATACGAACTCTTATCTTTCCATGATATCGTGGCGTTGCTTCCGCTCTTGCCAGCTGAACCAGCAGCAGCAACAGCAGCAGCTTTTGCCGCCATGGCAGCCTTAAACCCAAGCAATACTTTCCCACCATCGCTTGCCACTGTGCTACCACTGCGTTGGTCCTTGTTGGTGTCTGAATTGACGTTGGAGTAATTGGAGCTGTGATTGGTGGTGCTATTTTTCTTCCTGTTGCCATTTTGGTTTGCTGACCCTGCAGCGCCCGCACTTTTGCCTTGAGCGTCAGCACTTGCGAGCTCACAAGAACTAGGAGCACCGCTGCCGTTGTTGCTCCGATTTTTTGCGAGGCGTGCACCTAATTTGCTAAACTCCGGTTCCGGTTTAGGCGCCTCTGCTAGTGCCAGACGACCCGGAGTTGACGCAAGCTCAGCTCGCATTGCGTCGGCCTCTTCCTCTGTGCAGTCTATGGAGTGAACAACGCTCGCGTCTTGCCGACGGGCGCCGCAAATTCCACAGTATGCTGCGCACGCCTTGAGAACGCCCTCGCAATTGCTGCAAATTCCACTCACAGTCTCGTCTTGTGGTCCTTTGGAAACGCGCACCTTCGCGAGAGATGGCGGAGGGAAAAAAGGGTGTTCACTTCTGTCCTCGCTCAATGGTTCAAGGTACTGAGGAGTCAGCCTGCTGCTTGGATCACTGCTGCCGCTACTGCTGCTGCCTAGGTCGCTACCAACGCTACTATCGCTGCTATTATTAGGTGCATCGCTGCTGGTACTGGTACTCCTGCTCTTGTTGGGTTCTTTGTTTGCAGTGCTAGCGAGACGCGCGCCTAATCGCCCCTGCCTTGCTGTATCCGGCTCAGGTGGAGGGCGAGTCGTACCTTCATCTTCATCGATGGCGTCATTGTTAGTGTGGTCTTTCGAGCGGTAACTGTGTGGCGTGAAACAAGTTCCACAAACCGGTGCTGATGCATCGTTTGAACGCTTGCAGATACCGCACGCCCACTGCTCAGCTAGCGGTGGCACTTTCGACTCTTCGACCTGTAACGTGAAGAGGAGGTGCACAGATATATAATCCCGAAAGAGAATACCTACCTGTTCTACCCTTATTTTGGGCGCGAGTACAAGCAAACGCACGCTACGCATTCATGCAGCTATCAACGCCAACCCACGCTGGCAACAGTGCACCTCTAACCTCTAGTCTAATGGATAGATGTGCACAGATACAAGCACGTACCAATGGAGCTGATTCGACTGCCTTTGTGTTTACAACTGGCGTGGGCCAGGGTGGGGGTGGGGGCTCGGGCATTTTCTCCGACGTTTCCTGCATGTTGGCCTTTTCTTCGAAGGCACGCATGCGCTCTCGCAGCGCTGAAACGCCCTTCTTTTTGAAGCCACCATTCGACTGCATAGCGTCTGCAGAACTTCCAGGCGTTGTGGTGGTTGGTTCAACTACCGCTTGCTTGAGAGCGCCCCAGCGCTTTTTGACAGGCACTGTGGCATTTGCAACGCTCTCACTCATCATGTCTGGCTATTTGATATCGGGCCAGTATAGCAGCGCGGTGAGAAAGCTAGAGGAGTCGATATATGTTTTAAGAAGAACGATATCTATATGAATAAAGATGCTTTGCGAGAGCCTTCGCTTGGATCTAATGTAAAGGAGCACAGATGTCACAGATGTCAGCTCAGGGGAGAGGAGCGGCGAAGTGCATCATCTTCCACCCTGCTCTTTTCTCTCTCTTTCCTCTCGTTCAAAAATCTTCATACTGTATCTCTTAGATGCCCATACGGGGTATGTAGATTTTTTGAGGCAACGACCACAACAACGGAACAACGGCACAACGCCCAACGCCCAACGCCCAACGCCCAACGCCCAACGCCCAACAGAATCACGACCTGTGCCGCTTCGTACTCAAACCAGAAGCACGAAGGCCCAACAGCCATAAAAATCTAGAACGCACTTATATTTCGAATTAAAGTATTCGGACCACTCCGAGCTATAGCCTATAGGAAAAAACATGCCGTGAAGCTACAAACCGTTAACCGTTACCGTTAACCGTGGGCAAAGAAGCATGAAGCAAAGAAATCCAGGAAAAGGCAAAGCATTTCCATCTCCCGGGGCTGAGGCTCTTCTCTGGGGCTGGAGATCGGGCTTTGTCGATTAGAACGAAATTTGTTATTTGTTATTAGTTTCAATTATGATGATATATATATATGATGGCGATGTTACCCATTCCCATTCTATTCTACATTCCACCTTCTTATTCTTACGTTTTATCGAGAACTGGATGTTTCGATTCATAAAAGAGATTTCGGGATAACTGGGTAAGCCTGTTTAAGTGTTCTTATAAATGTTCTCTTTCATGGCGCTTGTCCAGGTGTTCTCGCTTCTCGCTATCTTTCTCTCATTTCAAACTCTTCGCCGCCACATTTACACGTCACCCCTGTACGACACCAGGCCGCCCGAGAAAGGAGGCTCTACACTCGCTACGTAAGCCCCCGTTAAGCTTGGCTCCGTGATGAACACTTGCCCTTGCACGCCAACTTGCTCCGCTGCAGCAATCATCGCATCCGCTACCTTACGGTCCACGCGTTCCTTTTCGCGCTGTGCAAAGATGTCCCCCGCCGCCCCTGTAGTGATGGCCAGGACTGAGGGCCCCGCGCCGGAGAGGTAGCAGCACGCTGCGCCGGCAGCGGTGGCCGCAGCGATCATGGGGTCGAGGTGCTTGTAGATGGCGCCGCGCTGAGGCTGGTGCATGGCGTCCTGGACCCCGAACTTGAGCTGATTCAAATTGTTGGTGGCTAAAGCGTTGACCTATAAATAGAAGAAGGAGCAAGGGAAAGCACTTGGTTCAGAGCTAATTATGACTGAAAGTGTGAGCTGCTACAGAAATGGAAGTTGACGCCTATTTCGCATCCGTTCGAAGTATGCAAGTAAGTTCACAAACAAAAAGGTAGTTGTGGTCGGTCTTACCAGCCATGCAATGCGGCCAATGTTGTACACGATGTCTTTCACTTTGTAGTCCTTGGGCAGAACCCTCCGTGCGTCCGAAGTTTTGCCCACGAAATTGGGAATGAAAATCACAATCTGATCATCATAAGGACACGCGCAAGGTCCAGAAAACAGATACACTTAATTCAAGGGTAATTGCAGGTGTGATGACATTGTTTGGATTCAGAAAACAAAGACTATAATTTTCTCAGACATCGAAGGACCCATGTGGGAGCCTAAGAACCTAAGCCACCATCACTCCATTTGTAATAACACACACGCGAACCTGCAAGCCCGCCGGCATGTTGACTCGCTCGGTCCACCATCGTTTGCCCTGCTTTTGGTCTTCCGATTCCGCGAAGATGCCGAGCTGAATGCCCCCGTAAATTGCCTTCAAATTGTTTTAGTTACGCGCATGCAGACCGAGTAGGTATGGGGTAAAGTGAGGGAAAGAAGGAAGGCGCAACCCACAGCCCTTTCCTCATTGGGAGTACACGAGCAGCCATCACACTTGTGGCGGGCAAGTAAAAAACGGGAGCCAATCATCGCATCACTACAGCTTATAGCAGCTCAGCACTTCCCATCATCATCATCCTCATCATAATTGTCATCATCATCATCATTTACCGGTGCCACGTTGTCGGGGTGGCCCTCGATGTCGCATGCGATTTGGAGGAGTTCTTCCGCGCCCCAGCAGCTGAGGCGGTGCCCGCTCAACATGAGGCCAGCGATGATGCCTCCCACAATCGCCGCGGACGAAGAGCCCAACCCACGTGCATAAGGGATGCGATTCACGCACCGGTACCTGTGTATTCGTACACGGGGGATATGAGTGCACACCGGCACATAAGCACGGGGCAAGCGAGAGAGAGAGACGCGCAAAGAGGGACTATGAAAGGATGTGAAAGGACAGGAAAAACAGTAACGAACAATGACTGAAGGGCAATTGCACGTAGAACTGCACTTCTATTTTTTACTTGAGAGGCGGCACGGGTTTGCCAGCGAGGCCATAAGCTTTGTGGAGCCCTACGCACACCAAATTCGTCTCATCTGTAGGGCAGTCCTCGGCACCTAAGTATATTAGTACAGAGAATAAACGAATGTGCAAACCAGAAAGGATGTAGGTCATGGGCACAGCAAAGACACGACCGGCAAAATGCAAAAACCAGTAATTTAGATTGTTAATGAAGTTAAGTCGTTGAATGGAGCGGTTGATCCGAAGGCGTATTACATTTTTGACTTACCGTCGCCCTCGTTGGTGAGCTCAAACTTGTCTGAGAGCGAAACCGTGAACTCCGACCACATGTCCAAACACATGCCAATCGTGTCGAAGCCTGGCCCCATGTTAGCACTTGTGGCGGGCACGCGCACAGTGACGCAGGTGCGCTGGACCTTCTCTGAGTCGTTGCTGCCACCTAGCACCACTGGCGGCATTTTATCGGTGCCGCCCTCGGCCACTACGAAGGAGGAACTACTGTGGTCGGCGGGGCGGTGCAACTGTCGCTGGTCGCCCATATACATGCCCGCACGAAACTCTTCAGAGTCGGTGCGCTTAAGGGAGCGCAATTTGGGTTGAGATGATGATGATTCGGCGGCTGACGAAGGCCCGTGGTAGGAGTCCTCTGAGGACTTTGGCTTTCGGATTAGTTGCCACAGTGCCACTCCCGTGCCAACGGCAGCAGCACCGGCTAAAAACCCGACGATAAGGGGGTCCAATTTTTGGTGCGTCGTCATTGCAGGAACCTCTCTGCGCTAGGCGTCGAAACTGACGTTCGCCTCAGCCGCTGCGAATGTCTATAGTAAAGACGTACGTTGACACTTGTATACTAGAGAAAATCTTGAAGGTACAACTCCACAATAGACTAATTCAATTATGATCCTATCAATGATGGAAGCTTTTTTTAAACACCATGCAGGCAATAGTGATTGACGAAGATAGGAGACCGCGCGCAACAACGGTGTTCTTAGACAGACTAGACGAAGGTTCGAAAAAAAGACAAACTTGTTCGATGTTCAATTCGATTGAATCTACAGTACTTCTGTACCTACGTACTGTAGCTACTGCACTAATGTATACAGTATAAATACAATTTCCAACGGAAAAGTAAAGGTCATTCGACCAGCGAATCGTGGTCGAATCTTGAGCTCTCTCTCTCTCAAAAAGCTCGGAAGAGAAAAAAATAAACTGGAGTCTCTTGCACTGCACTTGAGGCCCTGCAAGAGATTCATTCCGCTGGGAGTTGTGACGCTTCCATTGTTATCTTTATTCTATTTATAAAGCACATAATGGACGACTCTGGTACAGTGCACGGTAAAAGTGAAGAAGCTGCGAACGGAGTTTACTTTGCTGCGGTTCAAAGTGAGCTGGCAGACGAGGTTAGTATCCGACGTATTTTGTGCATATTTGCATTAATCTCTCACATAAGCACCGTGTACAGACGGAGTTCGGAAAAGGCTGCAAGTTGTTGCTACTCGTAGCCCGTGGCGATGAAAAGGGTGTAAAATCTTTCATTAAGGACGAGCCTCAACTCGTAAATTTCCGAGACTACGACCGTCGCACGGTATGTAACTCAACAAGAGACTCTTCTAACTTCTGACCTTTTGCTGATGTCTCATGCACTGGTCGGCTCTCTCTCTCTCTCTCTTTTGGTAGCCGTTGCATGTAGCAGCAGCCGAGGGCCACCGGTTGATTGTTTCGCTTCTGATTAGCAAACGAGCAAGGCTGAACCGGAGCGACCGATGGGGCGGTTCGCCGCTTGACGATGCCCTTCGCCACCGGTGAGAATTAATTGTCGCCTCCCAGAATATATTCCACGTCCTGCAGTTCTTAACTTTGCACAGAGCATATTGTGAAATTGGCATGACGGTAGAGTTGCACCCTTTCTCTTCTCCTTCTGTTTTAGAACTGTTTTTGTGCCACACTCTCTAATATATAGGCACTTGGAAGTGGCAGCCGTGCTGCGTGAAGCCGGCGGGCGAGGCGGCGTGCGAGACCACAAGGCGGCCCTAATCACAGCAGCCGCTGCAGGGGATGAAAATGAAGTGCGCGCTCTCTTAGATGACGGCGCCAATGCCAACTGCGCCGATTACGATAAACGCACGGTAACGCAATTTATGAGAAGATCAAGAGACGATGAGGGCACCACCTGGGGAAAATATCATATTTATGAGACTGCTCTTTCCTGTCGGGTACGCACGCATGCTTTTGCATGTGTGTACGTGGATCTAACTTCCGTTCATCAATCCGCCCCTCACCCCCCCTTCCTTCCTCCCTAGCCCCTGCATTTGGCCGCGGGCGAGAACCATTTGAAAGTTGTGGAGCTGCTCCTGAAGCACGGCGCTAGTGCCACTGCAGCCGATCGCTGGGGACACACCCCGGTAGACGACGCGCTCGCACCTCGTAAACCTGGCTTGCTCGACGTGCCCCTCAGCGCGGACGAAGACAACGAGGCAATCATCGCTGTTCTCAAGGCTGCCGGAGGTGCGGCCAAGACCACTGCGGCTTCGAGTCGTGCAGAAGCCACCGCCAAGGCCATGGACATGAGTTCGTCTAAAGGGGGGAAAGCGGCGGCTGCAGCTAGGCAGGCGGCCGCGGACGCAGGGTTGTTTGTGGACCTGAAAGAAGTAGAGCTCGAGGTGCGCTTAGGTGGGGGGTCCTTCGGGGACGTTTACAAAGCGAAATGGAAACAAACCCCGGTCGCGGCGAAGTGCCTGAGAGCCACCGGCCCCGAACGACGGCAGGCGCTCGCCGACTTTCACGTGGAAGCGGGGATATTACGCCATTTGCGGCATCCCAACATTTGCCTTCTGTTGGCGTATTCGACGGAGCCCGGCAAGGAGGTGATGGTCTCCGAGCTCATGCGGTGCTCGCTGTTGGACGTGCTGCGCACTGCGAACTTGCACGACCGCCCCATTGGCAAGCGGCGAGGCCTGCGCTACTTGCAGGAGCTCGCGCGCGGGATGCACTACTTGCACACCCAAGACCCTCCTGTCCTGCACCGGGACCTCAAGGTGTGTTTGAAGGCAGGAGGAGAGGCAATCTTAGAGCAACCACATGCACTTACATGCATGTGCTCATCTTTCCTTTTTCTCTCTCATTCTCGTTACAAACGCTTTGAACCAGCCCGCCAACTTGTTGATCGACGCGGCGGGTTCGATTCGAGTGGCCGATTTTGGGTTAGCTACTCTGCGGCGCCCGGCCGCGGTGGCGGCGAACACTTCCCACAAAAACATGGAGGGGGCATCGAGTGCTTCTACGCGCGGTGCCTCTGCTAGCCGGGGTGCCTTAGCCGCCGCAGGTCCTGTTGGAGATGCAGCAGCAGTGGACGAGCCTTTCGTGGACTTGACAGGTTTAACGGGTTCTTTTCGATTCATGGCCCCGGAAGTCTACTGCGAGAAGCCCTATGGGCGGCCGGTGGACGTGTACTCCTTTGCCATGATCGCGTACAACATCCTCGAGTCAAGGTTGGACGTGTGAATGTGTGTTTGTGTGTTTTACTCATTCATTTGTTTCCCACACCTTAATTCTCCTTCCTTTAATCGCCACCACGACGGCACAGGGCGCCGTGGGCCGATCTGGCAGGCGAGAAAGCGGTTCAGTTGGCGTGTGCCGGCGACCGCCCCCCCGTGCCTCGCTCCTACGACAAGCGCCTGGCGGCTTTGCTGGGGGACGCCTGGCGCGCGGAGCCGAAAGCGAGGCCCTCCTTTGCGGCGCTGCTTGACCAATTGGCGGAGTTCGAAGCCGAAGGCGAAGTGGAGCCACCGCTCGACGCCACCAAAGCCGTGCAAGCCTGCTGCGTGCTTTCGTAAATAGGAGGAGGATGAAAGATGTGGGTGATGAGCCCCCCCCCCAAAGGCGCTTCAAATGATTTAGGCGAAACATTAGGAACTTTGGACGGTTGTATATGGTATTTGGAGCTATGGACCGTCTTGCTGTTCCCAGTGATGAATTTTTTTATTAAGAAGCGCCCCCTTTTCTTTCTTTTTTGTTGGACAATTCCGTATATAGTTGTACAAGTTATACTGCGCTCTGCGCTGTATGTTTTGACTGCTGACTGCATTCTGCTTTCGGGGTCTAGAGGGAAATAAGCACGCAACCATACGAGCCAGGGCCTCTCAATTCGCATTATTATCGAAGATAGGGGCGAATGAAGGCCAAAGTCCCTAGAGTTTCTGAACAGCGAACAGCAGAGAGGTATTGGCATAATTATAACTCGGAGTTTCCATCATGCCTTTCATTTCATCATCACATTCGTTCAGCCACTCCTCTTCAAAGGCTCGTTGATAGCTACTATAACAATCGGATTCTTCGTTGGGCTGGCCACGTTGCTCGGATACTTATGACTCGGGCGCCGCGGCAGTTGCTTACTGGTCGGGCGCCGCGGCAGTTGCAAAGGTTTAGGCAGCACACTTGACACTTGACAGTGCACATGCAGGCATGGACAGAACTGTGGGCAGCAATAATGGTATCGCTTCAGGTGTTGACATTGAGCATGATGGTAAGTGTAGATAGGGACAGTGGTGATGATATTGGTGCAAATGCAGGCATAAGAAGTAACTTGATTGATGCTTACTCCGCAGTTGCAGAAAATCATTAACATGCAGACCAGAGCCAAAAGTCATCTGACTGCTGACTGCTGGGGTGAGTGGCTTCGAGCGCAAGACCATTCTCATTTTACTGCCACGATGGACCTCAATGAACCCCCTATAGCGCATAACCCTTGCACCTGGCACTGCCAAGCACCAAGGACCAAGGAGCCAAGGAGCCAGATTTTGCTTGCAATTACCATCATTAGCATACTCAGGTCTAGCAAGTGAATACTCTCCCAAGAACGAAGGGAAGCAAATACACAGAAGTCATAGATGCACATGAAAAAATATCCACTCGAGCTGCATATGCTGCCATATATGCGCTACGCAGCAAATTCGCTCTAGAAGGCCAATTAAGGTTCCAACATGCGTCTTTCTCCGAACAACTCGGCGGGGCTGAGTGGTCGTTCGTGCGTCACAACCAGATCTACGAGTTGTCGTATCTCTTTTTGCTAACGAAGTATAATGGATCAGGTAGCTGCGATGCTGCACCCCGTACAAACACGAATATTCACGGGTTTATGAACACAGGAATTGCCTCTATCTCCGCTCCAGAAGCCGTACTTAGCGATTAGCAAGGTCGAACAAAGATCCAAGATTCTATGGTGTTTAGTGTGTAGGCTCAAATTCGCTTGCTATCCGAGAGTTTGGTGGGGGTTTCTCACCGCTCATCCTGACCCGATTTCCTCTCCTGTAACTGCGAGGTCTGCGAACTCGAACTCGAATTAATACAAACCCAAATGACACAGAAGCCAATGCTGCGGGCAGAAGTGTACGCGCGTGCGTTGCGCGCAAGTCAAAATCGTAAATAGGAAGTGCGTACAGGCGAGGAAGTTTGGACCCCCCCACTCTCTAAAGTGGAAACTGTTCATGAAATAAATTTGGGGCCAGCCTTAAGTCCCTTCTGCGTCTGCTTCTGCGTTGAAGAGGGCGCGCCGTTGCTCCGTCTCTTGGGCGCGCCGAGCCAAAAACCTCCGCTTCTCCTCAGGCGTAACCCTAGTGTCGCACCGGGGTGGCCTTAGTTGCGGTTTGCCAAAGTCAAAAGGCACTTTTGTGACGAGCTTCAGCCAGCCAGCGCGGTCCTGCGCCAGGGTTGCCCATTCCGAAAAGGTGATCGCTTTTCCGCCGTCGTCCACGAGGCCGAAGTGCTTCAGATGCCGCTCGAGCGATCTGCCATATACGCCATCTCTTGACCACCTTCTATCCTCGGTTCGTGTATCCACGAAAGCATGAGCCTTTTGGGTAGCCGGCTCTTGGGCATGCGTGCGACGTGACCAGCCCAGAGTAAAGTGCGGCTTGCCAGGTAGTACTCAATCGAGAATACACACGTGCGTTTGGTCATATCCAACCCACCGAGAGGATGTTTTTACCCTTTTACCCACCAAGGAACTGCGAGCCTAGGCCTACTGGGACAAACAGAGAACAGGGATATGGGAAAAGCCACAGAGCAGGGGAAAGAAGCCACAAAGCAGGAGTAATTAGGAAGGCATGCGTGATTAAATTGCGTGATACCAAAGACTGCGCGGGCGACGGGAAACTCACCGTCAACCGTCAACACCCGCGCGCCCCACTGACTAACTTCGACGTACGAAATGTCTGTCGTGCCGGGTGCCGTTTTAAATTTCTCTCAATATCATACGCTAGTCTTTGACACGGACCTCGACGGGCCGGAATTAGAGGGCCAACAGGTAAACATACGAATAC
>Ga0307979_1000418_pt1 | contig 28519 bp, 27 predicted proteins | sample OrgLakmetage1058_FD_201833 | JGI IMG/M metagenome (GOLD analysis project Ga0307979, IMG submission 201833) | Saline water microbial communities from Organic Lake, Antarctica - #1058 | ecosystem: Environmental > Aquatic > Non-marine Saline and Alkaline > Saline | place: Antarctica: Organic Lake...
CACAAGACGACGGCGACCAGAAGGGCAACGCTAACAAGGGTGGCAGCAGCAAAGCGTATGACCGCGCGAGTGGGCGCGATCGAGCGGTGGTGCGGGGGACCGGAACGTCAGCCAAAGCGGGGGCTGCGCTCGTACGAGAGGTAAGAATTACATGTATGTATAAAGAGGGGGTTGTGAATAGCACAAGAGGGGAGTCGATGGTTGAGAGTGAGGGGTGTGCCAGTTTGTTACTTTTTTCATCATTTATAATATGAGCGCTTGCATTTGCTATTTTTCTGGTAAACATCAATTCTTACGTCGTTGTTGTGTTTCTGCCTACAGGTGCTGGCAAAATTTGAAGCAGAAAAGGCCGCTCGAGCAATGGCCGCTCATTCTGCTTCTTTGCAGCAAGGTGGAGAAGAAGGAGATGAAGGGGTTGTTGGTGAAGACAACACCTCCAGTGGTGGTGCTGGTACTGGTTCTACGACAGGTGTAGTGGACAGCAGCAGTGGCAACGACAGCAGTAGTTGTGGCTGGTCTGATGCCCGAAAAGAAGCACTTTTGGCCGCGTCTCCTCCGCCAATGCCACCGCAAGCACAGCAGAAGCCGAAGCCACAACCAACTGCCAACTCCAAGCCACTCCAGGCGAAAGGACGGAAGGAACCGCAGAAATCTGTAACACCGGCAGTAGCAAAAGATAGCAAGCTTCCAACTTCGACGGCAGCTGACTCAGCACCTCCGCCTCCAACTCCTCTTGCACCCGTGGGACCTGCATCTGCGCAACCGCTACCACAACAAGCACCACCGTCATCTCTAGATCAAGCGTACCTCTTTGATCAGTTTGGCGCGAGTGGAAGCGCAAGGCTCCTCGGAATGCTGGCGATGCCTCACAGTATGTCCCTAGAACAGCAAGAACAGCAGCAGCCTTCCCATCATCCTTTTCTTGCTGCAGGCAATGAAGCAGATAGTGGAAGCCAAGTTGGTCCGATTGATGTTAGTGCACCTGCGAACAACCTCCTTAGTGGCACAAGTGTCAATTCTGGAGATGCTCAAACAGGAGAACCCGCCAAAAAGAAAAACGAAAAGCGCAAGAAGGGCAAGCACAACAAGAAAGGAGAAGAAAGCAACAGCAACGGCCATGGACATGCAGAAGAGCCCGAGTCAAGTAGCCGTGATCCAGTTGAAGCTAGCAGTGTCACCTTTGGCTGGGGAGCTGACGCCACCACACCCATCACTACAGACATCCCTGAATGGAGCTCGCATGATGCACCCCCAAAGGGCGTAGGGTGGGGTGAGATTAAAAAGGAGGGCGCAGCCGCTGCTGCTGACAACGACGATGATCAAGTGGTTGAAGTGACTTTTGGCAGCCTCTCTGACAATGGCTGGGATTTGCCACCCGCTTCTGTCCCCGATTCCCCGTCAATCTCAGCACAACAGCTGCAAGAGCCGCCTCCTCTTCCTCTTCCAGGGCTGGATCAGTCATCTGGGGAGCTTTCTGCTGCAAAGCAACAGCCTCCTTCTTCTCGACATGCTGCCAAAAGTCAAAAGAAGAAGAAACAAACGCGCGCGCCATCCGACCCAGGGAACCCTTCTTCGCACTCAGCTCTTCCTGCACCTCCTCTGACACCACAACCTGCATCGCCAGCACCTCCCTCAGCGGAATCAATCGCCCAAGCCGCTCTCTTGGAGCAATTTGGCGCCGGTGACAGCGCTCGGCTTATGGGCTTGCTCTTTGAAAATCCAAAGACGAATAAAAAGACAAATGCAGCTGCAGCTCCTGCACCTGCGCCGTCGTTTTTTTCCATTTCGGCACCAGCAGCAGAGCCATGATCCCGTTGGAATTATATCCAGGGAGTGCCGCAGTGATATAAATGAATGGCCCTCATAGGATTAAGCTAGTCTCTATCTCCGCCTTGGAGTTCGGCCATTCGATATCACATATGTGTGTGAAATTCTAAAGTAGTTTTAGTCAAAGATATCTAAATGAAATACGGCAACTCCAAGAGAATCCTACTCCTACATCGCACACGCCCCCGAAACCTACTTTATACAATGCGCCTCTTACTGAGCTAATGAGATATGAACCAAAGGAGTTCATGGAAATGAAAGTTCTTTATTGAAATTTTAGGCAGGGAGGCACTTAGCACGTAGCCTAGTCAGACTTATTCTGGGCGATAGACGATAGAATTGGAGGCTCAGTCCCAAATGGCACCGTGCTGTGCTATTTTTTTGTTGATGATTCTAGCTTAGTTTAACTGATAGTCGGTCTGAAGCTGACAATGTAAGTCTGTAACTACTGGGGATTGGGATTTGGTAGCACTATTCTCTCTAACCTAACTTATTTTTACGAGCGGCCACTAACCAAAAGCCAGGACTCGGAAACATGATCCTTTACAGATAGACTAGATAGACACGGCGGTGTTAAAACAACGCAACGAGCAGATACATGGCAGAGGCGCCCATGGAACATGAAACCGACTTGCATCTGCCTGTGAAGTCTCGTAATGGTGTATAGTTTGCTACGTAGTGTGAAGGCCAAGGCCAAGATTAACCAGTTTATTTGCTCGTGTTGAACCCGCATTCACACATTTGTCTTCTAAATGAGAATGTTGCCCTTGTCGGCTATTTTTCTTTATCAGTTATCAGCTACATGAAGTCACTTGGTTCATTTCCAAACGCATGCTCACGTCCGTCTGGCATGCGAAGCACCCCACTGCCAGTGGCACTACTTCCACTGTTGCTACCTTCTTCTTCGCCTTCCAGGACCTGCTGGCAAGCTGCTTTGTCATTGGCCCAATTACCTTCAAAACAAGCGCCGTCCGGCCACACAAAACAGCCTTGGCCCCCATGCCTTTTGCCCTGTAACCATAGGCCCGTGTAAAGCCCGCCGCCAGGGTACTTGCACACCCCTTCTCCGTTCCCAGGCCGCCCGTCACTCCCTAAACACCCCACATATTGCCCACTTCTACCGAGCGCACGGTGCCGAGCGTGCACGCTATGGTCGTTGCTCGCCGTAAGCGCTTCCTTTGCATCTTGAAGCTCCGACCATTGCACGCGCCAATCGCCTCCAGCTACAGGGAACCCGCGCCGCCACCGCCCTTCGCGCTCCTCGCAACGCCACTGCACCCTTTCTTCCCCGTCACCTCTACCGCCTCCTCCAGTAACTCCCCGTGCACGAGGCTGCGTGCTTATTCGTCGATCGCTGTAAGGGTAAGTTACAATCCAAACACCGTCTCCGTGAGCGGCTCCACCGACCCACTGCCCGCGAAACACCACGCTGCACTTTTCGTTGTTGTTGTAGCTGCCACCATCGTGGCTGCTGTTCTTGCTGCTGCTACTCGAGTTGTCTTGACGTCGGTTGTGAACAGAAACAGGTATAGAAGATAGAGGCCAGGCATGGCTGTGCCAAGTACCTTCGCCTTCGGGCAGGCTACGACTTGCGCCGGCTATTGCTTGCGCCGCCACCCACCGCAATGCGCTCGCGCCCACTCCTACATGTAAACGCGCCGCCTCTCCTGCTGAGATCGCTGCCACCGCTGTGGCTCCTTCCTCAGCAACTTCGGATGAGTTCGTCTCAGAAGCTACCGAATCTCCACTAATTTTGCTGCTAATCCTGCCACATACATGTTGCAAGTCGTGCCTCCCGCCGAAACCTTGTGGCGCCCAACTGCCACTGTACTCAGCGCCGCTGGCATAAGTCGCTGTAGCCACTCCGCACGGTGCTCCTTCGATCCATTCTCCACTGAGTTCGACCCATGCGCCAACACCACTGCTACTGCTCCCTCCCCCTGGCCCAACGCGCACTTCCATGCCACGCCACACCGTTGCCCACGCTGCTTCCTCCTCTTCCTCGGATTCTTCAATGCCGATGTTGCTGTTACTGCTACTGGTGCTGCTACTGCTGCTGTGGCGTTGGTGGTTGCCATCGCTATTCTTCGCAACCACCGTTATGATGGAGTTGTCATCCCAGGGGACTTGGCCTAGAAGGGAAAAATGGCTTAAGCTCTCAAGCCGCGCTGCTATTTCTGCCGACGACGTTGAGAAAGACTGCCCACTTTCAGGACTTTGAGCGTTAAGTGCAGTTGAGGCGGCAGCAGCTGTTGCCGCCGCCGCCGCCGCTGCCGCCGCCGCTGGACTCGGTGCCTTGTTGATTTTGCTTGGGCTATCACATGTAGCCCCACCGCTGGCTGCTAAGCCCAAGAGGCCACCCTCAGCCACATCAGCATTGGAGTCAGTGCCATTCGTGGCTGTTGCCGTTGAAGTTGGTTTATTGATAGGCTTCCACCGAAAAGTCCCCACTCCATGCATGCGCCCGCCAACGAATTCCCCCTCGTATTCCCACTCCACTGCACAACGGCCAGAGTCATTCTCAGCGCTACTGCCAACAGAGGTATTGGCTGTTGTGTCACTGCTGCTTGCATTCAGCAGGTCTATTGCTTCCAAATCGCCATCGCTTCTGTTGCCGCTTTGTGAAGTGAAATCTGCGCTCATAGCAGCAGCCGGAGCAGCAGCCGCACTAGTCACAGCCACTATCGAGTGCTTGGTGAGTTTGCCTTTCCCGTGCGGCAAGCCGTGGCGCCATGCACCCGCATAAGACACGCCAGCCAGGGCATCTTCGCCTGCACCAGTACCCGTCACTTGACCTGGGTCAGCTGCCACTGGAGCAGTAGCGGCTGCTGCACTCTCACCTCCAGCCTCTGTTCCAGCTGTACCCCCTGCTGGTGATGCTTCTAGAACTACAGCAACTTCTACACTTGAGAGCCTGGATTCTTCAGCCACAGGTGTGTGATTCCGATCAATCAAAGTAAGATTGCTCCAGTCGCCTCGCAACAAGAGGCCAAGCCCTTGCTTGAGCTGCCATCTTCCTCTATCAATAGGATTACTGCTCTGATCCGATGTGGCAGCCGACGTCTGCTCGAAATCTCGCTCGTGCCAGCGCCCTAACACACGACCGTTGCTCGAGGTATACGGGCCAGAGGATACTCCTTTTCCTCCAGCACCTCTCAAGGATTGTTCCAGAGGAGCCATTATAGAGTCGCTACCACTGCTGCTGCCACCGCCACTGCTAACCCAGGCAGCTGCAGGCGCTGCCAACAAGTGAAGCAGGCCATTCTCAATTCCTAGACCACCGTTGGAGCTGCCATCGATACTACCGCTATTGCTGCTACCGTTAATATTCTGAGAGGTATTGGTGGCCGCTCTGTTGCCACTAAGAGTAGTTTGCGGGTTGACTGGCTTGGAATCGTCTCCGAGGGCCCAGTTGGCAGTGACGCCAGGCTCAAGCCAGCTACATGTGCCCGCAGTGTTGAGGTCAATGTCCTGCAGTAAAAAAAACACGAAAATATGCGCATTAAAAGCGAAAAGCATCTTGATGAAAAAAAACTACTTACGGAAAGCGTGTTTAAGGAAAGGCAACAATAACACCAAAGCACATGCATGACTTGCTATTGTTAAGCAAGATACTGCAAGATTCTACTTTTAAAAATAACACCCACCCACCTCCATGGTGAGGTTCGGGTCGAGGGGGCGGTCTTCGCGCCATTCGCCCTTGTGGTAGGACCCATCCCTGTAGACGCACACCCCTTGCCCGTGCCGCTGCCCCTCCCGCCACTGCCCGCTGTACACCGCGCCGAGCAACGTCCATTTCATGGTGCCGGTACCGTGGGGCACCCTTCGTTTGAAGAGCGAAGAATTCATTGTGAGCAAATTTGATCAGACGGGATTTCACAATAAATCGGCTAGCTACGTAAAGGATGCTAAAGCACTTCAAAGTGACAAAAATTAAACAGGAGACGCACAAATGCAGTAAAAATCAATGTATTAGTCGTATATTCTCTGTACGGAGAAGCATACATATGATAATCCTACCCGTCGGAAGTAGCTGCGCCCAAGTAGGTGCGGTCGCTGCCTAACAAACTCCCGCTTGCGCCGAGCCCCACACCTCCGGCTTCGTCCGCGTGCCCATACCCCCCAAACACGCTCGGGGTGGAGTGATGGTGCTGGTGGCGCATACTCGAGGCTGACGCCGCTGCGGCACCTCTTCCTGATCCAGATCCTGCTTCTCTTATTGTGCCTCCGCGGCTACCTCCACCCTTTTCTCCTCCCTTTAGCGTCGCTGAGTCTAAGCCACTCCAAGTCAGCCGCCAGTGGTCTCCTGCTAGAGCGGCACCCCGCGAAAAAGGCCCTTCGCGCGTGAACACTGCGCCAGGCACCAATTGCATGGGAGCATTGATTACTGAACCTTCACCATCATTACTGCCTTCAGTAGGCTTATATAGTGCAGAAGGAGAAGACAAAATGGAAGTCGGAATCGCAATGGGCATCGCCTCTAGACCTTCTCCGTGTCGCAGACCGACGAGCCATTCTCCTTCGTAACACACTTGCCACGCTTCTCCTGCTGCTTGTGCTGGTGCTGCTCCTGATGTACTGTCGCAAGAAGTACCAGTTCTATCTTGACTCTGGTCATCTTTCCTTCTGCTGCCTTTGCTCACATCCTTTCCATCACTCCCACCGCTCTCGTTGCCACTCTTACTTCCATTAATACCACATTGGAGCACCCAAGTGCCTTCACCCGAGGGCCAGTCAAACTTGAACTCCCCGCTGTAGCTGCTCCCGTCCATGAGGTGCAAAGTGCCGGTGCCTTCTCGAAACCCGTCGCACCACTCCCCTGTATAGCGCCACCAGCCTCCACCGCTGCTGCAGCCATCGTCTCCGCCGAGCGCAACACTACTCTCTGTTTCGGTGGAATTTCGACCAGCAGCACCCTCGTTTGAGACGTTGCCAAGACCTCGTGAAGCTAAGGTGACGTAGACGCCACTATCTGGGCGCCACATTCGGGGAGGAAGGAAGCCGCTGCTTCTCGGGTGATTGTGCCCACTATTCCTAGAAGCTGACGATGAAGAGGGCAAAGACGATGCCCGTGTTGACGAATGTGGTGCCGTAGCTTTGACAAGAGTGCCCACTCCACACTTGAGCCCATACCGAAACTCTCCGTCATAAACGTCGCCAGCGCCACTGCAATGCACGCCTGTTAAATGTTCGAGAGAAGATAGGTAAGAGAAAGAAAATTAGTGGCTTGACAGTGAGCTCTTCAGTAAGAAGTGAGAGCGTACTAACCTAAAGACAAGGCGTGCGTGCACATTAGAGTGTAAAAAGTCCAAGTATTGAGGTCTGTCTCACCTCGCCCGTGGAAGTCTCCCTTGAGCCACTCTCCCGTGTACGACTCCTGTCGCCCAGCCCATATCGCGTGGCCTCGGCCTGTGCGGTGGCCAAATTGCCATTCCCCGTCGTAAATGAAGTCCTCGCTGCCTGCGAGAATAACGAGAATGAGCCGTGAGAAGGAGAGAGAGAGAATATTAATTACAGTACATCTTTTAGGTGGTTTAAGGAAAATGAACAACAGTTTGAGAGTGAACGGTGGCCATCTGATCTTTCTCAACTCCAAAAAAATCAATGACGATACAAGCTTTATCTTAGTTGACAGAAGTTTCAACAACTTTTTCATGATCCTTCTCTTGCATTCTTACTTGACGTGAACACCCCCTCTCCGTGCCACACGTCGCCTTGCCATTGCCCCTCGTACTTGCCCCCGCGCGCCAAGAGCACTAAACCTTCGCCGTGACGCAGACCTTCGCTCCACCCTCCCTTGTAACGGTCGCCGTTGGGAAATGTGAAGCTCAAAGCATCGCCCTCACGCGGTGGGGCTAGGCTACTCGACGACTCTTCTGCGTTGCCTTCTGTACCATCGTTGCCAGATCCATTCCCTGGAACGCTGTTGCCGAGTAGGCGCAGGGTGCCTGCAGCCAAAAGGTTGTTCGAAAGAAAGCCACCCATGCCACTGCCACTGCTAGTAATTGTGCTCTTACTGCTGCTACCCGCGCTTTCATTCACTGAGGAACGACTCTCTCCTCGTGTGGTTCCTGTGGCCATTTGACCGTTCTTGGCTCGTGCTGCTTGCTGCCGTTTGCGCGATGCCATGCGTGCTACGTGGCCCTCCCGCCACGCTGAGAAATGACACGTGTCCAGCCAAAGGGCAATGAACTCTGCACCAGCAAGAGGCGCGAGGGCAGCCGCTACGGGGCCACCTGGGAGTGCCCCCAATAAGGAGGAAGGCAAGACTACGCCGCGGCTAGCAGCGACCGCCAAAAGCTTCCCACCCCACCCAAACCCACTGCTACTGCTGTTCTGGCCCTCACTGCTACTGTTGCCGCTGCTACTGCTCATGCTGCTACTGCCACTGCCATCGTTGTTGTTCGAAGCTCCGTGCAGTAACAGCACTTCGTCAGTTTTCTCGAGTAGCATCTCAAAGATCGCCTGCACTTGCCCGTGCACCCAGGCGTCTGACCCAACCCACCCCCCTGTGGTCCTCCTGGTATTGTTGTTACTTCCGACATCACCATCACCTCTAACGCCCCCGCTACTGCTCCCACCACCATCATTAGCGTCTTCGTCCTCAGCGCAGCTGTCGCTTTGATCTTCTCCTGCGCCTGCCCTGCTTCTTGTAGAACTGCTGCCATAATGACTGAGCCCCACGGCCGCCGCTGCGGCTGCTGCGCTGGAGCTCCCCTCATCTCGCGCCACCAGTGTAGCCGCATGCGCTGCTTGAGCAGACGCTAGCCAGCCCCCTAGGAAGCCTCCATCCGCACCGCTCGCGCCGCCTGCACGCGCTTGACATGCGAGATAGTGGGCGCGGTCGCGGGGTCCTCGAATGTCATCGAGCACGGCGAGAAGAGACCCAAATGAAGATGCCACGGAGTCGCCTACGATGCTGCTGCCACTACTATTGCTACTGCTGTTGTTCTTGATTGCACTTCCGCCCGCGGCACTGCTGCCGAAGTTGCTGCTAGCACTACTGCTGTTGCTGTTGTGGCTGCTACTACTATAGATGCTTCCGCTGGACCCACTATCTAACACGGCTGCTACACGGCGAGCTTGTTGCGCTAAACGCAAACTCTTCGCAGCTGGCGAATCTTTAGAGATTGCTCCACCGCTACTACTGCTGTTAGTTGTCGATAGAGGTGGAGGTGGCGGTGCATGAGGAGCTTGAGGCGTCCGGAGCAGAACACTTGTATCCAAGTCGAAGACCACATCTGGCGCTGCCATCGGCATCGCAGCCACCTAGGCCATATAGAGAAGGGAATAATCAGAGGGAAATAGGCAAATTAACCGGGAGCCTAATCAAGTGCATATGTTATTTCTGCTTGTAGTACAAGCACTCATAACTTATCCACCGGACTGTGTTTACACAAAGGAAAACATCTATTTCTTTCTTTACCATTTGGTTCGCAGTGCCAGCCAGGTAAGACGCGTGCTCAAACACTCTGCTCGCATCCGCCATCGGCACCAACGGCGCCAAGCACACAAACTCGCCACGCCTCTTAGTGCTGCCACCACTGCAACTGCTGCTGCTGGTGCCGCTACCTTCGATAGAATTGTTGCCAGAAGTATGATAGCTATCGTTGCCAGGAGCCGCAGCAGCCCTGCTGCCATTGACTCTGCCGTCGGCACCGTCCCCGTCAGAAAAGAGGGCAAGGGGCAAACCAAAACGTTTCCACCGAAAGCGAGGCGCGTCGGTGGCGCTGCGGTAATGCCCTAAGCCCGCTCCAATGGCGCCTGGCAGCAGACTCGCGAGGCCCCACGCCGCGGCCGACGCCCGCGCCGCTGACTTCGAGACCAGGAGCACCCGCCCCTCCAGAAGCAGGAGCTGAAGTAAAGGCCAAGTGTGGTCCCTCAGGCGCCTGCACACGAGCTGAGCGCAGGGGACTTGAGCCCCGTAGTCGGGGACGCCATCGGCCGTTAAACCACCTTCAAGCACTGACTGGTGAAGAGCACGCAACACTGCCTGGGGTTTAGATACACGCGAGGGGGCACGAATGGTTGAGGACATGGCCATGGTTCTATCTACTGGTATAATCCGTTTTAAATTTAGCGCAAGAAGCAGTAACCCCCACATGCGTTATTCTCACGCGCGTTTCCATGCTTAACCCCTCCCACCTGCCCTGCGGAGGAGACGCCATTATCAATGCGCCCCCCGGGAGTGCTAGAGCTGCCATTGCTTTCGCTGTACTGGGCTCGCACAAACACTGACACCACGCTACCCATCAAGAGCCATGTACGCACGCAAGGCAAGAGTCAGACAGATGATATGAGTTGACAAGGATATGAGGTGGCAGTAGTACAACATTTAGCACCACTATAATCCCAGTGAGAACTAGCTCTGTACGCAGTTGGCCAAATAGTAAACCATTTTTCAACGAACCTACGAAGGCGGTTTAACAGCAACTCCATGGCGGGCGCTTTCGTCAAGAGCGCAACCGAAAACTGAGACGCACCTCGCCTGGCTACGTCACTCGTGAGGGGTTGGTCTGTAGCACTGCTGCTATCGTCAGCTAAGACAAACACTGCTGCACCAAAGAGCACCTGCAAGGGCAGAAGTATAGGTAAACTACTAGTGTATATTATGAATGCATTCGAACAGCTAGAATTACAAGCATGTGTGTAGCGCTCACTCAAGCTACTTCGAAACATGACCTAATAGCCAGACATCTTCTACAGCCACAAGAAATTGCACTGAAATTAAGAGATGATCGCACCTCTCCAGTGGTACCAACGGGCAGCACAAAGCGTGATTCATGCCTTATTGATAACCGAAACGCTCTTCCATTGGGGGTGCTATTGGACAGGCTTTCTGGAGTACTAGCTTGAGGGCGGTTGCTGCGGCGGGAGCTTGCGCCTTCAGGCAGGACAAACATGGGTAGGGTAGACTCGATCGCGGTTCGCACAGCGTCCGTTTCTGACGCATCGAGGGTTGACCAGCACAGAACCGGCCCTACGGTGTGATCAAAGCGAATCACGCACACCGTAGCGTCAGGAGCTTGCTCGGCCGGCCGCATAGGACCGCACGTCATTGTAGGGAACCTTTTGGTCTACGATTAGGTGCGACTCGCAGCCTGAGAGTGGCGCTGCTAGCTTTGTTGGGGCATAGTTCGAAGCTTACATTCTGCCAGCCAGATTCGGGTCCTCAGAATTTTATCCAGGTTAGGTTTTAATACGTCACACAAGTTGACCCAAATAAGTCTGTGGATTCAATATCACTGCCGATACAATACGTGTATAGACTTGACAGAAGAACCCGTATTTGACAAAAAATTAGCATATATCGGCGGGTACTGTACAAACAGGGGGCATTTGAAAAGCAGCTCCGGCCATTCACCCTCCAAGAATGCTGCGCTCTAAGTCAACCCGCATGGGCGCGTGAGCAAGCTCGGATGTACTGTTGCTCACGTGCTTCGACTTGAATTCGCACTTCGAAGGGCATTTCCAGCTTCCCAGCATTCCAGCCCCAGATCCTTCCTTTTCATTCAAACAACTGCACCCTCCTTGGCCTTCCTCATTGCACCCATCAGAAGCATTTAACTCAATCAAGTCCAAGGAGGCTGGCGACATAAAGCTTGTAGCCCTTGACCGTGTTGACTGCAAACGCAGCATAGCCACCGCCGCCAGCAGCAGGCTGCTCGTTCTGCATTTGCCTTTCCTCGTTTCGTTTGAAAGCTGCGGCCGCCGTGCGGCGCAGCTGGTGCTTCTTGCGCTGAGCGGGGGATGAGGTGGCGCTGTAAATGTCGTCGCTGTCGTAGCCAAGAACGAAAAAAAAAATATGTGAACCACATTAATTAACGAGAAAAGTTCACGTGTTTTCCTTTTAGGAAAGTGTTTCATTTCATTAGTCAGCCCTCCATCTTCACACATATGAAATATGCTATTAGAGTATCAGCATTTCTTCGTCCTGTTCCCATTACCTGAGGAACATGAGGTCCAGGAGGCCGTTGCCGTTTTCTTCGTGCCACTTGCTGTGCGCTTCGTCGGCCCGGCAGCGGTTGTCCGCAGGGTACACCCCCACGCAGTCCTGCATGTATACGACAAAAAAATAACGGAAATCGGAAATTGGAAATTAAATTAAATCAAAGCGATAAGCGTCCAAGTCATCACTTGAAGATCAAGACTGGAGTGTGATCCCTCCAAAAGATAAGGTGTTGAAGTACTATAGCAGCAGCAACGACTGCCAAATCTCACTACAATATATTACCTGGACGCTTGGATCAGTGTGCACGTAGCCGGTAAGCATGTTGGCTAGCGTGTTGACCCCCGGCATCAGAGTCGCTCCGAGTTCATTCATGCGGGGCCGCAGCATCAGCTCGCCTTTCGGTCCGAACACAAACACCCACTCCTGTATAGTTGGCAACGAAAAGGCAATCAAGCCACCATAGTGCAATGAAGTGCGCAGAGAATAAAAAGAAGCGAATAGTAGACGAAGGCACAAAAAATAACATATCTTTTCGGTACAAGTTCAGATATGACGGGCCCCAAAAATGCGGAAGCACAGTGGAGGCATGGAGTGAGAAGAAATCAGAAGAAGAAAGTATAGAATAGAACAAATCGAAGAAAGAAGCGACACAATCAACACTGAGGAGTACCTGCCACAGGAAAGCGTAAAGCATTTTCACGAGCGTGCCGGAAAACTTCAGGCCCAGAGTGACTTTCTCCAGCTGGTTAAGAACCAGGTTCTTGGCCGCAGTGGAGGCCCGAAGGGCGGGGAAGAAGTTGTGCACCTATGCACGATAGAATCAAAGAGAGGATAGGAACACGCGCGCGTTGAGTTAGAGAATCAATAACACTGTAAATCCCTTTATATCCCATTTCCACTCCCCCATCTATTTCACGAGTCCCTCGACAACAAGCACCAATCCTGCTTAATCTCTTCGCACTTCAAGAACCGTCAACTTCAAGGAGAAATCATCAAATGACTCAACGATCATGACAAAAAGGGGCCAATCACCCTACCATGAAGTCGTAGTCTTCCTGGGGCAAGTCAAAGGCTTCGGCCATGGCATCGAAGATCGTGTCAGTGGCTGCTTCCGGCAGCAACAAGTTGAGCACATTGCCCACCAGCGCCGCGAAGGTCAAGTAATAGTTCGGCATGTCTGTTGAGAGAGGAAAAAAAAAGAACCGCGAAAATGTATGTCGAATTAAATTGATAGAGAGGTGTGAAGATAAAGAAATTGTGAGAAAAAAGACACTATATAATGCGAAAGTGCTTGAAGTGAACACTTTTTTTTCAATTTTCCTTCTGCTCTTTTCTCAGGTCAAAGCAGGCAACAACAGGAAAACAAGGGTCTATGTTTACACCTACCGAGGTCCGTGATGTACTGCTGCCATTCATCGATGGGCATTTGCATGAACATGTCGGTGAGGGCATAGGTGGAGTTTATGGCCGACGCAGAGCGAGGCGTCGTCTGCAGGTCGCGGAGCACGGTGGCCTGGGTGGTATTGCCGGAATAGTCCAAAAAGTTGTCGATAGACACCTACACTCAGAGACAAGGACAGTGGCACATGACACAACACGCTCGCGAAATGAACATTCGAAACTTCGTCTTCAGACAAGTAAAACAGGAGGAGGGAGAGGAAGAGGAAGAGAAAGTGAACGAGAGAAGCGGGCTTTGTTTGTTTATTTTCTAAAGATTTCGAAAACATACGTGCGACCTCTTCATCAAGGAGGCGTAAATGACTTCAATGAAGTCCCATAATCTTGTTATACCTGGTAGCTCACGAACGCCAGCACGTCAATCAGCCTATTGTCGGCCACGTTGCCTAGGAAGGAGTGTGAGCCGTGCCAGAAGAAGCTCCCCATCGCGAGGGCCACATAAGCCTGCACCAGGGCAGATTGCGCCGAGTCGTCCATGGCCCAACCCGTATGCGCGCAGATGCCCATGCCGGTGCGGTAGTACGCCATGTTGCTCACGCTGTTGCACGGCTCGTAAATCCCGATGCCTTCCACGTCCAACTGCGGTTTGAAGAAATGCACAAGGCGCACATAAGTGTAGAGTAAACAAAACTAAGGATATACTGAAATCAAACCAATCCAAAGCAGTTCGAAGGTAAGCATCCAATTTCTTCGTTGCGTCAATCTATAAAATAAAGATGAAGATCTCACCGCAGTCAGGTTGGACTCGGCATACATTTTGCAGCCCGCATTAGCATCGCAAGCGCCCCAACCGTCGTCGCTCGTGCCGTTGGTCAGGAAATAAGACTGGAATCCATCCCACGCCGCTACATGACCGCGATTTGTTTTTGAATATATTAAACGGAAGAAACCGCAGGCTGCGACTTCGATAAACGCAATCATTTTCAACTTTGTCGTAGGAAAATCAAATATCTCGCAAAACTAGTTCACAAGTACTAGTACATCGCTACTACCTTGAAGATGGTTTCTATAGATGAGCATTGTATCAAATACCGTCGTGGGATTGCACAAGGTTGGGAGCGCCCGGCACGTTGGACGCTTGTTGCATGCAGCTAACGAGCTTGTTGAAGTAGTTGTCGTCCACGCCAGACACCGAGCCGTCCACCATGCGGGCAATGCTATCGAGCATCACCCTGACCATATTCAATTTTCAAATTACATGCGACGTTAGAGTCAATAGAAATAGCATCGTATGCATTCACAAGTGTCAATTATATAGCCATTCATGTTTAATTGGCACAGTATACTAATGGAGAACAGTCTGAATGCCGGCATCGTTGTAATCATTATGATCGTGTCATGATTGTTTTACCTCGTAGCATTTTGCGCGGCGCATTCGGTCGAAAACGCAGCAAGGAATAAAACGACTGTGCGCATCTCTAAGCAAGTTTAATGTAGGCTCCTTTACTGCACTGAGCTTCAACTCAATGTGTCTACTGCTGCGGTGTATCTAAGCTTAGCCACGCACAGAGCTAGCCTGAGCCAGATGAAGGTTTCGGGTTTCGGAGTTCGTCGAGCGTGTGGACGACGGACGGTGGACGGAGCGGAGAAGGAAGCAGCACGAGCAGAGAATCGTTGAGTTCGCCCCCTGTAAAAAAAAAAAAAAAAAACTCCGGCACATAGACTAGTCTGCGTCGTAGTACGTACATAAACGTCGTCGAGTCGTCGAAAGTGAAGTACGCAGAGTAAGAGTGCGTGGTGCTGGAGAGCTCTGTGTTCATTTCATAGCGTCCGCCAACTATCCATCGACGATGTTGCATCACCCCAGGCTGCATATGAGTCGCTACGTTGTGTTGATGACGGTAGCAATGCTGGTCTCCTCATCATCGACTGTGAATGGCATGAACATAGAGTTGATGAGTGCCAACCCAAAATCATATCGCGCTATCACCAACCAACCAAACGCGACTGACACGGCGCTGCCTCTGCTTCTATCGTGCTTCAGTCCTGAAATAGGGGTGAGTTGGTGAATCGATGCATCATTGTGGGCGGACTTTTTTGGGCAACAAGAGCTGATTCATTTATCACATCGCTTGATTTGGTGTTCGTCCACATAATTTTCTCTGCTTCAACTACTGCAATGATGGTAACAGGTGCGCCTCCTTGAACGCGGCCGTGGAAACAGTCCTTGGGGCTGGTTCGCAGAAGTGAACACCTCTAACGTAGCCAATGAGACTGCCGGTGAGTCGCTCGAATCGCATGGGCCTTTCCCTCATCCAGTCGCGGCTGCTCTCAAGGCACATGGTCTCTTAGCGGCAAAAGCTCGCAGCAGCAGCAGCGGTGCCAATTCTGCTTCTAGCACTTCAGTTTCGCTCTTTGACGCTCGCACCGGCGCGCCCAACCAGCAAGCTTTAGGCAGTTGGGCCTACGGTATGGGCACTGGACAAGACGTGCACTGCTACTCGTCTACTAGGCGGAAATGGGCGACGGCTTACCATCATTTGGAAGGCTATGTGGCTGAGCCCCAAGTCAGCAGCGCCTCTAGTAGCCCAGCGAGTACCAACCAGGAAGGTGCCTCGACTAACGTCGCGGACAGCTCAACTTCAGCAGCAGCTGGGGGTCCATCGTATTGGCGCTTGTATGCGCGCGACGACCTCACGGAGCTCTTTGGGCTCACGCTCGGGGAGGTGCCGCTGCTCGCCAAGGGCAAAGACCTGCGCCTTGCGCCGTGGCTGGAGCAAGCCCTTGGCCCATACCACGCTAAGGCTGGAGTGGAAGCTGCACGGGCGCCCCCGCGTGGATCAGCGGCAGCAGCAGCGACGGGTAGCACCTTTGGGCGGAAGCGACCGTACCTCGACTTGAGCGCAGGCGCGGTCCTGTTCTTGTATTGTGGGTTGCCTGCTCTGCTTACGCGCACGGTAGCTTCGGGTGATGCGGTGATGGGCCCTGTCACCTCAAGTGCCTCCTTTGCAAGCAGTGGCAACATCAAGATAGGAAGTGAAGTCTATTTCGCGGCGTCTGCAGAGCAACTGGCAGTCGTGGGAGAGCGCGTAACTGCCCTCCTCGGGAACCCAACAAACAGCGCTGCAGCTGCACACGTTGATGCCCTCTTGTCAGAACGCCTGAAACTCGTTAGCCGTGCTCCCGGCCCCTCTCCTTTAAGAGTCGCTGCTGCGGTAGCAGCAGGCAGCAGTGGCGGCAGCAGCAGCAGTAAGGTAGGTGACGATCTAGCAGCAGCTGCATTAGCAGCCGCGGCCGAGGAATACAACAGCCGCGCTACCACCGCCAAGAATACCTCCACGATGAACTGGGAAGCAAACGTGGCCTTTAAAGCCGTGGCCAGTCTCGACGGGGTCAACGTGCCTTTGAAGGTGGCGCGCGGTGACGACATGCACACCGTTGCGGCGCGGTTCTGCCGCCGTTGGGGGGTGAAAGGAACAGATGGCAGCAGCGGTGGCAGTGGCGCGAGCGCGTGTTGGAAGTTGGTGCCGTGGCTGCAAACCAAACGAGATGCCGCTGAGGCTGAATTTCGTGCTACTTCTGTGGCTGCTGGAGTTGGTTCTTCGGCCGCTGCTGGGGCACAAGAAGAGAGCGCTCGTGGGAAACGCCGTGAGAGCCCCATCGCCACTTTAGCGAGTCCTTCCAAAGGAGCCCAGATGATTGGCCCCAATCAAAGCGTGACGGTGGCCATTCAATTGAGCAAAGACGGTGCTCCGACTGCTGGAGCAGCAGCGAGTGGTGCGTCCGCTGGTAGCCAGGGTGGTTTTTGTTGCGTATATGCAAATGACGAAACGCAGTCCAGCTGGTGTGGCGAAGTGCCATCAGCAGCAGCAGCAGCAGCAGGAAGCAGCGAAGTCACTACCGTAGGCAGCCTGTCTCAAGCAGCGCTAGGAGGAGGGGCAGGGCCACATTTGTTGCATTTGATTTGCCGCCGCAGTCGATCGGTGCTTGAAGCGGATTTGATGAGCACCGAATACTTGCAGCCTGACGACGCCTCTTTCTTCGCATTCAAACCGCTTCTATGAGTTTATATACTACATTGTGGTAAGCTCGAGAGATGAAAAGCTTTTGCTTCAGAAGTTCGGAAACTTTTGCCTATTTTTTTCTGCTCTATGTCGCGAAAGATCGCCATGGAAGCATACTTGTCCCTAAAATTTGTCTGGTTAAATGAACTAAAACTTGAAGTTGGCAAATTTTCGCGCGCCCGAATAGGCGTTCAATTGTATCCCAATATTTTCCAAGTGCCTTCTTATGGGCACGAGCCTTCTTCGAAGTAGCCTTCGGATGTCTCTGCTACCGTAGTGTAGGTAGCGACGTTGTAAAGTCCGAGGTTATCGCCAGAGCCCACGCAATAGCAATATCCGCCCGTCGTAGTAGCCCGGCCTTTGCTAACTTGGTTGTAGTTGTTGTCGTACCTGCCAGGCAAGGTGCGTGCACAAACAATACGACAACGGCGATGAAGCTAAGAGAGTAATAGACAAGCGAAGCAAGCAAGCATCGTAGTCAAATACGCGATGCGTGTATGTAGCTTACCAGTCTTGGCACACGTAACCATCTGTAGTGGTTGCTTTCACTGCATCACTCGGAGAGCTCGTGTCTGCATCGTTGGTGGCTTCAACTTGGTAGCTGTACGTGGTCGACGTTTGAAGAGCTGCATCCGAATCCGTGTACGAATTGGTGGTCGAAGTGCCCACTGAAACACCATCGCGAAGCACGATGAACCCCGTAACGCCAGCCGCAGCCGAGTCCCACGATAAGCTCACGGAGTTGCCGGTGGTTACGTCAACTTTGAGGCCGCTGGGAGGCGACAGCGGCGGCGGTGGACCCGAGGTTTTGCCTTGAACCGCCGTGGAGACACTGCCCTGAGCACCGTCGTCGGTGACTGCAGCTACAGCGAAAGAATACGTCGTGCCCGAGAGAAGGTCTGCAACCGAATAGTTCGTCGACAACACGGGCGATGCGGATGCCTTAGCTCCGTCAACGAGGACGTTGTATCCACTCGCGTCTTCCACGGATTCCCAGGTAAGGCTCACGGAATTGTTCGTAACGCCAACGACTGCAAGGCCTTGGGGTGCGGCGAGCACCTGGACATAACAGAAAGAGTCAGCACAAAATAAAATACCGAACACAACTTGTTATCGGTGCTTCGAAGAAGTGACAGTGAGGCGCACTAGAGGACCAGGTCAACTCACGGGTGCTGCTGCTGACGCAATCTTTTGGGCCATGGCCATAACGGCCGCCATTTGAGCTCCCGTTTTGGTGTCGTAATCCGAAGGGTCGTTGTAGCCCCACCAGTCCCTGTGAGCAGATATATCAATAGAATACTTAGAATAAGCATCATATAAAAAGGTTCTAAGCAAATATGATTCAGCAAAATGACCGCACTTACCAGCATCCGTTGGGGTTACTGGGGTTTGACGTGGACGTTGTTGCCTGCACAGGGTGAAGGAAATGTTGTATATATTGGTATAAACATGAATAAATAGACAATGAAATGCAACAAGTATTTATAAATGAAGATTGAACATTACTTGAGGGTAGAGAACGATGATGTTGTTGGTGTCTGCCCACTTATTGAAACCAGCGCCCTTGACGTAAGCAGTGCCCACGCTGGATGCGCCTTGCTCGCAACCATGAAAGGAAATGTGCAGCGTGCACGCGTCGCCAGCAGCACAGCTCGCAGGCACATAGACGTAACCCATTTTGTCCATGCTTTTTCCCACGATGAACTCAGTTTGGTCGAACGTTTCCAAGCTGCCGGAAAGTTGACCGTTGTTGCGGGCCTGAAGAGGCGTGCCCGCGATTTGGTTCAATGCTTCTCCAGCTCCATCGTAGTTGCAGTCGGATAGGTATGGGCTGGCGCTTAGCGTGCATGGGTTCTTGTTTGCAGGATCGTCAGTCGGTTGTGTGTGCGCTGCGGTGAGGTTGAACACGGAAGCAACTTCGGAGGTGTACTCATTCAGGTACTCATCAAGAACAACCATCACCTCGGGATTTACGGTCGTATCTTTAGTGCCTGAAAACAAGTAATATCGCTGTTTGTTCATGTTTGCCGGGTCATCAATTGAACCGCTCGCATAAGCAGATTGAGTGGCTTGAACGTAAGTTTGCTCGCGGGGCTTTGGTGTTGCTGACATGCGGGTTGTCAGCGCTGTCATTTCGGATCCTTTGGCACAGTGATAAGGTCCGCCCGCAAAAATCCCACCGCCAACGATGGTCGATGAAAAGGCTACCGCCATCTGCACGGCGAAATACGCGCCAGAAGACAAACCGCTCACGGATGTTGCGTTGATGTCAACGTTGTATGCGCCTAAAGATGTTGTGCCTGCGTCAATGGACGCTGCCGTCGTCGTCGACATGGCCAGAGCCACCACTGTGAGGAAACGATGAGGGTTCAGCATTTTCCGTTCAAATCTTTGTATGGTCACGGAGGTGATGTCTTAAGCTTTTCAAAAAGACAACTGCTGAAGGCTCTTTTTGGCCGCGGGAGCTGTGAATCCCTTGTTGGGGCTAGAGGGGCTCGATCAACACAACTCTGTCAGAACTCAGGAACTCGAAAAAAGAGGAGGTGGGGAAAGTCTGTCAACGTCTGATTGGTGCAAACTCCCTTTTTACAGGGACATTTTGAATGATGGCGTTTTGTGCCGAGAGCTGCTGATGATGAGATGATGAGAGCATGATGAGAGCTGATGATTGATTATGTGATTATGTGCTTCTTATGAGCTTTTTGTTATTACGGCGACTCTAGGCGACTACTTACGGCTCACTACTCGTAGCTTCAATTGCCATTAGTAGCTTTTAGAAACTACGAGCTAGCTGCTTTTAGTGGTCGCATACACGCAAAACTATAGTATTCAATGGAACCGTTACCCAAGGCGAATGACCGCCCAAGCAGGGCAAATGTTCCCACCACGATACCGCCGGTGGACTGGACAGCCTATCAACCACCGCCATTTCAGCGAGTTTTCCTAGCCGACAGCCCTAGCAGTGCTGCAAATGACCACAGCAGTGACGGAGCTGTTGAAGGAGATGATAATGGGCTCGATGAGTGGTGCGGCATCGCTGCATTGCCATCAGTAGCTCAAGCATTCCTGTCTTCACCGGGCGGTGCTTCGTATCAGCAGCCAACCGAGTGTCAGCGAAAGTTATGGCCTGCGCTGATGTCCGGGTGCGATGCCCTCTGCGTGGCGCCTACAGGCAGCGGCAAAACCCTTGCCTTCATGGTGCCTGCGCTCGTGGTGGCGGCAGCGGCTGCGTCACGCTGGAAGGAGGCTCAGGTGGCTAGAACTGCGGTGGCACAGCAGAAGCGAGGCCCAACTTCGCTAGGAGGCGCTGGCCGAGCAGGCGCAGCTGGCTTCAGCAGCGCTCGCAGCACTTTACGCTTCCAAGGCTACTCGCACGACCCAGGTAGCCCAGTGAGGCCAGCAGTACTGGTGTTGGCGCCCACACGAGAGCTGGCTCAGCAGATTGCGAAGGTAAGCCGAGGCATAGCAGAATTGCAGTTTGAGCATCCTAGTCTTTACATTCAAAGGAATTGATGCTTCATCAAGTAACCAAAATGCACTTCTCTTACGGCACTGCCATTCTTTTGAGTAATGACTGCTGTTTCTTGTGCTGCTTTTTGCATTTTTAAATAAAAATACAGACGGGCAGCCTTGTGTTGCGCAGCAAAGGGTTGCGCTGCCTCTGCATCACGGGCGGGGCAGCTCCCGGAGTCGAAAACAAGGCGCTCTCGGCCCTCACCCCCACGCATGTGCTCGTGGCGACTCCTGGCAGGCTTTTAGATCTCGTTGCGGCCCGCAAGGTTTCTAGAAATGCTCCTCTTTCGGACTTTTTTTTTTAAATAGCTGCCTATAATCGCTATATTTACCCTCTAGAAGTTATTGTGATTACATCAGCACAAAAGATATTTCACGGGGCGTGGTTTGGTGTGCTCGTGTGTGTGTGAATGTTTACGTCTGTGTGTTCACTGTTTACAGGTGGATTTGTTTAGCGTAGTGTTCATGGTCGTTGACGAAGCGGACAAAGTGTGTGCGCTGGGCCTCGCAGATCAGCTGAAAGCCATCACTACCCATGTTCGCCCCGATGCTCAGGTAAGCACGTATACATGTCGAAGTAGGGGACCTAATGACTGAAGTTGTTCTATGCATGTATATCATCTATGGATTTGAATGGCTTCTTTATCATTTTCAAACTACTGTACCGTCATGCGTAATTTGCTATACACTATTATCTAACGAACATTTACTATGGGTGCCATGTCATTCAATGCTACTCCTTCAAAAATGTGTTCATTCAGGTGGCGTTTTTCTCGGCAACCTTGCCTGATACTGTAACTTCGTTCGCGGACCCATGGCTCAAGCACAAGCCCGTGACAGTGAAGCTGGGGGCCATGAGCCACGCCCAGTCCTTTGCGAACAGCATGCGGAGCCACCGCATTGCAGGAGGAGGCGCGGAGAGTGCTACTATCAGTAGTGATGGCGTTCCGGGACCATCTAGCGCCGTTTCGGCCACCTTAGATGGAGGGCACAAAAGCATTGATGCGGCGGGTGGTGCTGAAGTTGCATCAGCGAAGGAGGATCTTGACGATTCGCAGGATGGTACTGTAGAACAGCCGCTTGTTTCAGAGCCATCAGCTGTGCGTACTGCTGTGCAGTCGTCGCTTGCCGTGTCGAGACGAGTGGAGCAAACGGTGTCTGTGTGCGCCGCTCACAAAAAGCCCAGGCGTGCTCTCAAATGGCTTACGGCCGTGCGTAGTGGTAGCAACAGTAGTAGTAGTAGTAGTAGCGGTTCAGGCAGTACCAGCTGTAGCAGCGGCAACAGCGCTAATGTTAGCAGCAGCAATGCAGCGAATCCAGGCGTAGTGCCCGTGCTCGTGTTTTGCAACACCATTAGCGCCGTCGGGATTGTGTCCAAAATGCTGGCCAAACATTATGCTTACGTCAGCAAGAGCAGTGGCGCCAAGGACACAGGATTGGACGACGGAGTAGGGCTACAGGGCGTCTACAGCAGCAGCGGGGTGCGCGCTCTGCACGGAAACATGCCTCAAAAGGAGCGAGAGGCGGCCTTGCGCGCCTTTGTACAGGGTAGCAGCAGCAGTGGTGGCGGTGGTAATGTTGGAAGCCGTAGGTGCCATACGCTCGTGGCCACCGACGTCGCAGCGCGCGGGCTGCATATGCCGAAACTGCGGCACGTGCTCAATTACGATTTCCCCCCTTCGCTCGAACAGGTACGCCGGCGTGCCTTCTAAAGCTCTGTAGTAATATCTTTATTGAGGGGGTCTTCAGTGAGTCAGTGAGTTCGCACGGCCATGATGATCTTCTCCTCGCGTTCTGGTTATTCATTTTCTGCCCCTTGAATGCTCGAATATAGTACGTGCACCGCGTGGGCCGTGTGGGGCGGCTCGGCCAGGGAGGAGGCAGCAGTCAAGTAAATGGTGGAGATACAGGCCAAGCAGTGTCTGGAATGGCGTGCTCATTCTTCACTCGGAACCTGGCTCCGCTGGCGCCTGCGCTCGTGAAGCTCCTGCAGGAGTGCGCTCAGGTGCGGTGTTCTTCTCCTGTGTACTTGTTTTCTTTGCTGTTGTCTCTCTGGTAAATTCTGAGCACTATCAACCCGAATGTTCACGGTAAATTTTCCATGTTCTTGCCTGAAATTTCATGCGTGCTTCGTCTTTATTGTGTGCTCTGATATTTTTTTGCTCAACAGGTTGTCGATCCCAATCTCAGTGCACTCGCAGAAGAAGCGTCGCAAACCCCGTTCGATCAAGAAGGAAGCGCCGGCAAAGATCAAAAGAAAAAGAAAAAGCGCAAGGCAGCAAGCGAAGAGGAGGCAGCGGAGACTGAGAAAAGCAAGTCATTGGACATTAAAAGCATGTACGTGGTATTCTTATTGGTGCTGTTGCGCATGATATCGTTTTTAGCTTTTCTGGCTTTTTTTATTCCCTTTATTATCACCCTTTTTCTGGAGACCAGCATTCTTCGTCTATTTTGCTTGTATTTTCATGGCTCCTTTGTCTACGCGGCGCATTTCTACTTTTTTATTTCTGAACTGATCCATTCATTTCTTATCCCCATTGTATTTTTGCTATGTGCGTAGGATCGCTGGCTTGCTTGGTAGTACAAGTGTACCGCTAGCGACAGCTTCCAATCAGCGAAAAACGCAAAAAGGTGCTGAGGATGAAGACGAAGATGAAGAGAAAAGTGAAGAGAATGGGGATAGCGAGAAGGACGATGAGGCGAGCAATAACAGTGACGAAGATGAGGACAGCAGTCATCTCGTGGAAACAATTCTTCAGGATGCCAAAAAGGTCAAGGCGGAAAATGCCAAAATGAGTCGCTCTGAATCAGGCAGGGCACTTAAGCCACAACCTTCCTCAGCTGCCGTGGTCTCTAAGCGTTCGCAAGACAACGAAACAAAGGATGAACAGCTGAGTGACAAGTCTAGCGATGACGATGACGATGACGACGACGACAAACCAATTCAAGGCGGGGTTGGCAGTCATATTGTTGGAGGAAAGTGGTCAGTCAATTCCGACGAGTCCGGTGATGATGATGAAGGTGAGTCGGTGCTCCTTCCCGTGGGTTATGTGGCACCGCCGTGGCTTAAAGCATCGAAGAAAACGAAAGTATCCTTGCTGGTTGGTAAAGCACGTGGCAAGCCAAATTTGCCTAAAACTAAGAGTTCTCGGAAAACAGCAGCAGTCTTGATCCCAGAAGAAAGCGCCGAAGAAGTAGTCCCTGTACCCGCCGCAGGCAGCACAAGCGAGCGGGCCACTAAAGTGTCGAAGCGACCGGCAGCTGACGAAGCAAGTGAGCTGCTGAGCGAACCGAATGACTTGAAGAAGATTAAAAGAGGACCGGATCAACCATCTTCGGCTGCGTCTTCTGTTGACGTGCCCTCTTCTGTTGGACCGAAGGTCGATTCACAAGAGGTTGCGCCCCATGTGAACAGCTCAGCCAGCGCAGCGGCCCAAAAAGGAGCGAAGAATGGCAACAAGCGGCCTCGGGGCAAACGCGGGGGAAGCAAGCACAAGAAGTGAGGCCAGACTTCAGAGCCAGCAAAGCATAAGGAAGCGGAGCCATATGAGCGCAGTTCCACTGGGACAGGGGTTAGCGCGCTTCGAATTGGCATGGCCATCAGGAGTTAGCTCCTTGAGCTGTTTTCATTGTTTGAAGCTTTTTTTCTGCCTTGGTTTTTGTTGCTAATGGCCAATGGCCCCGTCTGACCCCCAGAAAAGATCTGAAACTCGAAAACGTTAAGCAAAAAGGCAGTGCATGAAGGAAAACTCCGACTCCGACCTCTTTAAGCGCTAAGACAACGAGCATCGTACGGGCGCTCTGTGTCTGTAGTATACACCGATATTTCTTCCTTACCCGAAGGAGGCGAAGCACTAGCTGGTTTAATCGTCGATTTGATTTAGAGCTGCATGTAATGCATATAAGAGACGAGAGCACCCAACACCAGCACCATACCGGCCCGAGTTATATAACGGCAGTATAACGAAGTCGATTGCTTAACTAAGGCAACCACATCAAGTAAAGCAACCGGATTCTCGATCTAGTTATCCCTGAATCGAGGATAGGAACGCGGTCTGCTTTCATCTCCTTTCGGAATCTTTACATCTTTACATGTACTTCGCCTTTTCGGGAACGCACGTGTTGTTCGACACTTGCAATTCATCTGACAACCGCAAGAGGCACATGAGCGCAGAGAACAGTGAAAAGTGATAAGTGGCGTTCGAATTCATTTCGATCTCAAATAATTGTACTGAATGAGTGAATCGTCAAAGGCGGTGGAGAGGGAGTGATAGATCACTTACTTTTGACGAGCACATACATGAACCCCGGGAAGGCTACAAGCCTGTGCAGGGAGTAGCATGAAACGAGGACAGTATGAATTGACGAAATAACGGCAGATATCTGCAGGCGATAGCTACGTACCACACAAGAAGTCTAGGGGAAGTGTAGCTGTCGAACTCAAAGGTCTTTTCCGTAATCTCGCGCTTGCCTGTGAATGATAAAGAAACGTACGGGTAAGGGGCTGGGAGCTACCAACGTGTCAATGCGAAGAACATAGTTCAGAGGAAATCATAGGTAAAATAAATACCGTTCCACTCTTCGCAAAAGTAATTCTTTTTGACGTCCATGCGGGGGTCAGAGCCCATCTTGCGCTTAGGAGCGATGCGCGCTTGGGCAGCCGTCCTGCTTACCATGCAAGTATACAGGAAAACAAACAAACGAGCATGTGATACATGATAAGCGTTTGGATGCCGCAGCAAGATATACGCTCGATAGGCGCATAACATTCAATCTATTGTAGCCATCCATAAAGGTTGTTCAACGCGTACCGGCTTCCCATTGCTACCCTTGTTGCAAGCCGTGCTGAGAGAGACATTTTGTGCAAGCAACTAAAATGTGAAGATATTTTCCTATTGTATTCTATTAGTTCATTATTTCGGGTTTCACTTTTTGTTCTTTTGTTCTGGCCGCCGGCCGTCATTTACTCATTTACAAAACAAGAAAATGAACACAGCATCGTACTTCGTGCCCGTCTTTGCGCTCAGTGCGCTAGCTCATTCAGCGAATGCTGCAACATTATCCCCATCGGTGGCACCTTCGCTCTCTTCAACGCAAGCTGCTTACTTATCGGTTTGGCAAAAAATTGTCATGGTGAGTGTCAGTGTGATTTTGCTCTGGTGTGCCGCCGAGCTGTTGTATCGGTATTTAAAGAAGCGCTTCCAAAAGGCGCTGGAGAGCCCTTTGCACCGAGCTGCGAAATCAGGACATGTAGCTGTGCTGAATAGCTTGCTTCAAGGTGGAGTGAACGTTAATGGAAAAGGCGACAACGGCGGCACTGCACTCCATGATGCATGCACGCACGGACACCACTCGGTGCGTTTTAGTTTACAGCGTTAAGTTCTTCTGAGCAATTAGGGATCGTCTCAGTCGCGAAGATAGTGTGAGCCTGATTAACCTTTACTCTATTGCGCCGTCTGGCTGTCAACATGTTTATCGTGCGAGTGTTATCGTGTGTGTTTTTTTTACACTGTGAACTAGGTGGTTGCTACGCTGTTGAAAATTCGGGCTGAGAAGGATGCGCGCGACGACTTTCAGTGCACCCCGCTACATCGTGCCGCTCGAAGTGGCCACGTCAAGGTGATAAAACACAAGCTTATCTGAGGATGAAAGAAATGCATCAAATGTATGTAAACATTCAATTTGAGCTCCTGCAAGCGGGACTTTCCCCGAAGAATTCGTCCATTACTTTGTTACATTTTTCTTAATAAAATGAATGCCAGTGTGTCCGGGCGTTAGTAGCTGAAGGTTGTGACGTCGAGGCACGCGACGAAAAAGGCCATCACCCGTTGCACGAAGCATGTTCAGCGGTAAGTAACTTATGCATACCCAGTTGAATAACGCTGTTGTTCTTGAACCAGACCTGTCGATATTCTCACAAGTGAGATATTTTCCTTTAGGAATGAAGATAAATATGGTGCGATGTAAGGGAGCGTAAATGCGCAATCGAATAAAATTCCTTTTGGTTGTGTGATTAAAGGATCATGCGTGTTAACTCACAGAGAAATTACTTTTAATAGGGTCACTTGAGCTGTGCCGAGGAGCTCCTCAGTGGAGTCAAGAGCTGCGAAGTGAACTGCAAAGATGCGACCGGCGCAACGCCTTTGCACCTCGCAAGCGGCCATGGGCACGTAAAATGCGTAGCTCTGCTGTTAGACAAGGGTGCTCAGGTCGATACGAGGCAAGCGTATGGTCAAACTGCGCTGCATGACGCCGCAGGAATGGGCCACGCTGAGGTGAGTGTGCATCTGAGCACATGAGTGTCTCGAATTTGCAGTCTGCACTAGCATTCATCAATCGATTGGAATTTTGTGGTAATTGCGGACTTTGTTTTTTTATTTTCATTATGGTTCTATGCAGGTGATTGAGTTGTTACTGGCGAAGGGCAGCGATCTGAATACTAAGGATGACACGCAGTCTACGCCTGTACACCTCGCAGCCAGGTAGTCAGCTGATTTTCTAATGAATGCCGCCTCTCTTTGTACTGTGTATTCAAGTACCCCACCCCATGATATCGTCGCTTTTCTGTGCCATGCAAGGTACGGGCACGAGAGGGCGGTTGCAACGCTGCTGGCAGCCGGGGCCGAAAAGAACCCCCTCGACGGTGCGGGGCAAACTCCCATGTCAAGAGCGGCCACTAGTGGGCATGCACGCGTAGTGCGCCTCTTTTACATCTAAGATCCAGGGTTACTTGTAATTCCACAACGAGCAGAAAATGAAGATGCGCCATGATATGGAAAATGGGTTCATTAACTAGGCAGACTTTAGAAGAAAATTTGGGTGTACTAGTATACTTCTTCGTACTTCACAAGGCACTAAGACTAAAAACTGGCACCGAATCTACTAGTATAATAAAAATAAAAACGAGCCTCATGGCGATGGACCTCGGAATACCATATACTCTTTTAATACCCACATCCTCCAGCAGACTGACTCTCATATCTATTTGTAGATTGGAGATAGGAGAGCACCGAATACTGAAATCCGACTCGGTGTTCGGTATTATAGAGGAGACATCACACACGCCATCTCAATTCGAAAACTATTTCGCATTAAAATGATTTCAACTAGCTCCTTTTTTCAATCGGTCTCCTAGCCTGCTTTGCCTTCAATGGGCTCACCATGGTTGCCACTGGAGTTGACTGCATGTCCTGAGCATTCATAGGAGCCGTTTTAGCTGTTGTGGTTGGAGACGCTGAGGCCTGTAGTGAGAAAAAAATAAAGAGCCAAAAATTGCGACTTCATCTTTGTGGTTTATAATTAATGAATAGAACCACAAACATCAAAAAGTAAATTTCAACGAACAGGCTTTGAAGGAGTTGGGAAAATTCTTGACCACGTTTGTCGAACGAAATAAAAGCATGTTTTATACTTATTCTGCATTACGTATTGTGCAGTAGATGCCGTCGTAGACGTCGCTCGTGTCGAGAATTGCTGCTCCTTCTTTTGCTGTTGAAAATTCAGGGAGAAGGAGAGTTATTCAATCCCATCATTTTGAGCACGCCTTCAAAAACGTCCATAAAAATTACCTGAGCGCTCAAGGCACTTGTGGTTGGAGCTTCGTAGCTCACACCCCTAGGAAGGTTCAAGCGCTTGATGCTGCCTTCTCTAGCAGGTTCCGCAATCACAGGTAACACGGCGTCGTTTGTCTTTCGGTTGGCGCGCAAGAAAGCACCGCCGTTGCCGCCGCCGTTTTTGTACTCTTCGCTCACGCGAACCAGCGACG
>Ga0307979_1000419_pt1 | contig 28458 bp, 13 predicted proteins | sample OrgLakmetage1058_FD_201833 | JGI IMG/M metagenome (GOLD analysis project Ga0307979, IMG submission 201833) | Saline water microbial communities from Organic Lake, Antarctica - #1058 | ecosystem: Environmental > Aquatic > Non-marine Saline and Alkaline > Saline | place: Antarctica: Organic Lake...
GGACCAGTTCCATTCCTTTGCAACCACCGTAGCGCACGCCGTTGCTTCCGCCATCTCTGCTGCAGCTGCTCAGCCTTCGTCTCCAAGTGGGCGCCAATCGCGCGCGGCCTCCGCTGCCAACGCCGCCCTAGACGCCCTTTGTGGAAAAACAGCATGCCCCAGCTGGCTCGCCGCCGGGGGAGCAGGAAGCTTGCTGTCGTCGGTAGCCGCTGACCCCGCCGCGGTGGCCGCCGCCAAAGAGGCCAGTGGTGGCTTGAGGGTGTGGACCTGTGGGGGTTGCGTGTTCGAAGCGATTCCCCTGGCCGAAGCCGCCCCCGCGCGAGCGTTAGGCCACGCTTGCCGAGCGCTTCAGCTTCTGGGCCAGCACGCGGAGCATGGTGCAACCGCGCCGGGAGGCATGGGACGAGGTGTGCTAGGGCAGGGCGGCAGTGGCGGCGGCGGAGGGCTGCGCGCGCCCCTGTGCACCTGCTTTGATATGCTCGGCTGCCGAATTGCAGCGCGCGCGCTGCCACTCTTCAGCCTGGCTTCATCTAGTGCGAGCAATACCCACCGGGACCAGGATGACCAATCACCGGCTCTTATGTTCCAAGGAGATTCGCAAGCCGAGTCTAGCCGCGCTGCGCTCGATTTGGTACCGCAGAGCCCAACGGACGGCCAACTCTCCTCTTCCTCCTCCTCGGACAGCAGTAGTGCCAACAAGCCATTCGGGGAATTAGCAGCAGCGAGCATACGTCGTGCGTTTCGATTGGACGCGGCGCCACCTTGCATCTTCTTGTGCCCTGAGCCACCTCCGCCGCAATTAGCGTCTCTATTGCCACCTGCAGCTACTGAAGCTCCAGCAGCCTTTGCAGACCGTTTCAGCAACAGTATCACTTTGGCACAGCTTCCTGTCTTAGTGGTGCACTGCCCGCTGCTCTTGCCTCCGAACTTAGATTCCCTCCTCGCAGCTTCGCCCGAGCCCGTGTACACAAGTGCGGCTGCTGCTGCTGCTGCGCCAGATAGTGATACTGGTGGCTCCAGGGCTTCAGGTGGATTTAGCGGCGCATCAGCTCCTCTTACAACAACAGCAACTTCTAGCAGTGCTACTCCTTCTCGACCAGTCGTGTGGGCGTCCACTTCTGAGCCTCTGATTTTGGGCTTGTTGTTGCCGTCCGACGCCACTTTGCCCCCCGCGCCCATTGGGTTGCCCGTAGATTTGAACGCCGCCGACGAGAAAGCCACCGCCAAGGGGGGAATTGCGTCGTCCTCCTCGGCGCCCAAGCCGAGAGCGTCGAGCCGAAAGCACCGGCACCGCTACAGCAGCCACCACACCCCGGTGGCAGAAGTGGCTCCCATGGCTGAGGCCGTCGTTTGGTCTGGAGACGGCGAACCACCACCGACCGTAGTCGACGCGCAGACTGACAGCGACACGGCTGCACGGGGCAACCGCCCGAAGCCTCCACGGCCTCGACCGTCCCGCCGCAACGACAACCCCACATCCTCCTCCTCATCGTCGTCGTCGTCGTCGTCCACCTCAACAGCGCCCAACGATAGCAGTGGTAGGGACGCTGCGAGTGCTGCCGCCGAGGCTTTAGCCCGTGCAGGTTTAGCGAGGCGGTCGGCGCGGCAACAGCGGCTGGTGGAGCTCCTGTGTGCCGTGGGAGCAGTGCTGCGAGTGCCCGCGAGCCAAGTGCAATGCCGGATGAGCCCCACGACCGGGGCAGTGGTGTGGGTGGCGTCCCCTGCCGCAGCTGCCCATGCGGCCGCCCAGGCCGAAGCCAGCTTGATGCAAATGGCGAAGTCCAGGCACACCGCCAGCGGCGCAGTGGCCCACCAGGCGCGCGAGAAACGGGCTGCGAGTTTGGCGGCGCCCAATCAGCGCGCGTCGGCGCTGTGCGGCGAAGCGGTCTTGGGGGACGCGGTCGTGACACTCCCAGGCGCCGTGGATGGCCTCGCGGGTTTGGCGCTGGGAAGCAACAACGGCAAGGGTGACTCGTCTTCGGTCTTAGGCGCCGCGCTTCACTTGGCACCCGTGCGGTTTCGCCGCGAATTCCTCATGACTCGCGCTACGTCCACCCCCCCTTTTGAGCCGCAGCACTGCCGCCGCATCCGCGAGACGGCCAATAGTCTCGAGGCCGCGGCAAGCGGGCGAAACAGTAGCCATGGTGGGGGTGGTGGAGCCCGTGGGAGCAGCCGCGGCCGTCCCCCTGTAATGAAGCGTCCACCTCCTCGGCTGCCTTCCCACCGAAACACCGCTGGTGGTGCTGCTACTGCGGCTTCAACAGGAGATGCTACTGCCAGCGGAACAGCAGCGGCGTCTCAGGTAGATCCGCTGCTAGTGGCTGCTGACGTCACCCCCGTAAGTGGCGCGGCTCAGGCGTTGGCGGAAGCAGCGTACGCGCTGCGCAGAGAGATTGCGGTCAACCTGGGGCAGCGGCTGCGAGGCTGCGGCGACTTGACGCAGCACCGGAGCCCTTACGAAGAAGAAGCCGAAAGCAGCGACGACGATGAAGACGACAATGAAGACGAGAAAATCCGCCGCCTGAAGCGCCATGGTACAAGCAATGATACCCTTCAGAGCGGCGCGGCCGGTGCAGCAGCGTCGAAAGGCCTTCCTACCTCTCTAGTAGCGGTGTTCCACGGCGGCCATGCAGTCTCGCTCGCGCACGCCGCTGGCGTCAACGTGTGCTTGCTTCCTGCGGTGCTGTCCGGGGTGCCGGCGACCGAAGCCTCCGTGCACCACTTGCTGCGCGCTGAACTAGTTGCCAGAGCGGCCAAGCACTCTTTCCGGGTACTGATTGGAAATCGCTGAGCCAAACATTGAAGACCAAATCTTAAAATGTTATGCATTATTTTTTCTCCTTCGAGGTCATAACGTTTGCTCTCGCTCACACGCGTGCCTTTTCCCATCTTTACTTATCAATTGTGCGCCTTTCTCAGGCCCGTTTAGCGCACTTGCTCGAGCGCTTGGATGACGACACATCGTGGCCTCAGCCAGACGGCAAGGGGGCTCCTGAAGACTTGAATGCTTCAACTTCTGGCGATGATCAAAATGACAACGATGCTAGCAGTGCAGCCATCGACGATGAGGATGCTGCTGTGGGCCCTTTTGCTGAGTCTCGAGGCGCAACCAGTAAGAAGAGCAAAAGGCGATCGTCAATCAACCAAAGTAGCCGGAGCGGCGCCCATAGCAGCAGCAGTAGTGAAAGTACCGGTCCCGGGCATCGAACAGCGACTGCCGAAGCCAGCGTGCTTGCGTTGTTGCTCAACACCGTGCTCTTCGACCCCGCGTGCCCCATTGACGTGCTCGAACAAGACGCCAGGAAAGCTCGGCGAGCAGCGCCCTCAAGGTCGTCGACAAAATCTCGCCGAGATGCAGAGCATACTCCCAGCAATGAAGACGACGAGGAAGAAGAAGACGGAGACCATATCTCTTCATACGGCGGCAGATCGCAAAATAATAGCCACCGCAGAAGCAGCAGCAGCGAACTCACCGCACAAGTTGCCGCAGCGACCCAGTTGATCGGCGACGTGCGCGCCACTGGGCGGCTCTTGATTGGCGGAAGCGACGGCCCTAAGGGCCAGGTGGTGCGCGGCGACCGAGACCCTACCATGGGAGGTGCGCGCGTGGGGTCCTTGCTTTGGCGGCGGCGGAGCGCTTGCACTCGCAGCGCGCAGCGGCTGACGCGGGCGCACGCTCGGTGGTGGGGGGTGGAGTCCCTGGTGCACTTGTCTCTTGGGGGGTTTGGTAGCGTGGGGCGTTTGCCCATCACTGCGGCCGAAGCAGGCTTGCCTCATCACGTCGCTGACGGTTTATCTCCACTGCAGCTGGCAGCACCACTCCTGCGCCAAACCCGCGCCGTGCTCCCTGTTGGAATTCTGCGGCGGCTTCAGGCCACGGGCCGGCTCCCCATGCTAGCACCCTCGGACGTGGCGGTGTTGGGGAGTGCCGCCTCCGCAGACCCAACGCTGTGCGCTTCGTCTCCGCTCGCTTGCGTGCCTTCGCATGCCTTGACCGCGCGTGCCGCCGCACTGGGGCCCACGCACCCGGGCTCGTCGAGTCATGGGCTCGGTGCTACTCTGCGAGCTCTGGCGCGCGCACGGCTCAGCTTACCAGGCTACGTCAAGAGCAGCAGCGGCAGTAGTGAACTTGGGGCTGCATATGCGGACTTGTGCGCTGAGGTGTTTGGGCCGGATCCACACCAGCAACAGCCTGGAAGCGCATCAGGGAAATCAAGCACAGTAGCATCTGCAGGAGGAGCGTCGGTCAAAACCCAGGCAGGCTCCAGCAGCAGCCGTAGCCGAGGCAGCAGCAGCAGCACGAGTACAAGCAAAGTTTCAGACAGCCCTGATAAAGTTGACAACGATAACAGCAACGATAACCAATTGCTCTGCAGTCCCCTAGCCGTGGCGCTGAGTGCTGACGCTCACTTAGGAGCCGCCCTCGAAGCCGCGCGCTCTCACGATTTTGCTGCAGCGCGGGCACGCCACGCAGCGGCAGTGAAGCTCTTGCTGAGTTCATCCGCAAATTCAACAACGAGGGCTGGAATGACGGCAGCACAGCCGCCACAGAGACCGCTCGAAACGCTCCTGGCAGCGTCAATCTTAGAAGCGACGCTACCGCGCACAGCTGCCAAAGGTGGCAGCACCAGCACCAGCGATGACTGGAGCCTGAACCGAGCTGGTTTGCTGAACGTGTGGCGAGTCTTGCAAGTGGCCACGCCAGCTACCGCAGATGGCCATTGCCTCGCCCTCTGGACTGGCCACCCTTTGGCCGTCGCCATTGCTGCAGCGCTTGCTGCCGCGGACCATGCTGCTGATGTCAAGGCCAATCGGGTCACAAACGAAGGTGGAGGCATTGGCGCTTCCGGTGCATCATCGTCAGCTGGTGCAGCAGCAGCAGCCGAATTGGGGTACGCAGTTGGGGAGCGGGTTGAAGTTCGCGACGAGGACGAAGACGAGTGGTCGGAAGGGGTGGTGTTGGCGCTGGAAGGCTTCGATCCGCAGTGCCCTCGGGTCCTCAAGGACGGCTACGACAGTGCTTACCTGTGGGACTTTACTCGAAAGCTGCGCGCCGCGAAGAGCAGTGGCACTAAAGCGTATGCGTCGTCAAGTCAAAAATTATCGCCGGATGGGGCTGAGGATGATGGTGGGGTGGTGTTGAGTGCTAGTGGTCCCCTAGGGCGGCCGTGGCTGGCTGCTCTTCAGAGCACCACTACTCCCCCTTACCACTGGTCGCTCACTACTGGCCGTGCGAATGACGCAACCTTGTGTTCTGGCGGTGGCAGCGGCAGCAACGTCGGCAATCCAAACGGAGGCAGCGATTCAGCAGCATCGGCTGAAGCAGCAGCTGCAGATGCCCTTGATTCTTTGTGGGCCCTAACTCGGGCATTGTTAGTTCAGGGCGCAGAGCGCTGCGGCGCTAGTGGACCTGACGGAACTTCGCATGGAGTTACTGCCACTCTCGTGCGCCAAAATGGGCGCAGGGGATCAAGCGCAAGCGCAGGGAGCAGCAGCACGAGTGAAGCGACCGGCGTAGTCGCTCCAGTGGGAGGTTTGGGCATGGCTTGTGCTGCGCATTGGCTCCTAGCCAAGCCCGAAGAGGAAACTGCTGTAACGTCAACCACTGCGACGACAACAAAAGTGCCTGGCTCGCTCAAAAGTGCCAGTATCATGGGCGAAGGGGCCGACGTTGGCCGAGCCGACGGGCGGCTGTACTTGGGCGGGAACCTCTTCGGTCTCTCGGCCGACGACAAAGGCAAGATCTCGGCGCGCACGAACCAACAACAAGGCAGCAGCGACGAAGAAGGAGACGACGACGACGACAATGCAACGGCTGCGGACAAGAAGGAAACCCGAAGCACCGCTGCGGAACTGCTTGATGCGCCCCCCTCGATAAGCGGCTTGCTGCTGGCGGGGGATTGGGTTGTCCGGCAAGTGAGCTGCGGGTACCGGCACACGGCGCTGATTACGACCACGGGCTTGTTGCTCACCTGCGGGCACGGAGAAACGGGGCGCTTGGGGCACGGGGACGAGCGAAGCCGCCATTTCCCGACCGTCGTGCGAGCTTTCTTGGGCAACCAAGGTGCTGACAACAATAACAGCAGTAACAGCAGCAGCGGCGGCAGCAATAGAGTGCTTGGCTCAAACCCGTCAGCACCTCAATCGCCTCGAGCCGAAGGCGTGGTGTTTGTGGCTTGCGGGCGAGAGCACACGGTGGCCGTGGACGAAGACGGTGGCGTCTGGTCCTGGGGCTGGGGCGAAGCGGGAAGGCTCGGCATTGGAGAAGTCGGCAAAGTGTTGACGCCTACTCTGATCACCGAATACCTGGGTGCTCGTCCTGAGAAGTCGACGCAGCGAGCAGGCGGTGCTGCTACTGCTCGCGCATCGCCCCCAACCCAGGTGAAGTCGATTGGGGTCGCGTGCGGGCGGGAGCACACCTTGATATGGACTACCAACGGCCAAGTGTACGCGTGCGGGCCGGGTTACGGAGGGCGCTTGGGCTTGGGCACCTCCAACAAGGACGTGCTGTACCCCACCTTGGTGGGCAGCGGGGTCGACTTGGAGCACGAGCTGGTGGTGTCGGCAGCGTGCGGCGACATGCACTCGGCGGTAGCCACCGCGAGCGGGTGCGTGTACACGTGGGGCTTTGGCGCTACAGGGGCGCTCGGCCATTCTGCGAAAAGTCTGTCCAATCAGCCCTTGCCGAAGCGAGTCGATGCGTTTTTGACGGCGTTTGATGACTTTGTGGCAGTGAGCAGTGTGGCGTGCGGTGCGTACCACACCCTCGCCCTCAGCACGAGAGGAGAAGTCTTTGCGTTTGGCGACGGCGAGTCAGGCGCTCTGGGCCTTTCTGACCGAGGCGATGCAGCGACCCACCGTGCTGCCACTCCTACGCTGGTGCCTGCCCTCCACGATCTAGCGTTTGGCGACAATGACGACAACAGCGACGAGGACGACGACAACGATGGCCACCACCGGGGCCGCAGTGGCGTCAACCAAGACGACAACAATGAAGAAGAGGAGGGCGATGACGACGACGACGACGAAGACGTGTTCAAGTACGGCGACCAATGGAGCGAGGAGGATTCCAATGAAGGTGCAGCGCATGGGCACGACGCGCCTGTAAACCCTCGAGAGGGCCTCAGGCTCCAGGGCAGCGGCGCCCAGGACGGCAGCGGGTGGGGCGCTATCGCCGCCATTGCTGCGGGCCACTTGACGTCGGCCGCGGTCGACCGCAAAGGCCGGCTCTACGTGTGGGGCTGCCCTTACGCCGAAGACGGCGTGCAGCCAACCGATGCAGAGCTCGTGCCGCGCCGCTGCCGCGTGTCATCTGCCCCGTCCACCACTGCCTCCTCCTCCTCCTCGACTCTTTCCTCGTCATCGCCACCGCCGAGCTCGTCCCAAGGCGCAGTGGCGTTCCGCAGCGTAGGGATGGGTGGGTACCACACTGTGGTCGCTACCCAAGTCAAGAACCGGTGGGGCCAACCGTTCGACGCCAACTTTTCGGGTTTGCCCCGCGGTTTGCAGTTGCCCACCGCCAAGCACGCCGAGCGGAACAAAGCGTCCGACGACCTCGACCACGAGCTTGCTCTGCTCGCCGCCAGCCAAGCAGAGCAAGCCAAAAGCGACAGCAGCAAGGGCGGCAGTGCGCTGGCGGACGCGGCAAAGACTGCAAGCGTGGACCCACGAGTGGGGCGCTTACTCGTGGCGCCAGGCTGTGGTGCAGGCCCGTCAACGGAAGGGCCTTCTGGATTGATGTTTGATCATCCCGGCCGCACGCACCAAGCCTTATTTGTTTCGCCCGCCATCGGTAAGTTAAAAGCCAAAAAGGGGAGATAAGGCAAATTGAGTGCCTTTGGAGTGGATCGCTGAAGAGTCATTGCGCTTCAATTATCAAAAATAGCAAGGCGAGTGCGACTGTAACAAGTAACAACAACAACTCAGATCCCAGATCCCAGATCACTATTCGAGTATCAAGCACAAAGGAAAATGGTTGCCATGGTAACCGCCGTAGATATCCCTAAAAACATAAACCCAAACCAAACCCTTATCATAATATAATGTAGGTTAGATTAGTAATACGCAATACCAATATCAATGCCCCGCTGCCACGCTGCCCCAACATTCCCCCAAGCAGATAACGGAAACGTTCGGTGTAGCTCGCCTTATTGGTAACCAATTGAAGCTAATCATTCCCATATATCGCATAAAAGATAAGAGCTGTAATTGCATATTCCCATATTACCATTTTCTGCTGTTATGTTGTGTATGTGTATTGATATTGAGGATCGAGTGGGCCGGTTAAGTCAAACGAGCTGAAGCAATATCAGAAGGCACCGATAAGCCCTCCGATGAAATAATGCAATACGCGGTACTTTCTCATCTAAACGGGATCTAGACGGGCAGGTGATCCAAATGCGGTCTCCTAAGCTTCATGCTATTTCCCTTGAGTCCCAGTGATCCCTCATACCGCAGGTCTGCGCATCAATTGCTTCTCAAAAGAATTCGTCGAAGTCGTCGTCGTCTTCCAGGTCTGGATTCCTGCCAGGCTTCAGCCACCGCGGCAGGCCCGGCAATTGAGGCAATGAAAAGCCGCTGCCCTCGCCATAACCGTTGTTTCCCGCCAAGGCATTGCGCAATTGGCTTGCTAAGAAGCCTGCTGCCAGTGCTTTCGCCACAAAGCTGAACACGCGCTGCGGACTTAATCCAATGCTAGACAGTACCCGGCCAACAGCTGACCCGACACCGCGAATCATGGGTAATGGATTGAGTGCGTTGAAGACGCCACCTATGACTCGGCCCAGGGGCCCTGCCTCGCGCCCAAGGCCAGCTTTGCCATTGCGCCGCTTCCAGGCTGGAGGCATGCCCATGCGCGGCCGCGAGAGCCCCCTGCTAATCACCACCGCTGCTACTTCTGGGTCGATAGCAGCAACTTCAGAGGCAGTGTAGTGCAGCGCGAGCAAGTCCGCTCGCATGCGCTGGGTCACCATCCATTGCTTGCGTGCCAAGGTGTCTTCAGCGAACTCGCGAGGAGAAGAAGTTTGCTTCGTATTGCCTGCCGCTGCCCTCCCCCGCCCGCTGGCCGCCCGAGATCGGGTCTGTGGCGGCGAAGAGGCTCGCCGCGAGTCGCTGCTGTGTTGCTCTGCACCTCTGCTAGCTCCACCACCGCCGCCGCGTGTATGCTCTTCCTCGGTACTCTCGTCATAATAGGCTTGCTGCTGTTGTACCAATCTTTGGGGCGGTGCATTTAATGGGCGCCCAGCCGCTACAAGGTGCGCAGAAAGTAATAGGTACAGCGTGGCTACTGCCCGCGCCCACATCATCATGATTCGCCCGCGACAAACTTCACGCCCAACGTCACTCCTCTCACTCAGAAAATAAGAAACGGTATGATGATGCAGACGACGACATATTTTCCCGAATATATTGTCAGTCCAAAATACGTAAACGCGAGATATTGCGATGGCTGCGCGAGACGTTGGAATGTTGGACTGAAAGGAAGATCTTTGATGACTCTGCCGCCCCGTCACTCGGCAGGAGTCCCTACCATCCACCATAGCATAGCACAGAAGGTCTTGATAATGAATCGCATATAAGCCCTTGAAGTGACGACTGGCCTGGTCCAAACACCTCTTGCCTGTCTATCTTCGAAAGCTTTTAGGGTCAGGAGCACGAATCAACCGAACTCGTGCGCTCAATTAATTTTGTTGAGTTGGGTAACCAAGGAACCACTATAATTCATAGATTAGTTTAATTCGTTATATCTACAGTAGTAAGTGCATGCTGCTTGCCCTGAAGAGATTACCTTCTTTTTAGATTACTCGTATATAATCTTCCTTTCGTCATAAATCTTTGTTGGCTTTCGCACGGACTTTACTTCTCTCTCGCATTCTGTATCTATCATGGACAACCAGTCTCAGCCTTGTCAATCTCATGTATCAAATGACAATGTAAGCACAATGGTATATGATCAGCAATATGGTGATAAATTGCGAGCATTGATTCAGAAGGATGTGGAGTGCGGACAAGAGCCCCATGAGGAACTTACAGACACTTCGAGTGCGGCCTTAGTACGGAAACGCTTTCGAGATTTTATGGATGAGCCAGAAACGTGGGAAAAAAATTTAATACCCAAGCAATCATCTTCACTGGAAGTTGTCGATGTTCAAAATATTTCTAAATCAAGCGAACCTCGAGAAGACAACGATGAAGAGCGAGAAAGCCGTAGCAAAAGGAGACGGCGCAATGCCATCAAACCGAACTCAATGACGCAGCGCGTTGCAAAGGATGTCGCCGATTGCTACCACCTTGAAAAAAAGGCTGCCGCTACAGGTACACGTAAACACCACATCTGCCTTCATATAATCGAGCTAATTGTTCGAGTGTTTCTATTCCTCAGGGCGAGTTTTGAATGCTGAAGATATCGCGTTGTCTGGTCTTCGTGACCGTTTCAAAGATGCAAGTGTCGGCGCCACGAAAGATTCCGCAGGTGATCACGACTCTGCTATTCTGGATGCATGACTTGGTGCACTGCTTCTAGCATGCTCTAAAGCGCATCACGGTGTAATTTTACGCTTTATAACATGCTGAAGTCTTGATTTCTCCTGCGCCTTTCAGCTGAAACTTTCCGACCTACGTAAAGTAAGAGTGCACTCGTGCGATCAGTTAGTCCTTCTATATATGTGTTTGTGCGTATGAAACTGTAGGCGCAGATTTTATTCCGCGTCCATTGCGCACTGCGCATTGCGATGTTCCAATGAATATAAATATCCAATAAGACGAGAGGCACTCTCACTCTCCGTGTTCTGGGGATATCTCAGCGCCGGCGCCAAGCACGGGCAGCAATAATTGCGCGGTGCTATAAAACCAAATATTGCATTTCAATATTGGCTGGGATAGATGATATTATTTACTGATGTCCCCATCTCGTTTAACTACATACAAGCAACGAAATTTCATCCCAACAGGCTTACAGCTCATCATATATATCATGTGCGCTTACTAACTAGAAAACCCTCGGGACTCTGGTAATGGATAAAAGCCCCATGGAGAAAGCGCCCATGCCTGTATGCTTATGATAGCACACTCCACGGCATTTGGATCTAAATGCTTTCCAGCGCACTCTTGAAATAATTCCGTACTTACCTTAGGCAAACGTGCAGTCCCCGCTACGTTCGAAACGAGTTAAATCTCGCCGGCTCATTTGCTTTGAAGTATTCGCGTTGGCTTCTCTGACTGCGTTACAGCGCTGACGAAAAGCTGGAGCAGTAAATGCGCGAAGGGCTGCCGAAAAATTGTGGTGAATTGTCGAGTGAGTCTGCTGCGCGTGGGTACGGCGAGCGCACTGATGAATCACTGAGTCAGGTTCCAGAAGCTCCGACAAGTATGCTTGCACTGCTGGCGCGAGCGCAGCAGCACTCGGTCGCTTGGTATTTACATGCTTAGGGTGGCCTGCGCAAACTTCTTCCAAGGGCCACTGATTTTCCAACGCTACAAGCACGAGAAAACTGTCCATTTCTTCCGTGGTACCCACAGTAAAGTCCGTTTCCAGCGCAGTGCACGCTATGGTGACATGTGCTTTTGTAGGGTTGTCGCGTTCAGCCAACGGCACGTGGCCGAAAACGTACGTGTACGGCAGTAGTGGGCCTGCATTGCCGAAGCCACCGGGCTCAAAGCGCCAAAACACAGCTCGGGCCAAAAGGTCCACATCGTGCACGCTGAGGCTAGCTTTTGCAGTCACATTTGTACTTTTGAGTTTGGCCTGTAGCTCGAGTGGCGTTCGGTCGTTTTTCCAAAAGTAAATTGCAGAGAGAAATTTATCAACAGGATCGCGCAGGACCGTATAGAGGCGTACAGGAGGCTGTGAAATCAGCTTAGCGTGAAGTTGAGGTAACGGTTCAGTGCACCTCACAAAGGCATTCACACCGCTGCCGTGGTACATGGTTAGGCTTGCATGCTCATGTGGAGTTTTACCGCAAAAGACTCCCGGTCGAGGCCGCCAGGGAAAGTGGTCAATAGTAACCTCATTGGAAGTCGGGTAGCCGGCACGCCTAGATATCGCTTTGCAGTGGCGACGAAACACCTCAGCTACCGTACCGCTTCCCACTTTGTGATGCTTGACGAATAGAGGGATGAATGATGTTACGCCGGTGGCCAATTGTTTGCCACGCGAGCAATTGCCGCTACATATTCCTTGATTGTTCTCAAAATTTGAAGCTTTTATGTCGGAAATGCCATTCATTCGTTGAGCCCGTGGATGTGATAATTCGTGCGAATTCTGGCTATCTGCATTAGTCTCAATCGCAGGATGCTGGAGACCGATATTCGGCGTTGCGTATACATGGACGAACTGATCTAAAGAGTCTACCTCACCGGATTTTCCAGGTTGTATCGTATCATCTACCCCATTGACAACTGCTAATTGTACAGCTATCGGTGCTAATTGTTGACTCAACTTCCACAGTTCGCTCGCTTCCATAATGATATAAAGGATAGAAATCGCCGACAAAAATATCGCGAGCAGACGGACAAAAGCACCTTTTGAGTAAATGCCCATCCCAGCGGTGACAGCTAAGAGACTCTGGCTTTATATTCAGAAATTGTTCGCACATAATTCAGAGTAGCACTTCTAGATACACTAACATTTTCAACAGCTCGAGCATAGTGCGTACGAGGACAGGATCCTAGGTTGAGATCAGCCGTCATTTAATTACCAAAGTATGCTTCTACAGAAGCTTACCACTTGCTGCATAACAGCTTGCTCAATTTGCGATGGGCTAGAGTATCATCAAGGTTGGTACAGATATCATTCATCAATACAGTATGATCATCACTACATATAGAGCCAAGAGCAACGAGCCAAGACAAAAAGACCCCAAATTAGGCTTTCAGTCAAGCCCGGTAGGTTGACCGTATTGTTCGTTGTTAGTTGTTATTAGTCTAGTGTAGTTTTTAGGCAATTGGCCGTTGTGCAGGGCCGTTATTGGATCCTGCTGATGCAGACTTGATACGGCGCTCTTCTTAGCTTGCTACCCCCCTTAATCCCCTAATCCCAGGACGCAAAGAAAGTCGCCGTCTTGTACATCCACATAGAATATAAATGATAAATCGGTATATCGATACCATACCACAGTACCACATACCAATATCACACACTGATACTTCGATCTGCGAAGCGCATGATTTACCTATCAGCTATTAAGTTATACGAAGTTAGGAGCAATGGAAATATATCTGTGGAATGCCCTTTAAACTACTCTAAATTGCGCGCAACGCATGCCGCATGTGCGTTCCCACTTTTGTTTTTTTATTAAGTAGTTCGAGTTCAAATTCAAGTAGAAGTAAGAAGACATGAGGAGAGGGCAGATTTCTTTATGAATAATCTGATCCACATAGGGCAGTCACCTCATAGACCTCTAAAGAGCTAATGATGCAGCTGGCTCTTGCCAAGTTTCGGGAATTTCCGCATGACCACCAGGGCTAAAAGTCCCGCCACGTACAATAGGCCAGATGCCACGAGAAATGGCACTTCAAGGTGGCTCTCTGAAAGTCCAACGTCAACTATTTCAGACGTTGTGGTGCTTGTTAACTCATTTGAAAGGTCGCGATCTAGGCGAGCTGCAATTGGGCTCTTAATCCAGTTGCCTGTCGATTCGTCACTGTACTTGCTCTTTTCACAGTAACAACTGAAGTAGTCGACAGCTGCAAAGATAGACTCCTCGTCACAGTTTTTGAAGCAGGCGGTTGAATTCGAAACACTGCATGGATCCGTTCCTGGACCCCAGGCGCAGTCGTCAAAGCAAGAATTGTAAAACGATAAAATGTCATCGTTGCAATGGATAACAGCTTCACTTGGAAGCTGAGTTGGGGCTGCGGATGGTAGCAGCGATGGCAAAGACGATGGCACGAGCGTCGGTTGAGTTGACAACTTCGGCGCCGCAAATGCTTGTGGCAATGCACTCGACTTATTCAAATCATGCGCTGGCTCAATAGATGAAACATTATGGCAGTTTGTTTCCCAGACTCGCGCACATTTGGAAAGGCTCTCACACCACGAATATCCTGCACTCAACAAGCAACCATGGTCGTCTTGCGTGCTGCCAGTCACATTGGGGATCAAGAGTACGCTCGATATTGAAGGTGGTTTCATGGGTGAGGATGTTGGCGTTAGGGTTGATGCTACGACAGGGCTTTCAGTAGGAAGCTGTGTAGGAGTTTGGCTCGGCAGCTGAGACGGCGAGGCTGAGGGAAACGGTGAGGGTCGATACGTCGGGGAACTCGTGAAATTGGTGAAGGTCGGGGAAAGGGTTGGAGCGCGGTGTTGACTAATTTTACCACCTCCGAGCTGAGTCGTTTCCCCACTCACTCCTTCGATTGCCCCCTGCGCAGCAGCCTTGGAAGCTGTGCGCGCACTCGTCGACTTGTCGCCAATGGACCAGGCAAAGATGAGGGAAAAACTAGGGACAGAAACCACCGCCACAAGCGTGCGCAGCGCTGCTAATGCTCCGTGCAACCCACCTTGCTTGGAGCCAGGGACCTGGGCTGTGATTAAAGCGTGCATTGTAGGCCGTTCAAGGCCACCCAAGCAGCACAAGACCATAACTATCAGGAGCATCCAGCCGTGGTTACAGAGGGCAAAGAGCATGTATTGTAAACCGTGAAGAAAGAGCCCCAAAACCACTGCAAACCGCGGGGACAACGGGTCGGGTACGAGTGCAGGCAAGAGCATGCCTTGAGTGACTGCTGTTACCACGCCTACTGCGGAGAAAAATAAGCCCACTGCCAAGGCATCCCAACCAAACTTTACAGCTAAATATAGGAACAAAATGGAGTGCACGCCCGAAGCTGCATTGGCCATGAGAAACGGGGCCAACAAGGCAACGAGCTCAGGACCTGACTGCGCTAAGATCGCAAGCGGCGCAAAGGGGTTGATTTGAGCACATCTCAACGAGTCCTTCTTCTTCTGAATCGTTTCTTCCATCGTCAGTAACACTAAAAAGGCCGAAAGCTCCGCGACTGCAACCAATACCAGCGCAAATTTAGCGTCGCCCAATTCGCTGATGAGGAAACCTGCCGTCAGAGGCCCAATCACAAAGCTCAAGCCCCACAATGCGCCTACTACGCCAAAGTTGTGGGTCAAAATCGAAGCTTCTTCTGCGTCCTTGTCAATGGGCCGCGGCGGCCTCAGCTTCCTCAAAGCGTCGCGGCGCTCTTGCAACGGGCTCTGCGCGCCGTGCCACGGGTACGCTTGTGGCCCCGCGAGTGCGACGCGAGGCTTGCGAGGCCAGTGCCGCTGAGGGCCGTGCCCATGGCTGCTATGGTCGTTGGCATGACTGCTCACCGCTCCCTCCTTCGCTCTTTCATGGGACGATCGCGTTTGCACCGGGCCAAGGGGCTCCTGGCCGCTGACGTCATCGTTGTTGTCATCATTACGGTCGGCGTTATTGTCGTCGTTATGCCTCATCGGGGGCAATAGAGAGCCCGCTTCAGGGTTTCCGTCTACACCAAGCGCATCGCCACCATCGCCACAATTGTTCTGGAGCACGTCATCTGCGGGCGGCGCTGCATAGCCCGTCAGGCCAGGCCCTAGACTAAAAGGCTTGTTGGCATTCCTCGAGGGAGCGAACTTGCCAGGGAGGGGCTTCGGAGACAAGGGAGCGTATATTCCGCGCTGGCCTTCTGCACGCTGGCGCCGCCGTTCGGACGCTGCTGCTAATTTCGCTTCGGCAGCTGCCGCACGGTCAAGTCGGCGCTGTTGGTGCGCCGCCTCAGCCGCCTCGGCTGCAGTCTCCGCCGCAGTAGCCGCAGCCTCCGCTGCGGCCGCTTCGGCATCGGCCCGCCGCGCCTGCTTCTTGGCAATGCGGCGCAAACGGCGGCGCTCCCGGGCAGCTTCCGGGGTCTCCGGAGGCGGCACTTTCACTTTGCGGTACATGTGCCACTCGAACGCTTCGTCCCACCCGTCGCGCAGCACCACCGGCCATCCGGATGCGCTCAACTCCACAACAGTGCCCCCGCCCCACCCGTCATCAACAACGTCGTTACCTTCGCCATTATGGCCTTCGCCGCGCCCCCCGTCGGAGACAAGTACGCGATCGCCCACTCTGACGGACACATCATCATTCCACGGATGTGCTGCGACGCCGTGACCGTCTACGCCTTCATTTGCCTCGCCTTCGCCAACATGACCATCGGTGGCATCTTCAGGTGACCTGCTCCGTGAAGCAGCCAGAGGCCCCCAGTCGTCAAACTCCAACGCCTCCGTTTCACCGTCAGGTCGCACCAAGGGCCACCCACTTTCGACTGCCAGCTCAACAACGGTGCCAGCTGTCCAAGCTTCCTCGGGGCCATTGCGCACGCCAACGCGAGCACCTATTCGAACCCCAGCGGCTGCCACAGCAGCCGCGAGCTCCCGCGGGTTGGGTGCTCGCAGCCCACCACTGCCTAAGCCCCCGCGCCGGGAAAACGCTACCAATGGCACACAAGGGTCGCCAGCTTCGTTTTGAGCGTTAGATCTAAAGGCTGCAGCAGCGCGGGCAGCTATAGAAGCTGCGGAGGCCCCATCGTCAAAGTATTCATTGTCGTAATCGTCGTCGTCGTTCCCACTCCTGTCGTTTTTCATCCTGTTGCTGCCCAACGATTGGCGCCCTCCAGACCCAACGGTGGAGTCGTCATCAAGGTCGTTGTTCACGCCAGCTGCCTGGCGGCTAGCGCGAACCAGCATTCGTCGGTCCACTTCCGCCCAAGCTTCAAACCAAACCATGGGCCATGACACCGCCCCAGAAGGGTCCGCGCTACGTGGGTCTACGTCACCGCTCCCGCTCCCGCTCCCGCTGCTGGAATCGTGCTCCTGGAGCCAGTCTTCAAAGCTACCCTCGGGGTACCGTTCGCGAAAGTCTCGCGCGCGCTTCTGAAGCACTCGCGCTTCCCACGCCGCCGTTTTCGCTTCCACTGACGCGTCCGAGCTTGTTGGCGTTGATTCCTTTCTCGGACTTTCCCGACAGGTGTCGGTGCCGCCACGTGTGGCGCCCTCGTTGCCCATATCACCAAGGCTTAAGAGACGCCGCTCGCGCCGGCGCTGGCGTAAGACTCGATATGAGACGTCCGTGATGGCTGCAAAGCCTACAGTTGTAGAGAGGGTCATGCGTGGGTTCACGGTTATTCACCACAGCTGAAAAGTGGAGTCGATGTGCAAAATATGGACTACTACCAAGTCCACATAAATATAAAGCTTACTTGTGGTGACTGTGCAAACGGTTGTGCCTAGAATGAAGAAGCATAGTGCCAGAGAGTTGCAGGAAGGCGAGACGGCGACGAGTAGCCAAGAAATCGATTCTCCGAGTAGACCCAGTCCCATGACCGGCTGCCCCAACATCACAAACAAAATGTGAAAAATGATTGATACTTAGCACTACAGCGCACATTACAGATAATGACCTCACGTTTCACGCCTCACCTTGCGACCTAAGACGTCACTAATTGCACCTAAGAAGGGAATGAAGAGCAAGTTCAAAAGCGCACGACCGCCGTTCAACCATCCGTTCCACTTCGCAGCGTCTGCATGGTCGCCTAGATAAAAAAATGAGCCCCATTCCATATATGAAGCAATTAGCGGACATGCAATCGACAAGTATATCTTGGTGCGATTCTCGTCAAGGCAAACGTGAGGGAAGATAACTGTAAGGAATGTAAAGAAGGTTACAATACCGTTTAGGATCTCGATCAAAAGGGAAGGTAGCGCAGTCACTGTCAGCGCTGAAGCAAAGAAATGGATGCCCAAAATCCAAGAAATAGCAGTAAGAGATGTCTCGTTGGAGTCATCCTCTTCCTCGCCCTCTTCTTCGTCAGTTGGCGCATGATCCTTAGAGTCAAGTAATTCGTAGCGTGCCGTTGTCGCAGTCTCCGACATTTCAACTGACGTGAGTGTCTCGGCCTGCCTTATCTATCGGCACCTGCTGTCTACTTGCAACTATTGCTTCTAATCTTTACAACATCGAGTAATTGTCCAATGCAGGGCGTGCTTCTCTTCTCCAGCCTGAACTCAGTTCCCCAGTTTCTCACTGCCCGGAGGATCAGATAGATGATCAGAGTATCAATCATTCAATCATCAGATCATCACATAGTAGATGGAAGAAGACGAACAACAACCATCCGAAAATCACCGTCACCCTGGGGTTGAGATTTTTTGGACAATGGTTGCAATGGTCCTCTAATTTTCACTTCTTTTGATCTCCACTCCGCCTTAAATAGCCAGACTCTTACTCACAATCTTCGCGTACTTATAACTCAATAAAATATGTATCGCGTGCGCAACCTCAATGGCGTACTTGCTGAGTTACGCATGTTGCGAGCTGAGCGTCGTAGTCCTTGTCTACCACGCCCTTTCACTACAGCTTCCGTCGCTATCACGCCCACCATGAATAGTGGTAAATCTGTAGCTGCGTGTTGCGGAGCCTTAGCTCTCGCTTATGCGTGTGCGGAGTCTAATTTCGCGGCCGAAAAGCTAGCGCTGGCTTCGGGCAGTGCTATGTACACGGCCGATGATGTGTCTCTTCGTGACGGCATGGAAGGTCGTGAACTATGGGTAACGTATCATGGTGGTGTCTATGACCTCACGGATTTCGCAAAAGAGCACCCTGGTGGCGCAGCCTTTATCAAGTCGGCTGCAGGAGGCGCAATTGAGCCATGGTGGCAATATTGGAAGAAGCACTCGCAGTCTAAGGTCGATGTAAATGCACTCATTGCCAAGTACAAAATCGGTGAGCATTCGGATTGGGACGGCGATACCACCCCGATTGAATTATTCGACGACGAACCTTCCCGAAACATTGAGCACCAACACCTAGTCATGGCTGAACAGCCTCTTGAGACTGAGACGTGGACTCCTCGCCTGAATGAGCAGCTACTTACTTCAGCAGATGCTCTGTATGTGAGAAACCATGCCCCTGTGCCCCGAGTATCTAGTGCAGATGGGCATAAGATTGACTTCGTCCTTCATACTGCCGATGATCCCGAAATTTTGATGCGATCGATTCAACTTGGGAACCTCATCAAGGAGAAACCTCAAAAAGTTGTCCCGTCTGTGCTCCAGTGTGCCGGCAACCGTGCAGCAGACAACATCAAAGCCACAGGCCCCACAGGCTTTTCTGGCTCTGAGTTCGAGACCATGGGCGTGGGGATGGCTGGGTGCGGCATCTGGGGTGGCGCTAGTCTCAAAAATGTGCTAGAAAGTGTCTATGGCGGGTATTCCATAATGCGCGAAAAAAATCTTTGGGTAGAGTTCCACGGTCTCGATGGGTACTTCACGTCAATTCCTCTCGAAGTCGCGAATGACTGTTTCCGGGATGCTCTCATAGCGACCCACATGAACGGAGAACCATTGAACCGAGATCACGGTTTCCCTGCGCGCATCCTCTTGCCAGGGATCATCGGTGCACGAAGTGTCAAATGGTTATCTAAAGTGGTCCTTCGAAGGAGTGAAGGTGATTCGCCTTGGAATGCTCGGTACTACAAGGCAAAACTTCCGGGAGAGGCAGAGACATTGAAAGACATGCCCTCAGCCATGAAACTTCCGGTGCAAAGCATAATGCTGACCAATGATGCATCACCATCTGAGCCTGGAGGCAGCCAATATCTCAAGCGCTCTGATTCACGCTTGCTCTCCGGCGTTGCCTATTCTGGTTTCTCCGGTGACTCTATCGCGAAAGTAGAGGTCTCTACGGACCAAGGATTATCCTGGAATGAAGCCAAAGTTACCGATTCTTTAAAGCAATTTCAAGAAGACGATTCTTCCAAAGAGAAAGGAAATTTTCACTGGGTTAAATGGGAACTCACTACGGGCTACAAGGATGCCAAAGAAGTGTGGGTAAGAGCCTTTTCTTCTGGAGGCGAGATTCAGCCTGCGGAGCCGAAACCAAACCCAGGTTATCTGTTCAATGGGTACCACAAAGTTCCAATTGTAGGATAAGGCTTTGATAATGTTTGGCATCACATTTCCAGTTTATATTGCGCGTGGAACTTCCTCACTTATCTTTATGCTCGGGCTCGCAACTGAGAACCGCAAGGCGCTCCACAAGTCCACTCATTCTCCTTGTTTGGACGGGACCTGGGACCTCAAAAATGCGAATAACAATCCGCTGTGGTTCAGTGTCGAATGAAATCTGGATTTGACTGAGTCCTTATAACCAAAGTTTTTTTGTTTCGTGTTGGTCATTGTGAGGTCTCATGATCCCTAAAAATGCTATGTCCCAAACTTACAAGTCACAACGCAAAACATAGCACAATAACAAAGTGTGCATTCAATTTCTTTATATTCGGGGATTTGGTTCTACCTTCAACTGGCTTTCAATTGCTTTAACTATAACCGATATGGTAGGAAAGATAGCTGTATTTCTCGAAGACTCGAAGTAAGCCAGTGCACTAACTAACTGGAAATATCTGGGGCCAGATGCAATTAATTTCCTTTTTGTATTTGTATGCCAAAACACGTAGCTTCCAGTTTCTTACATCCATATCCGCGGCTCGGGTTCTGTTAGATGTTTATGTGGATGTATGCCAGAAGACAGAAGACCACAAAAATACAACAACACGCATGGCTGAAGGCGCACTTGTGAACAACGATCTTACTTCTTCGCTTTCTTGGCTGGCGACGAGCTTGTTTGCTCAGGGCGCTTGCTGCCGGATTTTGCTGCCTCCTCTTTACCAGCGTCGTATGCAGCTTTCAAGCGGCCCATGTTGGCTTTGTGAATGGTGTCGTGGTCAACGATTCGGTTCGGGTAATCGACTCCGATGACGCACCCGCACTCTTTCTGTACTGAGGTTGGTGCTTTCCAAGGCTCGTAGATGAACTTCGCAGGGTAATTTTTCAACTTGGGGCACCACTTGCGAATGTAGTCGCCATTCGCATCGGTTTTCTTTCCGAACGCAACCGGGGAATAGCACCGAAAGTATTGGTAAAAGAAGCTTGAGCAACTCAGCCACATCCAGTTTGCGTTGTTGATGCTCCAATCCGCGTCGATCAAAAGCCTGTCAAAGACTTTAGCCCCGGCTTCCCAACTCTGGTACAAGTCACCGCGAGTCAAGAAGCACGCGACGGAGTGCCGGGCGAGATGGTGAATCCAGCCTTCGACGCGAAGCTGCGTCATGATTGCATCAATGAAAGGATAGCCCGTTTGGCCATTCTCCCAGGCTTTCAGAAATTCCGGGTTTTCATCCCAATCGATTTGCTTGCAGATTGGGTTGCCCACCATTTTGTCGAAATTCGGAGTCGCGTACCCCGTGAGAGTGAAGAACTCGCGCCACAGCAATTGCCCCGACAGAGAGACTGGCGGCGACGTTTTGCGCCCGGCTTTGGAATAGGTTTCTTCAAGCTTCTGCCAGAAGAGCCGCGGGGAAATGCAACCAAATTTCAGGTACGGCGACAGCACTGTAGTGGAGGGCTGCAAGGCGTTCGGGGCCGTCTGAGGTTTCTCGAATGTCGCCACCCAAGCAGTCCTCGCCATGTGCTCGTTCAGCCGGCGGAGCCCCTCGGTCTCACCGCCTGGGAACTTCATTGGCGCAGGTAGCTCGGCCGCTTTACTTTTCTTGTCCTTGCCCTTGGCGAAGAAGTCCGAGGCTGCTGAGGACGACGAAGACTTCGACTTGGAGGAAGCTCCAGAGCCCTGGCTTGATGCACCACCTTCAGCTGCAGCTGGGTCGTCGTACCCAAGGTCCGCCAGGGTCGGTAGGAGATGCACGTCATCTGGGGCAGTTTTGCAGTCCCATGAAGGAAAGGTCTCTGGAGCGTCGAGAGGTGGAGGAGGGTGGCCGCCGTCGATGGACTCGAAGAGTTTCACAAACGCTTGGTAAGTGCCGGGCGCTTTTCCCTTGTTCAGGCCCAGGTATTGTTCAGGGTCACGCATGGTGTGGGACGCAAAGGTTGCTACTTCAACCCCAGCAGCTTTCGCAGATTTTTGAACTGCTTCGTCGCGCTCAATGGAGTAAGGCTCAGTGTCTGATTCGTAGGTGAGGCGCGTAATGCGGTGTGCATCAAAGAGAGTTGGGAGAACTTCTGTGGGATTGCCTTGCACGACTAGTAGCCTCGAACCGCGCTCCTTCAGCGAGGAATCAAGGTCAGCCAAAGACTCGTGAAGAAATTTGTAGCGCACTACACCAACATTAGCAGGCTTGCAGAACCAGGGGTCCAAGACAAAAACGGGAAAGACAGCTTCAGGGTCGCAGCTCAAGGCATCCAGCAAGGCAGGATTGTCATGAAGTCGCAAGCCTTTACGGAACCAGTGTATAGTCCTAGCGTTCACAGTATGCTTTCCTGAAGATTTTGACGCCATCACAGTCGACTGAAAACGGCGTAGCGACGCTTGAGATCGGAATGCTCGAGATGATGTGACGAGGCTTAACAAAAAGAAAACGCGCGCCGTTGCTGAAGCGGTGCTGCACTTGGCAAGCTAGCTGCCTGTTTCGGACAAAAAAATACGAAGAGAAACTGAGTGTGAAGCAGTGTTTGACTAGACTGAAGTACACTTTAGAGAAGGCAAGAAGTATCGGCGTCTAGGGCTACCAGGAAATGAAGTGGAACAACGGGGCGCCACGTTGTGAAATGACGGATGCGTCAACAAAGTGTCAAAGCAGGGGCAAGAATGCGTCATCCAAGTTCCGTCATTCTGGGGTACGATACAGGGTTGATTTAATTATTACTGCACGTTCCTCTGCTATGCAGCAGGATGCAGGATGCAGGGAGGCTCATCGACTCATCGAAGAGCTGGGATTCCTCCCGTTGTCCTCGAGATGCCATATATCTCTCCGGAATTCGAATTCCATGCCTGGTTTATACTTCGAGAAACGAAAAGACCTTTCAAGTAGCACGCAGCACACAGGATATCGGATGTGTGATGTGAGCTCGGAAGAAGACAAAAGAACTCAATCTTTATTCCAATTGCATCTTAAATGAGTCACCCTGGCGTTGGTAATTCTCCTGATTTCTATTTCATAAGGATTATCCATTCGTAAACTTATATAGGAATCTGTGTAAACACATACATTTTTACGTGGGCTTTCAGGACTGGGCCACTGGGCCTTTTCCTTTCGTTTTCCGGTTTCTCTTGCTCAGTCTGCACTGCAAGGCCCAGAGCTTCGCATTAGACAAAGAGCTCTCATTCGGCAGGCGAAGTCGTGGCACATGGAATTTAATCTCTTTCTACGCGACCAAGTTCAAAAATTGATAGGTGGCTTAAGCTTAAGACATGTCAATGTCAAAACTATATCTCTTATTTTATATCATACTCTATCTTATATTAGCCAGGTGAAGGAATGCTGAGTAGCTATATTGAACCATTACAGCCATTAACTCTGAACTATTTCAAGTCTTAAGGCCTGGTAATACACTTCCATGGGCGCCCAACTCTTTCCCTGTGCGCTTCTTTTCTCGGTCTGGGGCTATACCCAGTCTCCCCTTATCATAGCTGTGCCTTGCATGTCGCCAATTTACTCCTCCTCATCATCGCTTGCCTCCGCTGCTTCTTTTTCAATCCTTTCTTTGATGAGCTCTACGATAGCTAACTGCGTGCGCCTTGTCAGCTTTTCCATCTGCCGCGAAGATTTGAACAAGGAAAGAAAGGGCGCATTATGTTTTCAAAGAACGATTTATTTATTCTTAAGCATTAAGAGCTTGGTTCGTACACCATCATAGATATCTCAAACTGACCTTTTTGGCAACATCACGCTTTAGATCCCAATTCGGCTTTCTTGGAGCGATGTTCAACATTTCTGCGCCGCCGTGCTCGTCCTGTTCACCAAAAAGAAGAGCCATATCGTTAGGCTATTCAAGCGGACTATTTTCAATACCTACACCGTCGCCACGACAATTCAGGCCATTGAGATAATTTCTTACATTGTGTTGCCGGAGCTCCTTTTGAATGGCCGACTCCTGTTCGTCGGTCTTTGCTTTCTTTGCTGCTGGTGCTCCGTCGAGTTCGTTGCGCCCCTCCGGCTTTTTCTTGGCGACTGTGCGGACAAGTCAAACCAAACATAACAAATACAGGTTAAAAAATCAATTCTGATTTAATACAACTTTTTTTCTTATCTTTACCTTCATCCAAAATCGGTTGCGGCAACGCCACTGCTACTTCTTTTGTCTTCAATTCAGTGTCCTGGAAAAGCAGGGATAGAACACATTGCTACGTCATACCCGCTGCTATCCACAATGGAATAAAATATAAGATAGATTAGAAAAGCACTGCTAACCTGAGGCTTGTAGTTTCTAAATTTGAGCGAGGCTCCAGCTGAAATCTGTCCGCATTGAAGTAGTAAGCATGTGAATAAGGTTGTCGTGAACGACAGAGATTATGGGGTTTTGTGAGCAAGATGGAGAAATGGCGAGTCAATCCACCTTTTTGAGCCGCTCGCGCCGCGCAGCAGCGTCTTCCATTGTAGTATTTAAAGTATTTGTATGTAGCCACTTTTCTCTGTGATAATCACGCTTTATGCTATTGAATGAGTTGCCCTTATGCCTCGCGTAGTGAATCGTGCAAATCGTGATGGAAACGAGCAAACCGGTTCAGTCGTGTTCAGTCCCATCCCGTATTTTGAATATTACATTATATTCGGGTAATCAAAGAAAGTCAAGCAGTTTCGATTTCGCGACAATGATGCTCTCGTCGGTCAGTCAGTCACGACGGTGTGATGTGCAGCACTGCTATTGGTTGTCTTGCTAGCTAGAATGACTACTAAAAGTAGATAGGATTCCTTGATCCTAGGCTAGTTTTCAAGGTAGGACTAGGCTTTATTTGAGGCTATCTGAGTTTCCGTGTATGTGCACTTTTGCAGCTGCAAAAAGTTGTCATGATTCGTTTCAACCGCGAGCCGCAGTGTTGCTCTACCGCCTGGGTTAAGGCAGTGCGACTTTAGCTAACGCGGCATTGGTGTTGTTAGCCTCAAACAGATCTCAATGAAGAGTTTTCGAGCTGAATGGCTAAAGTACTGCAGCTGTTTCATCGCTGGGTGTTTGACCACTCACCAGTGGTTCCTGCATCAACACTCAACTCTCGACATTGCGCAGGGATCCCATGCGTTTCATTCGCCGCATGCTGTCCTCACCACCCCGATCAGCAGTTCTGAGGCCCCAGGCAGTCAATCTTTGGGGCGATTAGGCCCTGCCGAAGATGGACCTTCTCAACCTACATTGAACGTCGATCGAGTCGAGCCAGTCTCGATTCCGCAGGACATTTCTTCCAGGATAGACAAGGCTGAGTCCTCGGCTTCCCTGGACTCTACTGCCAACGCTATTCTTCCTCCTTCTTCGAATGCTCACCTTGCTTTGCAGACGAAGCCATCATGGCATCGGTTGTTGGACTGCAGCGTAGCAGCACTCCCAGACTGTTTTGCGTCTCAAGGCGCCTATGCAGAATACCCTGATTTCATAGGCCTTGACCTAGACACAATCAGGCTGCAACCTAAATTAGACGCCGCTGCTAAGGGAAGGCAGCGTGAAATTGACGTTGCAGTAAAAGCCTCCTTACGCGACGATGCCAGCTCTGCGAAAAGTGCAGCTTCTTCTTCTCCATCTGCATCCAGTGTCACTGAAGCGGATACTGAGGTCTTAAACCCAGGACAGTGGGCTTGTGCTGCTGCGTCAGAGAAAAGTGTGCATAACATGGCTGCTGCTTACGATAATGCGCTCGGTGGGCTGGCTTCGGATGCGGCCAAGTTTCCCGGCAACCACCGTGCAGCTTTCACGATGGCTGACAAAAACTACGCTCACCAAATCTCTGAGGTTGGGCAACGCACGTTAGTGTTGAGAGAAGAGAACTCAAAAACTGCATCTAATATATTTGTCTTATTTCTTGATATTTAATAATCTTTGCGGGGGCTTACATTTCCATTGTCCATTAGGTTGGAGTCATGGCGAAGCGCCACGGCCTGCCGGTGCTTCTCTTCGCATGCCTCGACGCACAATGCTTGGCGGCGGGGTGCCGCACGGCAGCTCAACACAACAGCCAACCAATGAGAAGTCGCAGCAGATCCCCCCTAAACACTCAAAGTAGCAGCAGTGGTTGTGTCGGCACTGCCTTTCGCGCTGCCTTGATACCTGGCTCCAGTAATTCGGAGGCCAACACGAAAGCTCGGGTAAAGGAAGGCATGCAGCAACCAGTGCTGTAATTACTTTTTTTTTCATGTTTCGATTTTGTTTGATCTTCTATTCTTCATTGGCGTTATTGTTGGTTTCTTTATCGGTTTTAAAATATCTTGCACAAACGTTCCTTTGGAATTGAACAACGAAATGTCACGATTCACGGGAAAAGGTGGAGCACGGCAAATTTTGGACTGCGTGGCAACTGGCACAGCGGGGCACTGACTTCGTGTTCTTCGAGATGGACGTGTGGCTGGTTGCTCCCCTGGGACATTCCCTCTTTTCGCTGCACTACCCCTCCAGTTACGCTTCCCGCGAGCAGCTGGGCCTCCGGCTGCACCAAGGCCAGTTGGGCAACAAGCCCCCGCTCACCCTGGTCGACCGAGACCACCACGCGCGGCAAGGGGTGGGGTCAGGGTCCAAGTCCGGGGCTGCGGTGGCGGTCCCTAATTTAATCGCTGACTTGTTGGTGTCCACGCACCAGGACGTGCCGTTCAGCATGAACATTGGCTTTTTCAGCGTGCAGGGCAATCCCAAAACCGCCACCTTCTTTGCGCGCTTGCTGTCCAAACTGGCAGCTGACCCTTCGTTGAAAGACCAGCGGGTGAGTAGCTTTAAGAAAAGCAATAGTAGTAGTGATGGAGGTGGAGGTGGCGGTGGTGAGAAATGCTGCACTTACACCTGTAGTCACAATGACTTCCTTTTCGAACCTTGTTCCTTGGCTCAGACTTTTCACCTCTTTTCTTTTGCATCTCATCCTACCCATCTCGCACATTTGTCCTTTTGAAGGTGTTCATCAATTTGTGCCGGCACCCTGCCACCAGTGAGGACATGTGGGGAGGAGTGTTTGGGCTCATTCCGCCCTTGTTCGTGGCCTCCCACGTGAAGCCCTGGCGCATGCCAGAGACCTTGGCCGTGCACGTGCTCTCGAACCGGTACACGCATATCCATGAGCGCATTCACACCACGCATTGTGCATGCACACCGTGGGCATTGCTACCCTTACTTAGAACAGTGACCCACTATCTTTTTGCGGGAAAAGATTCTACTTTTTCGCAAAGTCGTGTTTGTTATGTTATGGTGGGCCTCACATCAAAATTTCCCCTTCTTTGTGCTATTTTTTTTTCTCGTTGAAAAGGCCGTTAACCGTGCCCCATGGCAAAGCAATTGTGGCCAAGGAACTTGGAGCATGGACGGGCGCCGAGGGGTACTACCACGAAGACGGTGCCTTTGAAGAAGGCGAAAGGGGTGCTCAGGAGACAAGCACTGAAGCAAAAGAAGGTTTAAGAGAGCAGTCCCAGCAGCAGCAGCAGCCGAGTCCGAGAAGGCGGCGTTATCTGGCACTCGATAGCCATGCGCTTTCGATGAACAACCGTGACGTGAACCACCACCCAACCTACCTGCGCGCCGTGCTAGCGTTCTTGGTTGCCGTGGCGAAAGCTACAGGGAGGGTATTGATTTTGCCCGCGGTGTTTCACGACGCGTTTTACGTGTACGCTTGGAACCACTTGGACCTCAAATCGGTAAGTGCGTGCGCTCTGTCTACCTTTTCTTTCAGAAGGGAATCAGAGTTTAAGAGGGCTACAGAAGTTGGTTAAAATCTCGAACATTTTGGAGCGTTTCGATGTAATCGAAACACAGTAACCTACTCATTCCTTTTTTTAAATATCTGCTTTACTTACGCCTTCAGGTCGAAGAACTTGGCGTGGAGTGGCGTGAAACGAACTTCCTTCGCACTCTGGGCCACCGCCGCCAAGCTCTCGCGCGCCGTCAAGCCGCCTCTGCTGCTGCTGCTGATACTGCTGATACTGCTGATACTGATGTTGGTGCTGCTGAGTTTCCTGTAGCTGCAGCAGCAAGGTCTAGCCAGGTGAAGAGTGGCGTGTGGGGCAAAGGCGGTCTCTTTGGGCGGAGTGGCAGTCCTTGGGACGTGGCAAGAGTGGCTCTCTTAGACGGGGCCATTGCAGTAGCCCAATCCTCTTCAGACCCAGAGCACACCGTAGCAGCATTAGGAGCTCCAGTTGTCAGGGAAGACGCAACAGAATCAACGGGTAAGACCATGCCACTTTCAGGGGATGTAAACTCAGGGCCCTCTGGATGGCGCTTTCATCGTGTCCCACGAGGCTCTTGCTTGGGCTCTGGGTTGTGGCCACTGCTGTTGGACGATTCGACGGTGCAGGCAGCGCCTTTACTGCTGCTTCGCATGCCCGTGCTCGACGGTTTATCGCCTCACCACTTGCAAGGAGGTTCGTCTTCACCTTTGGGCGCGCCATCCTGGGTGGCAGAAGTCTACAAGCGGTTGCGGTGGTGCGACGCAGATCGCAAGGGAGGTATTTTCAAGCCCAAGTCAACGAGCG
>Ga0307979_1000427_pt1 | contig 28287 bp, 25 predicted proteins | sample OrgLakmetage1058_FD_201833 | JGI IMG/M metagenome (GOLD analysis project Ga0307979, IMG submission 201833) | Saline water microbial communities from Organic Lake, Antarctica - #1058 | ecosystem: Environmental > Aquatic > Non-marine Saline and Alkaline > Saline | place: Antarctica: Organic Lake...
GGAATTCTTTTTGCTGGACTTGGCAATGACGAAGCAGATATTTTTTCTCGTGTCTCCTTCGCATTCAACTTTCTAATGGGTTCAATATACCTCCCCGTGATGGAGGTACCTATAAATTGCCTCCCAATCTATCCATAATTACTTACTTGCGAAGCCGCCAATTAGATATCGATCAATTTTACCTTTTTAGTGAGAATAATTCATCGATCTTTCTTCGTCGACTTCGAAGTTTTGCTTGTCACTCACTTTGCGCTGCTCTTATCTCGTAGGTGTTATTTGTTTTCCTCGAAGATTCTCTCACGCTTCGGAAGGACCTTCTGGCGAAGGCTCACCATCCTCTAGCATTCTACATTGCAAAAATATTTTCGGTTACTCCAGTGTTGATAATACTCCTACTTTTGCTGACTGTCACGTCTTACATTCTTGGACTGTACAAATGGGGAAGCGTAGTGCAATTTTTTGCACTCTTAGCAGCTGAATTTGTAGTCGGCAATGTTTTTGCATCACTTGGGCTGTGTATCGGCGCTTTTGTTCGCAACCCTAGCTACCTCATGACTGTCACGATGATTTGCCTGGTTTGGGTGTTCGCTTTCTCGGGGTTCTTCGTCCCAGTTGATCAAATGGACCCTGGGTTGAGTTGGATGGTTTATATCAATCCAGCAACCTACTCTTTCGCTTTGTACTTCCAAATCATTCTCAAAGTTGGCCGAGCACCCAGCTTTTTCTGCGCGGAATTATCTCAATATGCATCGTGTGACGAACCTGGCAGCAACGGAATGATATCTCCAGATGAAGTCGTTGCTGAATACGATCTAGACAGGTATGAAAATCCTCTTTGTCATAAGTACATTCTCTGCTTCAATCCTAATTTCTTTCGAATTTCATTGCTACTCTCTTTCCCCAACCTCGTAGCCCAATCGGAGTTTGCTTCGCAGTCCTCGTTGGCATGTATGTGGGCTGCTTCTGCATCGGCTACGTCTGTTTTCTGGACAAGATCAAAGCTTGGTTGAAGTGAATACATTCGGCCTTTGATCTCCGAGCGCAGCCTTCAATCCAATGCACACGAAATGGCGATTCGAACATGGAACATGTGTGGACTACTTCTAAGCTTCTGAGTAATTCATAGCGCACTACTTACAAAGATTTGATCGCTTTGCGTTTAGGAAAAGTTCAAGTTGCCGTTTGACTTTTACTCCTTACGCGAGAGCTTGGCTGGGTATTACGATAAATAGTATCGTCAAAATTTACCGTAGTTTTCGTTGCTAAATAACGCACGATTTCGCGTTATTTCGGCGTAATTACGTGTCGTTCTCTCCTTTGACGAAATCGAAACAAGATCTTGTATCGTTTACGAAAAACGGGCGCAATCTTCAGCCAAGCGCGAGAGTTGGGATGTTTCCTGGGTTTGGATTTTCCTCGCTGTATATGGGTTAGTAGGCCATTTGCGGATATTGAAATGGGGGTAGTATTCAGATTCAGGTATGAGTATGAGGCATGATACTTATTGGATTTGGTAAACAGTTACAATGGAGCAGAGCATGGGATTAGACCCGAGCGAGGCCGAGGCCTTTGTGCACCCTGCACTCAATTGGCGTGTGACGTGCGATGCTTCGAGTAAGAAAACGCGGCTGAATACCTCGTTCTCGTTCTTTCGGAATGCGTGCACTATATTGTGGTGTGTGAGGTGGCACTGGCATATAAATAAATGCGTGCGATACTAGTTGTACGAAGTGCATGCTTTGATGGTTTGTAAAGCCCCTTTGCGTCCATGTCTTAGTTGGGGCTGGCGCTGGAGAAGTCGCAGCTGGAAACGGTGTCCAAGCACGCCACCAACACGAATTCCGACGAAGTCATGCCGTCGTCAAAAGTGCCCACCGTGTTGGCTGCGTCCGTGGGGAGAGCGAGGTACAGGAACTTGGTCACGGGGCCTTGCGAGCTTTGGTCGTTGCGGTCGTTGTTGATTACCCCCGTGAGCACCGTGCCGTCGTCCATGGTCACCGTGATGGCAGCTGCCACGTAGCCGACGGTGGGGGTGATGGCGCTCCCCACCGCATAAGTGGCCGTGCCAACGCTGCCCGAAGGAGTCGTGTACGTGCCCGAGGTGGAGGTGAACTCGAAGTCCCATTCGCCCGCTTCGAACTTGTCGCTGATTTGAATGCCCCGCCAAGTGCCGGACAAGTCTACCGACACGCAGGCGTCTTCGCACGCGTCCGTCGTGTTGTAGTAGACGCCGTCGTCGGGGTACGGGCCGGTGTGCGAACTGCAGGTCAAGCTCGACAAGTCGCAAGTGTAGTAAGTTTGTGCGGCGCACTCGTTGGGGTTGCAAGTTTGGTCGTCGGAGCTCGAGTCGCAGTCGGGGTTCGCGTCGCACTCGTCCTTGGAGGTGGTGGACTGGCAGCCCAGCACCGAGTCGCAGTACACGTAGCTGAGGGTCTTGCACACGCTGGAGTCGCACCCGTTGGGGTTGGACGTGTCGCAATCGGGGTCCGCGTCGCAGTCCGCTTCCGAGTGCAACTATGACAGGTGTATGAGAAGGGAATGAAAAGATCAAAAGAATAAGTGAAAAAAAAAGACAAAAGTCAAAGAGAAGTTACAGTGAAACATTTTAAAAAACACAGCACAAAAAAGAGGAATATAATAAGCAGGAGTTCCTACCTGGGCGCAAGTTTCGGCGGTGGTGTTGCAGAAGTTGTACGTGGTTTGGCACCACGGCATGTCGGCGCAGGTGGCGTAGGTTTGGTCGTTGAGGTACTCGGGAGTGGTGGCGGCGCGGCAAGTGGGGTTGGTAGAGTCCACGCTGTAGTCGCAAACCACGGGGCACACTTTCCGGAAACCCGGGTCGCACACGCTGAACTCGTCGTTGCCCCCGCAGCAGCCTTGCCCGTCCGAGCCGCACATCACGTTGCCTGGCGAACGAGGCGTGGAAGGCAACAAAAGAGGCAGCGAGGAAGGAAGACGAGAAAGAAATGGAGAGAAAGAGAAAAAAGGTAAGTAGACGGATGTACAGCAAAGAAATGTATTTCAAAGAGTAAATTAGCGCAAGGTGATAATCTTCACTTCTCGTGGCGTGTTCTTGTGTTCTTTGTCTATCTCACCGTCAACGTCGTAGACGATGCCGTCGCACCACCCGCACACGTCGTTGCCGGCCGTGCAGCTCACGCAGTCCGTGAACCCCGAGCATGCTGCACCGTCATCGCTCGAGCCAACCATGCCCTTCTTGGCCGCCACAGCAGCAGCCGCCGCAGCGCCCTTCTTCTCTTGGGGAGCGGCTGCTTTCTTGGCGAGGAGTTTGGCCGACTCCACGAAGGCAGACGCGAAGTTGCACGGAGCTTGGTCGTACGAGTTGCAGGCGGACATCACGTACACGTCGAAGTTGGTGTCGCCCATGGCCTCGACCACGTTGCTCGGGGGTGCTTGCTTGCCGTCGTCGCTTTGGAGGGCGATGGTGACGGAGTAGGTCTCAGGGCCGGTGGGGTAGCCCGGCGAAGCGTAGGAAGCGTACTTCACGTTGCCAGCCTGTATAAGAATCGAAAACAAAAGAAACCAAGAAAGAGCTACATCAGAATAAGGCCTAGTTGGAAATGAATTAATCAGGAGCCCCCAAAAAAGAGCTCGAAGCAGAAGACGCGATCTTTTATCCATCCCCCCCAAAAATGTTAAGCAAAAATTTGCCTGGTCAGCGGGCGCAGTAACGGTGATGCGGAGCATGTTGGGCCCCACGGTCGCCACTTTGCCGGAAACCGAGGCCGGGTCGCCAGAAGGGCCGTACGACACCGAGGACGTGGTGAAGTTAATCACGAACTCGCCTTGGGTGAAGCCCTGGTTCACCGAGAGGCCGCGCCACAGGCCGATGAGATCCGAAGGGGTTTGGTCCGCGCAGTTGTCGTTGCACGTGGTCTCCGACGAGGTCGAGGTCGAGTTGCTTTCTTCGCAGGTGAAGGTGGCGACATTGCAGGCGTACTGGGGCGTGGGCGAGGGCGGCACGTTGCAGCTCGCTTCGCAGTTTTCTTGGGTGTCCCCTTCGCCGGGCTGCCCCAAGGCGCATTGGCCCGAAGCTTGGTCGCACACGTAACCAGGCACGCAACCGTCGTACTCGTACTTGCCTTGGCAAATGAAGTCCTGTACACATATTTTTTTTCGATTGAGCATCGTTGTTAACAATCGTACCATAAGGATCGCATGAGGGAGAGAGCTGACGGTGAGTCACACAACAGTCCCAAACACGCAAGACCCTTCAGTAATATCCAACACGCTCCCCTGCCCCCAAATATTATCATTCGTAGCCCCGGATTACTCACAGCTTCGGTGCGCTCCACGCATTGGTAGCCGGTCGAGCCGTTGGCAAAGACCACCGGGTCTGGAGTGCACCTGCAATAATAAAATCCACACGAGAGAAATCTTTGACCAAGGAGAACAATAATCTGATGATTGCTTTAGAGGCGCAGAAGTAGCACCCACGCACCAGCCACACTCTACAGCTGAGTCAGGATTGAGGCAGGTTGTGCAGTCCGTGAAGGTGTTGCACTCTGTCATTCCCGACACGGCGCCCGCGCAAAGGGCAAGGATCACGCCACGCATCATAATGACTTCAAGGAGATTCCTAAGATCCAAAAACGAAGATAGACATGCAAATTAAGTGGGACGGGGGTATGAAGTCGAACGCCTAAAGAAACTTTACTATACTCCGGAATCATACAACGATGCCGGCTATCGCATGAACGCACACCTCGAACGCGGATACCGTGCGAGAGAGGGGCAGTGTACTCGGAAATGAATACAGGCAAGAGGCTACATGAAGTGGATCTGAAGCCCGCTGATTGGTGCATAGTAGTTCCTCACGGTAAAGTGAATTATACAGAAATTGAATTTACCGATCACTGGGACCAAACGCAAGCAGACAATCTCCACCTTTGGGGGTGGATGAAAGTTGCGTTTTGGTTTTGGTCCGGTTGATTGTTTTTCTTTTCGGCTTACTTTTGGGTGAAAATTATTAGGAGCAGCAGGCTATCCGCTGAGACGCCGGCGCGGTGTATTGCTACAGTCGCCAGCTTCGGCGAGCAGAGGTGCTTCGGTATGCTTGCTTCAAAAATAAATGCTTCCACCGCTTCCGGGACACGTGATGGCAAGACCCCGGATGTGCTGAAGAGCTCGAGTGGAGAAGACCAAAAATGGGACGACGATTTATCAGATGGAACACCCAACGGCGTTGACGGGGTGTATCAGGTGGAACATGCAAGCGAGCCATTGATCCAGGAGACGTCATCTATCAAAATAGGCAGCTCGAATGCTGCACCGGTTGCACCTTCATTAAAAGCGCCGACTATGGTGCTCCCTCCAGTTTTGACTGCGCAAGACTTCGACCTGGAAACAAATGCCGTCGCTAGCCCTGCCGAGAGTGTCAGCCGGGATAGCTTAGATAATTCACCTTCTAACAAGTCCGTATCAGAATCCAGAGGAGATTGTGGCAGTCGCATTAGCGGGGGCAGCCCATCTATTCCTTCTCAGTCCAACGCTGCGCCAGAACCTGCCGTGCACTCATCGTCAGCTTCACCAGTGCAGCTGCGCACCAGTGTTCCCAAACTCACGAAAGGTGTTAGCTTTGCGCCGGATGAGAGGTTCGCTCCGGCACTGCCGCCCGATTCAACGCTGCTCTCTAGCGTAGCCGCAATTCTTGACACAGGTAGCAATGCGAAGGTAGTGAAATCGACGGAGTCGCCTCAGTTTTCACCGGGACCGGGGACACCGGGCTCCTTGAGCCGCAGCAACTCCATGAATGATGCTCCTTCCAAGGTCCAGCAAAGGCCGCGCACGCGCCCGAAATTGAATGCCCAATTAGACTTGCTGAGGAACAGTGCTGTAGTGGAGCGCATATCACCGGCCCAGCCCCCCAGCTACCCGAGTGCCGATGACTGCGTCGCCGTGCGCGAGGCGTCCCGGCGCGCAGCGTTGGAGGAACTGGACGCGACGCAGGGCCTGGCCGTAGACGGCTTACCATGGGACCGCTCCAAAGCGCGGCGGCGCGACACGGAAGTGCTGCGTGCTGCTGCACTGGCGCACCGCAGCCACCCGGCCGTGGACGCCTTCGCCGCAATTCCGAAACAAGCCGACGAAGCTCGGCGCAAGGCTTTGGCAGCGCTTCAGCCGAGCAACAACAACAGCCGCTCGTCTTACAGGGACGACGTCGCCACACTCGCTGCTGCAGCGCGCGGCTACCAGGAGCGGCGCCGAGCCCTGAAGAAAGGCCAACAAGTGCTCCTGTTGACCAGGTACCGCGGGCCGCTCCCTACGCTGCCCCCGTGTGGTTATTCTAGAGCCGCGCGAGCAGCCGAAGTGAACCGGCTCGTGCAATTGGCGAAACTGCCGCGCCGCAAACGCAAACGCTTGCTGCCAGAGGAACGGGTCGCTCTCATGGTGCGCAAGGACAAGAAGCGCAACTTGGTGCGTTGCGCGGTGCCCACTCCGCGGTGGAAAGTGGTGCAACGTGTCACGGAGGACGGCCTCTGCGACGCCGAGTATTTTGGTGGAATGCAGGAAGCGGCAGAAGCCAATGACTTACCACTGGCCGCCATGGAAGAGCTCTTGGCCTCGGGCGACTTGCACGAGTCCGACTACAAGTACCGCTTCTGGCGGCCGCTGGGCCTGATTTGGGACGAGCTCGAACGGGAAGTCGAGGCTGACCGCCGCCAACAGAACGAATTGATGGCCAAAGCTCGCAAGAGCACTTTCTCCGTGGACCGCGCTCGCGCAGCCTTGGTCAGTCTCAAAATTCATTTGCGGGTGGGCGCTTCTGCGACGGTGCGAATTGCGCGAGAAGTCACCAGCGGCGAAGGCTCATCCTCGGCGAGCAGCGTGTCGTCGAGTGATGAAGCAGAACCCGCTCCACCTCGTATCACTAGTACTCATGAAGAGGAGGAGGCTCTCTCTGTCTCGCCTGCAGCTGCACCCGACGAAGACGCTGAAGCAGCGGCGCTGTCGCTCGAAGATGCTCTTTACGCGGCCGGGTCAGCTGCAGCTTCAACAACGGGCGGAAGCGCAAAAGAAGCTCTGGTAGCGGCACTAGCGGCTGCGGTGGCAGCAGACTCCAGCGGCCTGAACGGAAGCTCGTCTGCTTCCGCTGCTGCAGCGCTGGCAGCCGCATTGAGTGGAGACGACCGCCGCTCTAGCACCGCCCGCTCTTCGGCCGTGTCCGACCTCACCGACGCCTCGTCAGTTGGCGGCACCGCCCGATCTTCCGTGGCCTCGGACATTTCCGACGTGTCGTCGTTAGGCGGCGGCGCTTATGCTCGGCTGTCCTCAGGGCCTGATGCAGCACCGCTGCAAGATAGCGAGCTCCGGCCCAGCGACGACCTGCCCCCCTCGCTGCGCCACCGCGGTGCTGCGCACGACCATCGCCTCGTCGTGGACCGGGCCCTGTTTGGCGACCTGTTGCACCCCGAGGCGTGCGCGGACGTCACGGCCCAAGTGAACGCATACCTTTGCGCCGTGGGAAACGCAAGCAACGTGCGGCTGCGCCTCAACGTGGGCGGCGACTCCACCGTGAAGTCCTTGGCAGCAGCCGCAGCCGCAGCCGCCGCAGATGCTGAATTGGAAAGGGAACATCGAGCCGCTCGTCTCTCAGCGGACGCGCCGCCGCCACGTCTGCTGGCGGACGCGCTGGGCTTAAGGCCAGGGGCAGGGCAACGATTGCAGCCCCCCACGGGGGGCTCCGCAGGCTACACCCAAGAAGCAGGCTTGTGCTTGCACCTCCGTGTGGTGAGTGCGAACGAGGCTCATCAGAGCAGCAGCAGTAGCAGCAACAGCAGTGCTGAGAGCAGCCCGCTCTTCGAATTGCGCACGCCGCGCGCGCCTGGCGGTGGTGCCGCCGCAGTGGTGGCCGAAGTGAGCGCAGACGGGCACTTGCGCGCGAACTGGCCGTTGCGCGCGATTCAAACGTCGAACCCTGCCAGGAGCCAGAGCCCTCCTCGCCACCAGTCCGGGATCTTGAGTGGGAAGGCGCCACCGGTGGCCACCGCGACGCCGCCGCGTTCCGTGGTAGCATCTCCGTCGGGTTCGAAAGCAGTTTCACCGGCGTCATCGAAAGCAACGTCACCGTCGCGCCGACGCGGCCGGCCTACTCCACCTCCCAAGCGCAGCGCCGCGCCGAGGCGCAGTGCGGGCCGCTTCGAAGACACTCCGACGACGAGCGCGCAGCAGACGCCTGGACGCTCGGACAACGAGGAAGAAGCAGAAGAAGGAGGAAGGAGAGCGCGCAAGACCGGGAGCAGAGAGAAGGGAGGCGATGACGACGACGAAGAAAAGCACATGCGCATGCTCCTGTCGATGCGCCAGCAATCAGAAAGCCACTTGCTAAGTAGTGGCGGCGGCGGCAACGGTGGTAACACCAGCACAGTGAGTGTGGTTGGCGTGATGGATGTTGGCGGTGGTGGCGCAGAAGAGCAAAAGTTCGACCACCACCATCACGACGGGGCTTCTGTAGCAGCGGACAGCGCTGGTGGCTGGGAATCTGGAAAGTCATGGGCGAGCACCGAAGCCGTTGGCGCTGAAGAAGAGGACTTAGGCTTGTCCGAGCTGGACGAGCTGCGTGCTCGCATGGCCCTTCGGCGCAACTCGAGACGGGACGCTGACCTCTTGGAGACGCTTGCCCGCGCGACGGCGACGGCGTTGGAGTGGGAGCAAGCGGAGTCGAATGCAGTGGAAGTGGAGGTAGAGGTGGAGGAAGTGACAGAAGAAGACGAAGCCCAAGGAAAGCAGGTGGATCATTCATTGGTCGTGGTCGAAAATGACGAAGCAGGCGCAAGGAGTCTCCCTAAACCGAATACAGCTGAAGTCCCTGGAGCTACTTTGCCTTCGCCCACGCCAGCCCCAGCCCGCAGAAGCATGTTTGGCCGTCGGAAGAAGCAAAGCAATTGAGTTCACCTGCATGTAAACGCATATGTATAACCGATTGTAAATTGAATTGCCTTTAGAAGGCGATCCCCGTGACATAAATACTCATACTTATGCAAATTATATTCCAAATACATATGTATAGTAGGCAGAAGAAGAAGAAGGAGACGAATATAATGACAAGTGACAAGCAACAAGACAAAGACAAGGCCCATGGACCATGGACATTAATTTATATGTTTGCATCAAGCAGGTTGAGGTTAATTGGGTAAGGGGTGGCTTCTGGTGCTGGCTTGGTCCTGGAATTAATTTGTATCATAAGGCACTGGTATTGGTTTTTCCATTTCGATTCTCGATTCCTGTGTTCTTGTGCACGGATTTTTTTATTTTGAAATCCCGATCTCCAGCTGCATTTCCCATATCCAAATGGAAATTCATTATTGATATCTATCGTAAATTCGGAAGTAGGCATAACGCACTCAAGTGCTTAAACGGGTTTGTGCACTTGCTTGGATTTCATGCTTTACACAAAGCAGAATTCGGGCTCCTCCTTGTTGTGCTCCGAGCAGAAAGCGCCCTTGGCGGTGTCCACAGCGGCAGAGGCTTTGGCTTTGAAGGTTGTGACGCGGCCGTTGTCTGCTACGCCCTTGAAAAAGACTTGGCCCATGCCCAAGTTCAAGAAGCGCCACATGCGGTAACTCTCCGCAGGGTCATTGGCGGGGCGAGAATGAATCAAATCGATGAACTCGTCTGGGGTCCACGCAACGTGCTCTTCCGCATTCGCTTCTTCCCACGTCAGCTCCACAGTGTCTGGGTCAATGCTCAGCGCTTTGCGGAGCTCAACTGAAGTGGACCTGCGTAGAAGGATAACGTCGTGAATGCTTAAGGGGGGGAGTGAGCTATCTAAGTATTACGATCGATCGAAATTGAAGGAGAAAGAAGCGTACTCGAAAGCTTTCTGGAGGTCATTCAAAATGGCCGTTGCCTTCTTGGGGCTGGCGGGAGCATTTGCCACAAAATGAATCTGCTTCGCACCCACGTTGATCTTTTGGCCATCAACAGTTTCAATGTCTTAACGAGTTTGCTTCACACCGCGGTCTGAATCCGTCACCTGGCAATATTGGATGAAAAGCAAATGCCAGCTCAAGCATGATAAACGTTAGATACATGATAATTAGAGGTTTATTATTGCATAGAAGAACCTTGCCAACGAAGACGTGGCCCTTGCCGTCGTCGAACTCGCACAAAGAACCGACTGCAAAGTCGAGTCGATCTTCTTCAGAAGAGGCTTTTGATGCCTTGCCAGCAGTTCGAGTCATGAGACTGTTCCGGGGAAGGACTGAAGCGGGGCCAAAGAAGGCATCGCACGTGTAGAGGTTGAGCAAAATGAGAAAGTGAACAGAGCGCATTCTTGTCGACTGCTGTAGACTTATCGGGCGCTTCGGCAATAGTTTGTTTTAGGAGCAATCAGAGCTTTGAAGTTTAGTTTTGACACCACTTCGTTTTTTTTTTGAACTTTTGTTCCAGGTCAATCAAGAACTCAATCTGTTCACACAAGCTTGAAGCGCTGCACAACAAGCTGTTCTTGCGCATTCTACCGACCGGGAGACTTCTGTCAAGCCTGTCAAGCTTGTACAGGTAGTGCCATACACACTTACACGACATACATACATGTAGTTAGTCATGTAGTTGTAAACAACTGGGAAATTAGGAATGAGCGATACCACGGTACCGCAGTGCTTTAGAGGGCATTAGACCGTGATTTACTACGGCCCTACTCGTATATTAAAGCTTCCTTCATACTAAAATCCTAGCTTTAAAACGGTGAAAGTACAAGGCGATCTAAGCGGCAAGCAAGTTGTTATAACGAGGCCGACGTAGACTGAGCGCTAAGGGACGGTCTCGAGGAGAATGGGCTTACTGGCTAAACGTTAAATTTTGGAATCTGGAGCAATGTTGCAGCTAAGAAGTTATTGGATAGTAGTTAAACTACTAGTAGGATAACTAAGAACTTCAAATTGAGGAATACAGTATCATCATCAACTTTTCACCATGCCTAAACTCGTGAAAGATGGACCAACGAGTGCGGAATATCTACGGGACCTGGAGCAAGGCGGCAATAGAAAGCAAAATGTAAAGGTTGCCTTCTCAAATTTGTCTGCGCATGTGCGTCTCCCTGATGGAAAGAAGAAGAGTATCTTAGACGGGATCTCTGGCAGCGCTCACATGGGGCAGGTGATGGCTGTCATGGGCCCTACTGGCTGCGGCAAAACCACTTTCCTTAGCGCCCTAAGCCACAGATTGGATTCATCTGTCGCTCTGAGTGATGAAAGCAAAATCACGTGGGGAGGACAATCGTGGTCGCCTGCTCTAAAGCGGCGCATCGGATTCATTGAGCAAGACGATGTCACGTTCCCACATTTGACTGTGCGCGAGGCGCTCACGTTTGCGGCGCGACTTCGAATTTCTGGTTCTGACGGGTACCGTGCTCAACGAGTCGACCAACTCCTCGGGGAGATGCACCTCGAAGGATGCAGCGATGTATTGATCGGAGGTGGGCTAGTGCGTGGGATCTCAGGCGGTCAACGAAAGCGTGTATGCATTGCGACTGAGCTGATCTCGAAACCGAAGTTTTTGTTTTGCGACGAACCAACTTCGGGATTGGTATGCTTTTTGTTCGAGTTCGTGATTTGCATGACCCTGGTTTACCTTTATAAATCATTCCATATGTTCACTCATTATTGCGTTTGATAGGATTCCGAGACTGCTTTGGTGATTATTGGAGTTTTGCAAGAGCTGACCGTTGAAGTAGGAATGTGCATCATCTGCAGCATTCATCAACCGAGCTCTCAGGTGTACAGTCAATTTGACGACCTGTGTTTTCTTGACGCAGGCCGCTGTGTGTACTTCGGGAAGGCTGGAAGCTCTGCTATCGATTACTTTCAAAGCATCACAAAGATGACGTGCCCTAGCCAGTACAACCCACCTGACTGGTTCATGGAGCAAGCCGTCAAAGGAAAGCTAGGTGGTGTCAAAATGGAAGTCTCAGTCGTTAGTGATTTTCACTGTGGTAATCTCGATTTGCCAGAAACCGGATTTGCAGTATCTTTCAATGAGCAAGTCTCATCTCAGTCATATTCCAGCGGTCATGGATTAAGACCAGAGTCGCTAAATTAAACATTCCATTTTACATGCAGCAAATTGCGATTGGAATCATAGTGGGAATTCTTTTCGTTGGACTTGGCAATGACGAAGCTGACATCTTTTCACGTGTCTCCCTGGCGTACAATTATCTAATGGGATCGTTGTATCTCCCCGTCTTCGAGGTATCCACTCATGTGCTCGACTCGTTGCCAAACTTTATATTGTACATAAACCAATTTACTACATCAAATTCAGGTCCTGTTTGTGTTTCTCGAAGACTCCCTCACGCTACGGAAAGATTTACTTGCAAGAGCTCATCACCCTCTCGCATACTACGTCGCAAAAATACTTTCAGTTACGCCGGTGCTGGTTATCCTTCTTTTTTTGTTGACTTTCTCTTCTTACATTCTTGGATTCTACATATGGGGAAGTGTTGAGCAATATTTTGCGCTGTTAGCCGCTCAATTCTTCGTTGGCAATGTTTTCGCTTCACTTGGACTTTGCATTGGCGCTTTAGTTCGCAACCCCAGCTACCTTATGAGTGTTACGATGATCTGCGTTGTCTGGCTTTTTGTCTTCTCGGAGTTCTTTGTTCCGGTCGACCAAATGATCCCCGAATTGAGTTCGATGGTTCATATCAATCCAACAAGCTACTCTTTCGCTCTATACTTTCAAATTATCCTCAAAGTTGGCCGAGCACCGAGCTTTATTTGCGCGGAACTTTCTCAATACGCATCTTGTGATGATCCTAACAGCGACGGCATGATAACCCCGGATGAAATTGTTGCCGAATATGATTTGAATAGGTACATCCACCCCTAGTCTCCTTCTTGCACTTCTTCATCATTGACGAAGTCTTCTAATCTCTTTCTCAAATTTTGCCTGCTTTCTTCTCCCACCTTTATAGTCCAATTAGTGCCTGCTTCGCAGTCCTCGTCGGTATGTATCTTGTTTGCTTCTGCATCGGCTATATCTGCTTCTTGGACAAAGTCAGAGCTTGGTTAAATTAAGTTTCGTTTGTCAAACAATTGATTATAAAGGGCCTACACCTCCAGTTGAAGTGCTTTTAATTGTCAAAAGTATCTAAAAAGCGACCCACTGGTTTGGCTTGAGTCGTAGGCCAGAGAAAATCTATATCCTTAATTAGCACTTCGAGTTCTTCTAGACCTTATAGTTATAATTATAATCATACTTTTTTGGTTATGAGAAGCAGTAGTACCATCTCGCCTCTTGGTGGGGAGATCATACTTATGATGAAGCGATTGCCCTCGTCAGATATAATAGGTAACAGCTGGATTTGTATGAGGCTCTAGCTTACAAATAGTGCTCTGTGCTCAATGAACAATCGAAATTACAGGAACGCAAGAGACAAGAGAGCAAGAGAGGCGCGTATTGCTGGATACTAGTCCATATCTGGCTTGAAACCCATTATGAAATGGTACTAAGGGAATTAAGATGGACATGGCGACTACCGCCATGTGCACACGTTTTACCTCTTCTTCTTCTTACCGCAGCCTTTTCGCTTTCCGGTTGTCCCTGAGCCTTTCCGTTGAGACTCCACATTATTGGCTACCAATGGCGTGTCAGCTCCGGGCAGTGGTGTAATACCAGCTTCTGTCGAAGGTCGGGCGTAGGAATCTTCAGCGCTCTTCGCACTCACACTATTTTCCAGTTCACCGACTCGATTCTGTTTTGTCTCTTGAGGCATTGCGGGAGCAATGACAAGTGCTGCATCTGACTCTGCAGCTGCTGTTGCAGACAACATTTCTTCAGTAGCGGACTGGCGCCGATCTCTAGCCTGCGCCTGGGCACGAATCTGGGCCATAAGACCACCTGCAGGTGAAGCATCATCGTTTCTAACGGAAGAAGAAGTGGGCACTACCTCTTTGACAGTCCAGGTGGGATCACTGCTGACGCTCAGCTCCTTCTTAGGTTCTGATTCGCCTTCCCTTACAGCTGTATTAACATTGCTGGTGTTATTGTACATCATTGAATCAGCTGTTGATACAGCAGACTCCGCTAATAAATGTGTTTGTTCTACTAAATGGCCGTCTTGGCATATCGCAGTACTATTGCTGTTCGGCTCAGCACCAATGCTCACTCCCAACTTGACCGTTGCTTCCTCATAAATCGTCGCAGAAAGTCGACGGGAAGAAAGCACCTTCGAAAGCTCTGACATGAGGGGGTTCTCAGATCGTGCCGATGATTTCATAGACGCTGGTACCGCAACTGTTGAATTATTACTCTCATCTACCTTGAAGTTATTGCCTTTCACTGCGCTGTTGGCTAAGGGCACAGTGCCTTCATTGAAGTCGTTTCCAGCCTCATCCTTGGTTCCGGAAGCCAACGGCTCTAGTTCGGGAGTTAACCGCGAAAGATTCGATACGGTATCAATGTGTACTGATGCCTGCAGTGGCACCGTTTCGATTAAGTCGGCAGTCTTTGTAAGCTCTACTTGAGCGGAAGATTCAGCCTGGGGTAGCTGCTCTTCTTCCTGGATTTGCAAGTCAGCAAGATGTTGTGCGCGAGTCTCAGCCAGTGCCTGCAGTTCATGGGCTGTAGACGAGGCGCCAGTAGCTCCATGCATGCTTGCGCCTACTGATTCGAGAGGTTCGAACGGCGCATATGGATCAAAAGGCCCCAAAGGCTCCATAGAATAGACCTCGTCATAATTTTCGTTTTCATCGCCATCTTCACCGTTGTCCTGAGTTTCGTCGACGCAATCTGCACAAGCTTCTTGGTCTTCTCTTTCGCCCTGCTGACTTTTCTCCAGGCGGGCAGTAGCGATTGCAGCAGCGCGAGCTTCTCGCTGTAATTTGAAATATTCGGCGTAGGGACCAGCACGCTTTTGATTAGCAGGAAGTGTGCCAGCGTGTTCCTGGCGGACAAGATCTTTGAGTCGCGCAAGGACCTAGTTCAAATCACAGCGCACACGTAAAGATAGGTAAACGAGTATTAGACAGAAAGAAAAAGAGCTTGTTAAGCTTGCCTTGCATCACAAACACATATATACAAATAAATCAATGCAGACTGTTGTCACGCAGATTCAGAAAAGCAGTGTGCATATACCTTGAGGCGCCATTCTGACTTGCGCTCGTCCATGTCGTTCTCGAACTTCAGTGGTAACGCTGCCCACACGGCTCTCAACTCCACCAGATCCAACCCCTGGCAATTGAATTTGTTGTGCAAGTCCACCGCGTGCAGTCGAGCGATGAAGGCGGAATCGCAGCGCACCTAAAGGGAAAGGAAGTCATATAAAGAAATAATTACTTAGGAGAGTGTCGGGTCACTTCAAAAAAAAAATCATGCTCCCTCTCAAGTGCATATACAGTATATACCAGCCAAAGCGCTTTCTTGGCCCAAATTCGTCGCGCAAGGGCTTCCGGCAGCAACCCGCCTTCTTTGCTGCCACCATCACTGCCATCGTTGGCATCTCCACCGCCACGAAAAAGGGCCTTGAGGTTGGAGTGCCAAATGCCGGGCGGCACGAATCGCCGCATGGTCTCCAGTGCTTGAGCGTTTGGGCCTGCTTCGTGAAGCTCCCAGCGCTGTGCTTCCGCGGCCAGAGCGGCTATGTGGTCGGGGTGGTTCCTGTGGAGAGTGCACAAACAACACATTATTATCATGCTATGAAGCGCCCAAAACCGGGAAAATGTGAGAAAAAAAACGAAATTTACAAAAAAACAGAAGACAGCTATAAGGTAATGCAAAGTACCGAATGAACGTGTCCCATTTGTCAAATTCTGCCTGGGCACTGGCTTCTGATTCGCCCCGCATTAGCTTCTCGCAAGCCCCCTTGAGGGCCGCTTCAGCCGCTGCTAGGGACACCACTTCGGTGATTGGGGTTAAGCCTGCTTCAGCGATTTGCCTGAGATAAAGGGAGAAGGACAAAGACAATATGTAAGCCCACGTATGAATATGAAAGCAGCTTTATGTGCACGCTAAGGAGTGGATGTTTTGACACATACGCGTGTTTAATTTTCGTTTCTTTCTTCAAGCATTTTCATGAACAGTGTACGGTTATACGTACGATAAAGACCTTCACACGAGATTTACCTGGTAAGCATGGCGATGTGAACTTCTCGGTCCTTCAAGGTGCCTTCGAGCGTGACTGCCCTTGCTTCTGGGGACATCGGCGCTTGAGAAGACCGCGCCGAAGCACTCCCACTCGCAGACGCACCGCTCCTCCTTCTCGGAGTGCCACCACTTCCTTCACTGCTGCTAGTGCTGTTCACGCTAATTCCACTGCCACCGCTGCCAGCTGAATGACTCGGCGAATGGCCGTCCGACTGGCTGTTCTCATTGACACCGTTGCTGCCACCTTCTGCACTCCGGTTGCCGCTACTACTTGCATTACGCGGACGGTGGGCCTCACTTCGTCTGTCGTCGTCCTCGCCACTGCCCACGCTACTGCTCCTGTCGTCTTCTCTAGACACGTCTTCTGCAAAACTGTTGTCCCGTGAAAACGCGTGCTCGGCCCCGGTAGGACTACTCAAACCACCGCTATCGTTGTTGAAATTGGTGTTTCTGTTTCTGCTCCCGCTTTTGGTTGGGCTTCGCCGCTTCGACCCACTTGAACGTGGAGGCGTGATTGTCAATGAAGAGTCTTCTCGCCGGTGCAGAGCAGCGTAAAGTGTGCTAGGGCCACCGGCTGACCGCCGCAGGGCCGCTGCATTGGAACGCCGTTGCGCATACGCGTGGGCCCGCAAAGACTGAAGCAGTTTCACCCACCGCTGAGCTAAACGAGCGCCGGCCGTGCCGACTCCTTGGGCGCTGAAGGCAATGGCGCGCTCGGTCTTGGCCACAGCAAGGAAACGACGAGCTGCAGCCTGTTTGGGCAAATTCCGATAGGAGCCGCACGGGAGACAAGAGAAATACACACAAAATCATATGTAAGATATTTATACACCTCCTTAGTACATACATCTAAAATAACCTAAAGAAGGAGAGAAAATACAACGACAGGCATCGATAATGCCCTGCAACCAAGGGGTGTGCGCATACCTGCAGCACAACGGCGGCCACTACTTCTTGCAGGCGCGCTCGCAAGACGTCGTGCAGTTGCATGGAAGGTTGGCGGCTCATGGAACTCATCGCAGACACCGTGGAGGGCGCCCCACTGCGAGCTGTAGATGACGTCAGCAGAGCTTTCCCGGGGAAACGGCTGAAATTGCCACCACCACCACCACCTCGTTGGAACCCGTAAGGGGGTGAAGCAAAGTACGCGTGGCCGCTCGGGTGGTGGTGGTGTTTGTCCAAACCGCCAAACGCACCCGCTGCAGCGGTTGGCGAAGGGTGGTGAAGGTTAGCGCGCTGAAGGCTCAGCGTCGTTTGCCGAGGCATGGACAGAGACAGAGGCGCCGGGGGGCTCACTAGACCAGAAGCAGTTGTGATACCAGTAGCTGCAGCAGCAGTGGAGGAAGATCGATGGGTGGCGAGACCTTGTGGGCGCCGAGGGCTCGGGGTTCGATCCAAGCGAGGGCTCGGGCGACGGGGGCTTGGGGTGCGGTCTAAGCGAGGGCTAGGAGGGCGTGGGCTGGAATGCCGGGAAGTTGAGGTCAAAAAGCGAGGACTGACTGGCCGCTGCTGTTGCTGCTGCTGCAGGGTGCTGCTGTCGGGATCACCATGCGTAGATGCGAAATGCAGGCGTTTCGCGGCTTCAATTTTGGGGCTTCTGCGACTCCGGCCACCGCTGCCATTGTTCCCGCTCCCACCGTCTGCACCATTGCCAGGGCCAGAGCTCGCTGGCGGCGAGGTTCGAGCATGAGGTGGTGCTATTCCAATAGAATCATTGGCAGCGGCTGAAGGCAGCGATTCTCGAGTCTCAAGCTGCCCGCCAGTGGCTGTTGCTGTCCTTGCCTCAACGGCTGTACTCGTAGCTGCGCTCGAGGCCTCTTCACTTGTCGCAGGCCCAGCTAAGGCTGTCGCTTGCGCAACGGAATTGCAACATGCATCATCAGAAGTAGTAGTTGCGGCCACGCTAACTGATGATGGCGACGAGGATGATGGCTTGGATTCAGAAAGGTTTACTTCCATGGTTTCAGCAGCAGCTTCAACGGGGACTGGAACGCTTAACATCTTTTCAGCGATAGGAAAAGCGGGAGGAGATCGGCTCGTAGTCTGACTAAGAGGGGGTGACTGTGGTCTAGCGCCGTGCTGCGCAAAGACAGATAAATCGGCCAAGCGCACGGAGCCTGCGTTGTTACTCAGTGCTGTGGCACATGTGTGTGTACACAACAAAGATAAGAGATTTAGAGGTCTACGAAAGATTTCGAATGAAAAAAACGAATGCGAGAAGTTTTGAAGACTGCCTGACATATTGACGCTGTAGAGCGAACATGCATTCGCACACTAAAAAAGTGCGCCTAAACCCACGCACCATTGTATATGGTTGAGATGTCGTCATCAGAAGCTTTCCGGCCACCGAAGCGCGTGACTCGTCGCAGGAGCGCCTGAAAGGCCGTGGGTTCGAGCGTGACTGACGACGGCGACGCTGGCGGCGACCCTGGCTCGACGACACCAGGTCTAGCGGCCGCAGCGACAGCCCAGCGCTTGAAGAAAGTCGCCCAATCGCGACCTCCGTGCGCGTAGCTTGCAGCGCCAAACACGGCGCTGCGGCAGCGCTCGAGTTTCGCATGCGACACGCTTCTTTGATGTGACGACGATCGACTCCTGCAACAATCGTGATAATAAATGAGAAAATAGGTCTAAGGTGAATTGAGACGAACTCTCACGGAAAGGTAGCGCGCGTTTGTTCAAGGAAAAGAAGGTACCACCTGTCCTTCTCCCCGTGGCGTGGTGTTGAACCTTTGGGAGTGCGTGATTTCCGCGGCGATTGAAGTGCCAACGATGACGGCGATGGCGGCGGCGGCAATGGTAGAGTTAAGTGCCTTTGTGCAGCTACTGGCGTATCTAGGATAGACAACCCCTGCAGCGGTGAGGCTGGCGGTTGAGCAGGTGACGAATACCGACGAGTGTGCGAAGTCGATGCTTTGGGAGAGCGTGGAGACCATGAAACAATCGAACGTGAGCGTTGAGCTAGTGCTCGCGGTGACTGCGTACCCAATTCCTGTGCAGAGCTATTCCTGGTCGTAGGCTGTGAGCCGCCGCCGCGCCACGGGTGTTGTTGTTGTTGTGCGATTGCGGACTCCTCAGGCGCACGTCGCGGAGCTCTCTGCTGCAAGGAGGCCTTGGTTGGACGGGCCACAACATTACTGGTGCTTTGAGTGTCATCATTTCTGCTGCCGCTGTTGCGTAATGATTGGCTAACATTGCCGCGTGGGGATTCTCCAACGCCATTCTTTTGGCTGTCACCGCTGCCCCTGTCATTACTACGACCACTGCTCACAAGCTCACTCGACCCCGCGGCTTGACGACCTGCCTTAGCGGCTTCAAGAAGCGCAGACCATGACTCTTGGAGCCTCTTTGCTTGAGCAAAATACTCAACTGCTGCAGCCTTGTTGCCATTTCTCCTTTCTGCTTCACCGGCTTTTAAGAGACTGTCGACTTCCTTTAAATAGGCCTCGAATTTCTCTTTGCTAAAATCCATGACGACAACTATTCAGATAGCTTCACTGGCATCGAATGATGATCCTTATATCAATGTAAAAGACTGGATAAGCAAAGGCATTATGTTGTTCGTTACTGTAGCTGAAGGCGGAGCTGGCGGCCGGTGGACCGGCGGAGCTGACAAAATATAATCGAAGGATACACTTGAGGCATTTTTTGCACAATATCTGAAATCTGATGACGACGGGCGACGGGGGACCGGGGGGAACCGGAAGGGGGGAAGATTCTCTGCCAGATGCCAGATGCCGAGTGCCAAGCAAGGCCAGCAGGCGCTAAATTACTCCCAGTACACTATACATAGTGTAGTGATAATAACCCCATGATAGCATAACCCCCCCCCCCCCACTGAAGCCTGCCGCTCTCGCAGCTCGCTCTACAATGCAAGTGCGCTGTAGCTAAATCGAATAGATAAGATTATAATCCCCAATTGCAAACAAGCATTAAGGGTGTGTAGATGCCTTTGGAAACATCAGCAATTAGCTAGCAGAGAGCTACGTAATCAAGCATCCTCCAGAACAAGTTTGACTGTGCTGAGTGCCCTTTTGCATAACAAAATGTCCATACAGTCCATCTTTACTTCAATGAACCCAGCATCCTGTAGGGTCAAATCTCGGAAGGGTGCACAGGTTTCGGCGGTTTCGGGTTTCGAATACGAGTACGTCCACGATCTCCACTCCGATCTGCCCTCTGCTATTAATACAGGCCCAGGCACAGGCAGTGGGGCCTAGTAGCTAGTAGCTGGGCACTACAGCAGCTTAAAGCCAGCCAGTTGATTGTAATTCTTTAGGATTTCACTAATGTCTATAGCACGAACTAGAGTCTAGATGTCAGAGGTCAAGAGCGAAATGTAGGCGCGAAATCGACTCACACACACACAAAGACATTAACAGCTCAACCGCCGTATAATGCCGCGTTCTGTGGACGCGGCCTTTCAAGGCACTCTTCCAGATCAAAACCCAGTTCCATAGTTCTCAAATGCGGCAGGTGGCTTTGCTGAAGGGGCAGGCGCGGCCCTTGGCATCACCGAGCCCCTTTCTCAGGTCGGGTACCAAGGGCGCTGTCCAGAGACCGGCTCCGATTCCGCTGTCCAGCTGCTTCGGGTGCGCCTCTTCGCAATGGTCCCTGAGAAGGTGCTGCGCCGTCATTGGTGCCAGCCACTGACACGTCATCGAGCGAAGTGCCGATACGCTGGCCCGATGGCTTCGATTGAATTGAGGACAGCGGCGTCAAGTTGCTGTAGTCGCTCCTTTCTGTCGTGTCAGTGGTCGCGCTTCCAGCAGACGATTTGGAAGCATTGCTGTTCGGGCGCCGGCGAGGGTTTTGGTGGAGCGGCGCCCTTGTTGACTTCGGTCTGGCAACTTGTTTGGTCTTTTTGCTGTTGCTGTTATTGTTCGCATTGTTGCCACCACCGCCGCCGCCGATGTCGTCGCCGCTGCTCCGGCTCTTCCTATCGGCGTCGCTGGTTTCGCCTCCTTGCTGCTTTTGCTCGTTGCGCCAGGACAAAGCCGACTCGTCGGGCAGGCTGCCCGAAGAAGGTGCCCCGGACTTGAAGGACTGCTGCCTCGCTTCCCACGCGCGCTTGGACCCCGCCAGCGCGAGCTCGTCGGCTTCGGCTTCGCCTGCCACCAACGCCGCTTCGCGAGCTTCCCGGTTCTTCCTTCGCCGCGCGCCCCAGGCGTCAAGCTTGGCGCCGATGCCGCCGACCAAGCCGCCCACAGCACGCGCGCCCGGGTCCATGAACAAGACGCCGCCAATGGCTTCGCCAACGGCCCGGGCGCGCCGCGCGTGCCCACCTTCTTCTTCTTCGCTCGTGTTGTTGGCCTTGCTTTTGCCCGGTTTTCCACGACTGTTCCTATACTTAGTGTTGTTCTTCTTCCCGCTACTACTGGTGGTCTCGTGCGGCTCCGCAATCGTTGCCGTTTTCCTTGCTACAGTCGGCGGAGTCATCACAGGCGCAGTGTGCTCAGCTATTTCTTCATCAACTTCATCGTCTTCTTCGAGCTCCTCCTTGGCAGCAGCCGTACCGGAAGCCGTGTTCTCATCCGGCATCGGATCCGGATCCACTTTATCCATAGCAGCACGAGACTGCAAAGTCGCTTGCTCGGCTTCGTCCGCAGCTGTCTTGAGTCGCGCTTCCGCCTCTCGCGCGTCCTTCAAGATGGCCTGGGCTGCCGCGAGTCTCGCTGCCAAAGCATCGGCTTGCTCTTGCCGCTCCAAGTTCGCTTTCGAGCGGGCGACGGAGTCCGCGGCCAGCAGTTGCACTTGCTGTAGCTCTTCTGCCTTGCGTTTCGCCTCAGCTGCTTCATTGGCTGCTTGTTCGTTGGCTGCCTTGGTGGCTGCGGCCTCAGCGGCCTTCACTTTGTTCCGCTCTTGGGCGAGCTTTTTCGTGAGCTCTTGTTCCGCGAAAGCCGCCATCCGTAGCTCTTCACGGGCGGCCCATCGCCTCTCTTGGGCCTCCTTGGCCGCAGCTGCTCGTGCTGCTTCCTCCGCTGCGAATTGTGCAGCTCGCTCTATCCGCTTGGCTTCAATGGCAGCTGCGACTTCCAAATCGTGCGCTTTCTTGCGAGCAGCAGCTTCGGCAGCCTCCTTTGCGGCTTCTGCTGCGGCGGCTTCGCGCTGCTGGATGATAACCCGCTTCCCGACCTGCTGCAGGGTGAGCTCTTTCTCAGCATAGCTGGCGAGGCGCCGCTCTTCAGCAGCCAAAAAGCGCGCTGCCCTTGCTTGCTCCACCTGACGTCAAAAGAAGGCAGGAAGATGGGAGAGACAGGTCAGGAATCGGTAACACTTGAAAAGATTTGCATGAGTGATAATGGCAAGCGTTTGCCATTCAGAAGGCCAATAGGAAAAACAAATAGGACAAGGAAGAGGTTGAGATCAAGGATGACATTAATCGGGAAAATGGGATGGTTCATATTTTGAAAGACAAACAAAGAAGACGCACTTCAGCGAAGCGGGCGTCCGCGTCTTCTTTCAACGCCGCCTTCAGAGCTGCTTGCTGCAAACGCTCCACCACCAGGCGCGCCCTCTTGTCGTCTGCCTCCGCTTTCAAACGAGCGTCTTCGCGCGCTTGCCACTCGCTGAGCAACTTGCGCTTGGTCGCCGCCTTGCTTTCTAACCCGGGAAGGGTTGGGCACGTGCGGTCGCGAATCCACATGACCAGGAAGTAGCACCCCAAAAAGGGGGCCACGAGTAAGCCACCAATCAGCAGAGCTATGGCAAGCAGCAGCCTCCAAACCAAGTCGAACAGGACGCTGACGCATAAGCAGCACGGAGGCATCTGCCGCCAAGCCCGCTGGAGGCACCGCCTCAATGGAGACTTCCTCGCGCACACGGCCCCATTGATAATCAAACCTGCGCGATAGATCTTTTGCCCACACCACTGCGCAACGCGGCGCAGCCAGGGCGAGTAGCGAGTGGCCAGATCGTCGATGGCGTGGGCAACGGAAACAAGCCACCTTGCAGTAGGCCCTACCATGGGGGTTAAGTAAGTCAAGCACGCGTGAAGCAGCACAAAAAGGTGCACGGCAGCCATCCAGGCACACGCGGAAGTACTGCTCAAGTGCCAAGCTCCTTCGTCGCTGCTGCTGCTGCCTGCGAACCACCCGTCTGTCAGTGGGTTGGTCACGTGGCTGATCCACGCCAAGAGGTAAACTGCTACGCGGCCCAAGCTCGCCACTACCTCCACGCGAGATTGCGCCAGCAAGCTACAGGGAAAATGCCGTGACACGTGCACCAGCGCCACGAGCTCGACGCACAACACGCTCAGGGCCTGCCACTGCGGCCTTTCGGTCAAACCGTTCAGCAACAAACACACCACCGCGCTACGCCCTAGTCCGTGAAGTGCGTAGTAGTGCACGTGGTGCGGCACAAAAGGGGCAAAGTAACGCGCCCAGAACCCGAGGCTGTCTTCGTCTAATAACGTAGGAGCCACAGCTCGCGTAGGCGATGCGGTCAGCCTCAGCGGCGACCGCGGAGGTGGCGGCGGCACGACTGCGAGAGCACTTCCTCCGTGCGCTACGAAGCCACCACCGCTCCAGTTGGACCCACCACCAGCACCACTCGTTGTGGAAGATCCAGCAGATGGCCGCGAATGCCAGGCCCCAGCCCGGCGGCCTGGTTCAAAGCCGAGGGCCCACGCGGCTTCCACCCAGTTCGCCTCGCCGAAGGCCACCACCGCCACGTTGCGCGAGTTTCGAATGCTGGCGCGCCGCGACAGCAAAGCGGTAACGTCCTTGGACTTCCGGTCTCCCCCTCCCACGGGGGAAGTGCCCCGGTGGTTGCGGCTCGTTGCATCGCGAAACGACGCGCGGCGCTGCGTGGGCTGCAGCTGCTCCTGGCGCGCCATCTCGCGGTCTACCCGGGCGACGTACGCGTCTTTGTCCACCCGCCCGGTGCCTTTTCGGTCCATGTCGTAGAACAGAATCTGGGCCCGAGCCTCGGTGAGGCCTAAGCTTGGCGCCGCTTCTTTCACGTCGGACAGTGTTAACTGTTCCGACGATTTGCTTCTAGAGTTCGTATTGCCGTCGCCCTGCTGTTTGTCCGGAAAGACGTCCTTCAAAGCACGCAACCGCCGCACATTCGCTTCGGGGACCCAAGTAGCACGAAAATGGTACGCAGCTTGCCATCTCAGCAAACACGCCAGGCACAATACTACAAATGCGAGCAACGCTGCGTACAGTCGCCAAGCCGCGGGATAGTTGGAGGACGTGTCGAGTAAAGCGTCAGTGGTCGTCGCGAGGAGACCCACGCTGCATGCCAGCAAAGCTGTGACTTCCATGTGAGCATACCTTAATAGAACAAGTGAGCAATCGACTGAGTGCGCAGAAGTTTGCATGAAAGTCGCTCGTGGCACTTTTTAAAGATACGAATTACGATTTTTTTGTTGAAAGGAGGCAACATGAAATTTACAAGCGCGCCATAGCACATTCAAAAAAGTTTCATCTGTTTATCCGCAATTACTTGAGAGAAGGTGGAATGTATGCCCATTGGCGGCCGGCGAAACAGCGAGGGTCTGACGCTAGTCGCCCGCTTGCGTGCAGCAGCAAGCTCACTACTGCCAGTGCGCCAACGTAAAACATTTGACCCCGCAGGGAAGCCACCTATCGCGCAGCAATAACAGGGACAACACCAACAGAGTGACCTCGAGTATAGCCTGAACGTTCGTCTATGGCATTACGGCTTCGCTATTCCACATATACATCCTCAGACCAGTACTCCTATACAAAAACGACAAATGAGTTACTTGACCGTATGCCGTGTACACGCACCGTTGGCAATTCATCTCCGTTGCCGCCGTCTTTCGGTTCCGCAAGCCCCTCAACTCCTCGCAGGGCCAACAGACCTGACGCCCAGGCTGGCGCGTCTACCTCGAGAGTAGCCCACTGAAAGGGCGAGCATATGCTTTGAGCGTATGAAATTGGCAGTCCACTCAATCTCCCTGTGAGCACGATGCTTTGCAGCAAAAATAAGAGCAAGAGGGGGTCGCAGAGAGCGAACTGCACTCGCGGCGGATCTACCACTGCTTGACTATTGGCTAAAGGAGGTTGCGGATCATTGCCGACACCACCACGGTCAGAGGCCTCCACGTCTAATTCTTTTCTAGCCACCAATGCTTGGCTAGCTTTCGAGGCACTTTTACCTCCCGGAACGCCTGATGAAGGAAGTGGCAGTAGCTTTTGATTATCCGAAGACGTTGTCGGAAGCTCAAGCTCCAAGCGCCTATTGCTCCCAGTACTTTGGCGGCGGGCATTGTATACTTCAGCTAATGCTATGGCCAAGAACGAAAGTACCAGCGTGCAGCCAGCAAAAGTGGAAAGGCCCATCACGAATCGCTCATCGAGCGTGTCGGCTGAGGCGATTGATAGAACATCAACCATATCAGTCGGTGCCATTGTTGGTGTTGACATTTTATTATGACCCTATTTGAAAAGGCATAGCAAATTCGAAGTGACTGCATGCAGTGGAAAAGAACTTCATTGTTGTGAATGAAAAAATCGCCGAGCACGCTCTCTCTCTCTCTAGTTGTTCTCCACCTAGAATACGCGGTATAATTGGAAAAAAAACATGAAGGCAATGAAGGCACTTATAATGATCACCTTGCACGGCCTCTACTGGCTATGCACTTTCAACTACTGAGCATGGACTCCCGAGGCAACCCCGATAGGAATGAGCCGGCCGGGACACATTTATTTGGCTTGAAAAGTCGCTCGGTATTTTCTCGTTAGCTCAGAACAAACACACACTGGACACATCATCAGCTCACAGAACCACAGAACCAATATGGGACAGAACAGAAGAAAGAAGCCGAAAATCCAGTTCCAAGAACGAAGGTTGCTATATTTCAAAGTGCATACTATGTTAGTACATGAGATGTACTACGTACTGTACTACGCATGGAAGGAAGCTGTTGAAAAGTGTGTGCCAACGACGTGCCAAATAGGAAGAAGCTAGAGTTCAGCCACGCTGTCAGAAGCTAGAGGATGGCAGCAGTTTTGAATGTGGAAGTCGAGGAGGAGGCGATGGCGGCCTCCTTGCGAAACGTTGTTGAGCAGCAGAGCCTTCAGTGGATCTTTGTTGGTGGGAAAGGTGGCGTTGGCAAGACAACCACTTCATGTTGTCTCTCTATACAGCTCGCCAAGACACGCGGCAAAGTTCTCATCGTATCGACTGATCCAGCTCACAACCTTAGTGACGCCTTTGCTCAAAAGGTAATCTTGAGTTATTCTGTTGGAGTCGTGCTATGTGCAGTGCATCGACGTTTGCGTCCAATGATGGACATTAGCCTACGATGTCATAGTGAGCGACCCAAGAATTGTACGCTGCAAAACATCACTAATACTGAACTTGCTCCTGGCAAGTGAGAGCGTTTGCGCTCGTTTGCTCTACGAAATCAATGTGCTCTGTATGTGTGTGTTGAATGCCCGGGTTATTAATCGTCAGGCCTCCTAATGACATGCTCTGTGGTGTGTTGCCACCTCAACTCCTACTTCTACTGCTGCTATACCACTATTCCTGTATATTTTGCTGGTGTTTTGCAGTTCAGCAAAGACCCCACGCAAGTGCAAGGCTACGACAACTTGTTCTGCATGGAAATTGACCCGGAAGTGGACGTGAGCGACGAGTTGGGCGAACTGGGCGCGGACGACGACAGCGGCGGCCTTCAGGTAGTAGTGTAGTAGACTGTAGGCCCCCGCCCATATCTGGTGCTTCTCAAGCCCCAACTTGCTCAAGTATTTTTTATAACCGCAACACTACCATGTTTGAACGTTTATCAACTTAAACAAAGTATGTTTCTTTGTCTCGTTCCTCTCGGTCGTCTTTTTGTTTTGTCATCACGGCTTTCTCTCTGCTTGCAGGCGATGATGGGGGACCTGACGAAAGCAGTGCCGGGCATCGACGAGGCCATGTCTTTCGCAGAGCTCATGAAACAGGTGTGACTCTAGAAACACACTCGAGCACCATGGTCATACCATCTTGGCTCTTTCCTACTGCACTCTGCTATTCACGCCTGGAGCTTGCGTGCCACGTTGTTGACACTTCAATAGCAATCCACCGAGAATTCTTTCACATCGAATCGTTGTCATTAGGTGCAATCCATGGACTACGACGTGATTGTGTTCGACACCGCGCCCACCGGCCACACCCTGCGCCTCCTGAGCTTCCCGTCCACCATTGGGGCCGCCATGGACAAGGTACTGTTGTGCAATAGTTTTTTCTAAAGTAGCTTGAATGAAGGCATCACACACACTTGAGATGGCATTAAAAACACATTTACTGACTGGCACGATTGTCGCCTGAGTGTGCACTGCGTGATATTTTATGTCACCCTTGAAGCATTCGTGGCTTCTAGCGCGTTAAGTTGTCGTGAGAGTTCTCGGTCGTTCACTCCGTCTTCTTCCTCCACTTATTCAGGTGTTGGCGCTCAAGAACAAGTTTTCGGGCATGCTCCCGCAGTTGCAAGCCATGATGGGGGGCGCTGGCAACATGCCTTCCGAAGAAATGATGATGGGCAAACTCGAACAAATGCGCGAGGTGTGACTCAGTGCCACTACCTTCACGCGTGTGGCTTGCCGTCATCGTCTTTGTCAGAAGCTTACGTGTTTTCTTTTGTTAGTAGCTTAGTGCCAGGTTCTTAAATTGTCCCGTCAGTGTAAATGCATCATGTACTTCTTGGCTTGTGTGATGTTTTCTTCCCGCGTCCCCCGGTGCCTACGATTGCCCTCTTTCACACACCACAACAGGTGATTCAACGCGTGCACTTGACCTTCAAGGACCCCTCCAAGACCACCTTCGTGTGCGTGTGCATCCCCGAGTTTTTGTCGCTCTACGAGACCGAGCGCCTGGTGCAGGAGCTCACCAAGTTCGACATCGACACCCACAACATCGTGGTGAACCAGGTACGAGTGCGCGGCGCATCTGAAGTTCATCTTCGTGGCACTTTTTAGTCCTTGTAGCTATAGAGATTAGAACAAATTATTGTGTTCAGTATTTGACTTGACGCAATAAACAAAACGGGAAACGCCATTAAAAAGCCTGCTTGCTAAAGACCATTTGCGGATTCGCCTTCTGACTATTGATACCGTTGTCTCAACCTCTAGCTGTGTGTGTTCTTTTTAAATGTCCTCAGGTCCTTTTCCCCGACAAAGACGCCGACGAGCTCACAACCTGGTTCGAAGGCGAAAAGACCGC
>Ga0307979_1000432_pt1 | contig 28199 bp, 15 predicted proteins | sample OrgLakmetage1058_FD_201833 | JGI IMG/M metagenome (GOLD analysis project Ga0307979, IMG submission 201833) | Saline water microbial communities from Organic Lake, Antarctica - #1058 | ecosystem: Environmental > Aquatic > Non-marine Saline and Alkaline > Saline | place: Antarctica: Organic Lake...
CGCTTCGCCGTTGGCAACGCGCAGCTTCCAGTGGAGTGCCCTGGCTCCCTCTTCGCTCAAAGGGTCTAACCCTAAATCACTGCTGCTGCCACTACTATCGTTACTACTACTTGTGCTGTCGCTGCTGGCTCCTGTTCCCCCAGCGACAGGACCTCCAGAAGCACTGCTGTTGCTACTGCGCTTCGCCTGGGGCGAGTTGGGAGGCATGCCACTAGTAATTCCTACAGTAGGAGTAGACTGAGTACTAGCAGAGCTGCTGCTATTGCTGATAGGAGCTACAGTAGCCGCCGCAGTTGAGGCTTCCCCTGCAGAGAATTGCTTGACACTCCATGCAAAAATGCCGCGTCGCGCCCGAATTCGACGAATGCGCGCACCTGCACTGGCCGCAGCACCATCTGTTGTTATAGCAGCACCTGCGCCTGCCCTTGACGCTGAAGTTGAACTAATACCCTGCAGCACTCGTCCTAAGTCATTCGCCACACTGGCAACCGGCTGAAAGGAGTCATGGGCTAAAATTCCGATAGCGTGCCATATGCGCTCATATGTGGCCTCAGCCCAGGCACCTTTCAGGATGAGGACACTAGGACGCACAGGTGAAGAAGAATTTGATTGGCTGCTGTGCTCAAGCCACACTTTTCCATGGCCGTGTTGGGAAGAGCGCTGGTAACTACTGGCAGTGGACATGGTAACGTCTCGAAAGGACGAGAAAGAGGATGACCCACTGCTACTGAAGGCCTGCATAGACGCATGATGAATCGGGCACTCGACCAAGAGACCGAGCGCAAGCATTACTTCTCGGCGCACGAGCGGCGATGCCTCGGGTGCGGCGCGGTGAAGCACGAGATTGGCCAAAGCTCCTGCTACGCTCAAATCGCTTTCCAGGCGCTGCTGCAGGTGCTGCAGAGACGGCGAAGGCGGAGGAGGTGGAGGACTATGGTGGTTGTGAAGTGGCACACTCCCAGACCATGCTTCGCCTGAGCTTTGAGAATGACCGTCAATGGTCGTTGCACTAATAGTAGTCGCCACACTCTCAATACTACTGCCGTCACTGCTGCCGGACACAGAAGAAGGAAGCACTTCGTTACCGGCTCTAAGGTACTCAGCCGTAGCTGGCGTCAACAGACAGCTCAGAGCGTAAACGGCAGCAGCGCGCACTTCTGGCGTTGGGTCTTTCAGGCACTGCATCAATACTAGGTGGCACTGGTCAACCAGCGCAGAGGCCTGCGCATTCGGGTTGTTCTTGCAGAGGGCACCAAAGGCGAGGCAGAGCCAGCGCCTCAGCAGTAAAAGAAGCGGAGCAGGAGGCGCCAGAGCGTGCGTGCTGCACAAGCCCGTCCCTCCGAGTTCGAGGTCTGACTCTGGCGGCGATCCAGGAGGTGTTGGTGACGATGGTGAGCTGTCGGACGAGTCCTCTCGGCCACTGCCAGTCCCTACAATACGCCGAGTGCCGTTACCGACACCACCACTGCCAGTACTGCTGCGATAGCTGTTGCTGCGCTGGTTTTTGCCGCCGCTGTTGTTCGCTCCTCCCATGCCGGGTGGAGGCAGCACCACTCGCGCCGGTGGCGGCGCAGGCGGGGAAGTGGTGTGCAAGAGTTGCGTTAAGGTCAAGTGCAGCCTTTGTTCAAGGCAACGGGCTTGGCCTAAAGGGTAGTTCTCGCACATGGACGCTAGGACAAAGGCAGCATTAGTGTGCAGCTCCAATGGACTCGGGCTGTTGTTGCTACCACTGCTCCCACTCCCACTGCTGCTGCTGCTGTTGTTGCTGCCACTGCTGCCCTCCCAAGAAAGAGGTCCCTCGGAGAGATGGCTAATGAAGGTGCGGTGCGCGTCGGTGCCAATGAGATCTACCTGGCAAGACTTGTCAAGCGCCAACACCTTCGCCCAGATACCAACTAGCACTTGCCGCAAATCGGCTGCAGGGGACTGCAGGAGTTTGAGCACGTAAGGGAAGATGCCTACGCTGAGAGCGAGGTGCACGGCTAAAGGACCTCGCTCAAAGAATCGCCGCAAGAGCTGGAGCGCGCGTAGTCGGTGTGCTTGGCTTAGTAACACCTACAAATAGTAAGCAAAGATATGAGGAGAAGGAGTAAAAGTACAAATCCCGAACAAGGAATTGGACGCATGTGGAATAAATATATCTGATCTCTGTTAGTGCACAACAACACTTCTACTCAGAGCCTCCATTTGCTTTTCACCACAACTCATGCCTCACCTGCAGCACCACCGGCAGTTGCTCTGGGCAGTTGTCCGAAGTCAGAGGCTCCGGTGCGTCCAGCCACACTTCAAACGCCGTCAATTGCTCTGCGAAAAACAGCACGGGAGGTGACGAGGTTGTAGCCGCTGCCATCATGCCAACTCCATTCGTGGCTCCTGCTCCTCCACTAGCTGACATGGCAGGGTATCCACCACCACCTCCAGCAGCGAATGAGAGCGGAGGCGCATTCGACGACCCTCCGCCCGACTGCAATTGCTGTTGCTGCGATGGCAGGGCACCTTGCTGCATGAACCCGCTACTGTTCAAGCTTCCGCCACTGCCGCTGCCGCCGTTGGGAGGGGGCATCGGAGGAGGTAAGCGCTTGGCGGCGAGGTGGCTGAGTCAAGGAAGGATACAGGAGTAGAGACAGACATACGAGGGAGAAGGGATGAGTGTGTTGGAGACGAGACTTGAAAGAAGAAGGGTGGTAAAACCGATTGCGCTCATAGCATAAAAGTAAGCGTGTATGTGCCCGAGCAAACATGAGTATGATAATGAATCCGGCGATACCTCAAAGCGCACTCGGCCGCGAGGTCCCAGGCCTGCCAGAGCGCATGCAAATGCACCCCTTGTGGCAGAGCGGGGATGGAGGCGGGGGTGCAGCTGAGGGACCGCAACAAGCGGTCGGCAAGGAGGAAGTTGCGAAACAAAGACGCGACGAGGAGATCCTACCAACACGCAGTGAAAAGAAAGTAAAGTCATGAAACCGGAAGGAAAAAAGGCGAACAGATGGCAATCAAAAGAAAAAGTATGTATAGCAGACCGCGATATCCCGTTCCAATAGTTCATAATAGACCCATGGTATGGATTCGCCCACTGACCTGTCGAAACAAGCGGTGGAAGAGAGCGCGCGGCAATAAGTTCCAGGCAATCGAGTCGGTGACTGCAGTGAAGATCCAATTGAGCTCGCCCAGAGGCGTCTTGCGGTCATTCAGTTTACCTTTTCGTAGTCATTGAAACAGAATTACAATATTAGTATTAGGGCATACGTAGGAGAAAGGAAAAGGTTGATGTATTTCAGCAGGCAGCATAACACCGTACCTGAGTATCAACGAAAGTGGGAAATATGCACAGGAACACACACACATTAAAGCCTTCATGTACTTAACATATACCAGGAATGTGGTGCGCGAGGTCTGGGTCCACGCCCTCCATCGATCCGTGGCCGTGCTCCATCACGAACCACCGCAGTGCCATGGGGATTGGCGTGGTCAAGCAGGTGGTAAACAGGTCCGCGGGGTACTGCGGCTCCATCGGTAGCAACTCGTGGGCACCGCACGGCACCAGCACGATGTCCGCATGCAATGAAGCTTCAGCAGCAAAGCTGGCAACACCTGCACCTCCTCCTCCTCCTCCTCCCGTTGCTGCGGCAGCACCATTGCTACTGTAGCTGCTGCTCGCTCTGCCCGGTGACTCAAGTGACTCTTGCCTCGATAACGCTCCTGCTGATGGAGGCCCGCCAAAAGGGCGACCCCCAGCCCCACCTTGAGCCTGGCTGAATCCCGGCGGTGGGCCTCGCGGAGAAGTCGGGGAGTAGTCCCCACGGAAACCACCACCTGGAGTACCCGGCGTCCCTGGCTCGTCGTCCCCGAAAAAACCGGGAGGCGGTGGTAGCGCGAAATGGGGCAGCACTTGCCCCGCGCCGCTGCAGTCAAACACATACACGGCGGGTGAGCCCACCACGCTGCCTCGCAAGTCCTGAATGGCCAGAGGGATGTACTGGGTGTAGCTCTTGTTGAAGAGCCAGATTTCGCCCTTGTCCGTTGGACGAGGCACTCCGTGGCCGTTGTAGTGAAAGAGCACTCGATCACGCTTGGCTCGTTTCCGCAGATGCTGGCAGCACTTGTGGAGCTCGTCAGCGGTCGGGTCAAGCAGCTGCCGGTAAATGGCCCGCGATTGCAAGGTGGTGTACTGGGCCTAATCACAGAGAGGCAAAATGAAAGAGAGAGAGAGAGAGAGAGATGAGAGGAATACACAAACAATCCTTCAAAAATTGCAAGAGCATATGGCCACAGTATGTGTGCCTAGCATGGGCCAGGCATCATAGCCCACGCACCATGCTCTCCGCTCCACCTTAAATATATTAAAACCCCACTTTTCTCACCCACAACTAGACCATACACAACAAACCATCGCACTAGCTTCTCCCTGTTGAAGAAACATTCTAATTTATTTGTCGATATGCCTCTAGCGCCTGTGCGCATACCTGCAATGCGTTGCCAATGGCTTCAAGGCTCTTGTGCCGCGACTGAGCAAAAGGATTGATCCAGCACTCGTTGCGCGCACACATAGATATCTTCACCACGTCCGGTGGGTCGGTGCCGATGTTCAAGCACAGCGCGAGAGCTACGGAAGTCGTTTTCATGCGCTCGCGAAGTCGCCATGGCGTGCCGGCGTCCAAGGCTTCCTCCTCCGGAGTTTCATCGTTCAGAGTGTCAAGAGCGTCATCGAGCCAGAGTGAAGTGGGGTCTTCAGGATCGCCGCTGTGGCGGTCGCTGCACAGCACTAAAGGCTCCATTGAGGCTACGAGTCCTAGCAAGATGAATCAAACCTTGCTTAGCTAGAATTGGCAATGCTTTTTTGTTTTCAAATCGCAATTATTAGCTAAGTGGCGGGGCTAGAGAGTTGGGGCTCGAAAGAGTTCATGAGGAAGGAGATCACGAGATCACAACAACAAAGAAATCATTCCAGAGAAGTCAAGAAAGGAAGCTGCAATCTGCCCTGTATACTATGTACTTGGGGTCGGTCAGTCGGTCAGATCTTTGATCTGCATCAAGAAGGCGTAGAAGATGTTGTTGCGAAGTAAGTTGTTGTTGTGACCACGTGACCACACTCATTATTAGCATGGGCTTCAGCATCTTTTACAGAAGCAAAGCCAGTCGGGCGCCAATCGAGACTTAGGCGACGAAGACCTTATTTAAGCAACAATGCCGCCTGTTCGTGCTGCGCAGGCCCCTGTTCAGTGCGTTAGTTCAGACACTGAGTGGTTCCGAACACAAGAAGAAGTTACAGCCTACAGTTTAGATGCGGATAATTTCTTGGCGCACTTTAGGCATGGCGGCGTGAACAACGGTACTCTCATTGACGAGTCAAGCGCGCTAAATGCAGCGCCAGTCAAAGCTCCGAAGTCGAGTTCCACGCCCGAGTCTAGTCCTCTGGCTACTGCATCATTCTTGGATCTTGAGAGGGTGTCACGGATGGGTGTGCATGCTGTGGGCCTAATAGTCGCCCTTGGCAGCCGTATAAGCGCACCCACCGCTGATGTCAATCGAAACAGTAGCGCTCTTGCTGTGTTCAATGCTGCTTGTCGCCCCCTGCGCGAAGGCAACCCACGCGACGTAGATAGTGCTGCTAACACCTCAGATGTCAACCCTGCTGGGCTAGACAGCACAATTGATGATAGCGACACCAGTGCTGCGCCGTGGGTGATAGTTGTGAAACTTCTCCATATCTTAGGTGCGGTCATTCGATTGAGAGCAGACAGCTTTCCTTTACCTGACAAGCCTTCAGATTTTGCAGCAGCCTTAGCTATGCTCTTGGCTACGGCTAACACTCTCTTGGCAGAAGATTTTGATTCTTCAATAGCCGGTTGGGCGTTGGGTGCGGCAGCAGCACAAGTGGTTGAGGCCATGTCTCTAAAACAATCGAGCACACCTCTGGTGCTGTCTATACCAATTCTTCAGCCGCCGTTATCGTGGGGCGCGGCTGCAATGACGGCGGCTTCGCTGGTGCCAGAATCACAGATGCAAGCGGAGAGCTCCACGTTGAACGCTAGTGAAGCCTCTGGTGGCACGAGAAACGGAGCAGAAAAGTCATTTATTGCTGTAATTCGTTCATTTATTGCTAGGAGCGGCCACGTCCACCTCGTTTCGACGTTTCAGCCAACGAAATCGGTGGCCCCAGAATCAACTGTTGACGCCCATACTGCTCTCGTTGCCGAAGTCTCACACGGCCTACTGCAAACGGCTGCGATGGCGGCGCTGGCAGGTCTCGTGGAGTTAGGTGATGCACGGGTAGTAGAAGCAACCGTGGGGGACATCAAGGCTGTTGTTGCCATTGCATGTGCCTCGCCTCGTGCAGTTGCGTCCAATTCTGAGGATGCTAGAATCACGGTTCCAGGCCACCGAGAGCGATGTGTGATGCATGCGATGCGCCTAACAAATGCATGGAAGTTGTTAGCACTCGTAGTTCGGCCATCATTGAATGCTTCCGATCACCACACTTGCAGGGAGGTGGTGAATGTGATAGCGTCACCTTCACTACCTAACGTGTTGGTCTGGCTGTTGGCTGAACTTCAAGGCTCAGAGTATGCGGCGGCTGCTGGTATTGACAAAGAAGACTTCGACAATAATAATGACCCTCATACATCGGTGCTCGAGCTCGCACCTAATGTTATGGTACCATATGCGCTGTGCCCTGGAGCTGCCATTGTCTCTGCGACATTAGCGGCTTCCGATTTGGCTGATAGCTTTCGTGCAAGAGTGCTGAATTCTTTGTTCGCATCTTTGGGTGAAATTGCTTGCATAGAGCAGCGGTTTGACCTCCAAGCGACTTCATCATCAAGAGCTACTGGTATGGCGAGTGGAGGTGGCAATAGGAGTGAGAGATCGTCAGAGAGTGAGGCGTCAGGATGGCTTGGAAGTTTCTTTTCGAGCAGTAAAACTCAACCTTCTCCCAATACAGCGGCGGCGCATACTTCAGGTTTTATCGACGGAAGGGCCAGTGGTGCCAGTAGTTACGGGATTTACACATCAACCGCTGTTGAGCAACGCTATGGATTTCTATTGCCAGTTCTCCGATGCCTGGTTGCTGCGATCACTGCAGCGGGCGCTTCCGATGGCCCTCCAACGATTCAAGCTGCAGTTCTGACGTGCTTGGAGACCATTGTCGAGAAACTGCCGACAGCTTCAGCTATCGTAGGTGGTGTTGAGATTTGGCCTGTGCTTCTCGGTTCTCGTTTCCTGCGAGGTGGCCGACGCGCCTTGCGCGAATGGGAACTTGTGCACAATGCTGCCGCAAGAGACATAGTCGATGGTTTTCCTCCTCGATCGAACAGCAGTAGCAGTAGCAGTAGCCGTAGCAGCAGTGGTGTGCCTCGGCGGAAAGAATCTACTGGCTCGATGGATAGCTCAGGTGGAGGCGGCACCAAGGCTTCTTCAGCATCTCTGCAATCGAGCCCTGGTGCTGCGGGTGGTGCGGAAGCGTGGTGCTTTGTCCAAGACCGCTGCCTGCGGGTCCTCCATCGGATCATTCTTGAAGCACCAACTTCCGTGCGAACTAGGCTGCTGACAGAGGCTAGTCATGGGTTGCGGCAGGTTGACAGCGGCCGCCTTGCAGCACTGCGAATGGCACGCTGGGCAATGGCAATTACCCAACAAAAACAAATAGATAAAGAAGGAGAACAGTACAGGAAGAGCCCCAATGGTGGCAAAAGAGTCGAAACGTTGCTACCACTACCTCCACTTCCTCAAACATGGTTGGGCGGGGAGGGGACCGATGCGGTGGTAGCACTTGCGCGAAGCTGTCTCGAGGCATTGGTTCACGAAGCGAACAAGTCCCACCATGTTATGGTGACTGCATCAACCTCCGGCACGAACTCTGCCAAAGCGCCCGTTGACCGTTCTGTTTCGCAGCTGCAGCCGCCGGTCGAAGCAGCTCTGCATAGGTCTTTACTCGAGCTCGTTGCATGTCTCGCTCTTGGTCCTGCTCGTGACACGGTGGGCGTTCTTGTTTGTTGGCGTGGACCCTCGCCTTCCAATCCATCCACTCCATCAGGACCTTCGAACGATGGCCCTGAGCCGTGGCCGCCGCCTTTGCCGTTTCTCGATGCTCTATTGGTGCTTGCCGCTCATCGTTCCAGCCCTCACTCTCGGAAATACGCCCTCAAGGCGCTCACTGCGGTCATCAGTCATTGCGCGAGCCGAGCTGCCAATGCAGTGCAAGGGCTCGGACTTGCGGGCGGGTCACAGCACGACGAGGGCAAGAATCCAGCACTTGGAACGACTTCGCTGGAACGCGAAAGTGGCTTTGCGCTACAACGAGGTCGCGCGATTGCCTTTCGAGTGATGCAAACTTTAGCTGAATGCTTTGGCGATGAAGTGCTAGCTACTAGCACCTCTGCTCTAAACGTGGCGCTCGATCTAGTGCTTTGGATTAGGGCTCTGCTTTTCCAAGACCGCTTGAAAAGCGCACATAACAGCACCGGGCGTCACTACGGCAGCATTGAAGGTGACGATGACGGCAGTGCAACAACGGTAACGGAATCGCTTCAAGCTTTATTTCGACAGGCAGGCGCCGTGCGTTCTCTCGTGAGCGCCCTTGCCTTCTGCGCCGACCTTGCTGCTAACAGTCCGGGAGCTCCAGGCAGCAATTCTTCGAAAGGCTCAGAAGGAAGTGACAGCGAAAGTGTGAGTTGCTGCCGCATCAGCAGTACTCATGGAAGTAGTTCTTTGAGCGCAGCTGAAGCCGTGTTATTGGTGCGGCGCGTGGCCTACGGAAGCTTGGGTGCTTTGGTAGGGCTAATGCGCGGTACAGGCCATTTGCGCGTTGGGGAGCGCAACAAGGCGTCCTTTCAAAGTGCCCTTCATGCGGTGGCTCTCGAGCGCCGCTACCGCGCCCGTCGCGTGCGCCTGCAGCACATCTGGTCTATGGCTGCGTCAGAAGCCATTCCCGTGACCCACGCTTCTAGCCTTGCTCTACAGGCTTCCTCGGCTGAGTCAGCAGGCACCTCGCCCATTTCGGTGGTGGCAGCAGCTGCCGCGTTATCTCCTTTACTTCCGTTGCTTCTCGAGCTTGAAGGTGGCTCTCCATCGACGCACCTCATGAGCGTCGTATTCGACCTTGTGTTCGATGATTGCCGCATTGGCGACGCCTTCATGGAGAATCTTCTGGAGACTTCGCCGTCAGCGGCAGTTGCATCAGAGGCGGCTGCAGAGGTGGCAGAAGAAGCAGTGAGTGTGGGAGATGACTCCTCAGAAGATGCGGGGGCTGCCATTTTGCTATCAGCCGTGCAGCGACATAAGTCTTTGTCGGGCCATAACAACAGCAACTCTTGGTCGCAACACGCTTTTACTCTGCAGCATGGAGATGGTGTTCCGCTGCTCTTTCTGCTTTTGCCGCACTGCGCATCTGCTTTACAGGCTGCTGCTACTCGAGCTTTCCACGGTCTCTTGACTGCAGAGCATTCCAGCGAGTGGCGCAACAATCAAGTAGCTTCTTCTCTGGTGACTCCACCGTTGCTCACTGTAGTTTTGGAAGCATTTCCTCGTTTGTCATCGGGTAATCCTCAAGTTGCGGCGATCGCGCTCATGACGACGCTAGGGCAACACAGTGTAACCGTGGCTCAGCTCAAACGTATCTTTCGGCTCATGAATGCGAGGCGCGGCTTTCGACCTGCTTACACGTGGCGTCTTATCAAAGCTTTGGATGAAATGGTAGCAGATTCACCGGGAAGCAACAACAACCTCGAATCAGTGGCCAACGATGCTTCAAGTGATCCTAACGGCAATAACAATGGCAGCGTCGGAAACAACGGGAGCACCGGTAGCAGTCGCAGCAATGGCTTTACATCTGGAGGCGATTCGTCACAGTTGGCGTGGCGACGGCGCGGGCCCCACCGTTACTTTCTCTTCGACGGCCACCAGTCGGGCCTCAAATTGCCACTCATGCCTCGGTGGCCTGCCTTGAAAGGCTACACCTTCTCAGCTTGGGTGCGCGCTGGCCGTGCTCCTCATGCGTCAAGCACCTTGAATTACAAAGACCCAAGCAGTGGTGAATCATCTGCTGGTACTGGAAGTTTTAAGGCTTCGGTCACAAGCGACAGCAATCGCGCCAGCAACAGCAGCAGCTCAAACGGAGCTGGAGGAGTCAATCGTCCTAGTGCTAGTGGCACTGCAATTTATCGCCCAGTGCTTTTCGCTTTTCAGTGCAGTAGTGGGAATGGCATCGAAGTCTGCCTCGTGGAAGTGCCTGGAAAGCCTGGCTGTTTCACCATCAGTCTTACTTGCCACAGTCGCAAGAAGGGCAGCATCATGCATGATCTTACGGGCTTTGTGGAGATTCGAGCGGGAGAGTGGCACTTTATTGCAGTCGCCCACACTCGATCTCAGTTTCGTACCGTTTCTTCGGTGAGTGTGCATCACAGAATGATCGTGTAAATTAGACAATCTTCGCATGGGGGACATTTTTTTACTTTATCTTGCCTTTATACCACTCTTTATCGTCTTTTTGACCTCGATACCAACATTGATTGTAATTCAGCATGCTATACGCTTTCCTCATCCCTCTTTTCTCATCTATTCAGGTGGAAGTGGTTGTTGACGGCATGGCCTACTCCTTCGACTTAAGTTTCCCACGCTTTGAAAGCAACGTTCGCGGCTTCATTGGTTACCGTGGCGCTCCATTTGACGGCACTGGTGAGGCCATATCGCAGCTGAACCAAGACTCGAGCAATGGCAGCAGCAGCAGTGGAAACGATTACAGTGAGAGTGGTTCAGCTTTGAGAGGGCAAATGGGCGCCGTATACTTTTTCGAAGATGCTCTATCCGCCGAGTATTTACGGTCCATTTATGCGTTGGGCCCCAATTACACTTTCTTCTTTGAGCGGGCTGACATCGACCAGCGGCACGACGACTATGGAGCTGCGCACTCAACCGACACTAGCACTGCTGCTGGTAACTCAGCTACTGCCACGAGTAATGTTGCGGTCTCAACAGTGGGCACGAGTGGCAGCGGTACTTCAGGCGTCCAAGAAACCATCAAAACCAGTAAAAGCAGTGGGTATGTAGCGGCACATCCTCCTCCTCCAGTTTTAAACGGCAGCAAAGCACTTGACGGATCGTTAACGAGCAAAATCATGCTCGCATTCAACCCTGCAGTCTACGAGGGTGATGCGTTCCTCGACAATACTCCCGAGAAAAATGCTGTGAATTGGGGTTCTTACGGCCTCCTCTCTCAGTTGGGTATCGGTTACTTTTCATCGGGGCCTAGTACTACAAATAGCAGCAGTGGAAGTAGCAGCAGCAATATTTCTGGTAGCAACTCAGGGAGTGGTGGTGGGAATAGCGACCGTGGTGGCTATGCAGTGTATCGAGATGCAGTTTTACGGCCAGCTGCGGGTCAGATGCACGCGTTGCGCCGCCCCGGCACCATTGAATGTGTTACTCGAGATGTCCGGGACACGCTTGATTGTTTGGGTGGGGTGAAAGTTCTCTTTCCACTCTTTGCTCAATTCGATCAGCCCGCAGAACGCTTGACACTCGGTGGACCTTCTACACCTTCCGCTGCTGCCGCAGACACTGCAACAGCTGGTCTCAACAGCAGCAGTAGCGATGAGTATGACAACGCAGACTACACAACTGAACCAAAGCTCTTTGCCTGGACGTTGACGCTCCTCGGTACATTGCTTGACCGCAACTCAACAGCCAATCAGAGCTTTCTGGAACAGCAACAAGGCTTTCAGATGGTGTCCTTTTGCTTGGAGCGGGTGTCACCACAGCACCTGACACCACCAGCTCTCGCTGCTATGCACCGCTTGATGAATATAGCTACTTGGGCGCATGCTCCTATCAAGGCGGCTCTGTGGAACACGAGTCTGCCGCCCTCATTGAGGTGTGTGCTGCCACCTGGACTCAAGAGTTTTACAACATCTGCGCTGCGGCATTTGCTCGCTCATTGGTCGGTTTGGACCTTTGCGGCAGACGACGTCCAGCAGGCTGCGGCACATGCAATCGCTGCGGTTGCCGTTGAGAACGCTCCTTTGGTGCGTGCTGCGGTCACTTTACAGTGGCTGCTCGATGGCATGCGGCTATACTTTTGGTATACTCCCCCCGTGTCTTTGCTTCACGATGATGGAGATCAGACATCCGAGGTGTCTACACCACAAGTGCAACCTTCTCCGTTGATACCACCACAGGAGCCACTATTACGTGCGCGCTCTGCCCCTAATCTCAGGGTCAGCGATAACCTTCATTCGGCAAATTCAGCGAGAGCAACATCAACAGCACAAGCAGCAGCAGCAGGGACAGGGGTAGGAGATAATTATCGTGAAGGCGGCGGTCAGGGCATCACTGGCGGGTTTCGGCGGCGCCTGGGGCGTGGCGTAGTGCGTAAATTAGTGCATCCTCTGCTCGAATCTACTTCAAGGCATCCTGCTACGAGTGAAGTTGATGGCACGCGAGCCAAGCCGGCCACGTTGCGCGCGATGCGCGTGCATTTTTGGGCTGCTGCCGAAGCTATGCTCGTGCATTCCTCACACGATAATGCCATGGGAGGCAGTAGTCCAGTAGGCTTCAATAACAATGATAGGTTAAGCTTTCCCGTGACGATAAGTGATGGAGAAGCAACCGCGCTGCTTAAATTTATGGCACGCGCAGACGAAGACCGAAGTCGCTCAGAAGGTTTACAGCTGATTTTGCGCTTGATGCAGCAATCTCACCAGGCGCGCGCATTTGTGCAAACACTTGTGGCATCATCCGTGATCTCCTCTGGAAATAGCGCTGACGAGGATACTTTAAACTATTATGCTTCCTCTGTGGATTTAGTTGGCGTCGGCTCTTGGGTGTTGCAATTGGCTAAACTGACTGAATCAAAACATCATATAACGGTGCAAGCGTGTGCCTTCTTGTTTCTAGTGCATTCTGCGTCCGTAGTCTTCGGAGGTCGTAATGATTCAGAAGAGGAAGATCCTGTAGTTGTGGCACCTTTGCCACCTCCACCACCGTCAATCTTTGGAGATAACGCCGAGGCACGCCGTGCTATTTGGGAGTGGATCACCTCTAGCTTCCTTGCATCAGAGACTGCTGCTTCTGCTGCAGGTGCGAAGCTCGATGATGAGGATGCTGATAAAACCTCTGCCGCTTTAGCATGTGACGGCCTTCTGCATTTGATGGTAGGCCGTCCTTGCCTGGCGCAAAGTTCTGCTTGGGCCCAGTCTTCTTTGAGTAGCGCTGATAGTATTGACGACGCAAGTTCGAATGAAGTGTCAGCTGTAGAGGCAGCAAGGTCATCATTGTCATCTTCGGTTTCAAGCAGTGAAGGTTTCGCCAGCATGAACTTAACTACATGTGCCATCGTAGTGCCCGACGCTTTTGGGGCTCTGTGCCAGCAGCTTGCTCGTCGCTCACTGGGAGGTGCGCGCCGCAGCCGGCTCCTGCAATTGCTCAAAGAGTTGCACGCCACCAGTGCCAACCGCGATGCGCTTCTTGCGGAGCCCAAGTGGCACGTCCACCTCTTACATGTGGCCAGTACTGCTCTTGCTGCTTCTTCTCATCGAACAGCAACAATGGTGAATTCCGCTCCAGATTCGCCTAGAGCTCTTGCTGGAGAAGGCAGAGTAGATACCGCAGGCGCTCATGCTGAGGTCGATAATCGCTCGAAACAAGAAGAAAGTGCATTCATTTTAGGTGAGGAAAAAGTCGATCGCCAGAGCAAAGTATCTTCACACGTGAGCGGTCTAGGAGCGAGCTTGGCAGCCGGGGCAAAGAGTGTGGTAGATGATGGAGCAGATGCAAAAGACCAGCATGAGGCGCATCGGCCTGGGGCTCCTACAAGAAGCGACAACGTCACTCGAGAAGCTCGGGCTGCGGATTTGTGCGTAGACTTACACTGTAACCTCATCTTTCATGCCTTGAAGCGATTCATTGACGTACCGCCACCTGCAGCTGCTGTCCCTAAGGTAGCAACCACCTCTGCTGACAATGTATCTCCCAAAAAGGACAAATTTGGGACATCCTCTGCAAGTACTATCCCTGGAATGATGGACAAGAGTCAAACTTCTGATTTACCCGCTGTGTGGTGCTACCCAGACAACACGAAGAATGGTCACGCAGGTTCAGGGGATATCACTCCACTTCTCGACACCCTGTCAGGATTAAGAGCTATGACTCGTAATACTGTGTTGCCTGCACCTGACTTGGCAGCTGCAAGTGTGCCAGCAGAATTAGCCTTTGAATTGGGAGTTGCAGTGCTGCGGGGTACGCTGGTACGGCTGCGGCGAGAATTAGACAGCTTATCTGCAAAGAAAAACCGGTGGTTTGATACCCACGCCCACGGCGGCAATTCTTCGCAAGCATGGACAGCTACCGTAGCGCTCGTGTGGCGCACAGCTCAGACAGCCGTGGACTTCTTGGTGATGCCATCAGGCACATCATCAAATGGGTCATCGGTTGCCAGTGCTGATTCGACTGTTGCTGCCGCTGCTGCTTCCTCTAGATCGAAAGAAGAGGAAAGAGGTAACGCAGCTAAAGGAATAGTACCACCAGCAGCAACGACAGCCGCAGCAACAGCATTAGCGAATGAAAGTGGATGGTGGGACTTAGTTGAAGATTTAGTCGCATCGCTGCTTGTCGCCAATCAAAACCCCTCATCTCCTTCTGAGAGCCTTCGAACAACTTTTGTCGAACGACTGGCCTCATCTCCAAGCTCAATCACGGGACCAGATGCGGTAGGAGGCATGTTGCGGTCTAATCTAAGCAGTGGTGTAGGGTCGTGGCAAGGGCAAGAAGGTTCCATGGGCAGTGACAGTGACCAAGCTTTACGCGCTGGGTTCTTCGACCCGCAAGGCCGTGACGTGTTCCTGGGTGGAGTGATTCCTCGAGCTCCAGCCGTAGCTGTGGAGGCCTTCGCTGCTGCGTTTGAACCCTTGAACGGTGACGGTAGTAAAGCGAATGAGGATGGCACGGGCGTGCTGACACCGAGCAGTGAAAGCAGCAGTGGAGATGTGCCTGTAGCTTCCGCTCTATCCCGCGCGACCGCCGTGCATGCGCAGAGCCCCTACCGCGCTCGTCGCCGCGCGTCCACTTCGTCGTCTTCTTCTTCTTCTTCTTCCAGCCTACATGTGCCCACCTCGCCTCAGCGGTTTCATCCCTCGGCCATGGCTCCGCTCCTCAAAGTGTCAGGTTCGCTTGAAACAGGCCCTCCGTCACCGCCCTCTGCTTCTCCGAGCAGTTCTCGTGCGTGGCCTCAGCCAACTTCGCCTCCTCATACTTCTGCTTCCTCTTCACCCTGGCAAGATGACACCAGCGCTGCGGAGGTGCCTGTTCCTCATGAGCTGGACAAAGTTGCACATGTACCCTGGCTCCTTTTCCGTCTCATTCTGAACACGGCGGCCCGCGGCGCAGATGCAAGCAACTGCAATGAAGACGACGCTAGTCACCGTAGCGCTGTTGGCAACAGCGGCAGTGGCACTGGCTGCAGCAGTGGCGCTGTAGCAGGAGCTTTGCGGGTCAGTTACCCTGGCACCAATAGCGCAGAATCTTCCATGCACTCAAAAGCATCACCGCAAGGCTCATCTGTAGAGGAGTCCACCAACATTAGCATCATTGCCTTAAGAGCATGTGAACTTGTGCCCAAATTGTTGCAACTGATGGCCGCAGCGCGGCTGCCAGAAGGAGTCGATGAAGCGGTGCATTGTGTGGCGATGCTCGTTGCAGCCTTGCGCTGTTACAGGAATAAACCGCAACACTCGCCATGGTGCTTGGCGGCTCTTAGGGCCTTGCACATTGTCGCGAGTGATGCGCGATTTGCTCCCGATTTAAAAGTGGCCTTTCTTGGAAACAACGACGACGAAACCCCAGAGTCAGCAGCAGCAAATGTGCAATCAGGTACTTCTCCTCTACCAGAGGTTTCAGCCTTGGGTCATATCAGTCAAGAACTGAACGAACGCTACCAAACTGCTAGTGAGGCTGCGTGGCACACTCTTTCATCAGCTCTAGGCTGCTCCTCTTTGTTATCTTGTCACTCATTCGACGGAGGAAGCAATGATGAAGGCAATGCTTGGACAGCTTGGGATGAGTTTACAGACAGTGAGCGGCGAGAGACTTTGATTGCAGAAGCCACTTACGTTGAGACGGTAGTGGTAACTGGTGTACGGAACCAAGTGACGACTGTCAAGCAGTACGAAGAGGCACATGTAAAAGCCACACAGGCGGCGCTGGCTACATTGAGAGCTCAAGCTGCCCTCTGTACCAGTAGCTTGCGAGCAGACGAAACCGCGCGGCTCTGCGAGGTGTGTGTCTGCGTATGCACTTATACCGCTCCACACAAACTCTAACGGTTTGGTTTACCACCTACGTCATGTATATGTGGGTTATTAGTGTAATCTTTGCTTTGCTTGTCCACGTGCTCTTCTGCTATTCTCTGCAGGTACTGGTCGATGCTGAGCGCGAGCGGCGGCACAGCGAAACGCAATGGGGTCGAATCCTCGAGTCCCTGGCCAATGAGCGAGGTCCCTGGGGGGTGGGCGGTGACGGTGCTACAGGGGGCGGCGACAATGGCGATGCAGCGGGTCAGCGGCGCGTGTATTGGATGCTCGACAGCAGCGAAGACCATTTGAGGTGCCGCCACAAGCTGATGCGCAACCCGCTTGGATCGAGCCATTTGGGCGCCGCGCAGCACTCAGGAACTGCAACAGCTGTTGTTTCCCATTTGCCTCAGGCACCGTCACCATCACCACTGCCAACCACCAATGTTGATAAGTTGATGTCATCAACGTCATCTGAGAGCATTTCTTCTGCTTCGCGGGTGAGGACGAACTCCGTAGCCCTCTGGAAAGACCTGAGTAAATTTCAGAAAAAGTCCGACATGGTTGCTGACGACGACGACGACGACGACGACGATAATTTGGAGAGCAATGCCGATGGTAGTGCTAGCACAAGTGGGGCCGGCATCAGTGCTGATGGCACGAGCATTGGTGCAAGTAGTAAGGCTTCACGGCGACAATTAGCTTCAGGGAAAGATAGCAGTGCCGCTTATTTGAGTGCAGCAGCAGAAGGTGACGACGACGACGACGACGAAGATGAACTTCTGGATGACGATGCAAACAAAAGCACCAGACATGCACCAGGGGATGATCAAGGCAGCGATAACGATGACCATGATGTCATTGAAGATGGCAACCGAGCAGGCCATGCCGGAGCCGCAGTATGGTTCAATGAACATGTCGAGCTGTTGTTGCGCGCGCCTCTCGCTGTCACCCCTGGTACCCTTGAAGTCACTCGTGAGCGGATTCGCTTTACGCGTCTCGACGAAGACGACGACAAAGACTTCGACAGCTCGCACCATGGGAAAGCGTCGGCCTGGGCTACAGGTACTACCAACAGCAGCGGCAGCAGTGGCAGTGGCAGTAGCGCGAGGTCTGATGCGTGGGTGGTGCAACATGTCGAAGCGCGGTCGTGGAAGGTGCGGGACGTTGTCAAGCTAGCGTACCGGCATTACAGCCTCAGGTTTGTCGCGATGGAAGTCTTCTTCGCCGACCACACTGTGATTATGGTGAACTGTAAGAACATGGCCAACTGCCGGAAGCTTCATCACGCCATTGCTACCAAGGGCAAGCCTCCTTATTTGATCCCTCAGCCGGACACCCCTCGATTGGTGCTTGCCAGCAGTACCTTCCATGGGATAGGCCTCACGGAGGCATGGGTACAGCGAGAAATTAGCAATTTCGAGTACCTCATGCACCTCAATACCTTAGCCGGTCGCACTTACAATGACCTCGCGCAGTATCCCATCTTTCCCTGGGTACTGGCCGACTATCACAGCGCAGAATTAGATCTGAGCAGCCCGCGGACCTTTCGCGACTTACGGTATCCGATCGGCATTCAGCACAGCCGTTTGAAGGAAGTGGTGCAGGAGCGGTACCGTGAATTGGAGTCGATGCACGAACCCGGCGACCCCATGACCAGCCCGCACCACTACGGCGCCTGCTATAGCAACCCGGCCTTCGTGCTCTGGTGGCTCCTGCGGCTGGAACCGTTCACCAGCTTGCACATCAATTTGAGTGGGGGGCACTTTGACAAGGCCGACCGCTTGTTTGTGTCCATTGAGAAAGCATTTAAAGCCTGCACTACGAACCCCATGGACTGCAAGGAGCTGATTCCCGAGTTTTACTACAACAGCGATTTCTTAACCAACGGCCAAGACTTCACCATGGGCACCACACAGGGTGGCGCTCAGGTAGGGCCCGTGGAATTGCCGCCTTGGGCCAAAGGCGACGCAAGCCGCTTTGTGCGGTTGCATCGAGAAGCCCTGGAATCGGAGTTCGTGAGCGCTAACTTGCACCATTGGGTCGATTTGATCTTCGGCTGCAAGCAGCGCCCTCCCTCACTCCCGAACGGCTCGAGTGAAGCTCTGAAGTACTGCAACGTGTACCGTTTGTGGCATTACCCGGACGCGTTCTCGATGGACGAGGTGGAAGAAGAAGACCCTACCATGCACCGCGCGTGGATCCAAACTGCCAACGAATTTGGACAGGTGCCCGTGCAGCTGTTCCCCAAGGAGCCACACCCCCAGCGCATTCCACTGCACCAAGCGGATCTCATTTGGCCCATTGCCTCCGTGGTGACCGGCGCGGGCACATGTGTACACCGGCGGGGCCTGCCGCCTCAGCCCGAGCCGCAGCGGCCGAAATACCTTCTCTCGTACCCACCCGTATTTGTGGCGCCGTGCGCGGTGAGTGTCCATGTCTACCATATTAGTGCACGCGTATCGCCTGCTTCTTATTCTACGTAGAAAGTTACTTCATGTCTTCTGTTGAACATGGATAGATTAATCCGATACTTGAATATGGTCAAGCTCGTACATGCCATTCTGCTATTGTAGTGCTCTGATTTAATCGACCGTCTTTCTTCGTATGTACCACAATGTTGTCTGATTTCTTGGCACTATTCTTCTTAAATTTCACAGGTAATTATGCTGGCTGAGTTGAGTGGTGGTGCTGAGAGGCTCGTGTCGATCGATGCAGCACGAGTGATTGGATACCACGTGAAGAAAAAGAAACCGCCTGATGTGGTGCCACCTTATGAGCTCAAGGTATTTTGATATGTAGCAGCACTAGCGTCTTAGTCATACCACACGCGTATGTAGTTTACAAAAGTTGACGAAGAGTACGCGTATATTTTAGATGATCATTTGCGAAACGCGTAAGTTCACCTCTAAGCTCTTTAATTTAACTTCCCCTTTTTAAAATATCTCTAATCTTTTTGTTGCTTTTCTGTTCATTGTCTCATTAGGCGGATGCCTACGCGCTCAACCTCAGCCTATCTATCTCACGTGGGAGTACTACGACTAGTGGCAGCAGCAGCAGCACACCGCCGCCGTTGGAGCCTGGCACTTTGAATGCACCGTCTCATCAGCGAGGAGGAGGAGGTGAGAGCAGTAGCTTAAGCAGCAGCACTACCAGTGGAAGCATCAATAGCAGTGCTAGCGGCGCTGCTGCAGCAGCTTCCTCTACCCCGATTCCCCGAGCCCGCAAGGTCATGACTGGCCTCGGTGTAGGAAGTACGTCTTCAGTGCGCGAACGGCGGCTTGGAGTCCCCTTTGCTCTCTTGGCGCGAAAACAGCTCGCCAGTGGAGGCTCTCAACTTCGCAGCAGTGGTCTAGGAGGAGTTGGCAGTGGCAACCTCAGCGGCGCCGATGGAGTCCATCGAGGAGCTCTGAGGCGTGCCGGCGGCGGAGGAGGGTGGCGGGGGCGCGCGGGCAGCAGCGACGACGCAGACGGCAAAGGAGGAGGAGGTGCGCAGCACAACGGCGGCGGCGTGGCGATAGCGTCAAGTGTGGCTGAAGATTGGGGCGAGCCCGCGTTCGACATGCCGCAAGACCTCGTGGTGGTTGGCGGTGCAAGTGGTGGTGGAAGTGGCAGTCCAACACCCAATCATCGGAGCCGACTGCCTTCGTCCGGTCAGATCGCTCACTTGGACCGAGCCCGGTTTGGGAGCAGCGATTCGTCAGATGGCCATTTGAATGCCAGCGGACACGGCTCGAGCAGCGGAGAAACGATGGACAGCGCGACGGAGGGCTCTTCTTCATCTTCTTCTTCAAATGGAGGAGACTTGGAAGACTCAGCCAGTGACACTAATCCGAGTACCACGCGGTATGCTGCCGACGACGATGAGCTGGGCGCGCATTTGTTCGCAGTGCACGGCAAATTGCTGTTTTCGTGCAAGCATTGGGACAGCAGCTTCAAGGTACTTACTAAATAAAGCAAAATGATCTACTCTTTTGTGTACGTCCATTCTCTGTAGCGTTGTGTGCCATTTCATTTTTTAGTTTACTTATCGTGCTCTGCGAATCTTTGGAATGTTTTTCTGGAGCATGTTTCTCTTTTCATCCTCTATTCTCGGGGTGCTATAAACATAGGTCACTCACCTCGAGTCGGGCAAGCTTCTTCAATCGGTGGCTTTGCACCATGACGTAGTCACATGCCTCGCGCTCGCCGTAGAAGGGCCTCGCGCTTGGCTCGTAACGGCTTCCTGCGACTGCACGGTTCGTTTAAATGTTTTTTTCGTGCCATGCGTACGTTTAAAATAGCCCGTGTGAAGCATTTTCATATGTATTTTACCTTTATTGTCTTTGTTAATTGAGAGTAACGGGCAACCACATGCGAGTGCGGAAGTTCATTGTTTGTCTTGTTTCTTCCGTGGCCACCACGGCCTATCAGGTGATGGTGTGGGAGGTGAATGCAGTGCGTCGGCCAGACCGCCCAATCGCAGCTCTCCACACCCTCACGGGCCACGATGACGTGGTGACCTGTGTCGCCGCCTCGCCGATGCTTGACCTCGTGGTGTCTGCTTCTCAGGTGATTCATGGACAAATTTTTGTACGGTACATCATTAATAGAGCAGGAGTAACGTTTGTGTGTGTGTGTGTGTGTGTGTGGGGGGGGGGGGGGTAGAGAGGTGTTTGTTTAAAATGCTTTTCTAATAGAAAATTATACACTCTGTGTGTTTTTTTAATTATTTGACGTGTCGACAGGACTCGGTGGTGGTGCACACGCTCTTTCATGGCATTTATGTGCGGACCTTGGACATGCTTCAACCTCAGCCTTCTGCAGCGCATACGGATGAATCCGTTGACGAACCATCCAGCGCAGGCAGCAGTGACTCAAAGAGGAGCAGGAGCACGAGCAGCAACCACAGTAGTAGCCCGAAGCAGCAGCTGCGGAAGGGTGGTCCGAAGAAGCCAGCTGCTGCAGTGGCGCCGCGCATTCACTGGGTGGGGATCTCCCAACAGGGGTTCATTTTGACTTACAGCCGCGACGACCGCTGCCTGTGCTCCTTTTCAGTGAATGGACATTTGCAAAAGCGGCAGTTTACAGGGGAGCATTTGCACGCGTTTTTGCTGTCGGAAGACGGGAAGGTGCTCTTGACCGGAGGGGCTGGAAAACGCGTGGTGTGGCGTTGGTGCCACGACCTCAGCCTAGCCAACGACGGCGCTCGAAAAGGGTTTGAAGCTGTGATTGACGGCTCCTGCGAGCAGCACAAAGTGCCCGCCTTCCCTGCGGCGGTGCGGTCCCTCGCTATGAGCGAACACGAGCGCCATTTGATGGTCGGCTTGGACAATGGGCAAGTTTACATACTAGCGCCGGACTCCAACTACCTCCGACAGCGCCTTCAAAAACAGCTCGAGTACCTTGGCTTCTACTAATTCTGGCCCTTTATCTTTATTGCTTTTTGCTTGTTTGTATGTGCAATTCCACAAGTTCCTCTGGTCTAGTTGGAACTAATTCACGGCCACTGCCAGATAAAATACAAGTAAAAGAATCCCCGTATCGGTGCTAGAAGCAGAAATCTCGCAGTTGGTACACACAGTAATATAGAAGACGCAATTGCCGACGCGGAGAGTATGAGCGGTATTGCTCTGCGCTTATGCCCTTTAGCCCTCTAAGAGCACCAATTCATGGTCTAATGCCATCGGAATCCCTGTCAAAGAACAAATTCATCGGTTGATCGTTAATTGCTCATACATAAGTGGAGCGCCGCGGAGCGCCGTAGCGCAGCCAATAACATACGCCCAAAATAAGGACTAAGAACTCTTTTTGTATCTTAAGAGCTATAAATATTGCGCGAGATCCCTGCGCAGTGCAGTCCACAAGCACTGGTGCCGTGATCCAGCGCCGCTGTAGTTGCTCGCGCACTTGCTGGCCTGCTCGCTGGCATCAGAAGAAGCGGCAGCGGAGATCGGCGCCTCGCTTGTGTCTTCGAATTGATCGCAGAGCGTCACGGCAGTAGCAGCTAACTGTTGCCCAAGCACTGCGCTTCTTTGTGAGCTAGGTTTCTCCATCGTGGAAAGTGTGAAGGACTCAGATTCAGTGTTGCCTGCCGGCAGTGGCGGGGGTAAAAGTGCTTTGGCGGTATGCACACACAAGAAACACGCAAAAGAGGCTGCAAAACGCCGCTGCTCTACCTGCAATATAAGAAAAAGGGCGCCACACCAGCATTAGTTATGACTTCAGCTGTCCTCACAATACCAACTCACAGCCCATGTTTTTGACTACCGCAGTAGCTAGAGAAGTAACCGAAGACATCAAGAGGGGTGCACTTACAGCAGCCCACGCGGGCGGAGGTCCATGCATGACATGTGCCGCAAACTGTAAAAGCTCCGCCAAGACCTAAAAGCACAAGACGAAGTAAACGAAAAATCGGAGGAACATAACAGATATGGAAAGCTTGGTCTTACCCCAATAGCGTCGTCGTCATCGTGGTCGTCGTCACTTTCTTCAGGGTTACTAACAGATAAGTCGTCGTCACTCGGCTCGGCTAAAAGTGCCGCTAACGCAGACTTCAAGCGATTCTCTTCAGGAAGCAGTCTTGTAGCTGCCCTTAAACTGCTCCTCAGCGCGCACAAAGGCGATGCAGCGTGTGACAGGCGCAACGTAGCAACAACTCGTAAATGCTGCCACAATGCTTCATGCCCTGGCTGTGTCGAACAGAGGCCTTGGGCACGTGCAACTGCTGCTGTTGTAAGCGCACTTGCTGTGCCCTTCGGTGAGGATTCACCCGAGTTGGTTTTAGCTTGGCTAGGAGGAAGAGGAGGCAGATGAGCGTGGGAGGGTACCGCAATAAGGGCAAGCTGCAAACTAAGAAGTTGTTCGTTGTAATGGCTGGCAGCTCGGTCTGAAGGGCTTCGAGCGAGAAAAGTCGCAGCGCGCGCTGCTTCAGCAATAAGCGATTCCGCCGAGGTGCAGTGCTTGCGGCAAACCTCTAGTCGATGCGTCCACGCAAAGTAGTTCTTTGGGTGCTTTCGAGCGAGGGCTTCGCATAGGTCTACTTCGCGTGCCCAAAATGCAGCTGCTTGCGGCGGGACCAAGGCACTGGTATCAAAATTTAGGCTATGTTTACTTGTGCTTTCCGTACTACCAGAACCCTCAGCAGCAGCAGCAGCAGCAGCAGCAGCATCCCCAGCAGCTATTGTAGCAAAAGCCTCCGCTGCGAGACGACAGGTCCATTTGCGATGAGCCCACGCAGAAGTGGCCTTGGGCCGTACGCTAAACACGAGTGCCGTTAAATGGACTTCGTGTTCCAGTAATACTAGCAGATGTGCGGGAGATTGGCTTTTATTTGCTGCTCTGCTCCAAACCACCATGCGCTTTCGAACATTCCAAGCAGTGCAATGGTCCCCGGACACCAGCAACAGAGCTCGAGTAGCAGCTAACGTCAGCGCTTGCGACTCCCTCGAATAGGAGCTGACGGCGCCTTCTGACTCATCCTTGAGCCAGGATTTGATAACCAGACTAGCCTCCTTGAAAAGAGGCTCAGCTAACGAGGACGAGATGGCCAACTTGCCTGCCTCAGGCCGAACAAAGCTAGCGCCGTTGATAACTTCTGGAGGCACCATGGCATACTCGTCAATTACGGCATCGCGAGCGTCGAACTCCCGTTCAAGTTGCTGGACGAGCCCATTGTCATCTAAGGGATCCGAAAACACTGGTGGATTTAGGCTAGCTTTTGAATCAACCTTGCTGTTAACATCGTTGGGAAAGCAGTCGCACTTGTCACCAGGAACATGAACTCGTAGATGAGCCCAACCCGTTCCAGGAACGTCTGTACTAGAAGCGGCTAAGCTATTTCGAGCATCACCCACAATAGAATCCATTAATTTCACAGACTAGACAACTTGAGCGCAATCAATGCAGCTATTCACGTGACATGGCAGTGTCGTTTAGCTTCGATATTTTGCTTCGATGTTGGTGCTCATTGCTTGCTTGTGCAGGAATAATGGAGCGAATAATAATGCTGCTCATCAGCTCAAGCATTCAGCTCAAGAGCATTCATCCAGCTCAAGCGTTACAGGGGGTCAAAGAGTTCAGAGATGAGAGATGAGAGTCGAGTCGATGGAGGCTCCGATATTGCGACAAAGTTTTGAAAGCTGAAAGCCCTTCTGCCCGCTAAACATGTCGGACGATGAGCAAGCTGAGAAGGAAGAGGTGGTGAAAGAACTCGACGAAGAGGAAGACCGGAAGCCTGGTCAAAAGGTATTTCAAAGCATCATAAATGTTTCGGCTCGTCTGCATGTTCTTTGTAGCTAGCTAGGCCACTGCTGTAGGCATGAGGACTATCCACACAATACTATGCCACAGTTATGCTAGTTATTCAAGGCGGACTATCTGCTGCCGTAAAGGAACCGAGCTCACCTTCATGACTATTATTTCTCCTCTAGTTTATGAAACCGTCCCCTGGTTTTGCGGACCGTGTTTTCTATGAATCGCTGTTGCAACAACGGCCGGATAGTCACATGGCTCAAGAGTGGTGCGTGCAATATGGCATCCTGGAGTACGACGAGGCGGCAAAGCTGTACAGAGCCATCTGCAAACGCAAGGTATTGATTCCTCAATAACTTTCGGTGTATACATATGGTTGTGTTTAGCGCATGATGTAGTGCTGTGGGTGTATTTCATCATTTCTCCGTCTGGAACGCTACAGGGCAAGCCAGAATATATCAAACCTGAAAACAAGGGCTCGTCAAAAGGGTCAAATGGTTCTCCCACAAAGAAGAAGAAATCATCACATACTGTCGTTGACGGCTCGTCGGTGGTGGCTGAAACAGGTATGAATGAAAACTCGAGTTCTCTGCTGGCAGACTATTGGTGAATTATTGCTTAGCACGAAAACTTGAATGTCATGAGCATAAACTCCTTCTTGCACCTTGCACAGGGCTTGAACTGGGCACTGGCGTCGAATCTTTAGGAGCATCTGCTTACTAGTGGAATGGAGCACCTGGCATGTTGACTCATTGCCAGCCCAGCGATTGAGTAATTAGCTCAAAGTGCCCGCTCATGTAACGCTACTGTAGTGGGTGCTATTCTTTGATGCTGAAGACCAAAGCGCTTGGTCTACGGCAATCGGAGCCATGATGTATTTCATCGAGGCCAGTCCATTTTACCCATTACTTTACAAGAGAGGGCCGTATTTCCCCACCATACAATAGCCTTGGAATTTACATGAACGGCTTTTTTTTAAACCCCCTCCTGGCGATCAATTATGTGGTACTGCGATATCTACGATCCTTAGTTTCCTAAAGCCCTTAGCCTACATTAGAACGCTAAAAAATATAGCCTACTTTTGCACGCTATTAAAGCATTAACGGGTATCTAGGCGTTCTATGGGTGAATTATTTTATGGTCCACGAGGATCAAATTAGTAATTGCGAATCACAGCCCGATTTCGAATCAACTGAGGGCATGGCGGCGTGTAGTTGCCGAAGCAGAAGAGCCAGTGCTGCTACTTTTGCCTTTGCCCTGTTTCACGCCCACTAAGGAATGACTTACTGTGGAGCTGGCATCATTTTCTTTGTCCCGAAGCTGCGTCTCGAGGTCTAAAATGCGCTCCTCGAGCCGTTTGCACTTGTCTGTCTTGTGCGCAGTTCCGAGCTGAACGGCACGGCAACGGCCAGCGAAATTCAAACTGCAAATGGTCTCGCTGGCGTGGTTCTCGGTAGGTGCAGCACAACAAATCATGAGAACCTTCGAGGCTCCAGTGAGGGAGTTTTGGAGCAGGTAAGTGAGCTTCGAGTTGCGAAAAGGCACATGCCCATGACTTTTCGACGAAGATGTAGACGAAGAGGAGGAACTGGCAGCATTCGTAGGTTTGTGGTGGTCGCTGCCTTTTTTAGTGCCCAGTGCCTGAATGACGTCGCCCAAAGCGGCTAGACTCTTGTTGATGGCGTTGGCTTCCTTGAGCTGCTCGCCACTGGCGTCGGTCTTCGCCACGCGCTCAGACCCGGCTAAATCCACGAGGTGCAAACGGCTCAAGCATGGCGACCGGCCGGGCCCCGCAATTGTCTCGCACGTGAGCGTTAAGATCGCGTGGCTCCGGCTCGAGTGAGTGTTCAAAGAATGAGACCCCACCGCTCGCCTCCGCGCCCCTCTTGCCAGCAGATCCTCTAAATCCTCTGGGCAGCGCAACCGCACCGACGTCAAGCCTTCCGCATAAACGTAGCCAGCCTTGGTTTGGCGCACTTCCAGAGATGACCTCTTGTGGTCTTCGCTGCTGCTGCTGCTGCTGCCATGGTCTGAGTCGGCGAGCAGATCCCGCACGTGTTCTTGGTACACCTCCAAGTATTCCACTGAAAACTGAAAGGACTCCACCGACAGCCCCGCCCCTGCTCGCTCTTCAGCCACCGCAAACGCTTCCACCAAAGTGCGAAAGTTGACGCCCCGAGACGCATCTTTTGCGCCCTCCATCGTGTATGTCTTGCCACTCCCCGTTTGCCCGTACGCGAAGATGCACACGTTGTACCCGTCCATAAAGGACGTGACCAGAGGGCGCATTTGCTCGAACACCTGCTCTTGGGTGGCCGCGGGGCCAAAGCACGCGTCAAACTCAAACCGCAAGAGCCCACCGCGGTCGTAGCCCGTGCGCGCGTCCCGGACTTGAATTTCTTCGCCAACGCCAGTGTCGATAAGGGACTCCGGGTGTAGGGCCATCACGGACACGGCGGACGACGGAGCTGATGCTCCATTGCTGCCCTTCCCGTTTGGTGGTGATGTATCCACGGGCACCAAGGGCCGGCACCGCGCAAAGACTCGAATGTTTCCCTGTAGCTCCATCACTCGCTCGTGCAAAGCTGCGTGATGCTTACGCTCCGCAAGGTACATGCCCTGCGCCTTGTGCTGCAAGCGCTGAGCCTCTTCGATGGCACTCTTCAAGCTCGCCGCCAATGCGCTCAGAGCGGCCTCCTTGTCTGCGGCTGCGTCTTCACGGCATTTCGTTAACTCGGCTGCATGGCGCGCGCGCTCCTCTTCCACCTCAACGCGAATGCTTTCGAGCTCGCTAGCGTGGTTCTTCTTCTCCGTGTCCACCTCCAGGGCTGCTACTTCCGCCGCAAGAGTTAACGCTTTCTGGTGGGCTTTCCCAGCTGCTTCTTGGCTTAGCTGCGCCAACACCAAATCACTCTTCGCCCGCGCAGTGCCTTTCTCGCTGCCTTTAATCTTCTCCTCCAATACTTGCACTGCCGCTGCATGCTTCGCCTTGAGGTCGGCCACTTCAGCGGCGCGTTCTGCAGCAGCTGCCTCTGCCTGTGCAGCGAAACTTAGTACTTGGTCGGCGAGTTGGTCTTTGAACCTAGCTTCAGCAGCTGCCAAGTTGACAGCAGCGGCCTCTTTGGCTTCAAGCACAGCTGTTCCAAGAGCTTTCTGAGCTTCTTTGAGCGCCGCTTCATGCGATGCTTGCCTCTCGGCGGTTTCGGACTCATAAGCAGCTTGCCAGACCGATGACGATGTCGCGTGGTCGGCTTCCGCTGCTGCCAGCGCTTTCTGGAGTTCAGCCTGGTGCGCTGCTTCCATAGCCTCCACGGGAACCTTGGCTGCTTCCTTCAGAGCACTAATTTCAGCAGTGTGGCTGGCTTGCAGTTCTGCTAACGCGGCAGCGTGTGCGTCGCGGCATGCGTCCAAGACCGCGGTGTGGCCTTTCGCGAGCTCCGAGGTGGTGGCGGCGAAGTCGGTCTGTTGTTGCGCCAGCTGGCTGTCGCACGCGGCCTTGGCCTGTGCCAGAGCAGCTGCACCTTCTCGCCGCATTGTGACTAGCGCTAACGCATGAGCGTCTTCCACTTCCTGCAGCCGTGTGCTTTCCTCAGCCGCTGCCGTGGCGAGTGCTCTTTCGAGTTCTCGCTTCTCAGCTTCCCACGCGGCAGCCGCATCTGCAGCAGCTGACGCGTCTGCTTTCACTCGCGC
>Ga0307979_1000433_pt1 | contig 28148 bp, 28 predicted proteins | sample OrgLakmetage1058_FD_201833 | JGI IMG/M metagenome (GOLD analysis project Ga0307979, IMG submission 201833) | Saline water microbial communities from Organic Lake, Antarctica - #1058 | ecosystem: Environmental > Aquatic > Non-marine Saline and Alkaline > Saline | place: Antarctica: Organic Lake...
TGGACGGGAAAAAGGTTTTCACCCCCGTCTTAGTCGTGTTGATTGCTCTGGGAACAGCGGATGTCATCTTTGCTGTGGACTCCATCCCCGCCATTTATGGCATTACCGAAAGCCCGTTCATTGTCTTCACCGCGAACGTGTTTGCCCTGATGGGTCTGCGCCAACTGTATTTTCTGCTCGGACACTTGATCGACAAGTTGGCCTATCTTCACTTGGGTATTGCGTTCATCCTCACTTTTATTGGGCTAAAAATGGTCTCTCACGCTCTTCACGAAAACGACCTGCCCTTCATCAACGGTGGTGACCATGTGCTCTGGGCTCCCGATATTGGGACCTGGACATCTCTGGGGGTGATTGTGGCGGCAATGGCGGTGGCGGTGGTGGCCAGTGTGATCACACTGCGCGCCGAGCGAGCGAAGGCTTCCTCGACTCGCTAACGAGGCGTGATGACTAGCTGAGGCCGACGCCTGGTCACCCTCAGCTAGTCGAAGAAGGCTGCCCGGGGGAGGACTTGCGTGGCCCGGAGTGTCTGCTTGTCTGCCTTGACGAGGCGCGCAGCGTCTGCTGCGTCGTCCCAATTTTGCTCGATGTGTGTCACTAATTGGTCGATGACGTCTCGCGCGGTGGCGCGCGAGAGTCCGTATGTTTCGGATTCTGCAACCAGGCTGGCAAAGTGTGCCCGTCTGGCACCCGGGGCTCCGCCCCGCTCTCTGCCATAGGCCATGGCTTGGAAAAAGGTGTCCCCGGAGCGCTGCCCTGGTGAAAGATCGTAGGCGGGGGTGAGTGTCAGATTCTTGCCATCCCAGAAGGCCGCGTGGTTGCGCGCGTGGTCGTCGTTGTTGCTGGTTGCGATATTCATGGCGATGCGCCCAAAGAGCTCTGGGCCAGGTGCGCTGGGGTCGGTGGCATATTCACGTAACACGTCAAGCATGTCCGGATAGGACACGTAGCGGGCGAACATCTCATCGGTCTTGGCCATCGTGAGACCGGAGACAACGTGGGCGCGGGTGCCCCGGTGTCGATCGAAACGACGAATCAACAGCACCTCTTTACCCAGTGAGGACACAACCTGGCTCTCTGGCACATCCAGCCCTGAGCGGCGGGCAAGCTCGAGCATTGCCGCCTCCGCGTTGACCGCCGAAAACACCCGGTCATCGGAGGAAGAAAATTTTGCAAGCCATTCATTTCCCTCGGCATCTTTCACCGTGGCTTTCGGTCTCGCGCCACCCAAACTTGCCCCGTGGAGGAGCGCCGCAGCGAGGCTGTCAGACAGCTCCCTGCCCTCCTGGACAATAGTGACCGCGCGATGGAGCTCATCGAGGGTTGCCGAGTCATCTCGAGCCTCGTACACATCGCTGAGGGCTTGAAAATCAAGAGCGCCGAAGCGGTTGGAGCCCGAGCTTCGCATGTAGTCGAGTTCACTCAGGCCATTCGGGGCAGCGTTTCGCTGGCGTTCGATCACGCTGCGACCCCACCGGTCGGGGGAGCCGTCGCGGAGCACTCCAGCGATGGTGAGGCCATCAGGGGGTTCTTGCGCCCCGGAGATGAGAGGGAGTTCGGGTTCGTAGAGGCTGATGCAATCGGGTCGCTCCAGGTAGCTCCGCCCGTAGGTGAACGACAGAAGCGAACCGTTGGATGTGACCGACCCGGCAACCACGGGCTCGCTGGCTCCGGGGAGCCACGTCCAGACGAAAAGGCGCTCAGAAGTCGTCATCAACGGCCGGTTTCCGTGGGTGATAGACCCGGCTGGGAAGCAGGGAGAGCGTGTCTTGTCCGCGTTGGCGAAGAAGGGCAATTTCTTGACGATTATCAATACCAAAGAGGGGGACCCCGACGAGGTCGGCGAGCTCCATCATGGTGCCAACGGCCGTGCCTCGACTGCCTGCTTCTGCGGCCAGCACGGTCTGCTGGGACATGTTGGCTCGAGCTGCCAACTCTTTTGCGGTCCACCCACGATCGGCCCTGCCCAAACGAATCAATTGCCCCCACACGCGGAGCGCGTCACGGACGTGGGGGCGCAGGGGTACGTCTCGTTTCGCCATATCTCACTCTTTCTACACTATTAAAATCCATCTTAAACTATTCCCATTATGTTATAACATATCAATAGGTGGAGAAATGCTGGATTATTGCGCGGGCCTGCTCTCGCCCGGACCCCGGACCCCACATTCAACAAGCGAAAGAGTGCAATTTCGCTCCCGAGAGAAAAAATCTTCCACGCGTACCAAGCACCCCGGTGCTACGCTTAGAGGCCCTACGACGCCCCATCTGAGCGGGAAAACGCTCGGCAGTTGGGGTGTGGGCGACACACGCCACAGCGCAGGAATGACCGTGTTATCCGGGAGAGAGAGAATCATGACAGAGCCTCGCACTTTGGCGGAAAAACTCTGGGCCGACCATGTGGTGGCCAAAGGCTCCAATGGGGAACCTGATCTGATTTATATTGACCTCCACCTTGTGCACGAAGTCACCAGCCCTCAAGCTTTCGATGGTCTGCGCCTGGCGGGGCGTCCCGTGCGCCGGCCTGATCTGACCATTGCCACGGAAGACCACAACACCCCCACCATCGACATCGATAAGCCCATTGCGGAGCCCACTTCTCGCAAACAAATTGAGACTCTTCGCGCCAACTGCGAAGAGTTCGGTGTTCGACTGCACTCGCTGGGCGACATTGAACAGGGCATCGTTCACGTGGTCGGTCCGCAACTGGGTTTGACGATGCCGGGGATCACCGTGGTGTGTGGAGATTCCCACACCTCCACCCATGGAGCATTTGGTGCGATGGCGTTTGGGATTGGCACCAGTGAGGTGGAACACGTGTTGGCCACTCAAACATTGCCGATGATGCCTTTCAAGACGATGGCCATCACGGTGGAGGGTGAACTGGGTGCCGGTGTGACGGCAAAAGACATCATTTTGGCTGTCATCGCAAAAATTGGCACCGGCGGTGGCCAAGGATATGTGCTCGAATACCGCGGAAGTGCCATCCGGGCACTCTCCATGGACGGCCGGATGACCATTTGCAACATGTCCATCGAGGCGGGTGCGAGGGCGGGGATGGTTGCCCCCGATCAGACCACTTTTGACTACCTCCACGGTCGCCCCCATGCCCCTGAAGGCGCGCACTGGGATGAGGCTGTGGCGTATTGGAAGACTCTCCCCACTGACGAGGGGGCCGTGTTTGATGCAGAAGTCTTCCTGGATGCCGATGACCTTGAGCCTTTCGTCACCTGGGGGACAAACCCCGGCCAAGGGGTGTTGCTTAGTGGAATTGTTCCCGACCCTGAAGCGATGACCGACGCCGACGAAAAAGCTGCAGCGCTTCGCGCCCTGGAATACATGGACTTGAGCCCGGGGACCCCGATGAAAGATATTCGTGTCGACACGGTGTTCATGGGCTCGTGCACTAATTCACGCCTCGATGATTTGCGGGCTTTCGCCTCCATCATCAAAGGCCAGAAAAAAGCAGACCATATTCGCCTGATGGTGGTTCCCGGTTCGGCCAGAGTCCGCTTGGAGGCCGAAGCGGAAGGCATTGACAAAATTGTTGAAGACTTTGGCGGGGAATGGCGCTTCGCTGGCTGCTCCATGTGTTTGGGGATGAACCCCGACCAGTTGGCACCCGGGGAAAGGGCAGCCTCCACATCGAATCGAAACTTTGAGGGGCGTCAAGGTAAAGGGGGCAGAACCCACCTGGTGTCGCCCGTGGTGGCAGCGGCCACGGCTATCAAAGGCACCCTGGCGAGCCCGTCTGATCTTTCTGTCGCAACGAAGGTGGCTGTCTAATGGACAAAATTTCTACCGTCACCGGTCCCGGTGTTCCCCTGAAGCGCAGCAACGTGGATACCGATCAGATTATTCCGGCAGAGTTTCTCAAGCGAGTCACCAAAACGGGATATGACGACGCGCTGTTTTATGCGTGGCGGCAAGACCCCGGTTTCTTTCTCAACCAGGAACCCTTTCGACACGGCGGGGTTCTGGTGGCAGGCCCTGACTTTGGCACGGGATCCTCCAGGGAACACGCTGTGTGGGCTCTGCGAGACTTTGGTTTTTCTGCCGTCATCTCCACCCGCTTTGGAGACATCTTCCGATCCAACTCGGGCAAACAGGGTTTGGTTACCGCGATTGTCACCCTCGAGGTGGTGGGGCAGCTGTGGACCTTGATCGAAGCAGACCCGGGTGTCGTGGTGAGCGTTGATTTAGTCGCGCGTGAGATACGGTGTGGAGCACTGAGTGCACCATTTCAAATCGATGACTACACGCGCTGGCGCTTGATGGAGGGACTTGATGACATTGCTCTCTCCCTCCAGCACCATGACGCGATCGACGACTTTGAGCGCTCCCGGGGAAGCTGGCGACCGACCACGTTGCCAGCCAGGAGTGCATAAGTGAACCAACCCGGCACACGTGCCGCCACGCCAGCTCCGATGCGGTCGCTGGAGGAAGCCGAAACGGTGACCTTCGAAGGCGGCAAGCCACTGATTGGCGAAGTGGAAGTTCGCGGTGCAAAAAACTTGGTGACCAAAGCGATGGTGGCGGCTCTGCTTGCCGACTCGCCGAGCGTTTTGCGCGGTGTTCCCCATATTCGCGACGTCGCGGTGGTGCGCGGTTTGCTCGAAGCTCACGCCGTGGCCGTCACCGACCTGTCCGATGGCGAAATTGAGCTCGACCCTCGGGGGGTGAAGAGTGCGCACTTTGCCGAGATTGATGCTCACGCAGGCTCCAGCCGCATCCCCATCCTTTTTTGTGGGCCCCTGCTGCACCAACTGGGAGAAGCCTTCATCCCCGATCTTGGGGGATGTCGCATCGGTGATCGGCCCATCAACTTCCACCTTGATGCTCTGCGGGCGTTTGGCGCAGAACTGGAGAAAAGCCACGAAGGCATTCGCCTTCGTGCACCCAGTCGCCTGGTGGGCGCGCGGGTGGATTTGCCCTACCCCAGTGTGGGGGCCACCGAGCAGGTCCTCCTCACCGCTGTTCGCGCCAAAGGGGTGACCGAGCTCACCAACGCTGCCATTGAGCCAGAAATCATGGACCTCATCGCCATTTTGCAAAAAATGGGCGCCATTATTTTGGTCGAACCCAACCGCACTATCGTGATTGAGGGCGTAGACTCACTCACCGGGTACACGCATCGGGCAATCTCTGATCGCAATGAAGCGGCCAGCTGGGCAGCGGCAGCCCTGGCCACCAGGGGCGACATTTATGTGCGCGGTGCGGTGCAACAAGATTTGATGACGTTCCTTAATCTGTATCGGAAAGTCGGCGGGCTCTTTGAGATTGATGATGGCGGCATCCGTTTTGGCCACCCCGGGGGTTCTATTAATCCGGTGGTGATTGAGACTGATGTTCATCCCGGTTTCATGACCGATTGGCAACAACCTATGGTTGTTGCCCTCACCCAGGCAGAAGGCCGTTCCATCGTGCACGAAACGGTGTATGAAAATCGGTTTGGGTTCGCTGACGCCCTGGTCGACATGGGCGCCAACATTGAGGTCTATAAAGAGGGCATTGCGAGCATTACCCGCCGGGTGCCCAGGCGCCCCCTGGAGCAGGCCGCGGTAATCACCGGGCCCACACCGCTGCACGGTGCCGATATCCGAGTACCCGACCTTCGCGGTGGTTTTTCCCACGTGATTGCTGCGGTGACAGCGTCGGGGCCTTCGACGGTGTCAAACCTTGGCATTATTTCCCGGGGCTACGAGCACCTTTTAGACAAGCTTTCTGGCCTAGGGGCTCAGTTCGAGCAGAAAGCCTAAAAGCGGTGAGTGCTGCCCCACATCGAGCACCCGCCAGAGTGGTGCAAATCCGCTGGAGAATTCTCGCTGCCATCGTGGTGCCGCTGTTGACGGTCATCGCGAAGCTTCGCATTCGTGAAGGGTCCGTGTTGCCAGCACAGGGGCCCTTCATTATTGCCCCCAACCACTACAGCGAAATTGACCCCATTGTGATGGGGGTGGTGGTGTGGAAGTTGCGCAGGACACCGAGGTTTTTGGCCAAAGCGTCACTGTTTCGCGTGCCACTGCTTGGCTGGTTGTTGCGTTTTACCCACCAAATTCCTGTCCAGCGAAATGCAGGGCAAGCGATTGGTGAACCACTGAAAGCCGCCGCAGAGCTCACCGCTAAAGGCAGTGGGCTGATTGTGTATCCCGAGGGAACCCTCACCAAGGACGATGACTTGTGGCCCATGAAAGGCAAATCGGGTGCGGTGCGAATAGCGCTGGAAGCGGGAATACCCCTCTATCCCGCAGCCCACTGGGGCACGCAACATTTGATGGGTCGCTACGGCAAAAAGATTCGACTCTTCCCCCGAACTCGAATCGACGTGATCGTCGGTGCTGCTTTGGACCTTTCTATGTTTGAGGGACGAGCTCTCACCAAAGATGTAGTGGAAGAGGCCACCGCGTTGCTGATGAAAGAAATTGCTATTTTGCTGGGTTCACTGCGGGGAGAAACTCCGCCAAAAGTTTTGCACGATGGTCGGGGAGAGAGGCCGAAAAGATGAGACGTGTTGCGGTGTTGGGCGCCGGCTCCTGGGGGACCACGTTCGCAAAAATTCTTGCTGACGGTGATTCGAGCGTCACCCTGTGGGCGAGGCGTTCCGAAGTGGTGCGGGAAATCCGGGAAACCAAGCGCAACAGTGATTATCTTCCAGGCATTAACTTGCCCTTCACCCTCGAGGCCACCGACAGTCTCGACAAAGCTGTGGAGGGTGCCAGCCAGGTCTATATCGCGGTGCCAAGCCAACACCTTCGCGCCAACCTGGAAGCCCTGGCGCTGTGTATTGAGCCCCACGCTCTCGTGGTCAGCCTGATGAAGGGCGTGGAGGCGGGCACCGGTATGCGTATGAGCGAAGTCCTGCATGAGGCCGGCGGGTTCGCCAACGACCGCATCGCGGTGGTCAGTGGCCCCAACCTGGCACTGGAAATAGCAAAAGAGCAACCCACGGCTGCGGTTGCTTCCTCCACGGACGCTCACACCGCCACCGAGGTGGCCAGTGCGGCGACCAATGCGTATTTCAAGACGTTTATCAACGACGATGTGGTGGGCACAGAGTTTGGTGGTGTGCTCAAAAACTTGATTGCCGTGGCTGTGGGGATTGCCGATGGGGTGGGCTACGGGGAAAACACGAAAGCGTCGATCATCACCCGGGGTCTTGCCGAAATTACCGCTTTTGCGGTGGCGTTTGGCGCCGCACCCCGAACCATGTCGGGGCTTGCCGGGCTGGGGGACCTCATTGCCACCTGCCAGTCACCGCTGTCGCGCAACAACACGGCGGGGCGACTGCTCGGCCAGGGATATAGCTTTAGCGACGTGGTGAACACGATGAATCAAACCGCAGAAGGCTTATCCGCCATTGGCCCAGTATTGGAGTTAGCTGCGAGCAAAAGCGTGTCCATGCCGATTGTGACGCAGGTGGGGCAAGTTCTTGATGGCTCGAGAGATCCCCGCGAACTTGCACCGCACTTTGCCACAGGTTCCGATTCTCCCGAAGGCGAGTAAGCGCCGTGCTCCGGACGCTTGGCGACTCGTCCTGGGTGGGCGATACGCACGGCTCAGGTGAGCCGCGCATCATTGCCCTCCACGGTTGGGGTCGCAGCGGCCGTGACTTTGATCAGGTACTTGCGGGCATGGATGCGCTGGCTTTACACCTACCCGGGTTTGGCTCTGCGGCACCCCCGCCGGAGGCGTGGTCCACGACCGACTACGCCGATCATTTGGCCCGGGCGCTTGGCGACCGCGGGCCGGTGGTGCTGGTGGGCCATTCGTTTGGTGGACGCGTCGCCCTGCGCCTAGCAGCAGCCCATCCCAATCGGGTTTCTGCTCTGGTGTTGAGCGGTGTGCCCCTGACCAAAAGTGGCCCCTCGACTACGCCGCCGCTCGCGTTTCGAGTGGCGAAAGCAGCGCGCGCCGCGGGGATGCTCTCGGAAGCTCGAATGGATCACTATCGCAACCGATATGGCTCAGTTGATTACCGCCAAGCCCACGGAGTGATGCGCGGAGTGTTAGTCAAAGCGGTGGGGGAGGACTACCTGGGTGATGCAACAAAAGTGCAGGCCCCGGTCACGTTGGTGTGGGGCGAGGACGACCAGCCGGCACCGTTGGCTGGTGCGAAACGATCGTTGGACTTTTTTCCCAACGCCTCGTTGCGCGTGGTTCCTGGGGCTTCGCACCTGTTGGAGGGTAACCTCGTGAAGGAACTTTCTCTCGCCATTTCCGAGGCGCTTTCCCCCTAAGGACACCGATGCTTACCCTCGAGACACTGATACTGGTCTCAGCGCTCGTGTCCGGTGTGGTGGTCGCTGTGCTGCAAAATCTCAAATGGTTGCGCGTTACCCAGAGGGTGCACTATCTGCCAGGCGAAGTGGCCCGAATCGAGCGCTTGTGGCTGGACGTTCGCCCGGTGGGGGTCTTGTGGTGGTTACTGGCTTCGGCCCTAGCAATCCTGTCGGTGCAGGGTGCCACCTGGTGGGGCGGGCAATGGTGGGGGTGGTTCGCTGTGGCAGCGCCGCTGCTGATTCTTCCCACACCGTGGACCTTGTCTTTTGCCGGCACCACGAGTGCGTTGGCATGGACAGATCGCGCCAAGCGAGCGTATGTGGGGATGTTTGTGTTGCAGGTGATGGTGGGAGCTCTCACCGTGTGGTTGCTCGGTCCCGCCGGGGTTCTTATCCCCCTGCTGCTCGGGGCCTACATCGCCGATGTGGCCCTTGCCGGCCTCTGGTATTTCGAGCGCTCTCTGTCGATGAAGTTTGTCAAAGATGCCAAGCGCAAACTGGGCCGGGTGAAACCCACCGTGGTGGCCATCACCGGGTCCTATGGCAAAACGTCCACGAAAGGGTATGTGGCCCACCTGGTGGGTGCCACCCACCAGGTGGTGGCCTCTCCAGCCAGTTTCAATAACTTGATGGGGTTATCCAAAACCATCAATGACCATGTGGTGTCCGGCACCGAGGTCTTTGTTGCGGAGATGGGCATGAACGCCGAAGGCCGCATCCGCGAACTGGGTACCTGGTTTCCCCCCGATATTGCGGCTATCACCGTGATCGGTGAAGCGCATATGGAACGCCTCGGGTCCCAGGAAGCAATTTTTCGAGCGAAAGCAGAAATCACCGAACAGGCCGCCACCGTGGTGTTAGCCATTGACCAGCCGGAGCTTCGAGCGCTTGCAGACAAATGTGAGCGCCTAGGCAAACGCGTCATTAGGGTCAGTGCAACTGGGATGCCCGCCGATGTGTCACTCAACGGTGAGGACCAAACGCTGAGGTATGGGCTAGACGCCGCCCCACAGCCCGTCGAGGTTCCCCCCTTTGGCCACGGGGTCAACATTGCGGTTGCGTTAGGACTTGCCTACGCCCTGGATGTTTCGCCCGAGCAGGCGCTTGCCAAGCTGGGTGAGCTTCCTGTTGCTGCCCACCGCGCAGAGGTTGCCGAGAGCGGTGGCGTGGCCATTATTGATGACACCTATAACTCGAATCCGGTGGGCGCCCTGAATGCGGTTACCGCCGGCGCACAGCTTGCGAAGCTTCGGGATGGACCTTTTGTTGTGGTCACCCCGGGCATGGTGGAGCTTGGCCCGGTGCAGTTTCAACGAAACTCCGAACTGGCTGCCGCCGTCATTGAGTGCGGTGGCACGCTGATGATTGTTGGGCGCACCAACAAGAAAGCACTGCTTGAGGGAGCGCAGGGAGTAGCAGGAACTTTTCCTGACCGCGCCGGCGCGGTCACCTCCGCCCTCCACGCCGCGGGCAATCAGGGCGTTATTCTCTATGAGAACGACCTGCCCGATCATTACCCCTAACCAGTGTGGGCAGAGGAAGCTGAGTGTAAGAGATGGCTGGAAATTCGTGGGCAGTAGTTTTTGGCGGACCAAGCCCCGAACATGAAATCTCTATCCTCACCGGTCTTCAAGCCGAACGCGTCCTCATCGAGGGTGGCCACGAGCCGGTAGCGATCTATATCGCCCCAAACGGTGCGTGGTTTATGGTGCCAAAGGCTTCCGAGGCGAAGGATTTCCTCACCGGCGCACCGGCCGGATCGAAAGAGCTCGATGTGGTGGTCTCTGGCCACCCTGGCCTCTCTGTCAAAAAAGGCATGGGGAAAAAAGCTCTCGAGATTGATGCGGCACTGCTGTGTTTCCACGGCGGAATGGGGGAGGGCGGCGGCCTTGCCGCCGTGTTTGCCATGCTCGATATTCCCGCCACCGGATCCACCCTGTATGCGGGTGCTGTCGGAATGGACAAACTTGCTTTTGGTGGGCTGATGCAAGCTTCCGGGATTGCAAGCCTGCCGCGTGTGGCCCTCCGAGGCGATGTGGACCCCACCTTCCCCGGCCCCTACATTGTCAAGCCCCGCTTTGGCGGGTCCTCTATCGGTATCGACATTGTGGAGGACATCGCAACGGCGCGGGCGCTTTCGAAGACGTCGGTGCATTTGAGGGTGGGCGCCGTGGTGGAGCCCTATCGTCCACGTCTTGTGGATCTCAACATGTCGTTTCGCACCCACCCGACCCTGGAGCTCACCGCACTCGAGAGGCCACTGCGCTCGGAGAGTGAAAAAACAGGGGTGTATTCCTACCAGGAAAAATATTTGGCCGGCAGCGGTGCGGGGCTTACCCATGCGCCGAGGCAATTCCCCGCCTTAGCCCCCGAAGCCATTCACCAGCGAAGTCGGGACCTGGTCCAGGCGGTGGCAGAAGTCACGAGGCTCAGCGGAATTGTTCGAGTTGATTTGCTGTGGGATGAAAGCTCGGGGGAGGTCTTCGTCAACGAGGTGAACAGCATCCCCGGTGCGCTCTCGCTGTATTTGTGGGCACCCCAGCGCTCCGCGCTCACGGTGATCACCGATGCTCTGACCGAGGCGCGCGATCATCCTGTGGTTTTCCCCCAGAGCGGCTTTGGTCAAGGGGTTGCTCTTCGAGCAGCGGGCGGTATCGCTGCAAAACTTACCGGGTTGGACGGGCCAAGGGGCTAGGCGGGTTCAGTTGAGTGCATCGACAATGTCGATGCACTCCGACACCGGAGCCGACTGGTTTGCTACCGCCCGGGAAATATCTCTCAGCACGGCGGTGCCAGACACTGCGGTGGAATCGACAATGACTTCGGTGGCGGGGTCAAGACCAAACGTGGTGAAAATAAACTGGGGGTCGTTAGCGTCGTCTCGCAACCAATCCACACCATCCACGGTGAAGCAGGGCAGCAGGGTGGGCCCTGGTTTTTCTAAGCCACAGCGGATGATCACAGCGACGGGTTCGCCGTAGGCAGCGGTGGATTGGGCATTGACGCTTCGGGAGGGTAACTCTGCCACGATTCCCGGCAGACGCACGATCATATTGGCGCATTCGGGTGTGTTGGCGTACTCTGCCGGATCAAGGTTGACAAGCCTCGCGCAGCCAGAAAGTGTGAGCCCGAGAACGAGGGGCCACACCGCACACGCGAACCGGGTGGGTGTCTTCACACTCTCAGGCTAGCGTGGTGGGTATGAGCAACGACTCCATATTGCCCGAGGTCACACTGGCCCAGGTGGGGGAGGCTGCGGTGTTGGCGGCGATTCTTCCCCTCCTTCCTCCGGCACCGCGGGGAACGCTGGGGCCCGGGGATGATTCGGCCGTGCTTCTCACCCCTGATGGCCGAGTGGTCATCAGCTGCGACATGATGATCGAGGGCCCGGATTTCCGCCTTGATTGGTCAACCCCCGAGGATGTGGGCTTTAAAGCCATCGCCAGCAATGCTGCTGATATTGCGGCGATGGGCGCCACGGCGACCGCGTTTGAAATCGCGGTTGCAGCGCCCGGCTCAACGCCTCTTTCCACTCTGTTGCAGCTTGCGAAGGGTTTTGCTCTGGGTATTGGGGCACTTGCTCCCGAGGCCGGTGTGATCGGGGGAGACCTCTCTCAGGCACCGGTGATGACCATCGCCATCACCGTGTTGGGGGACTTAGCCAGTCGGGCGCCCATCACTCGAACCGGTGCGAGGCTCGGCGATGTGGTGGCCGTGGCCGGTGAATTGGGCCTGTCCCACCGCGGGTATCGGGCGCTGTGCGAAGCGCAGGGTGATGTTGCGACCATTGCGCGACTTCGTGCCACCAACGAGGCGGTGATGCACCATCTGAGGCCCTACCCACCTCTTCATTGCGGCCTCATCGCCGCAGCCGCCGGTGCGACAGCAATGATGGATATTTCCGATGGTCTGGTGGTGGATGCCACCAGAATGGCCCGAGCCAGCGGCGTGGCCATTGAGCTTGTGGGTGAGTTAGCCACAGACGATGACGCGCTCTTTGGTGGAGAGGATCACTCGTTGCTTGCCACCTTCACGCCTGGCACCGCTCTACCCACAGGGTTTCGCCCGATTGGAATGGTGGTGGGCTGGGGCCCGGGTATTTCGGCCGTGACGGTCCCCGGACGAGATGTGTCCACTCAGACCGGTGGCTGGGATCCCTTCGTCCACGAGGCTACATAGAGCACTGTTTCGCCATACTTTTTCCTCTCCCAGGGTGCAAAGCCCTCTGGCCACACCGGCTCTGGTGACCGCGTGGAGCGCTCCAGCACGACCCAGGCTCCCTCGGCCAGCCAGGGCGGCAGGAGGGTGAGTAACTGCTCCACTTCTGCGGTATCCCAGTCATAGGGTGGATCACAGAACACCCCGGTGGCAGACAGGGTGGGGGCGTGCTCCAAAAAACTCTGTGCAGTGCGGGGCACAACCTCAAGGCGTGGCGGGGGGTCAAGAGCCTGCTGGAGCACCGCACAGTTTGCCCTCATCACACTGAGTGCACCTTTGTGGTTATCCACCAGCACCACGTGTGTGGCACCGCGGGAGGCAGCCTCCAAACCGAGTGCCCCCGACCCCGCGCACAGATCGAGAATCACACCGTTTACAAACCCTCCGTGGGCGTCAAGCCTGGAAAAGAGTGCCTCTCGCACCCGGTCTGAGGTGGGCCTGGTGGCAGGGCCCGGCGTGGCAAGACGCAGAGAGCCCGCGCTACCCCCAATGATTCGTGTCACGCCACCACGCTACCGTTTCGGCTCGTGAGGATGCGAGCGATAGCGTGGTGGCGTGAGTACGACAGTGGACCAAGCCCTCTCGGGTGTGCTGGGTGAGCGCAGCCACAAAGCGCTCACCAAAGCTTTTGGGTATCAGACACTCGGAGATCTGCTTGGCCACTATCCGAGGCGCTATGCCACCAGGGGTGAGCTCACCCCGATCGCTGAGATCCCCTTGGGTGATCACGCCACCCTCGTGGCCGAGGTGGTCTCGGTGGGGCAGCGCTCGATGCGGGCCAAACGCGGAAGTGTGCTCGAGGTGGTCATTACGGATGGCACCGGGCTTGTGACATTGACATTTTTTAATCAAGCCTGGAGACACAAAGATCTGACCCCGGGAACACGGGGAATTTTTGCGGGAAAAGTGGGTGTGTATCGCGGTACCCGCCAGCTTGCCCACCCCGACTATGAACTCTTTAGCGAAGTGGAACCCGGAGAAGAGGCTTACGAGGAATGGGCGAAGCGCCCCATCCCGCTCTACCCCGCCACGCAGGCGGTGGCAAGTTGGCAAATAGCTAAAGCGATGGCCGTCGCTTTGGACATGGTGGGGGATATCCCCGAGTCCATCCCGGAGGATATTCGCACGCTAGAGGGATTGCTGGGGCATCGCGAGGCTCTAGAAAAAATCCATCGACCTGCGGAACACCGTGATGCTGTGGCGGCTCGCACTACGCTTCGTTTTCACGAAGCGTTTGTGCTGCAGTGCGCGCTGGTCACCAGGCGCTACGAGCAACGGCTGGTGCGAAGTGTTCCCCGTAAGCCGGGCGAGCTCACCAATGCTTTCCTCAAGTCGTTGCCTTTTGTGCTCACCCCCGACCAGCTTTCGGTGGTGGACCAGATCCACACCGATCTTGTCGCCCCCCACCCCATGACTCGGCTGGTGCAGGGTGAAGTGGGCTCGGGTAAGACGGTGGTGGCCGCAACAGCGATGGTTACGGTCTCGCAATCGGGTGGGCAAACCGCACTGCTTGCTCCCACAGAAGTTCTCGCCAACCAACACTTTCGCTCCCTCGTTGCCACGCTGGGCCCCGATATGGCCGCACGAATGAACCCGGTACTGCTGACCGGGTCACTGCCTGCGAAAGAAAAAAAGAAAGCCCTCCTGGCGGCGGCCTCCGGTTCCTCCCTTTTGGTGGTGGGGACGCATGCTCTGTTGGCCGATGCGGTGGCGTTTGCGGATTTGGGTTTGGTCGTCATCGATGAGCAACACCGTTTTGGTGTGGATCAGAGGGAAACACTTCGACAAAAAGGTCAGCACCCCCACCTGTTGGTGTTGACTGCAACCCCCATTCCTCGAACCGTCGCCATGACGGTCTTTGGTGATCTGGATGTCTCCAGCATTGCCACTATGCCCCAGGGTCGAATTCCTATTTCCACCCATGTGGTGGCACTTGCCGACACGCCCTCCTGGTTTGCCAGGGTATGGCAGAGAGTGGCCGAAGAGGTCGCTAAGGGCCGCCAAGTTTTTGTGGTCGCCCCCGCCATTTCTCCCACGGTGGTGGAGGAAGACGCGCAGGTGGAGGGTGACGCAGAAGAACCTCTGGCCGCTAAGCGCCCACTCACCACGGTGGAGGAAACGCTACCGATGGTTCAGGCCATCCCGGAGATGGCCGGGGCAAGAATTCGCGCCCTCCACGGTCGGATGGGGAGCGAAGAAAAAGACGAGGTGATGCTCTCCTTTGGAGCGGGCGACATTGATGTGCTGGTCGCCACCACCGTCATTGAAGTGGGTATCGATGTTCCCAACGCCTCACTGATGGTGATTCTGGATGCAGAACGTTTCGGGGTGAGTCAGCTTCACCAACTGCGCGGGCGGGTGGGGCGTGGTACCCAGCCCGGCACCTGTTTGCTGGTCACTCACGCCGAGGCAGACACCACCGCCAGAGAGCGAGTGGAAGCTGTGGCTAGCACCCTGGATGGTTTCGAGTTGGCGGCAAAAGATTTGGAGTTGCGAAGTGAAGGCGACGTGTTGGGTGTTCGCCAATCGGGGTCGCGCTCCCGGTTGAAACTCCTTCGGGTGACCAGAGATAGCGAGCTGATTGACACCACAAGGCGCTACGCCGAAATTCTGGTGGAGGCAGATCCCCAACTTGTTACCCATTCGGTGCTTCGAGGCGACATTGAGCGCCGTTTTGTGGATGGCTCCAGAGAATATTTGGAAAAAACCTAGACACGGCCGCCCTGTCACACGTCTGTAACAGCGGGCTCGCTAGGCTTAGTACATGAGCACCGTTGCTGTGGTTCCCGGATCCTTTGACCCTGTCACCCTGGGCCACATCGATGTGATTGAGCGGGCCGCGGCGCTATTTGATGAAGTGCACGTCGTTGTTGTGCACAACCCCGGAAAAGAAGCACTGCTCCCGATCGCCCAGCGGGTGACGCTCCTGGAACAAGCCATTGCGGATGCGGGGGTGTCGGGAAAAATTGTGGTCACCTCGTGGAGTGTGGGCCTGCTGGTGGATTACTGCACCGATGTGGGAGCCACCGTGCTGGTCAAAGGCATCCGGTCGCAGCTGGATGTGACCTACGAAACCCCGATGGCCATTGTGAACCGCAATTTGGCGGGCGTGGAAACGGTGTTTCTCCTGCCAAACCCCGCCCAGGCCCACGTGTCGAGCTCTCTGGTGCGCCAGGTCGCCGCACTCGGTGGGGATGTGAGCCCGTATGTGCCCCGAGCGGTGGCACACTATCTGGCTCACACGGAACTTCCCTAGACTGGGGTTGTGGCTAAGAAAAAGTTTTCCCCCTTCAGCGTGGGAGTGAAAGATCTCCTCCATCAGGCAGGAGAGATGCGCGAGCTTACCCTCGACATCGTCGCTCCAGAGCACTATGGCGAAGCCATGGCCGTCGTTGCCGAGGGCGCCCCGCTGCACATTGAATTGCGCCTGGAAGGCCTCCACGAAGGCATTTTGGTCACCGGCGAGGTTCACACCGTGGCCCAGGCCCAGTGTGTGAGATGTCTTGATGATGTGCAACTGACCCATCAAGTCGATTTTCAAGAGCTTTTCGCGTACTCTGGGGACGAAGCCGATTCTTACACGGTGGATCACGATGCGCTCGAACTTGAGGGCATCATCCGGGACGCCATAGTTCTTGACTTGCCGTTCCAGCCAGTGTGTGAAGAAGAGTGTTTTGGGCTAAACCCTGACACCGGTGAAAAACGTGAGGCTCCGGCCGGCGAACCTTCCGGCACGGAGATTGACCCGCGTTGGCAAGAACTGACTAAACTACTGAAGCCAGAATCACCCGAAGCCCCGTAGACATCCAGCACCAGCAAGCGAAAGAAGAGAGCCATGGCGGTACCTAAGCGGAAGACATCCCGGTCGAACACTCGACACCGTCGTTCGGCGTGGAAAGCAGAACTTCCCACACTGGTCAAGAGCATCGAAAACGGCAAGACCGTCTACAGCCTGCCTCACCGCGCCAAAGTGGTGGAAGACAGCGCTGGCACTCCGTTGTTTATGGAATACAAGGGCCGCAAGGTCGCCGACGTCTAACGTGTCGGGTGATGAAGCCGCTGCGGCTTTCGATCCTTCCCCCCTCGTGGAATTACTCCGCGTGGAGGTCTCCCACGAGATGTTACAGCGCGCTCTGACGCACTCCTCGTTTGCCTACGAGCAGGGTGGGCCCGATAACGAACGGCTCGAATTTTTGGGCGACTCGGTGCTTGGCCAAGCGGTTACCGCGGCGCTCTATCGAACGTTCCCTGATCTTGCCGAAGGCGAGTTAGCCAAACGTCGCGCCAGCATCGTGTCCACCACCGCGCTTGCCGAGGTGGCCATCGGCATCAGCCTGGGATCTTTTTTGCGCTTGGGTCGTGGCGAAGAGTTGACCGGGGGGCGAGAAAAACCCTCCCTCCTGGCTGATGCGCTTGAAGCGGTTATTGCCGCGGTATTTCTTGATGTGGGTCCGGTGGCAGCCACCGAGCTGGTGGAGCGGCTGATGGGCGAACTCATTGTCGATGCTGATGCCCGCAGTGAGACCAGCGATCCTAAAACCGCTCTGCAGGAGTGGGCTGCGAAAAACCATCAGGGAGTCCCCCGGTACACCATCACCAACACGGGACCCGACCACGCCAAAGTTTTTTCTGCCGAAGTCTTTGTGGATTCTTTTCCCTCCTCCACAACACCGGTGGGGAGCGGGCTGGGCAGTTCAAAAAAAGCTGCCGAGCTTGCCGCTGCCAGTGAAGCGTTGCGGGCCGTACACGCGGCGCAAGACACCCGTGCCTGAACTTCCCGAAGTGGAAGTGGTGCGCCTGGGGGTTGACCCTGTTGTTCGTGGCGCCACCCTGGATGCCATTCGGGTGATCGATGTGCGCTCACTGAAAAGACACCGCGGGCCGTGTGAAGACTTCATCGAGCGATTGGAGGGCGCCACCATTGAGGGCGCACTGCGGCGCGGCAAATTTATGTGGTTCCCGCTTCGTGGCACACACCAGGCACTGGTGTGTCATTTGGGGATGAGCGGCCAAGTTCTTCTGGGTTCACAGAGCTCAGATTTTGGCCCGCACCTGCGCATCCGATTGGAGGGCGAAGACGCTGTGGGCGCGCCGTTTGTTCTCGGTTTTGTGGATCAACGAATCTTTGGTTCCATGGCCGTTGACGACCTGGTGGAGACAGGGGAAACCCAGCCTGCCGGATTCGGGGGAAACGATTCGCGCATTCCCCGATCCGTTGCTCACATTGCCAGAGACCCCCTGGATCAGGCCTTTGATGACGAGCGCTTTTTAAAGAAACTTCGGGCCAAGAACACCGAAATCAAGCGCGCGCTGCTCGATCAAGGCCTGATCAGTGGCATCGGCAACATTTACGCTGATGAAGCACTGTGGGCAGCGCGCCTGCACTACCGATATCCCACCTCCCGTATGACACCGATGCGGACCCGCGGGCTGCTTGAAGAAGTGCGCACCGTCTTACGGCGTGCACTCGCCGAGGGTGGCACAAGTTTTGACGCCCAGTATGTGAACGTCAATGGGGCAAGCGGATACTTTTCCCATTCGCTTGCTGCCTACGGGCAAGACGGAAAACCGTGCTCGAGATGCGCGACGATTATTCGTCGGGAGCCCTTCATGAACCGTTCCTCCCACCGATGCCCGAGCTGTCAAAGAACCCCTCGCACGCGGTAAGTTTGTGTCAGCACACAACGGTGTGAGAAACGTGGCTGAAGGAGTGACGAGTGCACCTGAAATCCCTGACGCTTAAGGGATTTAAGTCCTTCGCTAAACCGACCACTTTTGCTTTTGAACCCGGTGTCACCTGCGTGGTGGGGCCCAATGGTTCGGGCAAGTCAAATGTGGTGGATGCGCTCGCCTGGGTGATGGGCGAACAGGGCGCAAAAACGCTCCGCGGTGGGTCGATGGAAGATGTCATCTTTGCGGGTACCACCACCACCGCGCCCCTGGGACGAGCAGAGGTCATCCTCACCATCGATAACGCTGATGGCGCGCTCCCCATCGACTACAGCGAAGTCACCATCTCTCGCACCCTCTTTCGAAACGGCGGCAGTGAATACGCCATCAATAAAGAACCCTGCCGGTTGCTCGATGTTCAAGAACTTCTGAGCGACAGTGGGCTGGGCCGAGAAATGCACGTCATTGTGGGGCAGGGGCAACTCGATCGAGTTCTTCACGCCAGCCCCGACGATCGCCGCCGCTTCATCGAAGAAGCTGCCGGGATTTTGAAACACCGCCGCCGCAAAGAAAAAACGCAGCGCAAACTCGAATCCATGCAGGCCAACTTGACCCGCCTCAACGACCTGGCTGGCGAAATTCGCCGCCAGCTCACCCCCCTGGGTCGACAGGCAGAGGTGGCCAAACAGGCCACAGGTATTCAAGCCATCGTGCGCGACGCGAAAGCGCGAGTGCTCGCTGACGATGTGGATGCCCTCGATCAAGCTCTCGAAGGCTTTCATCTATCTGGGCGGGAGCGCGCCACCGAGCGCACAGCGCTCGGTGATCAGGCCACCGCAGAGCGCCGTCGTATCGCCGCGCTAGAGGAAACGCTCCAGGATGCGGCACTGGATCATGCACGAAGCACCGATTTTGCTCTGCGCCAGGCTCTTGAACGCTTGAGGGGACTCCACCAGGTGGCGAGTGAGCGCGCGGCGAGAGCCGAGGATGCAGCGACCGAGATGATGTCTTCCACCGTGAAGGACGAAGACATTCGCGCCCAAGAAGCCGAAGTTGCTGCCGCCACGGAGGCCGTGGCGCTCCACGAAGCGGTGGTGGGACAAATCTCTGCGGCACTGGCCACAGAAAAAGCGTCGCTCGCCGCCCTGGATGCTGCCATTGCGCAGTCGGTGGGTGCGACACGTGGCTGGGATGAGGAGTTGCGAAACCGCGAGGCCCAAGTGGAGCTTTACACGTCGCGCCATCATGACCTTGAGGGCGACCTCGCGCGTCAAACCCACGCTGTGGAAAACGCCACAGAACGAGTGCTCCAGGCGCAACAGCTCCTCCATGAAGCGCAGAACTCCACCGATTCCTCACCGGATGCGGTCGCCCAAGCCTATGAAGCGGTGCTTGGCGAAGCAGAGGAAGCTCTGGTCCTCGCCGAGGAGCGCGTTGGGCACACCCGCAGCGAACTTCACCGCGAAGAAAAAGAACACGAGGCGCTGGCTGCCAAAGTGTCCGCCTTGGACTTGGCCCTTCGCAGCGAGAGAGACGATAGTGACCTTGCGGGTGCACCCGGTGTGACCGGGCGGGTGTCGGATGCGCTGGAAGTCAGCCCCGGATTTGAAACAGCAATTGCCCGGGCACTGGGGTCCCTGACTGACGCCTTCCTGGTGTCTTCGCGCAGCGCAGCACTCGATCTGGTCAGCACCCGAGGAGCGGGCGACCTCGGGCGCGTTGAGCTCGTGATTGCCGAGGGCGAGCGAGCGCTCCAGCCAGAGATTCACGGCGTCATTCCCGCGAGCGATGTGGCCAGAGGGCCTGCTGGCGTATTAGCCCTGCTCGCCCACACGTATGTGGCTAACGACGTTGCTGCGGTGGCTGGCGCGTGGGGCGGAAAAAAGAGATTGCCTCTCGGGGTGACCGTGGTTACCAAAGCCGGTGACGTCTTTGGGGAACACGTTGTCTCCACTGGTAGCGGTCAGGCTTCGAGTCGCCTGGAGCTTGGCGCAGAGCGAGAAGCGGCCTACTCTGCTCTGAACGGGCTTTCTGCCACCCTGGAGCGAACGCGTTTTGTCCACGAAGAAGCGACTGCAGCTCGCGCAATTGCCCTGGAACAGGTGACCATCGCCCGAACCCAGTTGCGCCAGGCAGATACGCAGCGGGCACAATTTGGCGAGCAAGTATCGCGAAACAGGGCCTCCCTGGACGCTGCGCAGGCAGAAGTTGCCCGCCTTGGCGAAGGCCACCGCCTGGCCAAAGCGGCACTCGAGCACGCAGGTGTGGCAAGAGATGAGGCCATTGCCGCACACACCCAGTTTGCTGCCACGGTGCGACCCGCCGTGGATGATCGGGCCCGACGTGCGGTGGCAGAGTCTGTTGATCGCCTCGCCACAGAAGAAGTGGATGCTCGCATCATTTTAGAAGCGTTGCGCCAAGCGGTGCGCTCTGCGGTGCAGGCGCACGAATTCCTGGTCACGCGCCGCAGCGAAGAAGACGCAGCACGGGTGCGAGAAAGCGCAAAACACCAGGAACGGCTCGCGCGTGCCGCGCGGGCAACACAGGTACTGAGCGTTCTGCCAAGAGTGGTCGAGCTCGCCCAATCAAGTGTGGAGGCTTCGGCTGCCACTCTTGTCGCAGCCGAAGCTGCCAGGCATTCATCCCAGAGTGAGCTCGCGACTCTGCGTACCAGCGAGGCCGCACTCAGGGAGCGACTGGCCGCCATCACGGAGCGGGTGCAGTCACTGGAGATGCACATCTATGAAAGGAAATTGCAGCGCACGACCCTGTTGGAGCGCGTTGCAGAGGAACTTGGCCTAGATGAACACACACTGCTGGGTGACTATGGACCCCACGTATTAATTCCGGCGGACAACGAGGGTGACGCCATCCCGTTCAACCGAGAAGAACAAGAAGCTCGGCTTCGCACAGCGCAGCGCACACTCGACCAGCTTGGCCGAGTGAATCCGCTTGCGCTGGAAGAATTTCACGCCTTGGAGGAGCGACATCGTTTCCTGACCGAACAGCTCGCTGATCTGACCAAAACACGCAAGGATTTAGAAATCATCATGGGTGACATCGATGCCACCATGCACACAATTTTTGCCGAAGCGTTTGCCGACACCCAGCGGGCGTTTGATGATGTTTTCCCCACACTGTTTCCCGGGGGTGTGGGTTCCTTGAGTTTGACGACCCCCGATGACCTTCTCACCACCGGCATTGAGGTGTCGGTGCGCCCGGCCGGTAAAAAGATTGAGCGTCTGTCGCTGCTTTCCGGCGGTGAGCGTTCCCTCGCCGCGGTGGCATTGCTGATTGCAATTTTCAAGGCACGCCCGAGCCCCTTTTATATTCTCGACGAGGTGGAGGCATCACTGGATGATGCCAACCTGGGTCGATTGTTGGGCGCCATTGAGGCGCTGAGGGAAGATTCTCAATTGATTATCATCACCCACCAAAAGCGCACCATGGAAATTGCCGATGCGCTCTACGGGGTCTCGATGCGCAAAGACGGCGTGAGCGCCGTGGTGGGGCAACGAGTCAAAGACCCGGAAGCTTCAGCCGCATAGTTGTGCGGGCTAAGCTTGCACAGTGGGAAATACGCAGCGAGCAGGATGGGTCCTCATTGCTGTTGCCGCACTGGTGAGTGCCGGCATTGTGACCACAGAAGTGGTGGACCTGGTTCGCACCGAGAACCCCGAGTCCTCAGATACTTTGCCCGTTATTGGGTTTGAACCCATCCCCGAAGATTAGTCCGGGAGCTGATTACCGTGGCATGGGGGAGTGGAAAATGGTCGCTCGGCCGAGCATTGCGAGGCCTCGGTGCGACCGCAGAGATTTCCGAGGACACCTGGGATCTGCTGGAAGAAAGTTTTCTGGGCGCCGATTTTGGCCCCGATGTCACCGAGGAGCTTCTGGAGTCTTCTCGAGCAGAGGTGGAGCGAATTGGCACCACTTCTGCTGACGATCTGCGGGGGATTGTGCGCGATGCCATCGAAGAGAAACTGGCCACGTATGACCCGACGCTGAGGCTGCAAGAGAGACCCGCCGTCGTGATGGTTGTGGGCGTCAACGGTGTCGGGAAAACAACCACCATTGGCAAACTTGCACAGTTTGTGGCGTCAGCGGGACGCACGGTTGTCGTGGCCGCAGCGGACACGTTTCGTGCTGCCGCTGTCGAGCAGCTCAGCACCTGGGCACACCGATCCGGTGTGGCTATCGTGAAGCCCGAGCGCGAAGGGCAAGATCCCGCGTCTGTCGCCTTCCAGGCGGTAGAGAAGGCAATCGCCGAAAAAATCGACATTGTCATCATCGATACCGCCGGCCGCCTGCACACGAAATCAGGGCTGATGGATGAACTGACCAAAATTCGTAGGGTGGTAGAAAAACTTGCCCCCATCTCCGAGGTTCTTCTGGTCTTGGACGCGACCACCGGCCAAAACGGGGTGACCCAGGCTCAAGCGTTCCTTGAACACGCCGGCGTTACGGGTCTCGTGCTCACAAAAACAGATGGCAGTGCGAAGGGCGGATTTGTGCTGAATGTTCAAGCAAAGACCGGTATCCCCATCAAACTTCTTGGCGAAGGCGAAGGCATCGGCGATATGACGGGGTTTTCACCGGTGGCTTTTGCAAAGGCGTTGATGGACTAGCGCGCGGCCAGTCTAGGAGTTCCCCCGATAGTGAGCGCCAAGCTCCCGGTAGGTGGCGGCGTTTGCGAGAATGGCGTGGTATTCCTCATCGGTTATCGCTCGGCGTATTTTTCCCGGCACCCCCGCTACCAGAGAGCGGGGTGGAATGACGGTGGCCTCCAGGATGACGGTGCCAGCGGCAATCAGGCACCCTTCGCCAATCTGCGCACCGTTTAGCACGGTGGCCCCCATGCCAATCAGACAGTGGTCACCGATGTGAGCCCCATGAACAATGGCCCCGTGTCCCACACTCACTCCGGCACCGATGTGGGTGGGGAAACCCGGATCACTGTGAAGCACTGTGGTGTCTTGCAGGTTGGAGCCATCACCCACGGTGATGGCCTCGCGATCTGCGCGCACGACCGCACCAAACATGATCGACACGTTTTCACCGATGTGAACCTGGCCGATGAGGGTTGCGGTGGGGGCAACAAACGAGCCCGTCAACACCCGGGGCGTGTGGTCACCAAAAGACATCAGGGGCATCACCCCAGCATAGAAGCCGCTCAGGGCTCCCGCTTCGTTCTCCGCTAGTCTTTTTTCATGGCTGTATTTGGTTCACTCTCCGAGCGGTTGACCGCCACATTCGCGTCGCTTCGCCAAAAAGGCAAGCTTTCTGCTGCCGATGTTGATGGGACAGTGCGCGACATTCGTCGTGCACTTCTGGAATCTGATGTGGCGCTGGAGGTGGTGAAGTCTTTCTGCGCGCAGGTGCGCGAGCGGGCTCTCTCTGACGAGGTCAACACTGCACTGAACCCCGCTCAACAGGTGGTGGGCATTGTGAACGAAGAACTGGTGGCCATTCTGGGTGGCGACCAGCGTCCCCTGACTTTTGCCAAAACGCCTCCGACGGTGATTATGTTGGCCGGGCTCCAGGGGTCGGGTAAAACAACGTTGGCAGGGAAACTTGCTCTGTGGTTGAAAGAGCAGGGCCACACCCCGGTGCTGATTGCCTGTGACCTGCAACGCCCCGGTGCGGTGGCGCAGCTCGGCATTGTCGCTGCCCAAGCCGGTGTGGCGTTCTTTGCCCCTGAACCGGGTGATGGAATCGGTGACCCGGTGAAAGTGGCCAAAGCCGGGGTGAAATTTGCGAAAGATAAAAACCACGACATGGCCATTGTCGACACCGCAGGACGTTTGGGCGTGGATACCGAAATGATGGCCCAAGCATCCGCTATTCGAAAAGCGACCGACCCTGACGAAGTTCTTTTTGTGCTGGACGCCATGATCGGCCAAGACGCCGTCCACACCGCTAAAGCGTTCCAAGCGGGTGTCGACTTCACGGGCGTGGTGCTCACCAAACTTGATGGTGACGCCAAAGGTGGAGCGGCGCTGAGTGTGACCGGGGTCACTGGGCGCCCCGTGTTGTTTGCGTCTACCGGGGAAAAACAAAGCGAGTTTGAAGTTTTTCACCCTGATCGGATGGCCAGTCGAATTCTTGACCTCGGTGACATTCTCACCCTGATCGAGCAGGCCCAAAAAGCGTTTGACGAAGAAACCACCAAAGAGCTGGAAGAAAAGTTTCGCAGCGAAACGTTCACGCTTGACGATTTTTTGTCTCAACTTCAACAGATTAAAAAGATGGGTTCGCTCAGCAGCATGCTCAGCATGTTGCCGGGGGCCCGGGGCATGCAAGACCAGATCGACAATATTGATGAGGGCGAACTTGTTCGCACCGAAGCCATCATTCAATCCATGACCCCCACGGAGCGCCTCGTGCCCAAAGTGTTGAACGGCTCCAGGCGTTTGCGTATTGCGCACGGTTCGGGCTCCACCGTCACCGACGTGAATCAGCTGGTCACCCGGTTCGAGCAGGCTGCCAAAATGATGAAAACGATGGCCAAGGGCGGTGTTCCCCAGATTCCCGGCATGGGCCCCATTCCCGGTGGTGCCGGGCGAGGGAAGAAAAAGCCCAAGAAAAAAGCTCCTTCGCGTTCGGGCAACCCCGCAAAGCGTGCTTCGGAAGCGCTCGGGAAGCCAGCACCCACCCAGAGCGCGGGCTCCAGCTTCGGCCCAGGCGCCGGTTCGGGTGCTGGTCTGGGCACAAAACCCTAAATGGTTTCCCCTGGCGTCAAAATCTGACAGAATAGGCGACTGGAGAGATTCACCCGACCCTCTATCAGGTGAACACTCTCGCCCTTAAACTTCTCGACAGTATGCCCCCACGTACTTGTCGCTAGTTATCACTACTGACCTGGAGAAACGTGGCTGTTAAAATTCGTCTCAAGCGCATGGGAAAAATCCACGCGCCCTACTACCGCATCGTTGTTGCTGACTCACGCACCAAGCGTGATGGTCGTGCTATCGAAGAAATTGGGATTTATCACCCCACCGAGCACCCCTCCGTGATCGAGGTGAACTCTGATCGCGCGCTGTACTGGCTGGGTGTCGGAGCACAACCGACCGAGCAGGTCGAAGCACTCTTGAAGCTGACCGGTGACTGGGGCAAGTTCAAAGGCGATAACCACGCCAAGAGCACCGTTAAGTTCGCCGAGCCCAAGCCTGAATTCTTCGCCGATGCGAAGAAGAAGCCCGTCTTGCGCCCCAAAGCTCTTAAGCCTGTTGTGGAAGAAACTCCCGTGGCAGAAGCTCCCGCTGTGGTGGAAGAAACTCCCGTGGCAGAGGCTCCAACGCCCGATGCTCCAACGCCCGACGCTCCAACGCCGGATGCTGTCGCCGAGGTAGCTCCCATCGAGGATGCACCTGTGGCAGACACGGCCACAGAGGCTCCCGTCGAAGCGAGTGCAGGTGAAGAAACTCCTGGTGAAGACGTCGCTGCCGAGGAAGCCCCTGCTGAAGAAGTTGTGGCTGACGAAGCTTCCGACGAGACGAAGCCGGCCAACTAGACATGTTAGATCGTGCGCTGAAACACCTCGTCCGGGAAATCGTTGATCACCCGGACGAGGTCAGTGTCACGGTTGTGGACACGGGCAGAGGTGAACTGCTTGAAGTTCGTGTCCACCCGGATGACCTGGGGCGCGTCATTGGTCGCGCCGGAAGAACAGCGAAAGCACTGCGGACCCTGGTGAACGCGTTGGCCGATGGCCGTCGAGTTCGGGTCGACGTCGTCGACACCGACTCCTAATGCCCGCAGGCCCGGAGCCCACGGCGCCTCGGCCCGAGCGGGTGGAGTTGCGGGTTGCGAGGCTTGTTAGAGCCCACGGACTCAAAGGTGGCCTCAAGCTTGAGGTCTATACCGATGACCCCGTCCTGCGGTTTCAGCCGGGTAATGACTTCACTCTTCAGGTGCCCACCGATTCGCCCTGGTTTGGCAAGTCTGTGCGCTTGAGCTCTATTCGCCAGGTGAACTCTTCGCCGGTTGCTTTCTTTGAGGGTGTTGAAGACCGTGAGGGCGCGGAATCTTTGGTGAAAGCCATTTTGTGGATTGAACACGACCCAGCCACCCGGGGTGTCGAAAAAGATGCCTGGTTTGACCACGAGCTCGTGGGACTTGGGGTGATGCGAGACGGCGTGCGCGTCGGAGAGATTGTGCGACTGGAGCACTTCCCGGCACAAGATTTGCTGGTGATCGACACCGAGGGTGTCGAAGTGTTGTTGCCATTTGTGGGGGCTTTTGTTCCTCGGGTGGATATTGGGGCGGGTGTGGTGGAAATTACCCCACCGGGAGGGCTCTTTGAGCCGTTGCCTGAGTCCGAAGAGGACGTTGCTACAGAGTCTTCGACGGAGTAGTCGTGAAGATCGATATCGTCACCATTTTCCCGAGCTACTTTGATTCTTTGGAGCTTTCCCTGATGGGGAAAGCCGCTGATAAAAAGCTGGTGGAATTCGCCATTCACAATTTGCGTGATGCAGCTGGCGATGTGCACAAAAGCGTCGATGACACGCCTTTTGGTGGCGGTGCCGGAATGGTGATGAAGCCTGAACCCTGGGGTGACACTCTTGATCCTTTGGTCCAGGCGCAGTCGGTGCTGATTGTGCCCACGCCTGCCGGCACACTGTTTACCCAAGCCATGGCCAGGGAACTTGCGAGCGAGAGGCACCTCATTTTCGCCTGCGGTCGTTATGAGGGCATCGATCAACGGGTGATTGAGCACTACCACGACATCGTCCGCGTGGTGGAGGTGAGTGTGGGGGATTATGTTCTCAACGGCGGCGAGGTGGCAGCTTTGGTGATGATGGAAGCCATTGTTCGCCTGCTGCCGGGGTTTATGGGAAACCCCGAGTCACTGCTCGAAGAGAGCCATGAGGCGGGGCTGCTGGAGTACCCCTCCTTCACGAAACCTCGCCAGTGGCGAGGCCACGATGTTCCCGAGGTTCTTCTGAGTGGCAATCACGAAGCTATCCGGCAGTGGCGGGCAGAGCGCTCTAGGGAGCGCACAAAGCATATGCGTCCTGACCTACTCAGCGACTAGTCCCGTGAGGTCAACACCATCGGATCACCATCGGTGATGGCGATGGTGTGTTCCACGTGGGCTGAGCGCGATCCGTCGATGCTTCGAAGCGTCCAGCCGTCGGGATCGGTATAAATCTCTGCCGTGGTGTCCATTAGCCAGGGTTCAATAGCAAACACCATGCCGGGTTTCAGTTTGGGCCCTGTTCCTGCGCGCCCATCGTTAGGGATAGAGGGGTCTTCGTGCATGGTTCGACCCACGCCGTGGCCGCCAAAGTCGGTATTCACGTGGTAGCCCGCCATCCGGGACACCTGGCCAATGGCTGCAGAAATATCACCCAGCCGATTTCCGGATCGCGCAGCGCTTATGCCCGCGACCAGTGCCCGCTCACACGTGTCAATGAGTTTCTGGTCGTCTGGCGTGCCGGGCCCTCCCACCACCACCGTGATAGCCGAATCGGCCACCCAACCGTGGAGGGTGATCGCAAAATCCATGGATAACAGATCTCCGGCAACCAGGGAGTAGTTGTGGGGGAGGCCGTGAAGGGCCGCGTCATTGACCGAGGTGCAGAGCACTTTGCCAAACGGGGAACCACCAAAGGAGGGGTGGTAGTCGAGGTAACAGCTGGTCGCACCGGCTGCGTTAATCATCGTGTGGGCCAGAGCATCAAGTTCAAGAAGAGAGACACCGGGTACTGCCGCTTTTTTCAGTGCACTCAATACCTGAGCCACGAACGCCCCCGCGGGGCGCATTTCCTCCAGGGTTTCTGGCGAATGGCGGGGAATCATGAGGCCTGGCCAGCAACCGTGCGCACGTGCGCTACATCGATCCCTGTGGGGGTGGGGTGCTCCATGGGCGGGGCTCCTTCGTTGGCTCGCTTCCACCCTAGTTGAGTGTGGATGGAGTGTTGGTGGTTTATGTGGCAGAATAATGACTTGTGCCACCGTGCGCCTCTGCCATAG
>Ga0307979_1000434_pt1 | contig 28143 bp, 26 predicted proteins | sample OrgLakmetage1058_FD_201833 | JGI IMG/M metagenome (GOLD analysis project Ga0307979, IMG submission 201833) | Saline water microbial communities from Organic Lake, Antarctica - #1058 | ecosystem: Environmental > Aquatic > Non-marine Saline and Alkaline > Saline | place: Antarctica: Organic Lake...
GCTGTGAAAGAAGCAAATGATAGTGCAGCTGAAGCGCCATTGAGTACGGGAGCACTGTCGATGTCGACTGCAGCTATGTCACTCTTAGAAGAGTTGGGGCTGGGTGAGATGAGCAGCGCGCTTGAAAGTGCAGGGATCGTATGCTTGGAGCAAATTGCATCAGGCGACGCTGAGGATGTATTAGAGCAACAAGGCGTGAAGAAGGGGCCCCGCATGAAGCTGCGCAAGGGTGCTCAAGCTCTAGCACCCACTACGGACGATAATCTCAACAACAGCAAAAGCGAAAATGTGGAGACACCGGTAGGTCCTACAAATGAAACGACACCTTCGTTAGTTGTGTCTCAAGAAGTGCAACGGTCTGTAAATCAATCAACTGCGTTGTCGGGTCCAAAACAAGCCATGTCAGACGTTGGTACGACAATTTTAAAACAGCTTGAGCTGGAAGAAATGAGTCACGAACTTGCAAGCGCTGGAGTAGTTGATGTATATCACTTTGCTTTAGGTGAAGCAGACGACGTGCTAGAGAAGCATGGCATTCGTCGGGTGCTCCGCATGAAGTTACGCAAAGAAGCCCAATGCCTCATGGGAATATCATGCGATGACGCGACGGCGTTGGGGGTAGAGGAAGCACCGTTGCCAATGACAAGTTCGGCCACGAGCTTGCTGGAAAAGTTAGGTTTAGAAAGGATGACTGATGTACTCGCAAGCGCTGGGGTAGTAACGTTAGAGCAGTTTGTTGCAGGCGAAGCGGAGGACTTTCTATTCGCATACTCAGTGGAATCTGAGACCCGTTCAAAGTTGGTAGAAGAAGCTCAGGCATGTATCTCATCTGTGTCGCTTCGACTGGGCGTGCGAAGTTTAGTGCTCCTACCACCTTCAAGTTCTCCACCTTCGCCAAAGCGTGGATCAGCATCACAGAAGGCTTCCTCAGACGAGTTCGCCGAAGTAATGCAAATCATGCGGGACACAAGTGTTCCCTCAGGCGTGCTCGTGAAGGTGCGCAAGTTTGACTCAGCGGGCAAGGTGGTGCGACAGCGAGGAGAGTATGCAAAAGTCGACTTTGGCCAACTTCGCGCCGTACCTCTATTAGCTCGTGTCAACTTTCGTGGAGCTGCAGCCAAACTTTCTTCCGAACTAGAAGCTGAGGAGATACGCCGCGGTGAGCGAGTACAAAGATCAGGTGATGTGGAAACGTCCGAGAGGTCAGCACCTCCTGTCGTCCGATCTTTAAAGGAGTGGTTGGAGTACTTTAAAGTTCTTGCTGAACAAGGCGTATGGTTACGTAGCATTGTTCGGCCTCAGTCTGGATGGCTTCACCCTGAAACTTGGGGAGGGCCTTCAGCGGTGGCTGACAAGAAGCACCCTTCTCATGTCTGGGGGGTTGTAGATGCATCGATAACACAGATCCCAAAACTAGAAGAGCTTGATGATGAAGAGCTAGAAGATTATGATGACCCACCAGCCCCACAACCTCATGTCGTTTGGTACCGCGTGAACCCTGAAACAGCTTCCCTTGAGGAATCGCCACCACGTGACATTGAACGCTCTTGGGCACTCACTGATGTGGAAGTTGTTACTTGGCCTGACCTTCATGCCTATTTGTCTTCATCGCCACGATTAGCGAAGGCTCTCATACAACTTGGAGGTTGCTTGACTGCGCCTCGCGAAGCGCAATCACTTGATATGTGGGGCATAGGTGACCTACAAATTGAGACTAGGGCATATCGCTACCTGGCTGTGTTGCAAGCACTGAAACTTGCGTACGATCTTGCCCAGCTTGATGTTTGCGCACGGAATTTAGGATCTGGTGCGCATGCAGAGGCTGAAGGTGGCGTGTGCTGCGCTACTGTAGCGCTTATTCGTCGTATACTTGTATCTGGAGATTCCGATAGTGCACTTGAGCAAGAGCTCGGGCATGAGCAGGTGACCAAAGAGATTATAGGTGCAGCGGTTGTTTTCATTGTTTGCTCTCTCATACTAATTTATATGCGTTCCTTTTTTTTCAATCCAGATATTGCCTGTCAACGGTACAGACTTCAAGGAACTTGCAAGTAACGCTGCTGCTACTCACGCTTTAGATGGCACTCTTAAAGGCTTCTTGCTTTACGCGAACACAGAAGAAGGGCTTGGGCAAAATGCTTGCTTACGACCATCTATTGGTTCTTTGGGCTCAAAGAGTATGGATTTTGTCAAGTCTAAAATGATAGGAATCGATATCAACCAAGATCTTGACAATCTCAGTAAAGGGCCTTTCATGCTTTATGCACTTGACGCTGACGAATATGATTTAAGCCAGGTCTTAGGCTATATTCCGTCAGCTGAAGTGGCTGCTTCATTGGTAGTGGACTTCGCCAATTCTCGTAATGCCAAATTTGCCATAGCCCTAGCGCGTCGTGCTGGCGTGGCTGATATTCAGGCGCTCCTCCCAACTCCGACAATCCGAACACACCTTCTCGAAGCAATATATGTCTCTGAACCAGGGAAGGAATATCATGTTGTTTCCGATCCCGACGTAGTGAGCGCATTGGCGACAAGAACCACTTCTGGAATCCTTTGCGCGAATTACGGTCGCAAAGAAGTGTTGCACGCATTGCGCCTAGTCGGTGCCTTGGATCTCACTCGAGATGGGTACCGCGCAAAAGACTGCAGTGGTAAAGATTACATGGGGTCGGACGATAGAGGGAGAAGTTCGGCAGAAGATTCACTTACAGTGTTGAGAATCCTCATGCGCCATTCAACAAGGGTATCTTTGCTTGATGATGATGAGCCGTACTTTGTCCTACCATCAGACTTCATTCAGATCATGGCCGCAGCGATCGTGCCATTTTTGCCCCATCCAGGTATTAAGGTGGGGTTTACGTGCGAACCTATCTATGATGTGCCTTTCTGGGAAGTTCACCATGATCGTGTGCACCTCAATTTTCATGAGCACGTCAATAGCGTCCTCGCATCCTCATCACGAACACATCTTCGGTCATTGAGTGTTGCTGCTGTTTGCTCACTTGCTTATCATGCAAGTGTGCCAGCTAATGCCCTAGCTCCTGATGGAGGGTGGCACTGCCACCTGTGCGCTCAAGGAAGGCAGCGCGCAGCCCCCTTGTGTGTGTGCCCTGACGATGGCTTTAGTGTTTGCGTGCGGTGTGCTGCTGCTTGGTTTGCGGCACGGTCCGGGCCCACCACTTGGGTAGATCGGTTTGGTGAGCCTGAAGGCCCGTCAGAGCTCCAAGTGCGCTTCGAAGCCGTTGCTGAAGCGGCTCGACTGGCTGCACCGATGGCAGGCTTCGCTGATCTGAATCCTTCCCAACTTGACGGATGGCACAGTGGTCCATGGGCCAACGGAGGCAGTGGCGCATCAACCTCTCCTTACATCGTATACGCGATTCTTGCCGCAATAGTTGGCTCAACTGCTCCATGCGCTGCCTCTCCGGCTGACTTGGCTGCCACTGCTGCGGCTCTGGCATCCTCACGAAGTCTCGAAATAGAGCAATGTTCTACGGTCATCAAAACATTACATACACAAATAGCAAAGCATGAGAGCAAGTTGCGAGGTATTTTAGACGAGTTACAGGAAGCCAAAACAGCACTGAGCAAAGCCCGTGATGAAGAAGCGCGCGGATTGACATGCACTTCATGCACCTTTTTGAATGAGCCGGGCAGTTCAGGAGGTGGTGTCATATGCACCATGTGTGATCATCCCTTACCGCCGCTCTCGAGCGCGTCTCTTGCTATTTCGGCTTCAACCAAGGAAACCGAGTTCGCTGAAAAGCTTAAAGTTGTCAACAATGTCAAAGCTGACCTCAAGACTAAAGAGGATCAATTGGAAACCCTAAAGAAACAAGTAGCAAGTGGAGAGAGCGCTGAGCATGGTGAAAGTTTGGGCCTGGAGCCATTTTTGGTGCCTGGAGGCGCCGTTGACCGTTATATATGGTCTTTGCCTTTTTTGTTGCGCCGTATCAATCGTGATGCGGATGAAATTGTCTCTGAACTCGAACCTGGTTGGGAGGTTCTCTCGGTAGTGTCATCTTTTGGCGTTGTGGTTTCCGCAGATCATCAGCCTGAAATTATGAATCGTCTTGAAAGTGAAGTGTCGACGACAACCGAAGAACCAGCAGTCTTTGCAGCGCATCCTGTATTTTCTGCGATTGAGGAATTGCGTGCAGTCGCTAATGCTCCTACCTCGGGCCTATCTGTACCTTCTTCGGCGCAGGCGCACTTGCCGGACAACCAGCCATTACAAAAGAGTTATTTTTCTCGTGCAGAATCACTTGCAGGTGCTGTAGAATCATGTTGTTGGCAAGGTGTTGAAGCATGTTTGAGTGCGGGCGCACCTGCGACTCTGGTGAGCTTACCTGTAGCCATGAAGCTCCTTCACGCTTGCGCTCGTGACGGGAGTGGCCCTGCGGCTGCATATGGGGTGGATGGGTACAAGACTGTCAACGTGGCACCATTTAAGGGAGTAGAAGCTGTGGGAAAGTTGGAGAATCCGAGCGACGACCCTTTAGCATTAGGTGAAGGCAGAGACCTAGAGCTGCTGCGAGCATTACTGGTTGCTGGTGCTTCTGCAAAAGAAGATGCCGAAGGAGAAGTGCCGCTTGTGACTGCTCTGTGGCTGGAACGTCTCGATTATCTGGCTTTGATTGCCGAATTCAAACCAGATCCAAACTTGCGCGATTTGGTAAGTACGCGAATGTATTGATCGCGAAAATTATAGCAGTATCTGGCGACTTCGAACTGTTCGAATGGCGCCTATGGCGTGTTGTCTTTAAAGCTGTCTTTGAAGCTCCAAGAAACCGTGCTGTCTCGAATACTTCTTGTACACATAGGTGGGTGACTCTCCTTTACATGTAGCCATATATACCAACCAGCTCGAAGCAGCGGCCAAGCTTCGTGAAATGGATCATGTGGATTGCAACGCGACCAACCTAAAAGGAGATTCACCCATGTCTCTTGTGTTGCAAGCTGAGCACGTGAAGTTCAATGCCATCGTGCGCCGGTAAGTGCAGCTAAGAATCATACCTTCAACGTGCGCTGATTCTTTTCCCTTTGAGGCTTGTGGTAGTGATAACTTTCGTCATTTCTTCGTAAAAATCCCCGTCTATGAACGCTTTCGATCTTGCTGTAGATACAACGAACAGTTCAAGAAGTACAAGAAACGCCAGAAAGCAAAAGCAAAAGAAGCAGCCGCTGCAGCAGAGAGCAGTCAAAATGCTGAATATGACGATCAAGTTCGCAAGCCCGGTATAGAGTCGGACGATAAGGCAACCTCAACTGCTGGTGCTATTTCGTCTTCGAAAGGCCCAACGAAAGCAGAGCTCATGGCCCAACAGCTTGAACGCATCGACACTCTTACAGAAGCTTTTCTGTTGAGCCCTGAAGCCACAGAAACTGATGCTGTGTTACAGCAAGCTCTAGATTCAGGGCAGAAGGCGTTAGATGATGGCGAGGATGATGACACCCCTGTGGTAGTGGTTCCATGGGATAAAGCAGACTCTTCGGAGGCTGCTGCTGCCTTCTGGTCCCAAGATGAGGACCTGAGTATAACCGTGTTACCAGCACCACTGTTGGCTGCTGCTTCATCTGGCTCTGCTACTGCGAAGGAGTTCGACACTTTTGAGTCGTTGGTTTGGGAAGTCGAGCTCTCGGATAAAGTAGTGCGATGGTTCAGGCGTCGGGCCAAACGTTCCTCAGAACTGTGTGAACTGGTGGTGCAACGGCTTCGGATACTGGCGTCGGGACGCTGGAGTTACCCCACCAATCAAAAGCTCCTCAAGGGAGTACCCAAAAATATTCACTTGTACGAGGCCAAGATTGACGCGGCCAAACGCATTTTGTGGGAAGTCGCAGTGACGTTCAGCGAGCGACGATCAGCGAATTTGGCCCAAGAAGGCCAGCACGCAGTCTTTGCCGAAGGTATTCGCGTTTGGGCGATTGTGGAAGACCACGACGACATCAGCAGCGAGGTTAGGGTTAGGGTCCCAATTAGGGTTAGGGTCCCCATTGTAGGGTTGCGGTTAGGGTTTTTAGTCTTTTCTTTCCTACAGCGGTCATTTCTTTCGCTGTTCGTATCTGCATAATAACAGCGCATTCAAACCCATTTTTATGCTATGGACCAGGTGGACAAAGTAGTGTTGGCGCATCGTCGTGGCAGTACTTGTTTCTTGAAGACTTCACTAGCCTCAAACACAGATCCATTGAAGGGCGCTGCCGCGCCCGATGAGTTGGATGCACTTGCTGCTGCGGCATCTGCTGAGGAAGAGGATGGGTGCAAGGTTGACATTAGTACACAAAAGGCAGTTGGACGTGGCTCTGATACAGGAGCTACCAAACAAAGTGAAGCAGCAGCAGCTTTGAGTGCGTTAGTAATGAAACGCGGAGAAGCGGGACCTCGCACTTTCTTAGGAGTTGATGGAGACTTTCAAACTTCTTCTTCTTCTTCTTTGATGACCTCGCCATCCTCGTTGTCTGCTGCAGCTGGTACCACCAGCAATCTTGCGGCAAATAGCGATCCCTTAAGTCTAGAAAAGTCACCCGTTCACTACCCACCTGCCTCGCCCGATCCCAACGACTACAAACTCCTCAAGTTTTACTCCGTCACCGGCCCCACGCTTCGGTCTCTCCTGAACCGCAGCGGAAAAAGCGACGCCAGCTTACCTTTCAAAGTGACCTCTAAGGAATGGGCCATTTTGCAACTCGACACTCCACGCGCTATTCTCCTTTTAGGGCGCAGTGGTACTGGTAAGACCTCATGCATCTGTTACCGCCTCGCTTACAAGTGGTCGCAGTATTGGGAGTCCACTCGGAGTTGTTTCGAAACACCTCCTGATGTCCTCGAGTGGCGTCTAGCCTACAAGCAGCACCTCGTTGAGCAGCAACAAGCGCAGAGCTCCTTGACCTTAGGTCTCAAAGTTGGTGAAGGCAACGAAGAAGGAAGTGGAGTACAAAGAGCAGAAGGTGACGATGCGCCTCCTTGCCACTTGCGCCAGTTGTTCTTGACGAAAAATCCCGTCCTTCGCGGTCAAGTAGAGGACGTAACGCGCAGCTTGTGCCAAGCATTCAGTGCCAAGAGCGATAACCCCATGGAAAGCAACCATCATGGGGAGGGAGCTAATCCTGGCGAGGCCAATGGTGGTGCTGGAGGAAGTGCCCAACCAAAAGGTGCTAATGGAATTGGTCAGTTGCAGGCTGTGCCCGATGAGCGGTTTCCTCTTTTCTTAACTGGAATGGAACTGCTGCGCGCCCTTGATGCGTCCTTGCCTGGAGAACGGTTTCAGGAGTCTAAACTGGGAGGGAAAATCACGCACCAAGACACTAGTCAGAGCAGCAGTACTAGTGGCATGCCATTTGACCCTACTCTGGGTATCGACGAGCAGGAGCGCGCAGCCTTAGCGGATCTGAGCGACTACTTTTTAGGTGCCAATGATGCAGACGACTTGAACGAGGGCAATGACGATGACGTCACTGCTGAGGGCGCCACTTCTAACCAAGGAGGCACAACTTCGTTGGGTGCAGCTTCTTCAGCAGAAGCGATATCAGCAACTGCTACAAGCAGAAACAACAGCGGCCTGTCTTTGGCGCGTGAAGTCACGTACCAAGTCTTCGCAAAACAACTGTGGCCCAAAATGAAGACCCGCGACACCACGACTCCAGCTGTCGGCAACAGCAGCAACAGCAACAGTAGTCTTTCCTTTGAACCTGCATTAGTGTGGACAGAAATCAAGTCCTACGTCAAAGGATCCGTCGAGTTTCTCAAAGCCCACGAGCAAGCGGATTTGCTGAACGAAGGTGTTTCGCAACGGCAGGCACGATTTAAGGAAGCTTATTTAGGTCTCGGCCGTAAACGCGTCTCAATGGACGCTGCCGTGCGCGAGCGGGTAATTAGTTGACATTAGAAGATGACAATCCGGCAAAATGCATTCTGTAAATTGCAAGAATTGCTGTAAAATCATTGATTCAGATAATAATTCATTTCTACATTTATCTTACTGCTACCAATTTTTTTGTTCTTGGCTTGTGCGCAGGTATGGGAACTTTTCCTCGTGTACCAAAAGCTGAAGCGTGAGCTCGGTTTCTGGGACGAAGGTGACTTGGTACTAAATTTACATCGTCGTTTCCGTCAGCACAGCTTCTCGGGCATTTTGTTTCACCATGTTTTCGTGGATGAAGTTCAAGATTTCACTCAGGCTGAACTCTATCTGGTGCTCAGTTTGTGCCGCGATCCCGATCAATGTTTCTTAGCTGGAGACACTGCACAGACCATCGCACGAGGTGTCGGATTTCGGTTCACTGACATTAAGGATATCTTCCATGGCATGTCCCGCGCAGTGCCCGATACCTTTACCTTGGTGCACAATTACCGCTCGCACCGTGGTGTTTTGACTTTGGCAGCCGCTGTGGTAGATGTGATTTACTCCTACTTTCCCAGCGCGATTGACAAGTTAGAGCCCGATCAAGGTCTCTTTCCTGGACCGAAGCCTAAGCTCTTGCTCGTAGACTCCATCAGCAATTTAACCATGCTATTGTTGGGACACCAGCGCCGAGACGCTACCATGGGCTCTATTGAGTTTGGCGCGCAACAAGTGGTGCTGGTGCGTTCCGATGCAGTGCGGTCACAAATGCCGAAAGAATTCACTGACAGCGTGATTGTGCTCACCGTGTTCGAAGCTAAAGGTCTAGAGTTTGACGATGTTTTGCTTTGGAACTTCTTCAGTGATGGCCCCACGGATGACGAGTGGCGCGCCGTGTACTCGTACTGGCTTGCCAAGAAAGAGCGTCGCGAGGATGCGAAGGCCAGCAGTAGCAATGAGAGTTTGAGCTCGAGTGGTGGGCCTCTCGCCAAAGTATCTCTCGAAGACAGTATAGGTGAGTCAGCAGGAGATGCCAGTGAATTCACCAAAGGTCATGGAATTGTGAACGAAGATGCTGCCAATGTGCAAGCTACTTCTGCCGCTGCTGATGCAACTGACGCTGATGACGCGGCAGTGGCAGCTGCAACCGGCAAGATCCCAGTGCGGCCGCTGGAGTTCGATGTGGAAAAGCATAAGGTACTCGAGTCCGAGCTCAAAGCGTTGTATTGTGCCATAACGCGTGCACGCGTGAACGTGTGGATTGTCGATTTTGACCTCAAGAAGCGGAAACCAGCGTTTGCGTGGTTCGCCGAATCGTCCCTGTGCGAAGTAGTGCAAGAATCCGACGACGGTCTCCTCGACACGAGCTCTAGTGCTAGTGACAATGACGTTACTGGTGGCATTGCTTCAACATCATCGACAAGTAGATCAACCCCTGAGGAGTGGCTGAGCCGAGGCGCTCACTTCTTCACTGAAGCCGAACGCCAAGAGTCGAAGCGGGGATTATACGAAGCTGCAGCTACTTGCTTCCGACGCGCGGAACGGCCAGACTTGCTAGCGAGAGCGGTTGCTCGCTTGGCCAAACACAATGCCAAGGAAGCAGCGCTGCAACTTCGCAACGCTAGCAGCGGCAGCAGTGGTGGTGGCAGCAGCGGCGGTGGTGGTGCACATAGAGCGGAGCGACTGAAGCGCAGCGAGGTAGATCAGTTGTTCTTGGCCGCGGCTGAGAAGTGTCTCGAAGCCAAGCTAGGCCGAGAAGCCGCGTTCTGTTTGGTGCAAGGCAAAGATGACGAGCGCGCCGCTGCTTTGTACAGTGCTGAAGCAGCGCGCACGGGGAGCAAAGATTCGCTGCTGAGGGCTGCGAAATGCTACTCTCGGCTCAAACGCTACGACGACTCGATTGAGCTGCTGTGGCGCGGCGGCTACACCGCTCAAGCAGTGCGACAGGCTGCGTCGGAAAGACGATTTGGAGTCGCTGCGCGCTTGCTCGACCTAGACCAAAATGCCAACTCATCCTCGTCGGCGGTAGATGTGAAAGCGCAAATGGCTGTGCAGCAGCTAAGCCGGCTAGCTGCCAAAGATGCTCTCGCTAAGGGCAACCGTGCTCAACTTCTGAGCTTCTTGCGAGTGTTGCCGGTGCTCGAACAGGTAGCATTCCTACAGAGTGCTGAGGACACAAGCTTAGCAGCTAGTGTCGCTGAAACTAGTGTCGATGGCAATAGAATCAATAGCAGCAGCGACACCAGCGCTAGCGATACACTTTCTGGTGGTAATGCGACTGTTAGTAACAGCGAAGGTGTGGAGTACTTGGGTGAGATCATCGCTGTGCTGACGCGCGCTGGCATGCATGCAGAAGCCGCCGCCCAATGTGCTGCTCACGGCGAACATTTGCGCGGCGGTGAAGTGCTTCGACGCGCCAATGCACAGTTACCACATCGAGCGGTGCCAGATGCTTCAGCTGCAGGGGTAGCTGCTGCTGCTGCTGCTGCTGCTGCTGCTGAGAGTGACAACGTGGTGCCAAGCAGCAGTAGCAGCGACATCAGTAGTAGTGGGCCAGCAGCTGCGGCGGCAACAGCGACGGGAGCTGCTACAGCAATGATGGCGGACCGTGGTCCTTTGCTCGAAGCGGAATCGTATTTACGGTTTATTGACGAAGCTCTAGGCTGCGCGTTTCCAGCTTTTCCTGAGGCTAACAACACTGCAGATACCAGTGAAAAGGCATCGTCCTCGGAGATGGAGCGCGGCGTGTTGCAATTCACGGAAGGAGCGTGGGTGAAAACTCGCATGGGCCAATCAGGGACCCTCGTTTGTCCTGCCGACAGCAGCGTTGGAACCAGCGTCGGTTCATGGTTAGTGCGTTTGTTCGACGGCACAGAAGTCGAGGTGCGAAGTCGAGATTTAACGGGACTAGCCGCGCGAGCCGGGCTCAAAGGTCTTTTGCAGCAAGTGACTCAACTCCTAGACCAACAACAAAAAGATACCTCAAGCACGCTGACCAAGTTGGCTGCTGCAGCAGTCTCTGAGGAGACCCATTCAGTACCTCCTGATGAGGCCTTATCGTTGAAGGTGGTTAGCGAGAGCGGTGCATCCAACATTGACGAGGCCTACAACGATGACGCTGTCGATTCAGGAGAAGTCCGTGATGGAACTAGCATGTCAAATGCTGAAACTACCACTGCTGCTGCGAAAGCCTCCGCTGAGAAAGTGCTAGCTTTGGTCGCTTGGCGACGAGCGCAAGTGATGCAGTACGAAGCGCAGCTGATGCCTTCCGGCCCTGCAGCAATCGCTCAATTGGGCAAAGCCCTGGAGGCGCTGGCCCAACTTCCTGATCGTGTGGTAGCAGTGGCTTCCACAGCAGGCTGGATGGCTGCTTTGGCTACTGCTGCGCCCAGTCAAAATGCTCATGGCAGCGGTGGTGAGGACAACAGTGGTGAAAGCCCAGGTGTTGAAGACATTAAGAAGCAAATTGGTCGTACTGCGTGCACTACCTGGAATGACCCTATTTTAGCCAAAGCACGTGAAGCTATCCGCACACACGCCTGCCCCGCCGCAGTTGTGCTCGCACGCGCTCTTGTAGGCAAACCCTTGCCTCAGAATTCTCTCGCCAGCTCCCTGTCTCTTGTTCATACCTCCAATGAATTTTCTGATAGCACCACCAGGACTGAAAGCACCAAGGAGGTTGTCATGGGCATGGCGCCTGAGGCTACGTGCTCACAGCTTGAATCACTGCTTGGCCTGGAGCCTGCTCTCGTAGGGGACCCCTCGAATACTCGTGAGTTCCGACAAGGTCATAAGCTGCTCTCTACATGGGCGCCGATGGTCATGACTGTGCTTGCGGCTAAGGATGCCAACGCGTCTTCTTCATCCCCAACAGATCCGTGGACGCCTGCACCAGGCCGCGGACGCACGCACTTGGCGATGCCTCGTGATGCCGCTCGCCTAGCGCTTAGTTTGTGGCTCGCCTGTAGTGCCACCGCCTTCTTAAGGGCTGACTTGCCTGAGAAGTGGCCCGATCATCGTACGGTAGCGATGGTGGTTGCTGATGCTTCATATGACAGTAACAGCAAGGTGATTGAACATGAGAACAGCACGGAAGCAACAAGTGCTGAGCCGCCATTGAGTGCGCTTACGCTTGAAGATGCTTTGGCTCAAGCGACGATTAGCGGGCTGGAAGACGAGGTTCTACTAGCGCTTCGCAACGAGGGCATCGTGAACGGAGAGCAGCTTGCGGTAGCGTCGGAGAGCGTGCTTACTACATGTGGTGTCAAGAAAGGCCCTCGCATGAAGTTGAAGAAATGGCGGAAAGAGTGTGCTGACAGCACCGATGCTGCTTCTATCATTACCGGCGGCGCGGTTACCACTGCGGCAGATGCTGCACTATCCTCAGAAGGAAGTCCGGCGGCCGAATTATCAACAGTAGATCAGAAAGGCTACGACGTTGAATCCAGCGATTGGGAAGAGACTTTGGCGAATACATTGCCAGGTCGGCTGGCCTGTGAGGCTCTGTTGGAAGCGATGCTATTTCCAACACGAGGTGAAAGAAGTGCGGATAGACCTCCTTTGTCGTTTCTGGGTGTTGTACCGCTGCAGCCGCTGCAGCCACTATTAGCCCGCAGCAGTAACAATGCGGCTGGAGCAGGAGCTGCAGCAGCAGTAGGAGCAGTGGTTGCGCAGGATACAGTGGTGGCAGCCGCCGCAGTGTGTGCAGGGGCATCAAGTGCAGCGTGTGCCGAGCAGCTACTGTTGGCAGCAACGCATTTGGGGCATCGCATCGATGCGCCGTCGAAGGTTGCTGACGCCCTCTCGCAACTGTTCACGCGGCACCTTGCTAGCGATGGCATAGCAAGGGTTACCTGGGGTAATGCTAGTGGCATAGTGTCCACTCTCTGCGGTGCTCTCGACCGCGCCTGGAAAGATAGCCGCCAACACAACGGCTTGCTTGCTCCCATTGCTGACAAGTCGAATGACCAGGGCAATCGTAATGCGAGCGCGCATCTCGGCCTTTTGGCGAAGATAGCTTCAGGCAGCTTCAGCAGCAATGAGCTAAGTTTGTCCAAGGCAAGTATTGTAGCGCCAGTGCACGACCTGAACCTGTGCCTGTTGGCGTGGCACGTGTCGGGTTTGCGGCAAATGAGCCACCCCTCGGGGGGAAGTCTTTGGCACGACTTTGACGCTCGCCTCGCCGACTTAGATGGAGCCCTTTTGCAGCAACCAAATGCCGAAGAGGCGGTGTCCCCTGACACTGAGTGGCACCTTTGGCGCACTTCGAATGCGCTCCTTCGCGGCAACGGCAATGCCAGTGAAGAACAACCATTTCTAGAGGGGGCAAAGTTGCTGGGCAGGCTCATCGATCGCTTGACGTCGGCAACGGCGGCATCTGTGCAAGCCCGTGCGAAAAGCAGTGGTAAGAAGAGTTCATCTGCATCCGCACCAGAAAATGCGACGCCGGCGAGTCGGGCGTTTGTGCTGCAGCGGCAGGCGTCAGTGTTGTTAACTCTAGGGTTGTTCGTGGATCCAGGCCTTGACTCTGGCGAAGACCCATCTTCACCGTCTTCTGGGGATGCGCACTGGTGGATGAATTTGCCTTCGCTCTTGCCTTGGAGTTGGGTGCAAGCGCATCTAGAAGATGCACCCCTTCAAGCCGTCCACGATTGCTTACGTCAGCACCCAGACCATGACACGTGGCCGCTATCCCTGCGTGCAGACCGTGCTCGTACTGTGCTCGGCAGCCTCGAACAACTTCTCGCCTCCTTGCGGCCATTAGACGATGACGCCGATGAACAGGACGAGGCCGAAGAGCTTCAGTACCAGTTAGCCGCGAGCCTCCGATCGGAGCTCCTTGCCCTGGCGTGGGCACTATGGTGGGAGGTACAAGACACGGGCGCTGCGCTGGTAGCAGCAGTTCGCAGTTGCACCAGTAGCAACAGCAGTGGCAGCAGCTTGGAGCAAGAATGTGCAATGAAGTTGTTGGACTTCGAGAGAATTGTGGTGCTTGTCCTCACCATGACGGTCAACGCGCACCATTTGAGCTATCTCATGGGCCCCCAACCTGGAGGACCTCAAGTAGCCCACGAGAAATGCGGCATGGCTCAACTAGAATTCGTGCTCCCTGGGACGGTGCTGGGTATCCTGGTGAAAGCGTACAGAGCAGCGGTGGAGTTTTGGCGCGAGGCACTGTCGAATGCATCACAAGCCGATGAGGCAGCTGGCAGCACCCCCACCACAACCACAACCACACCCGCGAGTGTGCGTGCCAAATTGGAATCTTCACCTGTTGGTGTCGGGTTCGGGCAGTTTCCCGAAATCCGCGACGTAGTCGACGCAGTGGTTCGTTTCACTGGTACATTGGACGCTCAAGGTGCTGGCGTCTGCGAACTCCTTCCAGTGTGCTCCACGCACCCATCAATGAACTCCCTGGACATGGCCTGGGAATTGCAGCTTAGCAACGCATTCCAGGCAAAAGATTTCTTGGGGAAACACCCAGTTGCAGACGCAATGGTTGAGAGTTCTGAAAGTGACTCTGTTTGGCGGATTCAGCTCGACTGTACGAGTGCGTTCGATTTGAAAAATGCAGGCGACAGCGCCTTTGCCGTGACTGTGGAGGCGGTGGTTGCTACGGTGGCCCAAGTGGAGACCGGCGGCAGCCAAGATGCACGAATGGGGATGCGCTGCGCTACTGCGTTGCTCAGTAATGGCCGTTTCATCGAAGGCTCGGCAGCAGCAGCTGTCGAAAGAGAGCGCCTGGCACTTGTGGAGCAACGATTGGAAGGAGCCAAGTATTTGAATCGCATACTAACAGCATGGTACCGTGCTCGTGCAAAGTCGAAGGCTAAAGCATCGCAAGATCAGATCGCGAGCGGTTCTGGAAGTGTGGCCGGAAACGATGACAACAACGCTCCTGCCACGGAGGACGAGCGCGCAGGGGAGCTTCTGGCAGCCTTGCCTGCGTGGCCTTCGTCAACCCATGGCTGCGCGCTCTGCGGCGTGTACTGGCCCAAGGACGTGAAAGCGTTCCTGTCTAACGCAAAGCAACGGTTTATTGCCATGGCCAAGCAGGCCTTTGGTCCGGGGCCCTGGGCAGATGCCGTGGCAAACGTTCAAGCCGCTGACCATGCAGCGAAATACGGCGGCGAAGGCTCTCTCAGCGCAAGTGCTACAACGGCAGCCTCGTCTTCGGGGAGTAACTTGTCGCCACATCTAGCCCTGAAAGCAGCGAACGCGCTGCAAATGGCGTGCGAGAAGAGCGACGCAAGCCGCAGTTCAGGTGGCGCGGTCTCTGTGTTGACGCCAAAACCGTGGCATGAATTGAGGGGCTACAGCATCTCGCCGCAGTTTAAGCTGTGCCTGGACCTCGATGCGGCTGAGTCGGCCCTCAACGAGTTTCATGCGTCTGCCATCGGTGGTGGTGAAGGCGGTGGTCAGAGTCGGAGCAGCCGCGCCCGTAGAGCGAATTACGGCGCGAATGGGCTTGGAGCTTCGATGGCAGTACCAGCAGCAGACTTGGCGGGGCAAGTGAAATTACTTTATACGCTTGCGAAGAAGATGTTCAAGCAGTCTGCAGCCCAAGCTCGCAAGTCGCACATGAGCTCACCTGCCCACAAACACAACTTCGCACGCTGGCACGCTTACAGTCTTGCCGAACGAGGCCTCTGTGCCGCTGCGGCACGCGCCCAGCTTTTCCTGCACCGTTTGCCCCCTGCGGACGTGGCGCGTGCCATGCCTACCCTAGGCGCTGCGGTGGATCGTCAGCTGGCAGTTGCTACAATAGGGCGAAACTTTGATGCGCTCCGTCGCAACAGCGGCAAGAATGGCGATAAAATGATTGCTGGCCTGAAAGATGGCACATCTCAATTGAGCGAAATGCACGCGCAAACCGCTGCGGACTTGGATGACTCGGTGTACCTCTGGAATGGGGAAAATAGGGAAGGAACCAACAGTGGGGTAAACGGAACAGCAGCAGCAGCTGAAGAGGACGAATCAGACGAGGAAGGCGACGACGATGACGTCGATGTTGATGGTGATGATTTTACGCTGGCACCCGCTGCGAAGAGAGGTGGCAGTGGTAAATCCAGAAGCGGAACCAACGGCCAGGCCAATGACGGCGATGGCGATGGTGAGTGGACCACAGTGGGCAAGAAGAAAAAGCGCAAGAAAGGTCAACAGAAGGGGCGTTCTCGCGGTGGTCTCGTGAAAAAACGTGGTCGTTGATGCTAAGAGCCATTGAAAATAGATCGCTTGAGTTGCTCTCTCTTTTGTGTAATGGCCAGCACTCCTCTGAATTCAGGCCTTAGCAATATGCCTACTTCAATAAGTTTACCCGGATAGGAGAATAAACTGGGCAATTGCAAAATGAATTCAGTAACGTAGCTACTGTAGTAATAACGCCTATGAAATATTTTACGATATTGTCGTATATAGGTTCTGTAACTGCCGTAAGTATTTTAAATAATGAGGTTCTGTAAAATGCAGTAATCATTTTACCTGGCTAGCTAGGCCTTATATGTAAAGGCTAGTTTGCCTCGAGTCTATAACAAGCACATCCTTCCGCATAGATTGAATCGTTTATCTAGCTCTAGCATGAAGCTTATTAACGTAGCGGCAATATGCCTCGCCTCTCAAGCTGCTTCCAGACCTCTAAACAATGGAGTCGACTCAGAAATCGCTGCACAACCGTCGATCGAGCTCCTTCTTTATTCGATCATGGCGATACACGAGTCTTCTCAGGTTTCCTCTCTGAAAGACCGAACTACATCTGGGCAGTTGGCGACTCCTCTGCCGAAGTTGTACGTGCCAGCTACGCTTGGAATCAATGTCGACGTTTCGAGAGGCGCAGCAGGCGCTGCTGTACTAGCGCATTTAAATGAGGTGAAGCCTAATGATGATGGTTCCAACACAGACTTCAGCGCTCGCCTAGCCGAATGGCGCATATGTTACACGATGGTGGCCGCTAGCGAATCGATGACTAACCCAAACCACTCAGGGTGCCTTTCGTTGAGTGACATGGGAAGCAAACCATTACCGGTCCTGCACAACCTCCGCGGCGGAGAGGTGAACTGAATAATCGTGTTTGTTGATATACTTCGCCCTCTCTACTTTTCTAGAACGACTTCTGTCCGTATATGCTAGCAAAATTGTTCATTTTTACTAGTTATGAGAGCGTTCTGCATGTACTAGAAAACGGATTCGATCACGAAGTGCATCATTCGCTGTCATCTGTTTGGTCCACGCCATGGTGATGCATTCGTTAAAGGTGTACGTTGCTTCTGCGTGGTTTGAGCACAATCCTATTCTTGGAAGCTCGGTGCACGCCGCCGATAAAGCAAGAAAGCGCATTGGGCTCGTCACGCTGGCAGTGGAAGCAGCTTATCCAGAATGGAACCAAACGGTAAGTTTGGCTCTTATAAATGCACCTTCCATACGGGCACGTGGCGCTAGCTAGTGAAACAATAGAACAAGTGTGCATATGCACTTATAGAATGCTAAACTATGTTTACATGCCTCCGCTTTTTCTCTGTTTCCAACGCCAGAACGAATGGTTTCCGCACTTCGTGAGCACCTCCAATTTGACATCCTCCCAACAAAGCGCTGTGCTCGCCCACGCCTTCGCGCAATCTTCACGCGACCGCCTTGGACCCGCAGATGCCTCTGCTATACCGTCGTTTTCCGATGTGGGAGCTAAGGCAGCAACTGCAGCAGCTGCAGGAGAAGCTGCAGCTGCGGGCTTTCATGTCTTGCAGACGGCGATGCAAGAGTTTGAAGGTGGGCGATATTCTTACACGACTCGTTACAAGTTGAAGCACGACATTGAGCAGCTGGAGCACATTGCGCACATGTGGCCTGGCTCCACTCGTGAATGGCTGAACAGCGAAGTGCTCCCGTGCTACCGCAAGGTATTCTTTATTTTTGTATCGAGCAATAGTCTTTAAACCCAGGATAGTACGATGTGTGTACGTATCATGTGTTAGGTATGCTATTACCCTCCTTTTTCAAGCTCTAACTCAGCACTGTAATCGGCGTGTGCGCTCTTTGCATCCTTTTCACACAGGTGCTAGCGCGCATTCCTTCAACCGAGACCTTGTCTCGCACCACTGCTGCAGCGGGCATGTCAGGAGGACAACCAGGAGGAGCCGCTGCTTATGCTGCTCGCCTCGCCGCTCACCGCAACCCCAGTGAAGCGGAACGTGCTGCCGCCATTGCTGCTGGTATTGCCTTCTCCGCTAGTAGCAGTAGTGGTAGCAGTGGCAGTGGAAGTGGTTCCAGTACGGAGCCTGCACTGACGATGGAAAGTCGACCATTGGATTCCATGGGACTTTACCACTTCACTCCAGAGGACTATGCAGATGGAATTGGGCGGTAAATTTATCGATACACACACATGTCATCTATGTCTTAAGTCCACGCATGAATTTGATCTCATCAGTATTTCGTCACCGCTTTCAACATTCCATTCTCTATCAGCCCTCAGATCTTCTGTCTTATCGTGTTCGCTACGATGTGATTTATCAGGTACTACAACCGGCTGCTCTTTCGCCCTCCCATCGACCATGCTCTTGAATCTCGTCTAGAAGAAGCCTCTGCTGCTCAGTTAGCATGCAAAGATGCCATCAGCAGTAAGAGGAGCCGGAGTAGGTCTAATAGACGCGAATTCAAAACAGCCAATGAGCAGGCTAGTGGACGCCCCGGCGGTCTCTTTTGGGACTCCTCAGCAGCAGTAGCAAGCATGGGAGACGACGAGGAAGATGAATTAGTTGGATCAGGATGGGGTGCGTGTGCTGCTATGAACACCACAAATAGTCCGTTCGTTATGCTGAGTGAGACTTTCAACGGACAAGCCATCGAAGCGCGGTACCTTGCGAGGAGCAATCCTATTAGTAAAACTCCAGCTGCTCCTACAACGAGAGCGACAAGAGGAACAAACAAACCAACTAAGATGCCTTTGGAAGGAGAGGGTGAAGAGTCTACAGAAGCGGTAAGATTTGGATGAACTGTTATCTTTCCTCGACATGAGTAACATGAAAAAGACGGGTGGAGATTTAAGATTATTTTCCTACGCAGGTATCAATTTGCAATTGTTGCTAATGTTGCTTTGACAATACTCCCTATGTAGGTGCTGAACAGAGTCGTGGTGGTTGACAACGTTCTAAGCGAATCAGCGCTGAAATGGGCTCGGCAATACCTTGAAGAGTCTACCATCTGGTACAGAAGGACTTTCATGATTACCTCCTAATGTTTTCTCCTATCAGCTGTAGTACTCAACTTTCAACCTTCAAGTGCATTTTCTCAACCAAAGAAGTTTCAGTGCTAAATCATATGCTTCATTCCAAAAAATACTTGCTGCACAGGTACGAGACCAAGTCACCTCTGATGGGCGGCTACGTAGGCGCTTATGGTCACGAAGGTTTGAATGCGCCTCCTTTACTAGCCCTCGCCGAAGAGCTTCGCTTAGCCCTGCCACAAGTGTTCCAGGACCACCGTTTGCGTTTTCTGTGGGCGTACAAATACGACACCGAGTTCGAAGGCATTGGGGTGCATGCCGACCGCGCCGCTGTGAACGTAAACCTATGGATTACCCCTGACGACGCCAACCTAGACCCCACCCGCGGTGGCCTAGTAGTCTACGCAGCTGCAGCACCACCCGCATCCCAGGCCAATGGTTACTCTAATGACGGAGGCGCGGGGCTGCATCAAGTGGCGTCCATGGAGGGGATGCCCAATGTCACGGTGCCCTACAGGGCCAATCGCATGGTGCTCTTCAACTCGAGCTTGTACCACCGCACGGATGCGCTGAGGTTTAAGCCAGGCAATTACACGCGCCGCCGCATCAATTTGACCTTCCTCTACGGCATACCTTACTCTTGAATGATAACACTTTAGTGCACTCATTGTTTCTTTTAATATCTCAATTGAGCTAGCCAGGACTAGGAATCGAGATAACTACCCGATATCAAGTTGTTGCGCTCCTCATATCCTATATTACTACAGTAGTTACTCGCATACACGCCGCAGTTAAGAATTAATCCCCTTGGCACTGAGCGAGGAGGGATATGGACATGGAAACATGGCAATTTACCAGCCAAGGAACCTACTTCCGTTTTTAATGACTGTTTGATTCGCGCGGCTATTGGCTTTAGGCCACAGGCTTCATGGTATAAGTATAAGAGAGCGACTTCAAAAAGAAAATAGGAAATAGGAAATAGATCAATATCAGAGGCCATGAGAGCAGCAAAAGACCAAACTCCAAACTGGCCTGGCGCTTCAACTCAATGCCCAATGGAATGCAGTTGATACGAAAGGATGCTACCTTTGCCTCCTGAGGGCTCTGTAATTTGCCTTGTGCAAAAGACCAGGGTCGACCAGAGCACCACCCGAAGTGCCCTCCGCAATCTCTTTCGCGTGTGTGCGGCCACGCATATAGTCGTCCCCCAATTCTCCCGGGGCATACCCAATCAGTCGGCGCGACGCCTCTTCCGCACCCCCAACTAATTCCGACCCGGGCACATGTATGGCTACCGTGCCATTCGTGCTGTAAGCCGCACTAGTGTCTCGCGGGTCTCCTTGCGGGTCTGCACTCGATCCCGGCGGGCGGCGCCCGATGCGCGGGGCCCATTCTCCGAGCTGCACCCGTTGCCGGTCTAACAGGGTGAGTTCCGTGGAGTCAGCCACATGACCGTAAGCAGCTAATCCTTCAGCCACGCCTCGAAGCTCTTCAGCGTAGAGCACACGGTCGGAAATAGAGGTGCCCTCCGGCCATCGTCCGGACTGTACGTGCAATCACGCACGCACACACACACACAAGCGGAGATTATTGGATCAGAACAATGCCCTTACCAGCAAAATGATAACTTCAAGCTTAGGATCATGAAATAATCAAGCAGCCCCGTATCAAAATGTAATGGGAAAAAAAGACACTCAAAGCAACCAGTCGCCACATTCTTTCTCATCGATACCTCATCCGTAATCTCAATGTTGAGCGTCAGTTTGACGCGCCACCCGTACTGGTCCGCAGTTTTGCCCTGGTTTTTCTTGGTTTTGCCCATGATCCCAGACATCACCGACATGCCTTGCACGTTGCGCAGCAGCGCCCACCCGCCGCCTTTCTTCTTTGCCGTTGCGGCGGTTTCTGCCGCGGCACTGGCCTTCTCTGCAGCTTTTTTCGCTTCAGTTGCGCTGGCGGTCGCTGCGGCCAATGCCGCTGCTTCCTCGGCCTCTTTTTTCGCTTTTGTAGCGGCTCGTGCTTCCTCCGCTTGTTCTTTTGCTTTCTTGCTGCGCAAACCCGGTAATGCTTGCTCCCCAAACGCCGCTTCGGCACAGGCAGCGGTGGCCTTCTGTGCTTTGGCCTTCCGTGCAGCGGTGACTTCTGGAGGTTCATCGACTTCCACTTGCAGTTTGCACCTCACCACCGGCCAACGTGTATCAGGGAGCGCTGCCCTCAGGGTTTTGGTCTCCAGTGCCGCCGCTGCTTGCATGCGCGTGTCCCGCTCCCAGTTCACCCGCTCCACCACCTCTCCGAAGTCTTCGGCCCAGCGCACCTTGCGCAGCTCTAACAGGTGGTGCTCGGCCCGGCGGCGCATGTGCCGACGGTGCCGCTCTTCGGGGGTTTCGTCGGGCCGCAGGGGGGAGCCATGATGGTGGTGGTGGTGGCGTGAGTCCTGGGAGCGAGGAGACGCTGCATTACTACTCGTAGTGGTTTTCTCGCCACTTGGTGTCACATGACCGCTAGCCGCGTCAGCACCAGGCGTAGCAGCACCACTAGCACCACCACCACTGACTGTGGGTGACGTCGGGGAATGGGGGGTATGTGGGGAAGAAGGCGAAAGCGGGCGCATAGGAGTGGCGGGCTTGCTGGGAGTTGCAGTTTTACTGCGCGACGAGTGCCCATGGTGAGCGCCTGGCGTACCCGGCATTGTGGAGAATTCGGAAGGTGGAGGCGGGTACTCTTCGTCGATTTTCGCTTCCCAATTGATCGCGAGGGTCAACTGTGATGCACGAACACACACAAAAGAAAAAAAAGAATTGTAAGAACCATTTCACGATCCCTACGTGTAAATTGTATTGTGATCTTGAATGCACTAATAAACTGTAGCAGATAACGCATTAGTATAGCCTGCAGCACCTGAGCCGCTGCAAAGTCCAGCCGAACTCGCCAAGCGTCTTCGTCGCCATCTGCGTCGCACCCTTCCGTGCCTCCAACCAGCTCCGGCATGCGTTTCGCTTCCCTCAAGGGGTCGTCACTAGCACCTAAACCCAGGCTCGGCGATCGAGCGCCTTCATGATGATGATGGTGCTTGTGGTGGTGGTGGTTAAAGGAGTGCGGGGACCCCGGCGAGTGAGGGCTCGAAGCACCTCCAGGGCTCCCTCCATTCATCTCCCCTGCATGGGGGTGCACGCGGGCGGCGCCGTTCCCCACCAGCGCTGACGACGACATCGACGCACGCCTCCCCACGGCAGCACCGGCACTTGCTCCTCCTCCTCGAGCTGCAAGAGGATGCACAATCGCCGGTCCGAGAGGCGGGGTCTTGTCCCCGAGCTTCAGCGGTTTTAAGCCCATAGATTTACGGTCCAAATTGATGCGGTCCCGGCGGCGAGAAGCGGCCGCACTTTGGCGGAGCTTGCGAGCTTTGCCCCCTAATTTGACGGACCGCGCGATCCAGAACGCTTTTCCGAAAATAGCCTCGCGCAAAGCTTCCTGTAAAGCATTGCTTTTGTCGTGAGATGCAGTAGAAGGAAGACACCAGTTGGAAATGGTAACACTGAGCTACTTCATTGCCCCGCGGAAACGGAATAGGAAAGATGTTAGTACAGGACAAGAAAAGCAGTCTGGAAATAATCGACTTTTAACCTGGTAAATGTGCGCCAAGAGAATGCTCCCATCATTGCGCTCCGCAAAAGGGCTGTTGGCAAGAAATGAAAGAAATGAAATATTTGTATCAGTAGGCCGAGACATAAAAACAAAACAAAATCAATTCAATACTCGTACGCTAATAAGCGACACTTCCAGTTGTACCCGTCAAGAAGTAACAACAAACTCCCTGAATTACCGGTACTCGTCTAGATCAACGCCACCAGCGTCGTCTAAATTAACGAGGGAGTAAATGCGTATGACTACTTTTGCCCGATTGCCCCCGTCCGGTCCGGGTTTGCCTCCACCGCTCGCCACGGCTGCCTTCTGAGCCTTCTCGTTGGGTGGCTTCGAGCCTGGCACGCACGGTTGGCCATAGGAAGGTGCTATAGCGAGGTCAAACAAGGTGCGGAAGTCCTGGAGGTCCACTGCTGGTGGAGGCGTAGGCACCTCAACGCCATCCACCTTGATTAAGAATGAGTGATTTATTTCTTGGAAATGAAAGTCAATATTTGAGGATAGTGGTCAACACAACACGGCATGCAAAAATCGTGCAAATTAGTTTGAAATTGCGCATCTCCGACATAATTTAGTTGTAAGGAATGGGATTGTACTCAAGAAGCAAGCTCATACCGAGAGGCTCCCAAGCGCTTTTTCATTGGCTAGCTCGGCTTCAGCTCGAACAGCCTTGCGCGGACGCGCTACGGGCACTGCAGTAAGGGCAGCAGCCGTTGGCGCTGCGCCACTGCTTCCAATGCTACCTGACGGCAGTTGCTGTGGCAGAGGAGGCGTAGGCAAAAGGATGGCATCGCTAGAGCCGTCTCCTAACCACGCTCCAAGAGAGTCAATGGCGCCACCGCTGCGGCCCAAGAGCCGAAAGCTCAGGTTGATCACGTTGCTGTAACTGAAGGTGCACCACCGCACCTGCGCGTGTGTGTGCAGACAACCATAGTACATGAAATTAAATCTTTCAAAACAAGCCAAAGCTCGATTTTGCACCGAACTACTGTGTCAAGAACAACTCATATTGATCCTCTGACGCCTCCAACTATAGCGCCATTGAGACAAATTCTCACCATGCCGGTCGACCAGTGCGCAAAGCTGATACTATTGAGGTCTACGCTTCGGCCCATGTTGATTTCCCGAAACAATCGTTTCAATAGCGCTGGGTCAGAACCCAGGGGCAGTCTGCGAAATATTGCAAAGAGCGACATTGTGAGAATATGCGCCTTACTAGTAAGTGGTTGAATGAGGTAATAAGTGCAAAGAACGTTGTAATCACTCTTCATTCTTGAAATTGGAGAACGGGAACGAGTCAAATGGAGAGATTATGCCCAGACTGTCATTTTGCACTCCACGTGTTGTGAATTGAGGATAAAATTTACCTGTCGAGTTGGCACAAGCGCACGAACTCAGTGTAGTGCATCCGGGGCCTATCTTCACAAGTGGTCCACCAGAGCTCGAGCAACCTCACTTGATCCATCCGGCTCACGTCGAGGGTGCCAAATGCCCGCACCAAAGCTTTGTTTTTGTCGATGAGTAGGGACGCTAAGTACTGCATTCGGTTGTCGAGCTTCTTTGAAAAGCACAAGCTGACGGCCATTGGAGGCTTCTTTGCTTTTCTCGGCTTCTTGTCAGGCACTTCGTCGTCGTCTTCCGGATCGACAGGGTCTTTGCTTTTGTTCTTAGCATCATTTTGCTTGACATCATTCAGCGCTAGAGTGAGTTTCGCTGGATCTGCTCCACCATTTGATCCTTGTGTTGGTGCCGTCGCAGGCTCTGCCATCTCGATGGCAGCTAAGGCTATGCAGGCTACAAGGTAAAATCAAGGAATCAATCTGACGGTTTAACCTAGAATATTCACAGAGCAAGCTTCGAGCTAGGTCGGATACGTCTAATCAAATAGATGCAGTTACAAAACTAGGCAGCGGTGGGTCAAGTGTCTTGTGGCCAACTGGCCAACGCCATTTTCTATCATCGTCGTATTCTTGAGCGCCGCGCCACGATCAACGAAGGTGTTTTTACGTCGATGATGCCCTTGTCGATACCTTGAAATGGACGTCGTGAGGGAGCGTGGAGGGAGTTTGAATGGAAGTGGGGTAGAATGTGGCATGAGGAAGGTCGAAATGCTCAATAGCATGTGCCGCAAGGTACTTCAAAGTGGAGCTGCATTGAAGGCGATCGTTAGAAGCAGTAACCAAGAAAACCGCGGGTTTTCCGGTTTTTACCCATTTCGACTGAGCGGAGATCCAGTAATTGCTTATTGCGCTGAAGGAAAACCCAGAGATCTCGTGGGTTTTCTTAATTACTGGTTAGAAGGGGAAGTGCAAGAAGTGACAGAAGGTGTACAGTTTGAGATCGCCTCGAAGTGTACACACTTTTTTCCACTCGTCACAACGTGCTGACCACAATCACAACCCCAGTGACAACGTGACAGAACAACAGAACATATTTACCCAGATAAAAATGTGATGTGACAGACGGTCAGACAAAAATCCTTGGTAGGCACTTTCTGGGCATGTCGACACTATAAACCTCAACTCTTCGTTGATCTATTGAAAGTTCCTGCTGTACAGGCAAGGGTAATTAGATATAATTATACCTAATTACCCTTGGTACAGGTGTACAGGTACAGTACACGTACTCTCCCTCTGCGTGAGTGATGGAATACATACATGTTACTCATGTAGATGCGCAGCGGCCATTATAGCCCAAATGGCCAAGGCCGCAGAGAAGTGAATTCGTACTCACTTCATTTCTAAGAGGAATTTTACACCTATCTGAATTGTTATTGTTACTCATCATGGCAGCCGTCAAAGGAACAGGCCAAGGCCTTTGGAAACCTATCGAGATGCCCATTCCCAAAAACTTCGGCCCGCGTATCCGACCGATGGAGAACTGGGGCACGAAGTTTGACCCAAAGGTAATATTGGGTCCATTCTTCTATTATAATCCACACTTGTTTAACTGCCCTACGAAGTTCTGTCTCGAAAGATAGTTGCTTCTAAGGTTAGGAATTAAATGTTGTATATCCGTCCTCATATTTATTACTGCATGGTACGGTGCCCCGATAATGCTAGGATCCGGCAACCTGGCGGTCTGGTGCAGGGCGAGCCGCTATGGAAGCCTCAGAAGCCAATGATGACGTTCAACTTAAAGCTGTTCTCGCGGCCACGCCATTTGTGAAATTCGTGCTCAACTTTTCCGAGCAGCTCGACGCAGCTTGCCGCAAAAAGGCCGACCGCACGGTAGCCGTGCTGTTGCCCTGGTGTGACCTGAACGCGTGGCGGCAATGTTTGGTCATCTCTGCGCAATTGCAAGACTGCATGACGCTGCATCATCTGCTGTGCGACGTTACTGAGTGGCCGAAGCACGATGCCTTTCGGGCAGAGTTAACGGACGACAAATACTTACCCGCAGCTCGGCCGAGTCTTAAATCAGCCGCTCAGACATTGGCCACCGCGACGCCATACCGCGAGAAAGTGCACTATAAAACTACATTAGATTCCGCGCCTTGCATGGTTCAAGGGCCGTGGCAGCGCAAGCGCCTGTTTGACGTGCTGCCCGCGGCGGCAGGAGGTCGGCACTTGGTGTTGCAGCGTGCAGCCGAGGCGGCAGCTCGCGGGCAAAAGACCGAGCTCTTGCATGCGGTGATGCTCCTGGCCATGGAGCCTACCAAGATTGTGCCTTTCAGTGCAGTGTCGTGGCAGCCGAGAGCGCAGCACTGGATTCATGCGGTGCTGGTGCGGGCGAGGTCGGCGGTGGGCATTTTGTTAGTGCGAGGCGAAGTAGCCCTCGGGAAGTTAAGAAACTTCAACGATGACGTGAGTTTGTACACTACACACATCCAATGAACGAGAGTGTTCTATGTATATTCAGTATTCATCGATGCCTTTTCTTTCTTTGCCACAGTCCAATCAAAGACTTTTCTTTCTCCCTTTTAAAGTAAACTTCTTGGTGTGACACGCGTCTGTTGCATGTGTATACGCTTATGCATCGCAGGCGGCATTAGATTACATGAGCGTCGTCAACGACTTCGGGTCCAATGTTGATGGGTCTGCAAAAGCGGAAGAAGAAAGAGAAGCCAACATGCAAAGGATGCTGAACGATTTAGCGGGAAAACGCAACATGCTCGCTTTACTTGACCATTACCTCGCTGTGCTCAACGGTGTGTTGAGTATTTTCTTTTTGAGTCTCTATTTGGCCTCTAGTACATTGGTTTAACCCTGTTCTTTTAACTTCCTTTTTAGGTTTCATCTTATTTCAGAGCTCTCTATATTTATTATCTCGAAGTGCTTTCATATCTGTGCACTATTTCCATCCCCATCTCTCCTTCGCACACCCCTCTTTTTTCCTACGAGGTGGTTCTACGGCCCATGTGCACGCGCCGCAACCTCTGATGAATTCCCGCGACGGGCAGCAGCGCGAGTTCTCTGCGAGTGATAGTCGTGCTCATGATAACAGTCATAGTGGCGGTGGCAGAGGTACCAGTAGGTTCCCTGCTTTGGATCCGAAGGAAATGGGCGGCGCGCTCTCGGCACGCTCTGACCATTCTCGCTCAATGGGATCCTTCGGCAGTGCCTCTGGAGGCGATGACGGTGATGATGCTTCGCTCTCCACGGTGGCCAGAGTTGCGTTGACGACACAAGAGGTTCGCTTTAATGCCTCGCTCATGTGCTGTTGATGAAAAGTGCCACTCCCTGCTGCTCTTGTTACTCTTGGTGTCGCTGTTCTTCAGAAGGAAAAAAACAGCAGTGAAGCGTCCTCTCCACTTCTACACCTGGCAATTGGTCGCGCATTCAGTTCTTCTGTTACACATTTGGAGCTCAGCAAAACGATCAATCTCCTTCAACCACCCACTCACTCACACTCTAACCCGCACCCTTCTTTTTTCTTCTTTTTCTTCCTTAACCCCCCCCTCCAAGGTGGTAAGGTTCGACCGCCGCGTGCCGATGCGGCCCCGGTACCGCGCCGCTGGCGACAACCCCGCGTGGCGCAGTTTCGTGCCGCAGTGGACGGGCGAAGGCGGGGCCCACCGGGTCTGGAAGCGCAAAACTGCCGAGCGCGCCCAACTCCTGCACTCCTTCAATCAGACGGTGGGGGCAGCAGCCGAGAAACCGCCTGAGCTCGACGCTGGAGCCATTTAAGGGAGCTTGTTCTTCAATTGGGTTTCAATACACAGCAATTCTCGTTGAAATGCGAAGTGCCGCTTATAAGGAACAACTCAATAGACGCCCAGGATATCTTATCGTGTGCGTGTGCGTTATACAGAAATGGTTACTGCTAGGAAGCTAGGAAGGCTAGGAAGTGGGAGCTCTTTGCCTATCCCAAGAGAGCACACCCCAGTGGGCCTTAAATCCATATAAGCCCTTAAAATAAGCAGAATAGGGTCTAAATCAGATAAGCACAAAATAAGCTGAATAAGGCCAAGGCCAGCCCGCATTGAGAACCCGGGGGTGC
>Ga0307979_1000439_pt1 | contig 28044 bp, 16 predicted proteins | sample OrgLakmetage1058_FD_201833 | JGI IMG/M metagenome (GOLD analysis project Ga0307979, IMG submission 201833) | Saline water microbial communities from Organic Lake, Antarctica - #1058 | ecosystem: Environmental > Aquatic > Non-marine Saline and Alkaline > Saline | place: Antarctica: Organic Lake...
TATATATTTCTTCGTATCGGGAAAGGTAGTACAAGGGCTCAAGAGGAGCAAGGAGCGAGAAGGAGCAAGAAGGAGCAAGAAGGAGCAAGAAGGAGCAAGAAGGAGCAAGAAGGATATCAAAACAAGCAATCTGAGTACTAACGTCAGATTGTATTTTTTTTCAGGTTTTTAGCGGTGTGAAGAGGAAGTTGCTACGGTACTGCCGGTTTTCTCCACTTTCAAGCAACTTTTGTTTGAATTTCTCCAGGTATGGCCGGCTGCGTATATTGATGAACTTCCGGGCCAGCGGATTTTGTTTCACAGCAGCCTCGATGATGTCCTCGTTTTCTTTGTGAAAGTCAACAACAAACTCGAGCGCAAGTCCGTCCTGCTGCACAGCGGTCATGCAAACATCGTAATCCCTGCGAACGCAGTAAGGGAGGAACTTGAAGACGGTGCCATGCGTGCTGAGTGCCGCCATTGCTAACTCCTGATCAGAACTCCCCAAAAAAAATCCTCGGTTTTCGAAGGCCGATGTAAACTGGATCGCAAATGCGTTTTGCCTCACGGCCGTCAGGGCGATGGTGTTGTCCAACCTCAAGGCCATAGCAAAGTACACGAGAGACAAGCCGTTACTCTCGACGGCCGCAGCGGCTATGGTGCGAGACTCCCTGAATCTCTTGTCGGCGTACTGGATCGCCATGCCATTTTGCGTCACGGCCGCTAACACGATGGCCTCGTCGCGCTGAAATTCGGCCTTGACTCTTCCTAGCATCAGCCCATCCTGCTCCACGGCAGCCTTGACGATGCGGGGGTCGTCTTTCAAGCGGTCGCTGGCGTGGGAGAGGGCTTGGCCGTTTTCCTTCACAGCCGCCAACATCACCTCGTAGTCATCGGAATAATTGGGATCAAATCTGAAACACGCGCTCGCGAGAAAGCCGTCCTGCTTGACGGCCGCCAACATGGTCTCGCGATCGACAAGCCTATTTCTATCTTCAACACCCATCTCTTCCAATCGTTCGAGGGCAGCTCCTTCAGAGGTCATCGCAGCCAGGACGAGGCCGTGGTCTAGATTGTTGGGGTTGTGATCATGGATGCACGAGACGATGATCCCGCCACTAATTTCCACGGCCGCCATGCGAAAATCGCGGTCGTTTTTGAGGCTCTCGCCGACGCCAGAGAATGCAGTGCCCACATTCTCGATGGCTAGCATGGCCACATAGGGGCAATTTCTGACATTCTCGGCAAAGTATTCCAGAAGCTCGCCGCGGGCATCACGACCAATCATCGTGGTGAATGTTAGACAGGCCAATTCGGAATTCTTACTGAGCGCTTCGCCGAGAGTGCCAAGGCACTTAAAAACATTGGCGCAGTCAATGGTCAACACTTTAAAACACTTCAGTGGTGAATGTGAATTTGCCCCGGAGATTTCTTTGATGAGCTTCTGCGCCTCGCGCGCACGGTAAGCGTCGAATCCTTCGACTGGACAATGTGCCATCATCTCGCACGCATCGTCTTCTCTGCGCTCAAAACAAACGTAGTCTCTTTCGACTGGACAATGTCGTGTAAAACTTTTTTCGAACCACTTCCCCGTTGCTCGGAGCCAGGTCGTGTCAACAGAGGTGAGAAAGGCTGTCATTATGAGCCCCAAGCCCTTGCTCTCGGCACCGAAACACACTCTGAAGGGTTTTGCCAGCTCCACATTCAGCTTTGCCTGGTCCTCACACTGCTGTGCCTCATCTCTCGCGGCTTCGCATTCTGCGAGGAATGCCTTGGCCTTTTGCACTGCTGCCTCCCGCTCCGCAAGCACTCGTTCGGCATGGCGTACAGCACCAGCCAAAATTTCTCTTTTCTCTGTTGCCATCATCATCGTTCCTGCTTTGTTGGTACCTCTCCCTCCCAGTAAATAGTGGCGGAGGTTTATGATGCTCATGCAAAAGAAGAGAGAGACTAGCTCAGGACTTCCTACTCCTAACCCTAACCCTAACACTTCCGAAGGGGGGTGGGGTTGGGCTTGTAAAAAAAAGTTCTGCTGACTGGGTCTTGTTGCGAGCAAGGTGTCGAAGGAGGAGCGATGATGACCCGTCATGATGAAGCTGAAGGAGGAGGAGCTGGAGGAGGAGCTGGAGGAGGAGCTGGAGGAGGAGCTGGAGGAGGAGCTGGAGGAGGAGCTGGAGGAGGAGCTGGAGGAGGAGCTGGAGGAGGAGCTGGAGGAGGAGCTGGAGGATTTGTCGAAGGAGTTGTCGAAGGAGTTGTCGAAGGAGCAGCTGGAGGAGCTGGAGGAGTTGTCGAAGGAGGAGCTGGAGGAGTTGTCGAAGGAGGAGCTGGAGGAGTTGTCGAAGGAGGAGGTGGAGCGATAATGACCACCATGTCCGACCAAGAGTACTGGCTCCAGCGTGCCGGCGCGCCCGCGGTGCTAGTCCCGTTCCTCCCCTTTGACCGTCCCTCAAACATCATCTGGCACAAAAGTAAACGGTTGTGGCAGGTGACGATAGAGGGGAGGAAACGATGCTTTACCCTTGAGCAATTGGTCGATTATGATTTCTTTCCGCCAGCACCGCCAGCTCACGATTAGCCCGACCCGGACACACACACTCAAACCAAACCCTATTCCTCTTCACACGTCCCCTCGAGCACGTTTTCGGATATTATAGTTTTTCTACGAATCACAAGAGTAGAGGCGGAGGAAAGAGGATAGCGGGAAGGAGAAGAAGTTGCTGCGGTCTTTCTCGAGGTATGACCAAGCTGGGTGTAGCCCGTTTCCGGAAAGGGTCTCAGGGTTTGTCTCCCCCTCTAAAAGGCAGACCCCCCTCTAGAAGGCAGACCCCCCTCCAGAAAAGGCAGACCCCCCTCCAGAAACACAGAACCCCGCGTTAAAACATGGCTCGCAATGCTTCAGAGACACGGACAGAAAAAGCAAGAGCTCATGAGTTTTTATGCTTTCTTGAACGGGTTGCGATTTTCGGCCTCCGAGCAACCCTTCGGTAAGCTAAGTCTTCCGGAAGTATTGGCAAAAGTCATTCCATTTTGTGTCTGGCACCAGTGTATGGAACCAGTGGTCCTCCATGACGAATTGGCAGCCCTGATTCTAGAGAAGCTCGGAGTAGAAAGTGGCACTGCGGGACGAACTGTTACGATCAGAGCCAAACCGAACGAAGAGGAAGACGAGGACGTTCAACAGAGCGGACTGTCGATTGCGTCAGACCTCCAATCAATACCGGCGCGGTTACTTGGCTTCGTCGATTTCTACAAAAACCACGTCAAGAGCGTTACGACAATTATCAAAGGCAACGAGAATGACAAGGTGGTGATCCGCCCACACAAGCGGGCACGAACAACCAAGGCATGCACAGGCCAAAATGTTGTGATCGGCTCTATTTACGTACCCCATGCGCTGGACTACACGGTCGTCGAGCGCATTGAGAAACTCTCAAAAACTGTAAGAAGCGTATCGAACTTGGCAGCAAAGGGCAAGATCAATCCGCACATATTTCTCCAAGGCCTTGCGACGTGCTACCTCTTCCACGGCGCCGCCTACACGAAAATGGAATACGACGAGGAAGGCCTAGGCCTTGAAACCTCCGAGTTGCACCCCGTCGACGCCTTCGATCACTGGCTCACAAACAACCGGAACTACCTAGACATTGCCGGAAAGCAACGAAACCGAGACCTCGAGAAGGAGTACGAAGCCGCCACCGAGGGCTTCGACGCAGTCACGACGCATCTTGTCGAATTCCAGGTTGTACGAAGTAAATTTAAAGAGCGCTTGATCGAAAAACTCCAAAGACTCAAAGACGATGTTGTCAAGCTCCCGCTCCAAATCCTTGTCGACGAGACACCACTCGACGTCTCGCAGCAGAGCATCTTGGAGGCGGTCTGCGAGTACTTCATTTCTGCGCCCGGGACTTTCACCACCGACGCCACTCACGCTGAGAACGCCACCGACGACGCCACTAGCAATGCGACCACCGACGATGACAGCACTTACGTTGAGACCACCGACGATGACAGCACCGACGATGACGCTACCGACAATGCGACCACCAACGCCACCGTCGGCGCCACTATCGAGGCCACCAGCGAGACTAGTGAGGCTAGCAGCATCACGGTCGCGCTGGGGCTGTTCTCGAAGGAGTGCGTTCCAAGTGACTTTAATCTCATTTCCGTGATGTATGCCGCAATCGATACAAAGCTGGAGCAACTCCTGATGCACAGCCGTGCGGTTTTCGAGGATTGCTCGAGAAATAATGAAACTTTCATTATATGCAACGGCATACATTTGATCCTCCACAAGACCGCGGAGCGCTTGGCCGACAAGGTCGTCAAGGTCCTACCATCTGAACGCACCAGATTCATCGAACGCTTTCGCGAGCTACTCACGGGACCATCGATAGCCTTCACGGAGCTGAGGCTCGCCGAGGTCTTGTTAGAGGACTTTCTGAAGAAGAATAACGACGCCTCGGAGAAACACGGCATCGACGCACCCACGCTACAATCTGCGCTCGATTTGTTCGCAAGCGAATGCGTCCATGGTGGTGAAATGAAATGTGATTTCCTCGAAGTTCTGGAGGAGGCCCTGTGTGACGACGTAAGCGAGTTGCAAAGCGACGTTGTGGCTTCGGAACACGAAGGCCGTCTCGAACGCTGCCTCCGCAAGACCGCCGATGTCTTGGTGGTCGATGTCGATGTACCACCGCGCTTTCGCCCCGCCTTCATCGATTGCTTTCTCGAGCTACTCATGACACCGGCGAAGTTCTTTGTGGAAAAACAGCGTTCCAAGGCTTTGCACGAGGTCTTCGAACAGAAAAGAGACGCTTTTCTGCGGCTACATTTCCCACCACCAACGACCACCGCGTTCAGCGGCCGCCATCAAAAATAACTTCCAGAATCAACAACAAAACAGACCAAGGAAAACGATGCTTCTTCTGTCGCCGCTCTCCATCTTTGTGCTCGCCTCGCGCTCGTTGCGGCGCTCCGACGCGCTCGCGCAACGAGCACGGCTTCACCACGCGCGAATCCCTCAGTATAGTAAGAATGTAGAAAGTACAAAACAGCAGATAAAATATAAGCAAGCCCTAGAATGCCCGCTCGCGCGTCTCGTCGTGGCCAGCGGTCCCGCCGGGACGGGGAAAACCTTCATGGCCGTGGCGCACGGCATTCGTGCCCTTCAGGAAAAGGAGTACGACAAAATAATCTTGACGCGACCAACGGTCACAGTCGAGAGTGAAAGCCTTGGCTTTCTTCCCGGCGATGTCAACGGGAAAATGCTCCCCTTCATCCTTCCAGTCTGCGACGTCCTACAAACCGGCAACAAAAAGTCCGCGCTTGCCGACGTCCAGGCCATGCTAGCGAGCGGCATCGTCGAGGTCGTTCCCCTGGCGTTTGTGAGAGGAAGAACCTTTAGAAACGCGTTTATTATCTGCGACGAGATGCAGAACTCGACGCCAACGCAGATGAAAGCGGTCCTCACACGACTCGGACAAGGCTCAAAGATCGTCGTGACGGGTGATCCCGGACAACAGGACCTCGACATCGACACGAAGAGCGGCTTTTGCGACCTCGTCTCGCGGATTTCGAACGAAGAGCCGTCGGAAAAAATCAACTTCATCCAACTTGACAGGAACGATGTTCAGCGCGACGTCTTCGTCAAAGACATTCTTCGGATGTACGACTAGAAAAACTTTTTCCTAATAATAACATGGATTACAATAACTCTGAGAACGCAGGGAATGGTATTTGCGCTGCCGCATGGGGGCCAGCCTGCTGGTTTTTCCTCCAATGTGTTGCCGCGAACTACAAGCAGAATCCGACCAGAAAAGATAAGACCAATGCGATCGAGTTCCTGAGGGCGTTACAGACCCAACTTCCGTGTGGGGCCTGCCGCAGCAATTTCCGTAAAAACTGGAAGGAAGTCGTCGCAAAAAGCTTTGGCGGCGACTTCATGGGACCTTTCATGTCCCGCGACACCTTCTTCGAGTTTATCCATGAGTTACACGCTTCCGTCCGTTTCCAGCAGCAGAAGGGCAAACTCCCGTTTACACTGGAGCAAGCCCGGCATACGATCGAGTCTCTCAGGGCGGGCGAATGCAAGAAAGAAGGCTGTAAAAATAAAAAGCGCCCGTGCGCCTTACAGCTGCGCGTCGTCCGGGGCAATCCTGCAAAGACCTTCGCCATCGATCGCGCGTGCTTGCTCAAGTAACGGAATCCAACTTCACGTTTTTTTTTGTGTCGAGATATGAAGAGGACATTGGACAGACAATCATGAAACTAAAAATGCGCCGCTTTGACCCAACCGTCGGTGGTACGTCGTCGGACGGTTTACTCGGTTTCTTCATTGTCCTGATTGGCAAGAGGAACAGCGGGAAAACCACGTTGCTCAAGGACCTCTGCTTTCATCTAAAGGACAACATCGATCTTGCCATCGCGGTCTCGCCCACGGACGAGGCCAACGAAGGCTTCAAGACGCTTCTGCCGGGCGCTTTCATCTTCCGCGAGCCCGACGAGAAGCACCTCGACCGCATCATGGACTACCAGCGCCAGCAACTCAAGAAGAAAGACGTCAAAAACCTCTTATTGATTTTGGACGACTGCGCCTTTGACCGGAGCTTCTTCAACACAAAGTCCTTCCGTCAACTCGCCTTCAACGGCCGGCACCTGAAAATCACCGTCATTTTGACGTTGCAATACGCGATAAGCATTCCACCTGGCATTCGTGTTCAAGTGGATCTCGTACTGCAGCTGAACGAGCGCCTGCTCGGCAATCGCAAGACGCTCTTCGAGACGTTCTTCTCAATCGTAAGTTTCGAAGAGTTCTGTCGAATCCTCGATCGTAGTACGACAGGCTTTGACTGCCTAGTGTTGTACAATCGCTCGCGCTCAAATAATTTGGCAGACTCATTCTTCTGGTACGCCGCCAGCCCGGAGGACTCGAAGAATGCAAGGCTCATGAAGACGTCCTTTTGGAAAATGACCGAAAAGACGCGGAGGGGTTTGTTCGACGATGATCACAGCGCTTCCACAGAGGTAAAGGCACGTCATGCGGAGGATGGACCAGCGCCGGCGATCGGCGAAGCCGTTGGCATCGTCCAGCTCTCCGGGAAGACGCTTGTCGGTGGTGCGTGAACGGAAAGCTCTCTCATACTCTTCCTCGTTCATTTCTTTGCTTCTCTTCGATTTCCTTTCATTTTTTTTTATCTGCAAGTAACAAATTCTGTTTCCTCGCGTGTGCAGACATGTGGACCCTCGGCCAAAACCTCGAGAGTCTCAAGAATGCGTTCAAAAATTCGGGTCTTTCTGTTGAAAACTATTCGAACATTATCATGGCCTTTAGAGAATCCGTGAGAGAAAACGGCGGTCCGAGCGATGTCGATTTCACGGGACAGGATGACATGGAGTATAATCAAGGCGCCGCGAACGCCCTCGCCGAGCTGAGCGACGCGAGCGCGGGCGGCAGCGGCTGGGTCAACGACGACGGGACAGGAGCAGGAGGAGGGCACAGGGCCTACGACCATCTGCAACGCAACATGCAGGCAGTAGCTTGCCCGGGCGATGCCTATACCGAGGCCTTTGTCCCAACTTTCCCATTGACGTATCGCCCCGACGAGGACTTTTCCATCGAGTTTGCGCTTTTATTCGCCTACGAAAGCGGGAATACAATCATCTCCTTCGAGAGTAGTGACGCGACCTCACGAATTGCCGTCGTGGCGACGGGCATAGGTGCCACCTATCGCCTCGAGACGGCTTTCGGTAACGGCGGAGTGGAAGTCTCGGAAGATTTTGCGCTCGAGAACTTTGACATTTCTGTCACACACCACTTTGTTTTGAGCCACAACGCCTCGAGTTCGGCCTCCACCACGACAACGTTCTGGCACAACGGCGTCGAAGTGGCCCGTGTGACGCAGACGCCGGTCAGCAACGCGGCCATGACGTTGCTGGCGCTGGGCGGAGCCCTCGGCGATGTCAACAGCAGTGGCTATATGCAGTTTGTCCAGGTCTACGACTGGGCCTACCACTTTGACGACGGCGATGTCCTCATTCTCTTCAACAATGCGTCTCCTTGCATCGCCGCCGAATCGGACCTCCAAACGGGCATGTTCGGACCCTTCGAGTTCACCGTGAGCACAGACGTGGCGCGCACAACGACGGACATCCTCCCTCTGACGGACGTCGGCGACGACGCCCTCATCTACTTTGACGTCGAGGACGCCGTTTCCGGCGAATCCATCATTCCCGTGACTCCTTTCGTCGACAGCACGCGCGATGACTACTACCGCCTCGACCGCTTCAAAACCGTCGTGGGGTCGCTGGACTTTGAAGCCGGGAGAAGTTACCACTTCATCATCTTTTCGAGCGACGCGACGGCGGGTCTCCGGTTCGACGGATGGAACCTGTACACGGGCAATGAAGCCAACATCGAGATCCTTGCCTTTAACAACTTCCCTTTGAGCAGCGGCGGCTCGCAGTTCAAGGGCTTTGAAGGAACGCTGTCGCACGCCAACACAGATGTCCCGACGATCCTCGGAGGCACATCCCTCGAGAGCTGCTTTGAGGACACGACCTTTGAGCTCTTCCCGGGCATTCAAGCCTGGAACGTGTCCGAGGTCGTGAGCCTCAGGAACACCTTCCGCAACAATGCAAACTTCAATAACGCTTTGAATCTTTGGGGCGAGAATACGTCGAACGTGACGACGCTCGAAGGCACCTTCGAGGGCTGTAGCTCCTTTAACCAATTTCTTGGAGCCTGGAACACGGAGAATGTCACGTCTTGCCGCGCTACCTTCAGCGGCTGCGGTTCGCTCGTTCTGTCGACAAGAGACTTGGACTGGAATGTCCAGAAGGTCACGGACGCGACAAACATGTTTCGAGATTGCACGAACTTTGCTCCGACAAGCATCTTCCAGTTTGCTGAAGGCGCGGTGCTCACGCAGACCGTCGCCATGTTCGACGGATGTGCCGCATTCAATGCGACCGGACTCGAAAATTGGGACGTCAGGCAGGTTGGGGACGCCCGGACAATGTTTCGAGGCTGCACAGAATTCAACAGGGACATTTCTTCGTGGGATGTCGCTGGTGTTACGAATCTCTCGAACATGTTCAACGGAGCGACTGCGTTCAACCAAGACCTGTCGACCTGGACCATCCAAGACAACGCAAACGCAAATTCTTTCTTTTCGGAGTCGGGCATGTCTGTGAACAACTATTCTCTGACGCTTGAGGGATGGGCCATGAACAGTACACCACCATTAGGAGTGAGCTTTTTAAATCAAAACGCGATGACGTACGATGCCGAGGCCCTTCCTTATCGCTACCAGCTCATACACGACCACGGATGGACCATCGCCGCGGATGCGCTCGTGAGGACGACGCTCCCCGAGCTCTACGGACCCTTTTCCTTGAGCTTTGACGTGTCTGCCAGCGGAGGCACGATGAACCTCGACATCATCGCGGGCATCGCTGATGGCGACCTGTACCTCGCGGGGCTCACAGAGTTGAATGAGACCGGTGCAGGTGCCATGTACGAGCAGTACGGCGACTTACACGGCCACACCGACGGCGCGAACACCTTCCTGCGCTACGACTCGGCGCAAAGCATGACCGGCGTCCTCGCAGTGGCTGGCGCGAGCACGGTGACGCTGGACGTCTGGACGACGGACATTACGAGCGGCGGCGGCATTCAGATTCGAAACCCCACAACAGGCGCGAACGTCACGCGCTTTCCGAGCTTTGTTCAGCAGCCGACCATGGACATCTCCGGTTTTAACACCTTCCCCTTGCACAAAGATGGCTATCAACTCCAGAACTACGTGGGCACGTATTCCATCGTCGAAGATGGTCCAGTTCCTACGATTCACACGGGCACTACCTTCTTCTACGGCTTTATCAATTCGACGAGCCTGCCGCCGAATCTCCACTTGTTCGATATGTCGGAGGTCACTTCTCTTGCATCCTCCTTTGTCAACACGCGGTTAACAATCCCGTACCCAGCCATCGAAGCCTGGGATGTAGGTCAGGTCACAAGTCTCAACACTGCTTTTCGGAACACCTCTTTCAACCGGGATATTTCGAATTGGGATGTCGGAGGGGTCACGACGGCGGCGTTTATGTTTCTCAACGCCAGTTCCTTTGACCAAGACCTTGGTGCCTGGGCGCTCAACGCCAGCGGACTCGCCACCATGGCGGGCATGTTTTCGGGGTCGGGCATGTCGCTGGAGAATTACTCCAACACTTTGATTGGGTTTTACACCACCGTCGAAGGCGCCGGGAATCCCAGGGACGTCATCTTCACGGGGCAGACGGGGATGCGCTACAACAGCGCTGCCAACCCCGCCAGAGAACTCCTTATCGCGGACCACGGCTGGCAAATCGACGGTGACAGCTTCGAGCCCTCGAGCGTCGAGGGCTTCTACGGTCCCCTTGAATTCACCATCACACCGACGGCGTCGCGCACGATGACAAACCTTCCCCTCGAGCCCGGCTCCAACGACGAGTCCTCCGTGATCTTCTTCGACGTCGAGGATACCGCAACTGGCACCTCGATTCTCCCCATCACATCCTTCGTAGACGAGTCCGACGACGACTACGCCCGCCTTGACAACTTCACATCGCAAGGTACGGCGATCAATCTTGCCGTCGGCACGACGTACAACTTTACGATCTACTCGGGCGATGCGACGACGGGCCTCAGATTCGACGGCTGGAACGTGTACGCGGGGAATGAAGCCACCATCGACTTTATCGCCTTCAACAGCTTTCCCTTGGGGAAGAACGGATTCCAGTTCCGGGGATTTGCGGGGACGCTCTCGCACGCCAGCACGGATGTCCCGACGATCCTCGAAGACACCTCCCTGCAGAGCTGCTTTCAGGGTGCAACATTTACGGCTTTCCCTGGGATTTATGACTGGGATTTGACAAACGTGACGAGCATGGAGAGCTTTCTCGAGGACGCCAGCAATTTCAACCAGAGCATCGATTCGTGAAAAGGCGTTCATTCCATTCATCTCTCCGACGATTTCCTTCAAAATTTTTTTTATCTGCAAGTAACAAATTCTGTTTCCCCGCGTGCGCAACAGCAAAAACGCAAAAGCAGTCATGTGGACGCTCGGCCAAAACCTCGAGAGTCTCAAGAATGCATTCAAAAATTCGGGTCTTTCTGTTGAAAACTATTCGAACATTATCATGGCCTTTAGAGAATCCGTGAGGCAAAACGGCGGTCCGAGCGATGTCGATTTCACGGGACAGGATGACATGGAGTATAATCAAGGCGCCGCGAACGCCCTCGCCGAGCTGAGCGACGCGAGCGCGGGCGGCAGCGGCTGGGTCAACGACGACGGGACAGGGACAGGAGGAGGGCACAGGGCCTACGACCATCTGCAACGCGACATGCAGGCAGTCGCCTGCCCGGGCGATGCCTATACCGAGGCCTTTGTCCCAACTTTCCCGGTGACGTATCGCCCCGACGAGGACTTTTCCATCGAGTTTGCGCTTTTATTCGCCTACGAAAGCGGGAATACAATCATCTCCTTTGAGAGTAGTGACGCGACCTCACGAATTGCCGTCGTGGCGACGGGCCTGGACGGCGCCACCTATCGCCTCGAGACCGAATTCGGGAACGGCGGAGTGGAAGTCTCGGAAGATTTTGCGCTCGAGAACTTTGACATTTCTGTCACACACCACTTTGTTCTGAGCCACAATGCCTCGAGTTCGGCCTCCGCCACGACAACGTTCTGGCACAACGGCGTCGAAATGGCCCGTGTGACGCAGACGCCGGTCAGCAACGCGGCCATGACGTTGCTGGCGCTGGGCGGAGCCCTCGGCGATGCCAACAGCAGTGGCTACATGCAGTTTATCCAGGTCTACGACTGGGCCTACCACTTTGACGACGGCGATGTCCTCATTCTCTTCAACAATGCGTCTCCTTGCATCGCCGCCGAATCGGACCTCCAAACGGACATGTACGGACCCTTCGAGTTCACCGTGAGCACAGGCGTGGCGCGCACAACGACGGACATCCTCCCTCTGACGGACGTCGGCGACGACGCCCTCATCTACTTTGACATCGAGGACGCCGTTTCCGGCGAATCCATCATTCCCGTGACTCCTTTCGTCGACAGCACGCGCGATGACTACTACCGCCTCGACCGCTTTAAAACCGTCGTGGGGTCGCTGGACTTTGAAGTTGGGAGAAGTTACCACTTCATCATCTTTTCGAGCGACGCGACGGCGGGTCTCCGGTTCGACGGATGGAACCTGTACACGGGCAATGAAGCCAACATCGAGATCCTTGCCTTTAACAACTTCCCTTTGAGCAGCGGCGGCTCGCAGTTCAAGGGCTTTGACGGAACGCTGTCGCTGGAGCACGCGGATGTCCCGACGATCCTCGGAGGCACGTCCCTCGAGAGCTGCTTTGAGGACACGACCTTTGAGCTCTTCCGGAACATTCAAGCCTGGAACGTGTCCGAGGTCGTGAGCCTCAGGAATACCTTCCGCAACAATGCAAACTTCAATAACGCTTTGAATATTTGGGGCGCAAATACGTCGAACGTGATGACGCTCGAAGGCACCTTTGAGGGCTGCAGCTCCTTTAACCAATTCCTTGGAGCCTGGAACACGGAGAATGTCACGTCTTGCCGCGCTACCTTCAGCGGCTGCAGTTCGCTCGTTCTGTCGACAAGAGATTTGGATTGGAATGTCCAGAAGGTCACGGACGCGACAAACATGTTTCGAGCTTGCACAAACTTTGCTCCCGCATCGATCTTCCAGTTCGCTGAAGGAGCAGCGCTCACGCAGGCCGTCGCCATGTTCTTTGATTGTCGAGCATTCAATGCGACCGGACTCGAAAACTGGGATGTCAGCAACGTGATCAGTTTTACGAGCATGTTTCACTCCTGCGTCGCCTTCAACCAGGACATTTCTTCGTGGAATGTCGGCGCTGGCGAATTATTCACATACATGTTCGCAAACGCATTCGCATTTAACCAAAATCTCTCGACCTGGTACATGGCAGGCATGTCAGAGGCCAGTCAGATGCTTTTTGGATCCGGCATGTCTGTGAATAACTATTCCCGGACGCTCGAGGGCTGGGCCCAGACCTTGGCCGGCAATAGTCCAAAGGACGTTCCACCGAACTTTAGCCAGCAAAATGGAAGAAGGTACGACGCCGAGGCCCTTCCTTATCGCTACCAGCTCATACGCGACCACGGATGGACCATCACCGAGGATGCGCTCGTGAGGACGACCGTCGCTCCCGTCTACGGGCCCTTCTCCCTGAGCTTTGACGTGTCTGCCAGCGGAGGGACGATGAACCTGGACATCATCGCGGGCATCGATGCCGACAATCTATATCTCGCGGGGCTCGACGAGTTGATGGACGACGTGCTCCACGGCCATTCCGACGGCACAAACACCTTCCTGCGCTACGACTCGGCGCAGATCATGACCGGCGTCCTCGACCTCCCCGGCTCGAGCACGGTGACGCTGGACGTCTGGACGACGGACATTACGAGCGGCGGCGGCATTCAGATTCGAAACCCCACGAACAACGTCACGCGCTTTCCGAGCTTTGTTCAGCAGACGACCATCGACATCTCGGGCTTTGACGCCTTCCCCTTCCACAAAGATGGGTTTCAGCTCCGGAACTACGTGGGCACGTATTCCATCGCCGAGGACGACGCAGAGAACACGCCGACGATCGTCGACGACACGAGCCTCGAGGATGCCTTTAGAGATAGCGCGAGTCTCCCCGCAAACCTAGGGAGCTTTCCAGTTGAAGCTGTGACGAGCTTCAAATTTACTTTCACAGTTGTGAAGTTGGCAGTTTGGCCAGATATCACGAGCTGGCAGGTCGGCGCTTCGACGACCTTCCAGGCGATGTTTCAAGCATCGTCCTTCAACCAAGACATTTCTAACTGGGATGTCAGCGCAGCAGACGCGGCGCTAGCCTTGTATGCGATGTTCTTTGGTGCCAGTGCCTTTGACCAAGATCTCGGCGGCTGGCAGCTCAATGCCAGCTCGAGCGTTGTCCGCGATTTTTCAAACATGTTTCGAAATTCGGGCATGTCGCTGGAGAATTACTCCAACACCTTGATTGGCTTTGAAAGCTACGTCTTGGCGACGGGCGGGCCCACCGATGTCCGCTTCCTAGAACAGACCGGGATGCGCTACAACAGCGCCGCCAACCCCGCCAGGCAGCGGCTCATCGACGACCACGGCTGGACATTCGACGGTGATACCTTTGAGGCGACAGAATTTGCCGCGCCTCTCTATGGACCCCTGACCTTTATTGTCGCGCTCCCGTCGACGACGACCATGACAAATCTCCCCCTCGACACCGGCATCGACCCTCTCTTGGTCTGGTTCGACGTCGAGGATGTCAGCAGCGGAAATTCCGTCCTCTCGGGCACGACGACGTACGTGGATGCTTCCGATGACGACTACACCGTCCTCGACGACTTTGGCGGCGTGGCCCTCGCCGCCGGCACCTACCGCTTCGAAATCTACTCGAGCGATACTGAGCACGGCCTCAAGTTCTTCGAGTGGAACTTGTACACGGGCAATGAGAGCAACTTCGAGATGCTCGCCTTTAACGCCTTCCCCTTGAGCAAGGCCGGATCCCAGTTCAGGGATTTCACGGGGGCGCTGTCGCACACGGACACGCCCACCATCTTCGAAGAAACATCCTTAGAGAGCTGCTTCCGGGACACGACCTTTGAAAGCTTCCCGGGGCTCGCTGGCGGATCGTGGACTGCGGCGGCCAATGTCGTAGACCTCACGGACACCTTCCGAAGCAATCTCAACTTTAACCAAGCCCTCCATGACTGGCAGACGTCCGCTGTGACCTCATTCCGTGGGACCTTTCTCGGGTGCGAGAGCCTGAATAGGAACTTTCAGACTTGGGATGCGTCCAACGTCATCGACGCATCTTACATGTTCCAAGGTTGTCGACAGCAACGCGTCACGCCGCCCTCCGGCGTGTCCGCAAACATGGTGGACATGAGTTTCATGTTCGACGGCTGCGAGCTCTTCCAAGGGATCGTCACGAGCGTTGACAGTGGCGTCGCGATGGGCACAAACTGGGACGTCAGTGGCGTGACAAATTTCGAGGCGATGTTTCAAGAATGTGCACTTTTTGCAAAAGACTTGAGTGCCTGGCGTCCGACGAGTGGCACAAACTTTTCGTACATGTTCTCTGGCGCCTCCTCGTTCGACCAGGATCTCGGGTCCTGGGACATTTCGGCAATGGCAAACGCAAGCCAGATGTTCGCCGACTCCGGCATGACCACCGACAGCTATTCGGCGACACTCGAGAAGTGGTACGATCAGGAATCGGTGCGAACAGTCTCTAGAACCGTCGACATGAGAAACCAAACTGGAATGACATACGATGGCGACGCCCGGCCCTTCCGGCAGCTGCTCATCGACGACTACGGCTGGGACATTACCGGTGACACCTTTGTGTTCAGTCGCGTCTCCGGCGTCGTGGGACCCTTCACCATGACCTTCGACACGGCCCCGGCGCCAGCGGACGAGGACGTGTTAATCACAACGATGGACTTGCGCTTCATGCCTAGCTTCGATGACGGCGATCTCTACCTCTCGGGGCTCGACATACCCGAGGATATCCACGGCCACCAAAATGAAGAGACCGAAGACACCTTTGTGCGCTACGACCACGCCAAGCTCCTGGAACTCCTCGACGTCGACCGGTCTGTCGCCTACACTTTGAATGTCTGGACCACGAATGCTACCACGCGCGGCGCGGGCTTTGCGAGAAGAGTTAATGTGGAGGCCTTGTTAAAGGTCGGGGCCCTCGATGAGGCGGGCGAGGTCTTAACAGATGAATCAGGGAATCGGCGCGATGTTCTCATCGACGAAGCGACGGTGGACATCTCGGCCTTTGGAGGCTTTCCCTTGGCCAGCAACCTGTTCTACAATTACTCAGGCACATTTTCCGTCGCAACGACGGACACGCCGACGATCGTTGACGCGACGAGTTTCCTTCACGCCTTTGCGAACATCGGCGATGACCTTCCGGCGAGTCTCGCTAACTGGAACATGGCAAGTGTCACCAGCCTACAGAGATGCTTCGCAAACAACGCCTATGCAAATTTTTCCGTTCCGTTCTCCCAAGACGTTGACGCGCCTCCTCCTATCGATATTCGCCAGTGGGATGTCGGCAGTGTCCGCAACATGGAAAGAACTTTCTTGAACTGTATAACTTTTAACCAAGACATCGTCTCAACCTGGGACGTTTCACAAGTGACGACCTTCGAAGGGACCTTTCACGGCGCCAGGAACTTCAATCATTCGCTGCGGGGCTGGAGCCTCGCCGGCGTCGCCAGTGGCACCGCCGAGAGCCGGCCCAGAAGTATGCATCGCATGTGTTCAGGTTCGGGCATGTCGGTGGAGAACTACTCCGACACGTTGCTCTGGTTTCTGGAATTCGTCGAGGCCGACGACAACGGTACTGCTGCCGGAGAGCCCGCGTTTATTGACTTTACCGCACAGGCTGGCCTGCAATACAACACGGCGGCAAAATATGCCCGGGAGAAGCTGGCGGCGAGCTACGGATGGCTCTTTGGCCTCGATACCGGGAACAGCAGCCTTGGCGGAGGTGCTACAACGGCCACCGATAGCTACATCTATGAGGAAATTCCGACGTCGGCGGACCTCCGGGGGCCGCTCGTGTTTACCGTCACCCCCGACGAGAGCGCCACCATGACAAACCTCCCCCTCGACGCGGCGATCTCCTCTTCCTTGGTCTGGTTCGACGTCGAGGACGAAGACGGGAATTCCGTCCTCGCGGACAACAAGTTCATCGATGGCAGTGACGACGACTACACCCTCCTCGAGGACTTTGTGAGCGTGAACCTCGTCGCCGGGACGACCTACCGCTTCGAGATCTACGCAAGCGATGCAGAGAACGGTCTCCGCTTCGCCGGCTGGGATCTCTACACAGACAGCGAAGGAAACAATCCTGGCGCCACCATCGAGATCCTCGCCTTTAACGACTTTCCCTTGAGCAAGCTCGGATTCCAGTTCCAGGGATTCAGGGGTTCGTTGGCGCACGCCAGCACGGACACGCCGACGATCCTCCAAGGCACGTCCCTCGAGAGCTGCTTCCAGGGCGCGACCTTCACCACTTTCCCCGGACTGGACTCTTGGGCCATGGAATCCGTGACCAGTCTCGCGAGCGCCTTTGAAGGCTGCACAAACTTTAATCAAGACATCGGCAGCTGGACTACGTCCGAGGTGACCACGTTAGAGGCAGCCTTTAAGGGTTGCACGGCCTTCAACCAGCTCCTCGTTGACTGGGACACCTCAAAGGTGACCTCCTTACGGTCGACCTTTGAGGATTGTGTCTCACTGAATCGCAACTTCTATATTACAGACACTCGAACATGGGACACCACCAACGTCACGGACGCCTCTTCCATGTTCCGGGGGTGCACCACGATGGGCGCGAGAGCCCTCTTCCGGATCACAGGGACGACCACCGACCTGAGTTTTATGTTCGACAGTTGTACACAATTTAGCGGCACCCGGCTTCAAATGTGGGCGGTGCAAAACGTGACCTCCTTCGAAGCCATCTTTAAGGATTGTGCGGCCTTCGATCAGGCCATCTCCGCGTGGGACATCTCGAGCGCGACAAATATGGCGAGGATGTTTCAGGGCGCCACAATCTTCAATGACGACATTACGACCTGGAACGTCTCGAGCGTCGTGACCATGGAGAACATGTTTAGCGGCGCCGCGAGCTTCAACCGGGACGTTGGCCTTTGGGACGTACAGAATGTCACAACAATGAAGGGTATGTTCGAGGATGCCACGAGCTTTAACGTCGATCTGTGGCGATGGAAGGACAACTACGGCGGAACTGCTCTCGCAAAGGTCGTCGACTTCAGCTATTTCCTTTCTGGCGCGTCAGGTTTCACGCAAGCCATAGACTGGAACCTTGGCCCAAATCTCACAACGATGCGTGGCATGTTTGCGAATTCGGGCCTGTCCTCAACTACATTCTCCACTACCGTCGCAAACTTCCGAGGAAGTGTTGCTAGCGCGTCGACTCCCACGGGCGTTAACTTTCGGGGACAAGACGGCATGGAGTATACAACGGCCGGACTCGCCGCCCGTCAGATATTGAAAGACACTTATGGATGGCTCTTCGAGGAAATCCCGACCACGAGTATCTCTGCGACGGCGACGGCGACGCTGTACGGTCCCGTTTTATTTACCGTCACAATCGGGAGCGCCGACGTGACGATGACGAATCTCCCCCTCGCGAGCGGCTCTACCATCGATGCAAGCGCGATCTGGTTCGACGTCGAGAACGCCCAGGGGAACTCCGTCCTGGCGATACCGCTTGTCACATATGCGGACGATTCTGGGGACGATTACACCCGCCTGGACGCCTTTTCTAGTGTCGTCCTCGTGAAAAACACGACCTATACATTCGAGATCTTTTCTAGCGACGAGTCCTCGGGATTGAGCTTTCAGGGCTGGAACGTCTACGATAACAACGGAGCAAATCTCACTTTATACAAATTCAATGGATTTCCCTTGGCAACAACAGGGTCGCAGTTCGTGTACTTCAGTGGAGCGACGGCCGTCGATTTGGACGCGCCCACGATTCGGACGGGCACGAGTCTCTACGAGTGCTTCCGTTCATCCTCATTTGAGACATTTGGTGGCCTCGAAAGCTGGTCGACGGTGGGCGTCACAAACATGAGCCGCATGTTCATAGATAATGCCACATTCAACCAAGACCTCAATGGCTGGGACACTTCAAGCGTGACGACCTTCTTCGGATGTTTCAAGGGCTGCGCGGCTTTGGATCAGAATTTCGATGCGTGGAACGTCTCAGCTGCCACCGATATGACAACTATGTTTCGAGACTGCACAAAATTAGGTGAGACCACGGAGGCGCGCATGTTCGTCGTGACGGCCGCAACAACATCTTTGTGGTTGACGTTCTCTGGATGCCCGTTCATGAACTCGCCCGAGATTTCTTCCTGGGCCGTGGATAACGTGAGCGACTTTCGAGACACCTTCCGAAGCTGCTCGGCCTTCGACCAGAATATCTCTGGTTGGGATGTCGCGAGCGCGACGACTTTCGCAAACATGTTTAACGGCTGCTTGGCCTTTAACCAGGACATTTCGGCGTGGAACGTCTCGAGCGCGACGACTTTCGCCGACATGTTTCACGACGCCGTCGCCTTTAACCAGGACATCTCGACGTGGGATGTCTCGAGCGCGACGACTTTCGCAGACATGTTTCACGGCGCCAGCGCCTTTGACCAGAACCTAGGAGCCTGGGCCTACGACGCCGACGCCGACCCCGTGGCGGCGAAGCTTGGTGCCTCCGTCGGATCTATGCGAGGCATGTTTGCATCGTCGGGCATGTCTCCCTGGAACTTCTCCGACACCCTTGTGGACTTTTATAACTCGGTCGACGTGAACGGTCTGCCCACTGGCGTCGACTTTCGTGACCAGGAAAATATGGTGTATCACCGCGGCGCAGAATTCTCCGCGGACCAATTATTCGAAAATTATGGTTGGCTCATCGACAGCCCACTCGTGCTCAAGGACCATGTAGTCTACGAAGAGGACTACGGATGTCCCGGCTATGAGTATGCCCCGGCAACGACCGGGAAGGCAACTCTCTCCGTAGACGTTCCCGACATCGTCATCGCCACGGACCGAGTCACGGTGGAGTTCACCATGAAGTTTGAAGAAGTGTCAAGGGCTTTCCGCCTCTTTGCCCTCGCGGCGGGCGCGGCAGAGACGTATGGGATAGTGGTTTTCAGAAACTCGTCCTCCACAAACTTCTTTCGACTACGTCTGGTGGACGTCGACGATTCCAGAACCAGCGCCGACTTTTCTCTCGCAGAGCACCTCGGTGTCTATAGCCACTTTGTGTTGAGTAGCAACCCCGGTGAAGAGATGACCTTCTCCGTGAACGGAATCAGAGTCGCGGAGGTGAGTTTGGCTGGCCTTTCATTCACTGCACCGATGACGACGCTCCAACTCGGGGGCGATGTAAACCGAGCGGATTCTTCATCGCGCGGGCTTGTTCAAGATCTGAGACTTTACGATTGGGCCTACGACGCCATCGAAGGCGATGTCCAAACTTTGTTCACCAACGCAGGCGTCTGCGCCTCGACTGTCGGCAGCGTTCTCGATCAAGAAGTAGCTGGCTACCGACAAGCGGCACAAGACTGGTTCCCCGATGAGCTTGATGAGAACGGTAACTTTGTGTCGGAAAGTAGGAACAACGGGACCGACGACGAACCCGCGACCGTCGCCGTAACCCAACCAGGCGAGGATGGCAACGAGTGGGAATTCAGGGCCGACCAGTCGTTCGACGGGCTGGGCATTGGCGGAAAAAATCCCACGGTGCCCGTGCGATTTGAGCCCCAAGAATTTGGAGTCTACAAGATTCGGTATCCCACAAACAAATTCCTCCAGACCTATAAAGATGGCAACGATTACCGGTCATATGCATACACGCCTAGCGAGGCTGCCACGGCTACTAGTTCCTCCTCGTTCGAGACTATTGGGGGTGCTAATGGGGGTGGGGGTGACACCTACGTCGCAGCCTATGCCGGTGTCAACCCAGCCAGCGGCGATAACCTCTACAGGCTCTACAAAGGCGCCTCCGCGACCGCCTGCGCAAACGCAAACCACCTGGATGCTGCGCGGAACGACAGGGAAATCCGCGAGCGGGTGGTCGACGGCGGTGACTCCAAGACCGAGACCATTGGGCTCGCGTTCGAGATGACCGAAGGAGGCAAGCTCGAGACCCTCTGCTTCACGGACCTCATCATTGACGCAGTGGTGTGAGCTTTTCACCTTGTTTTTTCATTGCCACCCCCCCTTGGAAAAAGAAAGCACGATGACAACACTAGAACCCCCCTTCCAAAAAAAAAACCAGGAGGGGCCCCGCCGTAAATAGAAGCAATAGAAGACCACACCCCGCAAGCAAAGCACAAAAGCAAGGCAGCAGGAGAGGCAAATGGACACTATCATGGATGATGTCATAGACAGCGCTACTACTACCGACGATTCGTGTTCCCCGAGAAGCAAAAGAAGAAAAGTCTGCGAGGAGAATCTCGAGGAAGACGTGTGGAGAACACTTCCGCCTCTGGCGCCGCCGGCGCCGCCGGCTCCTGGCGACGCTCGACCGAGGGACTCACTGGGTCTTCTCATGATAGAAACGTGCTCGTTATGTGGACGGCCAAACCAGAGGGCGTTTACGTGGTGTCATCAAGGCTGCCACTTTTGCGCGACATGCTCGGCGGGAAAGACGTCGACGTACTGCGAAAAATGTGAAAGTAGCTTGAAGGAGACTCTCCTCCACTTCAGCGTTCCAAAGCCGCTGTTGTGAAGAACGTTCAGACCCCGAGCCGACACATCGAACCAGCGTCGGAGAGATTGAAGATTCCGCGAGCGCCGGGCTGAACGACGCTGGCGTCAAATGACTCGCCGTCCCTCAATGCTTCGAAGAGATCGTCGCCCTCGTTTTGTCCTCGTCGTAGTTGAAAGTCGATTCCGTTGATGGTGATGGATCGGAAATACTTGTTTCTACGTAATTTTGATTTCGTTTCAAATAGATGTCCTACAATAATACTTTCGTTTTTTAGCGTAATACTGAAGCTACCGCTTTGGCAGCGTTCTCCGCGAGTTCGCTCGAGGTAGCATTTCGTGAGAAAGGGCATTGTGTCGCAGGACAACTTGGAGGAATCGAAGGGGTACTGCCTCCTCTCCATGGCTTTTTTGAGGGCGTTGTTCTACCGTGATGTATTTTTTCCCCCTCAATTGTTAGCGACTATATAGTAGTTTGTAGGGGCGGAGAAATGTGACCCTTGCATAACAACAAAGCACTACTCGTTTTTGCGAAAAAGAATGCCGCCAACGTCAGCGCTCATCGTCGAACCAAGAAATCATCGGGCGCTTTCTTGGGTCGTTCGGAACATGCGCGAGGCGCTGCCCGAGAATATTCCCATACACATCCATCACGGAGAAAACAACAAGGCCTTTGCCGGGGCCATTGCACAGGCGACGCCCAATGTTCACCTGACAAACATGGCCGTCGAGAATCTGACGATCAATGAGTACTCAAATTACATGACACGAGCGTCCGTCTACGAGGGGCTTCCACGAGGTCACACGATAGTGTTTCAAACCGACTCTGGCATGTGCGACCCGAAGAATCCATCACACATGAAACGCCTCGACGACTTCGTCCAAAAATACGACTACGTCGGAAGTCCGTGGCCGTGGTGGACGACCGGAGAGGTCGGTGGCAACGGGGGAATTTCTCTACGAAATGTTGAAACCATGGCGCGGCTTGCGCATGACATCGAAGCTCGCGCGACGCGTCGCCACCCCGAGGATGTTGTGCTGAGCCGTCTCTGCTCGAGCGACGCCGCATGTCGCATGCCGACGGTCTTTGAGGCGGTGAAGTGGAACAACCAGCACAAAGGCTTCGATGCCAAGGACGTGAATTCCGAGATAAGAGTCATCGATGGTGCGCGGTGCATGGTGCCGCGGGAAGATCCCATTGCGTTCCATAAGGTGGAGAACATCTGCCACCGCGCGGCATCGTGCCCCGGGAGATCCCTCATTCCCCACGACGGAGGCGCCAATATCCTGAGTCCAGAGGAAGTCCAGGCGGAGATCGCGCTTCTTCCGTCGATGTAGTGGAATCAATTTCTCCGTAATACAAACAAGAAAGCAAGATGACCGATGCGAAGGCTCCAAAGGAACGTGGCACTCCAAAGACTTGGTACGTCTATCTCCTAACAACGCTCGATGAGAAGCGGACCTACATCGGCGCTAGCGTCGACGTCCAAAGACGCCTGCGTCAGCACAACGGCGAGATTTGTGGCGGTGCGCGCTACACGTCGCGGCGTCCGGGGCAGTGGAAAGTCGTGTCCTTTCTGACAATCGGTCATGACAAGATCAGGGCGCTCCGTACCGAGTACAAGCTCAAAAAACGCTCCAAGGGCGTGGCCCAGCGTCTCGCGAAGTTCCGCACGGTTGCGCGCGAGGAGGGGCTCGAGCTCGCCGTTCTGTAGCTCTCGTTCCTTTTCTATTTTTTTTTTTGAGGGGGTTTTGGACAAAAAGTGGTGGGAACGAAACTCCCAAAGAAACTCCCCAAAGAAAGTCAAAAGCAAAAATGACGGACGGTGTGGAGATGTCGGAATTGCCCGTAGGAGTGCCAGAGGCGAGAGCCGTCTCGGTTCCACAGGCATCCCTCGCGATGACGGGCCGTCCGACGATTGACAACGAAGTTCGGCGGGAAATTCGAAACATGCATAAACGATTGACGTGGTCCAGGAGGCTCTACGTGTCGAACGCTTCGGCCTTTCTTCTTCTCACCAGCATTTTTGCCAGAGCTGAATGGATGTTTGTTGTGTATTTTGCCGTGATGGCACCGCTCTACGTGTCCACCTACAACGTCATTCGCGTTCGCGCGAATGAGGGTCCGATTTTCCCGCTTGGAGCCATGCTCCTCGCCGAGACCCTTGCGCACTTCATCTTCGTCTTCACCCTCAAAATACCACCAGGAGTCCTGTGTTTCTACTACTTGTGCGACCTCCTCATCTTCAACCTCATGGCGAAAGTAAAGACGGCCCAGATCGCCCTCTTCCCGGAAGCACGCCATGTCCCGGCGAACGATCTTGTTGCGGTCGTTGTCGAGAGTGTGTCGTAGAAAAAATAGTTCTCTGCAAGTAACACAACTTCCACAACTTCCACAACACTCAGTCACCCCAAAAATGGAAGGTTCTGATGACAAGCACGGGGATTACACGGTGACGTCGAAGAACCTCCTCAAAAGATGGCGGAGTCATATTCGCATTTTGAGCATCGCCCACGGCCAAGCGTCCGATAAGAATAAAGAGTTGTATATCGGTCTCATGACCCCGGCCATCCTTCTACCGATCATCTTCGCTCCGATCGACGCCATGATTGGATGTACGTCCGACTACAGTGTCATCCGGATCGCGAACATCAGTGCGCTCGTAGCCACTGGCATTCTGAATGCCCTCGTGTCCTTCAATGCGTACCACCAGAAGGAGATCAAGCATGGCCAAGCCAACAACCGCTTGCGTGATTTGATGAACCTCATCGATACGGAAGCGTCGAAGGAGGTGAAGAATCGGACCCAAGCCGATGTCCTCCTCAACACGATACGCCTCACGGTGAACGAAATCGGGGAGAGCGCTCCAACGATCGCCGCCGCACCCTTCCTGGAGCAGCCAGTGCCATTGATCTTCAACGACGACCTGCTCGAAGCACCGCTGTCGCAGGAGGAGCTCGAGGAGGAGCAAGCGCTTCTTCTGAAGAAGGCGCTTCAGCACGGCACTCGCTTCTTCTACATGTTCCCGTGGCGCCAAGGCAAGGCAACAAAGTGAGGAGGCCAGGATCCTCACGAGGCCTCACGAGGAGAGGTGTGCTCCCGCCACCCGTGTGAGGGCGTCGATGTGCTCCTTGTCTTCCTTGATCCTCGGGAGGAATTTTGCGATGCTGTGTATGACGGCCTCGCCGGAGTCGAAACTGTGGTCCCCCCGGAGGCTCGAGCGGTCGAGGATGCCTCTGTCGGCCGTCTGAGCAAAGGGAATGAACTCGGGCGGAGATTTTTCCACGCCGCGTCCTCGCGAGGTCATGTCTCGCTCGACGATCCGCGTGTTCATATCCACGGTCGGACGTTCATAGCCAAAGGGAATTGATAAGTTTTGATCTTTCATGTTGTAGAACTTCTTTATTCGTCGGACCTGCGCGACGAGCAACGAGAGGTTTAGTCGCAGAGTGTGGAGAAATCCAGCGTAGCGCCGAACTTCTGTTTCCACCAGAGACTGCATGATGGCGGCCGCGACAAAAGTTCCTAGCTGCTGCCAGTCCTCGTTGGCGAGGTCAAAAGCACCCATGCCCGGAATCGACGAGATGTCGGCGAGGAAGTCTTCGAGCGTTGGTCGGAACGAGGCCGGATTCAAGTCTCGCGCGACTGCCTCGGGAATTTCCGCCAGCGGTAGGAGCGCGAGTGCGTTCGTAAAAAACTCTTCCATATTGTGTTGTTACTATTCTCACACACAAAAAAAAATGGTTTGCACCGGTCTGTCCGCCGGGGTCTCACACCACGGGCGGTCGTCTAGGAACGTTTGCTATTGCTTCGCGTCTTCATCTTTTCTCTTTCGCTTCTTTTTTGGCGCCGCCGGCGCCTCCGGTTCGGCTTTCTCCTCCGGTTCGGCTTTCTCCTCCGGTTCGGCTTTCTCCTCCGGTTCGGCTTTCTCCTCCGGTTCGGCTTTCTTTGTTTTTGTTTTCGTTTTCGTTTTCGTTTTCATTTTCGTTGGCGGCACATCCGGTGCGGCGTCCGGTGCGGCGTCCGGTGCGGCGTCCGGCGCGGCGTCCGGTGCGGCGTCCGGTTTGGGTTTCTTTGATCTTGTTTTCGTTTTCGTTTTTGTCGGCGGGGCAGTGAGGTCGGCAATGTGGTTCTTGGCGATGAGATATGCATCCGCCAAGTCATCTTTCTTCTTGTGTTGGACAAAGTACTGGGTCCAGGGATCAAAGGGATTTGTTTGGCCAGCAGCGCCAGAAGTTGCGGAGAGCTCGTCGCGGACAACGGACACTGCTAGCTTCTTGCGTTCGCCGTAGTCCTTGGGCACGGCGTGTCCAGCTTTCGACAGCTTTGTCCTCGCGCTGATGTGGGTGATAGTGGTCATGGGGTGTTGCAGGAGGAAATAGGCTTGGACAACGTGCTCGAGCGTCTTGTTGATGCTACTCGCAGCCCCAGCTCCGCGTCCGGCGGGTTGGATCTCGATGCAGACAGTGGTCGGCATGAAGCTTTCAAACTCGTGGGCTATCGACTGGAGGCCAGCAATGACAGCCGCCGTGCACTGCGATATTGTTGGTTTGCTGGGGAAGTTTTCTATTGACTCCGTACAATCCACAACTTTCCAGAAGACTACGCCGACTGTCGACGACATGCCACAGAGGGCCAAGTGTTTCAGACCGATGTCGCACCCGATGACGCGTTGTTCCTCGTGAGTCATTTTTCTGTTTGTCATTCAACAACAAAAGAAAAATTATGCCATCAACGCACGGGCGGTCGGAGGACCCAAACATGTGGTCTTGCCCCTTCCTGGATGTCTTTTGCGAGTGGTTGTGCGGTGTCGGAGAGTGGTGGACGGGGTCGCATGTGTCCAGACACCTCTCCTCGGAGTCGTCCTCGGAGTCGTCCTCGTGCGCGAGAGATGTGTCATCTTTTGATGACGATTTCTTGGAGCACCTCTTGGAATCCTCCTCCTTCTCCGAGTCCGAGGATTCGCCATACTCCCGTCTATACTCGACGGATGAAATCACTTTCTAGAATTCGTACTTCTCCGAGACGCCAGTCGTGAGAAACCGTAGTGGGCCCACCGAGGCCTTGATGTCGCCGTCGTGTATCTTCTGTCGGCGCTGGTGTTTCTTTTCATCTACGATGGAGCCTTCCGGATGATGAGCAGCGAGCTGGTCGATTCGAACGAGGGGAACTTCGAAGGGCGAGAACTGCTGGCGGGGCGTGACACGATTTATGTCCACCTCCGGCCGCTCTATTTCGAGCGGCGGGGGTTCGACGATGCCCACGTACTGGCCACCGGAAAGCTTGTGTTCCCTGGCGTCGTGCAGGCCGACGTATTCCGGCGCGGCGCCAGCGTTGGCGGCGTCCAGGGCGAGGCCCGAGACCGTCGGGTCTGCGTGGAGGAGTGCAGGATTCGCAAGCGAGCGCTCTTCGCGGCGTTCCTTGCCGACGCCGATGCGTGGTTTCGGAAGGTCGACGTCTCTCCGCACCATGGGAGTTGGTACGTCGATGTCTTGCATGTCGACCCGAAGACCGACCTGCTGTTCTCGCACGCGCCGGCGGCCGGCGTCGGCGGTGCGGTGTCTCGAGAACTCCTGGAGCTCGAGGACACTCTGGGGCGCTTCCACGCTACCGAGCCGCGTGCGGTCCTTCGACTCCACGGCGTAGCGCGGCGCAGCTTGGAGACCAGAGATGAGATTGTCCTTCTGTGGCGATTCCCAGTGGAGGTCTGGCCGCGTCGTCTGGCGATGTTCGCCCTTGGTTGTCTGGTGCGTCTGCAGCGGCGAATGGTCCATCTCGAGCCCTCTGAACGGCGTCATCGTCGGCTTCTGACCGACGACGACCTCGCCCGTGACCCGGAAGACGTTCTTTGCCACCACTTCGCCTTGCATCGGTCGTGTGTTGATCTGGGGAGCCGTCCGGTCCTTGTGGTAGTGGTTCGCCTGGGCATGGTCGTGGGCGGAGGGACCATAGGCCCTCATGGCTGGCGCCGCCGTGTTTTGACGCGTCGTCTTGGGAGTATACTCGGGCGTCGGCGTGAAGGAATCGGTTCTTCTGATGTCGGCGTCCGTCACGCGCATCGGCGCGCGACCGACTTTAAACTTGCTCGGCATGGATCTCGCCGCCGGCTGGTTCTGGGAAAAGACCATGTCCTGAGGGTCCCAGTCGCGCTTCTTTTCGCGGAGAACAGGGATGCGCGGCTGTGCCGACTCAAATTTGGCAAGGCGGTCGCCTTCCGCAACGTGGCCGAAGGAGACGGCCGTCGTCGGGAGATTGTCGACGCCAAACACGCGCGCCTTCGTGCGCTCCTTGGGGTTCAATCCGCCGTCGATGAAGGCATCGCGGCGGACGATGTCTGCATTGACTGTGGCCTCGCCCAAGACCTGGTGAATGGACACGTCGTTGGCCTGGAGGCGCACGGGGGCGAGCAACCGCGGCGCCCTTCGTCGATCTGTCGAGAGGAGAGGGTGCGAGTCGGCAGCGCGCGTCGAGCCGATGTCGTGGAGCTCCCGGCCCGCGACCCGGACATCGGCCCCGGAAATGGGAGCAACTCGCTCGCCCACCGCTTTCTTGCTCCTCTCTTCAAACGCCGGCTTCCGCCGCCGGACAAAGGGCATCGCATCGGCTTCGGGCGGGTCGGCGACAAAACCCTGCATCTGACGACCCGAGAAGGAGTCCACGCTATCAAACCGCGGGTCGCGCGAGAGGCGCATCGTTTCAAAGGT
>Ga0307979_1000440_pt1 | contig 28030 bp, 33 predicted proteins | sample OrgLakmetage1058_FD_201833 | JGI IMG/M metagenome (GOLD analysis project Ga0307979, IMG submission 201833) | Saline water microbial communities from Organic Lake, Antarctica - #1058 | ecosystem: Environmental > Aquatic > Non-marine Saline and Alkaline > Saline | place: Antarctica: Organic Lake...
AGAAAGCGCGCGAAGCGTGAATGAACTTATTAGCTAGCTTCGTTTCAGACACAGTTTTAGCTAGCTGAGTTTATTGTTTTGTCTTGTAAATATTAGAGCAAGAATGTCATAGGCGAAACGACCGTGGACACCAGAAGACAACCCGATGATCCTAAGCTTCAGCTCCTACTAGGCCCAGAGCTTACTTTACACACCTTTAGCATTGTAAGCATTCGGTCGTAGCTTAATGTCATTAGAGTATACATTCGATTTTATCTACAGCAGTCGTTATACTATTGAAAAAGCTTCGAGCTCAAGTTGCTCTCTAAGTATGCTCTCCGAAAAGCATCAGATGTAAAATCGTGCTTCTGATCGTACTTTATCGAACGTGGTTTTGCAATAGTGACCACGAGTGTATCAAACGAGGTAACCCCATGTCTGACCTACTAAAATCGCTGTACTTTACTTACAGCTCCACAATTTTCTTGCTGTAGGTAATTCTCTAGAGAATCCTGAAGAATCACATCTACCAATGTCACAAGCTGACGACGAGGCAGCTTTTCTGAAAGCCTTCGCGGGCTTTTCCCCAGAAGTGGAAGCCTGGCGTCCAACAGAATTCCCATCCTTAATATACGGTCCGAAAGACCCTTCTGGAGACACTCATTCCCAAGCTCAAGAGCCAACCGCTGCTGATGCTAAGAAAAGCGAGGAAGAAGAGGACTTGGAACGGCTAGTGTATGTAGACCACGCTGGAGCAACCTTGGCGGGCGAAGCTCAGCTTCGTGCTGCCTTTGACCTCGTTAGTGGTCGAATGTCTGCTTCGGCCTCAGGTAGCAGCGAAAAGAGTAGCAAAATGGGAATGCCGCCAGGGTCTCCGCACTCACAAGGTCCGGCTGCGAGCCGCACCGTCGAAGCGATGGAAACGGTGCGAGCGCGCACTTTACGGCTCTTTGGCTGCACGGAACAAACGCACACCTTGGTCTTTACTTCAGGTGCTACTGCTGCTGCGAGGCTGGTAGCCGACCATTTCCCTTGGCAGCATGGGAGTAGTACAAGTGGCAACGATACGAACGACAATAGCCGCAGCGACTCTTCAAGAAAAGCCGATGGCTTCAAGGAAGAAAAGAAAAGAGTACCGGGTAATGATACAGTTCAATGGAATCGGCTTCGCAACCGCAGTGCGTTTGCGCACTCTTTGGACTGTCACACGTCTTGCTTGGGAATGCGTGCTGTAGCACTGGGCCGTGGTGCGGAAGTAGCGTGCTTGCCACGGCCCGTCACAGCTCTGCCCTTTTCGCCTCGGGCCAGAGTTGACAGTAACACTGCTGCCGGTGCTGACGATGCCAACGACGACAAGATTATGGACGTCGATACAGACTTGTCGAAGTCCACTGCGGATTGGCTTCTGTCGTGGCCCGCACACGGAGGTGGGCCGCCAGACGCCCCGCCCGGTATGGTTTATGACACCTACGGCCCGGCAAGCTCCTGCACTGATGGCAATAAGACAAGTGTTGTAGATGGGATTGTCGAGGAAGGTAATATTGATAACGACGCTGCGGTACCTTCTACATCACCTGCTGCATCGAAGGCTGCAAATTTGGCGTGTGCGACTGGTGCCAAAGCTACCTGCCCAAAAGGTACGGCGACAAGATGGTCGCTAGACTCGAGTCTCTGGTGGCGGCTTTGCAAATTGCATATTGCAGTAGCCTGTGCAGCGGTACTCCCCGTGATGGCCAATACAATTTGGATTGAAAACTATATGGAGAACTCATCAAACTTCAGCTTCATGAGTATGTTTCACTCGACTTCACGCGATCGAAACCACAAATGGCTGCTGTTGGCTTCACTGATTTTTGTGGTAATGTTCATCTCCTTTGCCATGATGTCTGTCGTTTTTGACGACAGTAAGACTGACGAGGAAGGTGATCTCAGTAGTGACAGTAAACCTGACAGCAAGAGAATATCTGAGTCGACGTCAAAGGTGGCGAAGAGACCAAAGCGTCCCAAGAGCAAAGGTTTTGCGCCTCTAGGATTGGGTGTATGCTTTCCTTCGCTGGAACCGAACTCGAGTGAAAGCGGCAGCAGTAGCAGTAGCGAGGACGAAGACTATGAAAGGAGAAAAATTGACACGTGCGACTCTTCTAGCCATCGCACGGATGGTACACGCGACGAAAGGCAGGAGAAGGGTGTTGTGCAAGACGGTCTTGAGAGCCTACCTGCGAGTGCTGAGCAACCTGCAGATTGTCTACTATGTTGTGAGTTAGTTCTGTTATGCAATTTATAGATGGTTTAAAAAGTCTGCCGATGATTCTTTCTGTGAAGTTGATGCCACATGTGTTCCTTTATCTTTCTTATCATTACCTCAACTGAATTTCGCTTATTTACAAATTATTGTGCTTTTAGACCCTTTGGAGAGTAATTTCGACGGAGTGCGGCATGTAGCAAAATTGCCGACGGTATTACGCAATGCGCGTCGATCTCGCGACCAGGAGGTAGAACCCTCCACTTCTTCGAAAGCTAATTGTGGACGGCACTGGTGGACTCTGGTAGATGCCGCTAAATTTGTAGGCACTTCTCCTCTTCAGCTCAACACCCCATCATCCTACGGTGACACTGCTTTCGCAGCCAGCGCTTCCGCCGTGTGCTGTGAAGCGGATTTTGTGATTATTTCGTTTTACAAGCTCTTCGGGTACCCAACAGGCCTCGGCGCTCTTATCATGCGCAATGAAGCCGCGCAGCTCCTGACCAAGTACGGGAACACAAGTCACCAGAACCAACAGCTACAAAGTTACTCACATAGCCAAAACAACTATAAGGGCAATGGAAGCAATGACTTCGACAAAAGCAGGAGCTATAGCAACAGTAAGACTGGAACACCTCCTCTGTGTAAGCGGTATTTTGGCGGAGGGTCCCTTGCTGCAGCATTGGCAGGTGCCCCGTGGGAGCGCTTTCGTGCGGACCCTGCTAGCCGCCTCAGCGATGGGACGCAGCATTTCTTGGGGATTGTGGCGCTGTGCGCTGGCCTGGATCGGCTTGAGAGTGGCGCTTGGAATCAAATTGAGAAAAACAAAAGTGTTGCTACTACTAGTAGTGACTCACTTGAAAATAGTGGTAGAAGTGTTTCTTCTTCCTCTTCTACTTTGCTTGATAGATTGCATCCCAACCAAAGCAGTGGCATGTCCCGCGTGGCTTTACATGTAGCAGCTTGTGGGCACCGCCTCGCCGCTCAGCTTAATGGTTTGCGCCACCCGAACGGTAAGCCAGTGGTTCAACTTTATGGCCATTGGCCGAGCATTGCAAAGCGCGCAGAATCAATCTTTGCTCAAGCCATGGATCGCTGTGAGAGAAGAAGAGAAGGAAGTGAAGATGGAGAAAACAACCACTGCCAAGAAGCCACGATGCTGTGTAATAAGTCGGGTAAAATGCAGAAGAAGAGCCCAGCGGCATTGTGGTGGGAGTCCTGGGCAGCAGCAGTAGCCGTTGGAGGAGGAGCAAGACAAGTGCAAGGCCCAGTAGTAACATTTTCAGTGCTTCGACCTGACGGCTCCATGGCAAGATCAAAATATCAATAGACGAGACTGTAGAATTGTCTCTTGGTTAAGGGTAGCGTAGGTCTTGCGTGTGCATCTGCTTACTCTCTCGAGACTGCTTTTCTCATAAAGCTTTGCCTTCTTCCACAAGGTCTCACGAGCGACTCCCTCACCTGATTCAATACTGCTCCTCAGGTGGGCTACGCAGAAGTCCAGGCGATGGCTGCTCTGCACAAGCCGCCCATTCAATTGCGCGCGGGGTGCTTCTGCAACCCAGGCGCCTGCCAGGTAATCGCGCAATCGCACACGCTAGAATATCTCGGGTATGGACTCTTTGCTTAGGGCATCTTTGTTTTACAAAATTTCCACTTGAGAAACTACACGTGAAATGTTTATATTTCAAAACAACTTTAATGCCGATGTGGCTCAACTGTAAAACCGACCTCTTTTGTTACTGCTAGGCGGCGCTGGGCTTGTCAGATGAAGCGGTAGTGTCGCAGCATTTGGACGGAGGCCATGCTTGCGGCGATTCTCACGACATGGTGGTTATATAAGCTTTCTTTAATTATATTCCATACTCTTAACAAAATTATTCTCCTGATCCTCTCCCTCCTTTTTGAATGAATTACTCGAATAATGTATTGATGTGATGTGCGCGGGCTTTTTTTTTTTTTCTAAATAAGAAGTTGTAATTATTTTCATCCTTTTTTTTGCACATGACTTTCTTAGGTCGACGGATTGCCCACTGGTGCAGTTCGTTGCTCCCTCGGCTGGTGCTCCACTCGAGCTGACGTCGATGCGGTGGTTGCCTTCTTGGGGAGTGCGTTCTGCAATGGAATAGCGCCCGCGATCGATGATGCGCTAGCTTGGGCCCTTAATCATGCAGCTCCATCGTCGTCGTCGTCGTCGTCCTCTTCTACTAGGAGTCTGTCTACAACAGCAGTTGTTGAGGCATTACCGCCAGCTGCGGAATCACACCCACCGTCGTCGCCACGTCACTCGCCACTGTCTTCGCCGTCAATCGAGGCAGTGCCACAATCCCCGCCGTCAGCACCTCCTTCACTGGTGCTGCAGGAATTGTGGGTGTACCCGGTGAAATCCTGCGCAGGTTTAAGAGCCAAGCACTGGCCGGTGGTAATGCACGGCCATTCTGATTCAACTGCTAACTACGATCAACAATCACGAGGCGACAGCAACTATGCTCATGCGAACTCCTCAACACCTTCTCCGACACCATCTTCATCTTCAACTCCAAATACTGCCACCACAGTTGCAAGAGCAGACACTCCTTTGAGCAAGGCCTGCTTGCTGCTGGACCGGGCGTTTGTGGTGGTGGATGCTCGGAGCCGGTTGCCTCTGCGGGCGCGCCAATACCCCCTTTTGGCGCACTGCTTCCCTAGCATTGATTTAGCTACGGGCACGGTAATATTTTGACAGAGGAATTATGAAAAATACAGGACTGTCAATGATAAGAATACACAAAACATAGATTGATTGAAATTGTACATTTTTTTCAAAGAAGTTTTCCTGGCCGTGTGTGGCCACAAAGAGATTGTCCTAAATGCATATGTGCTCATATGTCTGCGTTATTCTCCGGATCATGCATACTCAGGTCACCATGCGAGCAGCAGGCATGCCCGATCTAATCTTAGAAGCAGGTGTACGAGTCAAAATGCCTCCGCACAAGGATGACACGTCGATGGAGGACGATCTTAATGATACTGATGCCGGTCAAAATGATATCAATGACGACCAGGCTCAACCGCAATATGCGTATTTTGATGTAGATGAAGAAGTAAGTTGTTGTGGCAACCGTAACGGATCTGAAGCTGTCGCTGTATGCTCCAAGAAGCAAACCATCGGAGTGCCCTCTAAAAGTGCTATCTACACCGGCGACAACAAAGAAAGCGACGACGACGACAACGGAGGCACAAATCAAGGCAGCCGCGACAGGACTATCCCTGGGGACGCTGCGTCTGCCTGGTTCTCCACTTTATTGGGGACACCGGCCGCACTCTTGCGCGCTTCTGATTTGCCAACGAGCTGCGAGAAGAAAACCTCAAGTCGTGATGCCTCGATTGTGCCCCGCTCAGATACCATGATCAATGCAGGCCCTTCTTCGAATTCAATATCAGAATCAGAATTGACCCTGGCGTCTCCACAATCACCGTCAGCAGCTTCGACGACTTTCAGCAACGAAGCTCCTTTCTTGCTCATTTCCAGCCGATCGGTGTCCTTGCTGAACCAAGCTATGAATCGTGCCCTTCCTCAAAATAATAACAAAAACTCATCCAGTGGAAGTCATGAGGACAGTGATTGCAGCAGGACGATCAATGGCACAAGCATCAACGGAGGAAACACACAAAAAGTTGCCGACAAAGAAGAGGAACCACCGGAAGTGGAGTTAGTGACAGCCCGCAACTTCCGGCCCAACTTGGTGGTGGGGAGCAGTTTAGGATTGGGCAAGGATGATGATGGATTTGCGACCCCTCACCACCAAGTGGATGCACATGCCGAAGACCAATGGGCATCTCTGGCGATTGGCTGCAGTAGTCGTTGCAGCAATTCGTTACAAGAAAACCACAACGAGGCTAGAAGCACAACCGATGATAGAACTAGCGGCAACGACAACGTAAACGACTACGGCAAGAGCCACAGCACCAGCAGTAATAAGGGAAGGAACAACGACCCTTGTCGAGGAGTGCGTTTTGTCGCCCTGGGCGATTGCGCTCGCTGTGCCATGGTGGACGTACACTACCCCGAATCCCTCGACGAAAAGGCAGCGAATGACGATGACGTCAGCAGCAACGCTTCAAAGGCAGCTAAGTCAGAGGTGGCGCGACAACACCGCACGAGTGCACTGCGCACTCTGGCCAGCTACCGCCGCCGCCACGCCCAAATCGTCTTCGGGCGCTACCTCGCTGCTTTGCCACCGTTGCCGTCACCTTCCATGGCACCATCTTCTTCGCCGCTTTCACCATCATTATCAGGAGGAGCTTCTACAGGCGCATTCGCAGCAGCTGATGATGTCCCGAATACAAGGAGGGTTCTGCTGCAGTGGATCGCAGAGGGAGACGAAATAGAGCCGCTCTGTTATGGCGAGTAATAGCCAAGGTGATGTTTGCCTGCGAGATGCGCCGGATTTCTGTCTTGTTGTGCACTTTAATCCTCTGCGTTCTAGGCATAACAAACGAGTCTGCCGCTTCGAACTCTAGTTGCTACTCAGACCTCATTGATATCATCAATGCAATGAGATCCGGAGTTACAGATGGCCACTTGGCACTTAATTCGGGTGTCCAGCCTTCTTTACAGCCATAACTTCTTTTCTGTTTTTCGGGTTATAGGTCATACGTACATTTCATGCGCATATCTCCCTAGAATTTATTATCCGCAACTTACAATGACTATAGTACATGTAATCAATTGTTCAAATTATGTTCGAACGCAGCCATGTTCAGAAAGCTCCAGCCCCTACCAGTTATAACACAGGAGCTTGGGGCTTAGAGCTTACAACCACAAGGGTGTCACTTAACGCCACTGAAAGGAGAAAGCCTGATTCCAAGTACAGAGCTGTGTTGATGAATTCGCTTTGAGACGCTATTCTCAGGGGCTTGCCCCGTCGGCAAGCAGTTCCGTGAGCTCCAAACTGGCCACTTCCAAAAAGTTGCCTTTCTCGAACTTCCGGTCGACCTGGTATCGCCCAGGCCCGGGAGCCCAGTCCAAGCACACGGCCCCCGCACTGGCAGGGCCATCCTCGAGCACGGCGGGGAAGCACACGACGGCGCGCCCTTCTAGGAGTGGCAACAAGCGGTACGCGTAGCTGGCAGCCCCCGCCGGCACCGCGGACGAATCGTACAGGGTGGTGAATGGTTCTTGGCCCTGGGCCTCGTCGGCGACTCCAAACAAGGTGTCGTCGGTCTTGGGATCAGGCCATCGCCCCAGGGCTTCTCGCAGCACCGTGGCAGTCGCCAGCACCCATTTCGGGGCTTCCAGCATCGCAGCTTCACTGGTGTTAGCATCATTCTCGCTGGTTTCCCCCCCGTTCAGAGGGGGATTTTGGCGGTATTCGAGCTCGACCCGCATGCGGGTCCCCTTGGCGCTCCGCAAGCACACTTCAAAAATCACGCCATTTCCATGTCCTCCTTTCTCCTCTTCAGGCACCTTGGTGAACGCATGCCCACAGCCACAAGCTTGGGTGCCGGCTTCTCCTCGCAAGTCCGCTGGTGCCAGTACACGCGCTTCGGCGGAGCTCCACGCTACTTTTGAGAGAGCCTCGCTGGCCCGTTCGCCGCCTCCACTGCTCTCACTGCTGCTGCTGCCGTCCGTGGAAAGACCGAGGTCAGCTATGGTCACCGCCCCGTTTGATTTGGCTCTTCGCAGCGTGAAGGCGCGTTCTTGCCCAACCACTGATTCGCAGCGCTGGCCCGTGGCCTCGTCTCTTCCTTCTCCAGCCACCTCCAGGGCCGTCCGCGCGGCGCCCCACCATTCTTTTCGCTCCCCTAGAGGGGTGTTGGCCGGGTCGGCAAGGATGGCGCTGGGCGGCAAGACTTCCACTAGGTCGCGCCCGTAGCCAAAGGTGCCAGCTTCGCCTTCGCCCATACTTGTGGGGCGCGCCTGAATACACGAAGAGTAAAACACACAAGGGAAGAGACAGTATTTTTAGATGGAGATGGAACCCTAGCTAGCTAGCTAGGTGTATTAAAAAAAGCCGTTCAGCTCATTTACTCAACCAAAGTAAGCACGCGAAACGCCAAGGCGTTACTTCTTCCCACCTCCCAGCGCTGCGCCAGCCCCAGCCACGTGTTGCGCGCCACTTCCTCTGCGCTCGCCCCAGCATCGTAGGTGCCGTGCGCGTCCCCCAAGCAGCTGAACTGCCAATTGTCGTTGGACCGCAGCAGCTGCGCGCGGTACTTTTCCAGGGTGGCGGCGTCCTCTTCCGGGCTGCTCTTGGGCCTCGGGGTGTTGTTGGGGCCTCCACCGCCACTGTACAGGGCTTCGTCGTAGCCTTCTTCCCCAGGCAAAGGGCGAATGAAGGACTCGTCCAACGGCTGCGGCCCCTGGAGCTCGACTCGGGACAAAGGCACCCGCTGCTCGTACGTGTTGTCCATCGTGTACATGAGGTCCACGGTGCCGTCTTCTCGCGCGGAGGTTACCATGCCGTTATACCTTCACGACAGGAATCGACATGACACCATGGAGAAGAAGAAGAAGAAGCAGCAAGAAGGAAAAACTGTCATTGTAAAAGAGCATACGCTAGGCTATACTTAGGCTTTTCTGTGTGTGGAGAACGATGTTGAAGAATAGCAATCGAGAAAAATCGATGTTGAGAGCACAGAGATTTCCATTTCAAATGAAGAACAAATAGTAAATTAACATCTTACTCGGCATCATCCTTCGTCGGCCAGCAAACATTCACTCGCTGCCCAACCAGGCTAGCAGCCTTCTCCCGCGCTTGTCGAAGCTCTTCATCGACAGGTGCGCTCTCGTCCTTTTCTGGACCACTGCTAGTGCTAGCCTCAAGCACCAAGTGCGTGCTCGAAGTCGACGGAGGTTGCTGCTTCAGGTTTCTAACAGCGGCCCGACTGTGGTGCAGAGGCACCCACGCCGATGCAGGTTGAAGAGCCACGAGGCTCAGTGAGGACAGAGCCCAGAAAGTCACCATTTTTGACAAAGTCAGACAACACGTCGATACCACAGCAGGTATTATATCAGGGCACATTTTTTAAAACGCATTTCGAACTCGTAGCCCACAAGAAAGTTAGCCCTACAGTGCTCGTAGCCTTGAGTTTGTTCGCACCCACATCTGAGTCCGACCATAGAGCCTCAAAGTCTCAGGCCGATATCTCCCCATTGACCATGCCACCGAGGAAGAGCAAAGTAAGACATCTAGACTTGCGCGTGTGCAATTTCTATTCACGATCTTAGGAGGTCTGATTCTTGCCCCTTTCGTTTGAATGCATTTACTAGAGTGCCAAAGCGGCGGCCGACGTGTACGAAGATGCAGATGCCGACGCGTAAGTCTCCACTTGTTAAGTTGCTTTCTAGTTACCTTTTCCAGTACTTGGAGAAAGAAGGGCAAAAAAAAAACTCGTGATGCAGGGTAGTCTGCTTAGGCATGGACCTTAAATTCATTTACGTAAAATGTTCCGCGCCTTCTTGTGGGCTAAATCTTTACCTGGCTATAGATACGACGAAGACGACAACGAGTACGCAGGTGTGAGCGCCTCTGCCACTCTCACAAGCAGGAGCCGCGGGGGCGGTGGAGGTGGCGGCGGCGGTCGGGTCGGATCCAAACGGAGCCAAGGAGCTGCTAGTAGCTTGAGTGCCTCGTTTTTCAATCCTAGGGGCAACAAGGGCAGAGCTACTGCGGCGGCGGCTGCCGAGGATGAAGGTGATGGGGATGAGGTAGCCGAGCAGGAGGAAGACATGGGCGGAGACGAGGCCCCTCCATTGTCCATGCCGAGTGTGCCGCAGGGTGCATGCACCTCAATCTCCAAACTCGCTATCATGGTAAGACGTGAAGAGTCGGGGCTAGTATACTCAACCCTGTCAGTTATTGCCTTGTATTTTTACGTCAAAGTAAATATTTCTTAGACATTTGAAATATCTTTTTCGTACCTCCAATCATGCATATTTCTCTATTCGATAACCGCTTTTATTTTCTCAGGGCATTCGTGCATTTTCGCACGAGCGGGAGTCCACGATTGAGTTTTACAAACCTCTCACCATGATCGTTGGCGCTAACGGGTGCGCACAACTTTTCAACTAGCAATATTACAGTGTATTTGTTCTATGAAAATTCCCATATCTGTGTTCGTAGTTAGTTTCGTTTTTGTTTTGTTTTGACGTTGTCTTTTATCTTCTAGCTGATATGATCTTCTCCCTACTTTTACCCTACCATTACCCTGAACTACCGTTACCGTGACCTTTACCATAACCGTATGCAGGTGCGGCAAAACCACGATCATCGAGTCGCTCAAATACGTGTGCACGGGCGCTCCTCCACCGGGAGGTGACAAGGGCAAGTCCTTCGTGCACGACCCCAAACTCGCGGGGGTGCCGGAGGTAAGACTAGAATAGAAGAGAACAGATGGACTTGGCTAGAATATGATACGATAGATGGATAGAATAGTTGATGTATCGCTCTCTCACTCACCTCCTTTTGATTATTCTCATGGTTCACACAGGTGAAGGGGAGCATCAAGCTTCGGTTCAAGAATCGAGCAGGCCAGGACATGGTCGTGGTTCGGTCCCTGATGCTCACCCAAAAGAAGGGATCGTCCACCTTCAAGACTCTGGACGGCGTCATAAAGTCCACCGATCCGCGCACCGGTACGATGCACACATACACGTGCACGCAAATAGATTCGGAGAAACCACACGTATTTATTCGAAGTAACTTTTGCCATGATAGGAATATGCATGTTCGGGTTGGATCGGTACTTTGCTCGCCTAATCCTGCGACGACTTCCTCCTCTGAAGTCTTTTTCTTCCTCTTCTTTCTTCTTTTTCATCTTCTCATGCTTAACAATGTCTTTCCTTCACTTTCTAGGCGCCAAGACCTCCATGTCGCACAAGTGCGGGGAGCTCGACAAGCAAGTGCCTTACCTCATGGGCGTGAGCAAAGCCATCATGGAAAACGTCATTTTCTGCCACCAAGAAGAGAGCTCGTGGCCCCTGGGGGATCCGGCGAGCTTGAAGAAGAAGTTTGACGACATTTTCGAGTCGAGCCGTTACTCCAAGGCCCTGGAAACCATTCGAAAGACCCGCCTGGAGTACGCCAACAAGGTAGGATCGGTTGGTTGAATGACTATATGTATTAGGAAGAGAAGAATACACTCCTTTTCTGATGTCTTGGCAAACGCTTTCCGTTCCTTTTTGTATCAATATGGCTTTGTTCTTGACTGCCACATACTGTTATATCTTCAGTGCCATGAACAAAAAACAACTTTTAAAAAAAGATAATGAAACATCAACCGCACACCGCCACCTCAACTCTATTCTGCAACAGGTGAAGGAGTACAAGATCGAGTTAGCGGCCGTGGACGCCTGGCGGGAGCAGGCCGAGACTTTACAGGCGGATTTGGACAAATTGCAGAGCTCGCTGAGCCGCTACGAGCACCGCGAAGAGAAATACAGGGGGGAGATTGAGGCACTGGAGGCAGAAATCGAGGCGTACCACCAAGCCATGCGGAAGGTAGGCGCGAGTAAATTTATACTACTCCTATCTTACTCGAACTCTTTTTAATTCTGCGCGCACTTTCTTTCTCCTATTTTTTTTTCTTCGTTGATTTTGCAATCTCTTCATGTCTTCAATTCTACACTATCTCTTTTCGTTTTCAATTTACATTTTTTCTTTCCCCTCCTAATACCTTTTCACGTTTGTCTTTTGTATCAATCCACACGCACACGCACAGGTCCAAGACAAGGTTGTGGCCTATCAGCAAGCCGAACAGTCGCTCAAAACCAAAGAAGCGGTGCTCACGGAAAAGAAAGGCTCGGTGGAGATGATGGAAGATGTCGATGAAGAGGGTCTGCAAGCACAGTTGGAAGCATTGCAAAAAGACAGCAGCGACGCGAGGTGCGAATAAAGAGAGGAGAAAAACAAAATAAGATTTCGTTAAAAGTTGAGGTATTCTTTGTTTATTTTGTCCTGTTTTTTTCTTTTTCTTATGCTTTTGCATCGTTTCTATATAACGACATTGCATATATGTTTTCAACGCAGTGCCAAATTAGCGGAGCTGCAATCCAAAGCACGGCGCGCCAACGACAAGAGGGTGAAAGCTCAATTCGACGTGAATGAAACTTCTATGAAATTAGGGCATTTGAGGGCCGATGCCGCGAGAGCTACTCAAGATTTAGAGACCAGGTGTGTGCGTGTTGGTGTTGTTTGGCAGAATAGTTGGATATGACTACTGTACCATATGTAAATACACATGCCTGCCCCCCCCCATCCCGCTGTTGATAGATACAATCTTCATGTATTATATCATTGTATACCTATCTCACTAACAACATCAAATTCGGACATGTCTCTGCCACAACCAGGGCGACCTTGGGCCAAACTTTACAGTCCAAATGGCAACTGCCTATAGCTTTCCCTGCCACTAGCACGGTTGATGGTGAAGGAGGAAGAAGCGAGAAGTACGCAGAAGAAGTCGCGACGTTCGATCAAGCGTTGGCAGATGTGACGGAGGGCCTGGAGCAAGAACTCAACACGAGAGAGTCGGAGGTGAGCAATAAGGAGGAGAAGAAAAACACTATTACTATGTGTGATGGTTTTGATGATTTTTGGCCCTCTCTTTTTCCTTTTTTTATCGTTCACTTTTCCCTCCTCCACACCCATTGCCTTCCACTCTCAATCTTCTCACCCCACTCACCCCTCTCACTCATCTCATCACACATATACTGCTTACTACTTCGCTAATAAATATCTCCTTTCGTTCCTTCCCCCCCCCTAACACAGCACGAAGCTTCGCTGAAAGAAGCCCGCGAAGCCCACGCCTCTTCCCAAAGCGAGCTGTCGGAGCTCACTACCCGGAGCCGCCACGACGACGAAGCTTACAAGCGGGCAGACAGCGAATGGCAGAAAGTGGGGCTCGAGCTGCAAGGGATGGGGCGGCAGAGGGCGACTACTCGGCAGGTTGAGAAACGTAACAAGAGAGGGAGAGAGATGAAAGGAGGAAAGGAGTGATTCAAGCGGGCAAGAGAGTGCATTTTGCGAGCTGTTCTCAAAGCACCGTTTACCTCATTCCTCCTTCGGATTTAGCACGTTTTCAACGCTCACACGCCTAGTATTCACATTACGTCATCTTTTTCTTATATTGCAACATCTGCTTTTTTTCTTTCAAATACTATCAATCACAAGGTGGAAGAAGCGCGGGCAGCGAAGGAGAGCAAAGAAGCCGAAGTTGCTGCGCACAAGGCCACCGCAGTGGAGCAAGATTTCGCGAGAACGCTCAGGGACGTCGACAAAAAGGCAAGAGGAAGAAGATAGAAAGTGGAGAGAGGAAACAATAGCCCGTAGAGCTAGGAAAAGGCGGCAATGCCTTCAAAAAGTGACAACGTGCATATTTTCACGTATTCGCTGCACACAAAGGACGCGCACATGCATCCATATTTCCCTCTTCCCCCCTCCTCTACGTCCCCCCCCCCCCCTCCTCTACGTCTCTTTTTCGACACTGCACATTTCCCCCCTAGTATAAACATACATGAACAAATACAGGTGAAAGAAAACGCGGGCGACATCTCGGAGCTGCGCGAAGCTCTGGAAGCGGTGGAAGGCCGAGCTGATGAAGATCACAAGCTAGATCTCGCTTCCGAAGCAATTGACGAGGAGTTGGAAGAGCTGAGGAGCCGCGTCGAGAACAGGCGGTCGTTTTTCAGTGAGGTTTTGGAAGAGGGAGAAGAAAGTTTGGACGCAGCGATGCAACGAGCGGTGAGATTTTGAATTACGAAGAACGCTAGATTAGAGGAATACTACGGAAAAGAATAACCCTTCCCTTTGTTTTGTTGTCACGCATTTAAAGCTTTAAGTTAAAGTAACGCATCCCTATTCCACCACGTCACCGCATTTCTACTCCATTATTAAATTTGATAAAGTACCTTTTCTATTCCATCTCTCATTACAAATCCGAACCAATTTTGTAGGCTGCTGGAGGGGGAGATAGCGAGAACGACTCTTCGTCATCAACTGACGCTACTTCGAAGCTCCTGCAGCACAAAGCCTACCTGAAGCACAAGCGAGAGGTCGCGCAAGCCGCCGCTGCAGAGGCCAAAGAGAAGTGGACCAATGCCGACCGGGCGTCGATACAGGCGGGGGCGATACTGTCGGCGGCGCAGAAACAGCGGGACCAGCGGCTCGGAGATTTGAAGGCCTTGGACGCAGGTACTTATTCTAGTATATCTTCCCTGTAGTGATAAGTGTCAAGTAGGAAGGAACGATGTTTGACAGCGAACTAGGATTTGGTACTACTGTTGTTTGTCCTCGTGTAATGCGCAGAAACCTTCCACTTTATAAAATCACGTTTTGTATTTCTATTTTGAAGCCACTGGCACAGGCGGCGGCGCCAATGCGCGCTTCGAAAAGCTTCTAGCTTCAATCAATCAGCTGCGCAAGGAAGAAGCAGAAGAAGAAGGCGCGCAGCAAGAGGCGTTTGTGCCTTGGACTGCGAACCAAAAGACGCCGGAAGAGGTAAAGAAAAAGAAAAGATGTATCGGCGCATACATATATAGCGCTGCTGTTTTTTAAATTGTTCTCACGCTCTGCTTTATCGTAATTATCATATAATTTTGATATGAAATGTCTGCGTATGCCTTCATCTCAGTCTCATCCTATGCTTTCTATTTCTCTCTCGGTTCTAATCTGCATGTGCTCACCATCACCACCATCACTTTCACCATCACAGCTGGCGGCGTGGGTCGACGACCAAATCGAGTCCGCCAAGACTAATTTAACCGAAGCGAAGGCAGAAGGCAGCATCGCGTCTAAGCTCTTGCACAAGGTGGTGGTGTGTGTGGGATGTTGATAGGAAGACAGGATTTTTTACACAAGCGTTGTACCCACTTAAATGTAACGAGTTATCGTCAAGATTCCGAAATCTACTCATGGTAGTCCTGAATTTCACCGCCACCGTGTATCTGCTGTCATGCCTGCTTAGGTGCTTCACCCAACGGACAAGAAAAAGAAAGCCAAGCCCGGCGCTGCAGCTGCTGAAGGAGGAGGTGCTGGTGACGAAGGAGGCGACAAGAAAGCGGTGAAGTGTGCTTTCTGTAGGCATCATTTGGCGACTACCCCCGAAGTCGATGCTTACGTCAGCAAGTTGAAGGCCATGGTGGAGAACGCTAATGATCACGAGCTGGAAGCGGAGGTATTTGAGTGATTGAATAGAATAGAATAGAACATAATAGGGGGCGTTTCGAAAGTGACACAAACAAAATTTGAAGAATTGGACCAACAAAGGAGACAAGAAGTGGCTGATTTTAGCGATGAGTTGTAGATTTTATGAAATTGAAACACGTGTCATTGATTGATAAAAACGATCAACGAAATCACGCATTAACAGGTGGAAAAGCGAGTTGCGTTACTTCCTCTCGCCAAAGCCTGCACTTCGGACTACGCGCAGCGCAAAGAGCTTCAAGCTCGCTTAGACAGCGCCGAACAAGAATGCCGGGATCTTGAAGACGAGCTGACGAGGCTGCGGACTGTAGCGACTGACGCGCAGCCAATCGCGGAGCAGAAAGAGGGGGAAGTAGCGAAAATGAGTGAGGCTGAGCGGGAACTCCACAAGGTATAACTGTGCTTGTGATTGTGTGCGTATGCGTGATGGTGTCTCTGCGTGATTTCCTTTGTTATTATGGATATTTGTTGGTATATGTTTAGGAAGATTTTTTAGCAGTAAAAGAATAGCACGAGAACCGCACCCCACTTATGATCGTCACTTATTCTTGTCGTTTTTGTTGTGTTTTTCTTACCTTGTGGCACCTTGGGATGACTGTGCCGTACATAGATCGTGGACGAGTACTCGGAGCTTCAGCGGCGCAAGTCTGCCGTGGTTGAAAAGCGCTCTCGCCTAGCCGCCGCCGTTGATCCGATGTCAGCGTCACAGCACTTGCCACAAACGCTTGCGGTGAGGGACTGAATTGAAAGCGGGTTATAGCATAGGGCGAGAGAGAGTGAACGAGTGAGCGGTTGTGTTCTGCTCTTAGAATAGTGAAGCACAGATAAGAGGAGGTGCACGAGAAAAAAAAGTGCGTTTAATTTTATACAAAGCAGCATTCAAAGAATCTATCAAAATATTTATGTCATTCATCTTTACTATTCTATTCTTTTGGGGCTTTATCTCCCCCCCCCTTACACTTCAAATGCTCCCGGCATCTTTTTCCTTACATGTGGCACCATAGGGTTTGAAGAAAGCGCTCAAAGACAAGGAAGAGCAAAGGGAAGAGCTGAACGAAGAGCTCCGAAGCTTGAACGACAAGAAAATGAAGTACTTTCAGATTCAGAGCAAGCTGGAGACCGACCTACACGTGGTAAGAAGCTGTCATGCAGTCAACCATTTATATTTATTTTGCATGCATGGAAGTACGAAGTAGCTGAAAGATATTTTTGGTTTCGTGTTGCCTTAGCCTTAGCCTATGCTCTTCTTTTTCAGTAACTTCCTTTTTAATTTTCTTTTCTTTGTCGTTTCCCTTTCGTTTCGCAATTCTTACGAAGGTCCGCGACGAATTTGACAAGCTGCAAGCAGCTGCTTCGAAAATTGCCACTTTGGACGAGAAGAGAGCAACACTGAGGGCCGAAATGGAAACGTTAGACGCGAGCAAAGCCTCTCTGCGGAAAGCCATAGCACCCAAGCAGCAAGAGGTATTATATTCGTGCCTTGCATTGCGCGCTGCAACGATGTTAACTTTTTTACGTAACTGTTTAGCTTTTTGTGTAGCTTCTTTGGCGCAATTCCTCAACAGTGTTTGTGGCGGCTTTACTTTTAATTGGCGCATTAAATTGTTGGGCTGAGTGTAATCACTTTTGATTTTGATTTTTTTCAAAATATGCTTTGGCTACAACACACGTACACTCCTAAGGTGGCGGAGAGGCTCGCCGTGTGCGATCGCCTCTCGGAAGCCTGGAAACAAGCCAGCCAGCACCTCCGGTCGCGATTGACCTCGGCCCAGAACGACCTGGCGGAATTCCGCCGGTTGAGCAGCGTGTGTGACCAAGCGTCAAAGCTGGGGCTGGAAGCCGCGGCCGAAAAAATGGACTCGGAAATTGCCGAATTGGTACGTAAAAATTATATGTGCTCATGGATGGTGATGGTTATCACTATGATTACTATGATAGCTTCAGTAATTGTAATGCACATCTAGAAAGTATCCATAGTCAAAGGGCCCGTGTGCAGTACCTGTAGATGATGATCGTCGTTGTTTCGTCATCATTGCTTCATATATTGCCTGTTGTATTCACGGTACAGGTGACCCGGCAAGAAATGTACGAGAAGAAGCACGCCGAATACGAGAGCGCAATTGCGGAGCACAATGCCTCAGCGTCGGAGAAAGAGATGGTGCTGTTTCGGGTGAAGAGTAATCTGGACGTGCTGGCGCTGCAGCGGGAACTAGACCACGAGAGAGGTAAGAGAGAGGGGATTGTTGTTGCCACCACAATGATCACTTCTTTGCTTCATCTGTGTTCCCTTTCTCAAGGTTTTCTTTTTCTGTTTCTTTTCGTTCTGCGATTTTTCTCGTGACTCCTCTTTTCCCCCTTTTATTTCTTTTATTTTCCTATCTTTTCCCCCCTCTCTCCTTCCCTTTTTTCCTTGCTCTTCCACGCAGGCGAAGTGGAAGTCCTCAAGGAAGCAGCCAAAAAGGCCAAAGCTGCGGCTGCCGCTACCAGGGGGAATCAATCTGGCGGCGGTGGGTCTGCACCTCGCGACTTGCCAGTGCTGGAGCAAGAGAAAAGCAAGCTCCTGACTGACCGCGCGGAAAACAAGGGCAAAGCGGAGACAATGAAGCGGCAGATGCACGACTTGACCACGCGGCTCAAGGAGCCCAATTACAGGGGAGTGCGCGAGCGCGCGCGCACCAAGCGTATTGAAGTGGAGACCACGGCGATGGCGTGCGAAGACTTGGAGCGCTACTGGACCGCGCTAGACAAAGCTCTGCTCCGGTGAGTACATACGTATACGTATACAAATACACGTTTTTGTGGGATGAACTCTTGTTTGTGAAGTTTTTGTTTCAAATATTTGTCATGTTTGTTTATAGTGAAAAGAAAGAAAAAAAATTAAACTCAATTATTTTGATACTTCGGTGTTGCTGTACTGCCTCCATACTTAGATTCCACGGCCAAAAGATTGCGGACATCAACCGCATCATTCGCGAGCTGTGGCAGCGCACGTATTGTGGGGAAGACATCGACGGGATTGAAATCGTGAGCGGGGAAGAAGGCGGCTCCACTCGGGCGGCGCGCTCATACAATTACAGGGTGGTCATGCGCAAGGGGGACGCACTCCTGGACATGCGTGGCCGCTGTTCTGCAGGGCAGCGGGTGCTGGCTTGCATTGTGATTCGCTTAGCCCTGGCGGAGACGTTCTGCTTGAGTTGCGGAATCTTAACGCTGGACGAGCCCACAACGAATTTGGACGAATACAACAAGGCAGGCCTCGCCACGGCCTTGGCGGAAATCATCTCCACGCGCAGCAAGCAGCGGAATTTCCAGCTGGTGGTGATCACTCACGACGCCGACTTCGTGACCCACATGCGGGACGCGTTCAACGGTCTTGGCGCAGATCGGACCTTCAACTTGCCGGAGTATTATTGGCGCATCAGCCGCCAGCAAACCGGCCAAAACGGCCAATATTGTTCGGAAATTCACCGCACGGACTGGGACGACATGTAGACCGAAGAACTAACGAGAAACTCGAGATGTGCGGAATGCTCCTCTTGCATGATTAGTGGGCAAGGGACGTGACTAGCCCGTTGCTAGCCCGGTGTGTTGTGATAATAGAATTAGCAGTGGGCTCCCTGCTCCGATCTCCTATGTTCAATTACTAAATTCTTTTGTTTAATATCTGGTATCATCCGGAAAGGAGGTTGGTGCTAAATGCTACATGGATTCAGATTTGGATGGTGCCAGGACTTTTTTCTCTTCGGGTCGGCTGCCACTTCGCACCCAACTCACACCTGTGTCTAGCCGAGAAGTGTTTAATTCCTAATGTCTTTATACCTTCTTCCTGCCCAGAATAGTTCCCAGGATGCCGTACGTGGTGTTTGTGTCTTGAAGGCCATTTCAGTTTTTACTTGTTACTTAACAAATTTGGTATTAGAAATCATGATGGAGGGAAGAAGAGCGGCGCTGTTATCACGATCATTTACGGTTCGGTTGCAGCAGCCGCGGCAACGCCACCATCAACAGGAGGCGCCTCGGATTTTGGTGAATTTGAGAGTGGGTCTACATCCAAACGACTGTTGCTGGTGTCACCGCTGCTGCTGTCCCCAAACAAGCTTACCCGCGGATCGGTGAACGGGTCTACGCCAGGAGCGAGCGCTTGGAGGTACCTTTGATCATCATAGGAAGAAAAGTTGAGTTTGGTGTGAAAGGTGCGGTTATTGAGAACTCGCAAGAACACAGAAGGACACCAAGAGGTCTGAAGGTTGCATCAAGAAGTACAACACAGAGATGATAAAAAAGAAGCAAGACAAAGCGTTAGTATTGCAGTATCTGCAGTACTATATAGCCTAATTTCTTACCGGTCAAAGTACAGGGCTTGTTTCGCTAGCAACCCAAACGCTTTTGGAAGCATTAAGCCGTGGCGCTCTGCCGCTGCTATCACATCTGACACTAGACCCACGCCACCTCCCAAGGACGATGATGGTGAAGAAACTGATGAAGCAGCTGAAGAAGCAGCAGATGTAGCGCCCTCCTCGCCATTGGCTGATGTACTGTCACTGCCACTATTGCCACCTCGCATGCTTCCCAGAATCTTGCCCAAATCTTCGGCCAATCCATCTAAGTCAACTTGCCCGTCTTCTCCGCCCGCAGCCACCCCCATTGTCACCAAACTTTGAGCCACCTTCGTTTATGTTACGCACGGGTAAAAGGTAAAAGGGCCGAATCAGAATGCAAGAGCAGCAATGTGCGAGTTAACATACACAAAATACCGCGGATAAGAAACGAAGAAAAAGAAAGGCATCACTAGTCAGTTTCAGCATTAATTAAAATCATTTACCGCTTTCATGTCTCCAATGGCAAAACCTTCTCGCATGCTACCTGCCGAGGCCCACACGGAGGGTGGCAAGGTGCCCACAATGCCCCAATCCAAGAAAGCTACGCGCCCGTCGTCTGTGCGGGTGCATGTGCATAGTAAAAAAAGAGAAAGAAAAGAGATGAAGAGAATGTTGAAGCAGAAATTGAATTGAATCTATATGTACTTCGAAAGGGTTTGATGTAGAAGAGACGGTTGAAGAAGCATGCATCGAACTAACCACTCTCTTTTTCAATCCTCCTGGAGCGAGCAGGAAAAGATAAAGCGAAGGCAGCAGAACGCACGGACGGCAAAGCGGAAGGGCACGAGGAAAACCACGCAAAGCTAGAGGCGCGCGCTCTTACCGAGCAGCAACAGGTTTCCTCCGTGTACATCAGCATGGAAGAACGCGCATTCCGCCACCGATTGACTCCACGCGGCTAGCGCGACCACTGCGGCATTCTCCAGGGCGACCGCTGATTCAGCATCCTCATCAGGGGAGGAGAGACCGTCCAGGGAGTTCAATGAGGATGCTGATGATGATGAAGAGGACGAAGATGAACTTTGCACCAGTGGTCTTCCGCGCAGCCTCGTCATGGTGAGCACTGACGACGACGTCAGGGAGCGCACCTATTGTGGACGATAACAACAACAAGATAAACAACAAGGAAGTGTCTACTTGCCGGACGAAGAGACCCCCCCCCTCCCAACCCTCTTCAACTGAGAACAAAAATCACTGCAGATCTGTCGTACTTGTAATTTTACGTGTTCCTTTTATCCTGCCATTATCTTGCTGTACTAAATATCTTATTCTTGCATCGATTACCGGCAAAGGGCAGGTGACTCGATCAGCCAGCTTGTTCGCGTCCAAAAAGGCTTGAAAAGTGCGCATCCGAGACGCTTCAGCTTCGAAATCGAGTTCGCCCAACTAGTACAGTAGCACAAGCATTAAATAGTAAAAGGTAAAGCGTATAGGTGTAAAGACGTGAAAAAAAGTGAAGGGAAAAATGTTACGATGAGCAATAAGCTCAAAAGCTGAAGAGTACTACTGTAGAAGGTAGAAGAAGTGAGTTCTTTACATTGCCAACTTCCAAGACGGTGACAAGGACAAGGCAACAGCAGCCACTACAGCTCCTTCTTACCATCGAGTCCCGTAAATCTAACGCCACGTCAGCAGTGCTCAGACGGCTCGCTTCCGGCGCCACCGCCTCCAGGGCTTGTGCCGCAATGGTCAAAAATGCCAAATCCGCCGTGAGGGCTTCGCGAACTTTGGGTTTCAAGACCTAGGATTGGGAGTATAAGTTTTTGACGAAGAGGCAAGATGAAGGAGCGCAGTCTATGTATATGGAAGCCACAGAAGTCAAATAAGACGAGGTCAAAAAAAACAAGAACGGTAAACAGCATGCCAGTGGTATGCAAAAAGTTTCACGGTCGGTATGTTACTAAATCTTTTCTGTCTGACTCACTTCGAGCATGCTCTATTTTACTTTCATGAGTCGCACCTTCACCACCACGTCCGTTCCGTCCCACAGAGAGGCACCATGCACTTGAGCTACTGACCCGCAGGCCAAGGGGGTGGACTCAAAGTTACGGTACAGCGAAGCCAGCGGCGCGCCGAGATCGGCTTCAACCACACGCTGCACGTCGCTGAAGGGCACCTGATGAAATATTATATTTGAGATGACGGGACAGTGCACGCACACATGCGTGGACACAAAATTAAAGCAAATCAAAGCAAATTTACCGTGCTTTGAAGCTGTACTACTCATATGTACTACAGTTATACACACCGTGAAGAAGGAAGGAAGAAAGGGTGGCTCTTGAGTGTACGCTAACACACAAACAAACACGAATATAATACCGTCGAAGACTTGTCGAGGCACGCTTGAAATTCTTCGACGTATTCGGCGGGAAACACCGAGGGAGAAGACGCTACCAATTGTCCGAGCTTCACGTACACCTAAAGCACATGCGCATTAAAAGTAATGATAAAGTCGAATGAGAATCATGTACACAGGATAGGCACACAGTCTTAGAAATGCCCGACAAAGACAAAGAGTCGACTAGATGGCAATGAATAACAACACCGTTGATGTGTATTATAACACCAACGGTGAACACGGAACGCAGCGCAATACTACTGCAAAGAGTTATGCCAAAAAATGAATAAAAATTTACCGGCCCAAGCTGCTCGAAGAGTTCTCGAAGCAAGCGTGGTGCGAGGGGCTTTCCGTCGCTGGTAGTGCTTCCTAGCGTGCCTACTTTTCGACCACCACCATTCACCACTTCTGCAAACGTGCCTGCCGCTGCATCCCGCGCTACCGTGGCTACTGCTCGAGTCGCGGTCATGACGCGCGCTGCCGCTGCGGCCGGCCCGACCTTGCTAGCTTCGTCCGCAAATTGGCTGACGAGGGCTTGCGCTTGCTTTGGGCCCGGGATCTAGTTTTAAACAAAGATAGAGCACATGTAATGAGACAACGGAACAATATCAACAAATCACCACATCAAAAACACACCGATCATATCGACTCAAAGCTGGTTTTAAACATGATCACTTCAATCTCACGAAATCGCGAAACTAAGTCTTTCAAATTCAAAAACAATATTGGCTCAGTGACCTGAAGTGTAGCAGTACGGCTCCCCGGAATAGGCACTGAAAAAAGAGGCTTCTCGTCATGCACCGCTGAAAGGCGTGCCAGTGAAACCCTAGTTGACTTCCCCGTGAAAGAAGGCATCGCTACGTAGGCTGCCGTCTCATACCAGAGAATTGCGAGAAAAACTAAGCTGATGATGCGCGGGGCATTATTCTTTTGTGGCATGCTTTACGATGTCTAACCCACTAACTAGCTCTAGGCCGCCACGTCAGTCTTCAAAGGAAATCAAAGTCAATGTAATTAAAAGTAAATGACCAGAAAGGATACGCTTACGACAAAAAAATAAGTGAGCTCTAAATTTCCGGAAGCCGTAGTGATCCAAAAATAATATGGGATTAAGCAGTCTGGGCTAACTGCTAGCTAGCACAGTAGTCGTCTGGACGTTAGCTATGCTACGAGCGAGTAATGCAGTACTGTAGTGCTGCAGATTTTCAGCTGTATCTTTCTCTTCGCTTTGGAAGGAACAAGAAGATCGAAAGAACATTCAACCGCCACCCCCCAAAGGGAGTGCCCTCATCATACTTGAGTTCTCGAGTTCTCATTCGTTCACTACAGAGAGTTTTAGCTGTGTTGTTGTTTTTGGGTTAAGGCGCTTTGGCTCATCAGGCGCGGCGGAGTGAGAGGAGGCAGCGGTCGTAGGTTGAAGGTGTGCTCATAATAAAGTCCCCACCCTAGTGGCGACACTGTAGATGGCCAATCCGTGGCAGCAAGATCCTGCGTCAACGAAGCACGACGATGCGCCGTCGTGGATGGATCAGGGAAACGAGAACAGTCGCCTTGACTTAAATCCTTCAGCGCTGGCTTCCGTCTGGCTAGAGGCTAACAACGAAGACTCCTTTGGCGGTAAGAAATAAGAGTAAGGTCGCAAGTCAGAACATTCTTATGCTTCTGCACAAGTGTCGATTATTCTTACAAACTGTTCTGATAATCATCAAGTATGATAATCAATTGGACGAAAAGTGCATTTCCAGTATTTCAACTCGGGTATCCTTTGATAGAACCCCCCACCTCCTCCTCAACACCCTGTTGCACTGCTGCCCTTTTCATGCCAGGGAACAACGGCAAGCAGCAAGCAGTGGCGGGAGCTGCGGCCCAACAAGTCGTACAGGGAAGCACTACTCACCCGGGGCAGCCTGAGAGCTGTTTTGCCAAAAGCATGGACCTCTGCGTGGGGTCTACGATCTTCTTGCTCGAGTTCATTTTCGTCGTGCTGTTCGAGTTCCTGCACTCGTACTGCGGGTGGAGCGCGTGGTTCTGCAAGGTAAAGATTTTTTCTACGCTCGATTGCTCCATCGTCTCACGTCCTTCTCTCGACCACCACCGTTGAGACTGCGCACGTGTATCAGGGATGCAAGCTGTAGTTGTTTGTGATCCAATTCAAGGAAAGGGCCATAAATTTCATTGCTACTTTCTGTTCTGCCTCATGATAGACTAAAATGCATTTTTGCTTGTTTTCCTGTTTTGTGAACGACAAATAGAGTCATTTGGACAAGCTCACGAAGAACGACCCGAACCAAAGCGAATCTTCGGCCTGTGACACTTTTTGCAAGTACTTTTTCATCATCATTCTCGCGATTTCGTTCATGGTGTTTATTATCATCAGTTTCGCCATGCTCGTTTGCCAGGTTAGCGTGGGTGTGGGTTTGTAACTGTGCGCTGATTTTCATCCACTATACGCTTGTTTCTTGACAAAATATGACCTTTTCTCGTTGGATGACTTTTTCAAGCCATCACGTGACTCTTCACTTGTGCTCTTGTGGTTCCTCGCCCCTTCCTGCCCTCGTCTCTTGACCGATCCATCTCTCATACCCTTTCTACCTACTTTTCCCCCAGGACCTTCAATTTCAATGCCCTTGCCTCGAATCTCCGCCTTCTTTCCCTCTCCCACTAGAACAGGCCGGCATCGTGGAAATATGCGCGGTGTTTGCGTTCATCTTCCGGGGCCTCGCGGCGCTGAGCGGCGATCACGCTATGTGGGCCTGGTCGCGCACGCGGGAGGTAAGGAGTTCAATGGAGGGGGGTAGGCAGAGTACAAAGTGAAAGGAGGTAAAGAGTACAATGAAGAGGAGGGGTGGGGGGGGGGCTGTAGCTTCATTTTTTTGTATCTTGTTGGCTTCGAAGATACTCTGTTTCGTTGCTCCTTCTTAAATTTTTTTTCTGACGACACATTAGTGCCTTTTCATATTTCTGTACTTTAACGCCATCCGAACACGCATCCAATTGCTCTTCCTCTCTAATATATATCCAGCTCGGCCACCGCATTCGCGACGCGCTCGGCCGCAAGTGCCGGAAACAGTCCCAAAACGACATCGAGCAGCAGTACCCCAACAACAAGCAGCAGCCCATTCCCGGACAAGGCTTAGCCCCGCCGGGAGGCCCACAGGGACAGGCGTCGTTCTTCGGTGGGTCGGCTGCGGTGCCTGCGCCCGCGCCGGCTCCGTATGCTACAGCGACAGCTTCCCCGGAAGCTCCCCCCAGGTGTGCGTGTGTTTGAACACACTGTGCACTTTTGTAGCCCCCTGAGCGGAATCATTCTGGAACTCGGCACTCCACTTTTTTTTTCACGCCGCGCCCTTGAGTTTGTGATTTCAAACATAGTACCTGTATGAGGGTTCATGCAATATTGCCAAAGGTTCCGTTAATTTTTCCGATTGCAACTATTTTTGGCCTTCACTGGCCTACCTATTTTATTTAAATTACGCCGCTTGATTTTTTTCCATTATCACTTCCCTGCAGCTGGGCAACCGGAGCCCCCGTGGCTCAACCCGTGCCCCCTCAGCAGCCAGCTCCACCGCCACCGCCAACACCGCCGTCTGCTCCTCCGGCGGCGTCGGAAGAAACGCCGTCGTGGGTGAACGGCTAAAGATTAAACGCGCCTCAGCACCTCGTTCCTGTAGCCTTACTTTCACGGAATTTCCTTCCTGGTCGAGGGCGATTGTAATGCACTGACCATTATTCTGGTGTGCTGAGGTACATAACAACTCGCCGCGCTCCCATATCGCAGGAAAGAGGAGAGCTTTACTTGGGGGAAGGGGGGGTTATTAGCACGCTGCGAATCCACTGGACATCGTCTCACTTCGCAGTGGCAATCATATCATTCTTCTAGTCTAGCCTAGTTAATACTCCCCAAAAATACAAAGAAACACCACTGTGGCATATAGCAACAGAAAAATGTAACCGTCAGAACAAGTCTGACTGGGCTGAGTGTCCTTTTGCGTAATGCAGTTGTAATCATTTACTCTCGAGGTGTCCTTCAGCCGTCAGGCATCAGGAGGTTTGGGAATGGAGTGAGTCAGCTGTCTCCACTTCAGCCTGTCCTTGGCAATGGCGATCCACTATCAAAATCCTTCGAAATGCCCTTACTTTTGAGCGCGTTCTCCAACGTCCTGCCCCAAGTCATCTCTGGACAACCAATCCTTCGGGCTACGGATACCGCTATATACTATAAATATGCCCTTGTAACTTTTTTTAGCATGCGCCACTCCTTCTTACTATAATCCATAGCCACCTCCGCTTTTCTTTTCGCAGTGGGCAATACGAAATATAGGTCGTTGCAGTTTTAGAGTAACATCATTTCATTAACAAAAACAAGGGGATTTGTGGAGCATAGTGGCTTGCTTTTCGACCTTGGAGAGTTTTAAGCGCGAGAGGAGTGCTGGGGAGTGATCGCGACCGTTACTTCCGTAGGTGAACTCGAAATTAATTTTGAATACACGTGCTGAAGCCGATATGCGCGTCTGTCAGCGGCAATCGATTAGGCGCGTTATCTGCGGTCCGATTGATTCCTAATGCGCATTAGTGGCAGTTGTTTGAGTTGTGCTGTGCAGTGCTGAGTTGTGTTGAAAGATGTGCACACCCCTGTCATTCGTCGAGCTCAAACACTTGAAGTGTTGATACGAGAACGAGCCCAGTCTCGGCAAGAGAGGCCCTGAGTAGGCCCACCACAAATGTCAAATGCCACCGCTGGAAGGTGGCAGCCTTGCGGCGGAAAAGGGGGCCGTTCGGCAGCTTTGACAGCAGCGAGATAAGTAGCTTGCTGTGTAGGTGTGAGCTGAGTCATGTTCACTTTAGTGGGAGGATGAAGCCACAACGGGTTTGGGCACGAGTGCAACGATATATCACCCTACGGAAGAACAAGGACGAAAGCACACGTATGCGTATGTTAATAAGGCAGCGACAAAGCACACAAGTTGGAACAAATAGGCAAACTCAACAAATCAAGTTTCTTTTGAGCATAAATATGAAAAAAGACACGACTTTACTGATGACATAAATGCAAGCGGGAGAGTCCAGACAGAACACAAATTATATAATCTAAGAAAGAAACGAACGTGAACAAAGCAAGCCACACATCTTACCCGAGTATAATCGCGCACTACGCCTCCATACCCTTGCACCCGAAACAAGGGAGCACACGGCACAGGAGGTTTTCCTTTTTCAATTCCACCTTCTTGCTGCAATGCAGCAGCTGGTGCATGTTTGCCATGGTCAAGTCGAGGGTCAAACATCGATTGTTCGTGGGCCTGGCATACATGAGCTCTCTTGGGCGTAAAATATGGCTCAGCGGCTGATGGCTTGAGCTTCTCAGCTTCAAGAATTTTGCCTTCCAATGAGGTGAGTGGTGGATTAGGCGCTGCGAGTCCTAGCGGGAAAGAATCGATGCTTTCATCCGAAAACCTTTGTAAAAAAAGTGTGTCCATACGAACAAAAGTTAAGGCTATCAAACAATGAGAATAGGGATTCCTTGGTGTATACGAAACGGAGGAAGTTGTTGGGATATTGCCTATAGTAAAACAGCAAGACAGAAAAATATGCACCATGCATGATGCAATACTCACCGAAATCCTTTCACAAGATGATGACCGGAGACTCCCCCAACCCACTCCCAGGATGAAGATGAAGAAGACGCTTCCGAGTCCTGTCTTAGTGCTTGATCTCTTGTTTCTGCTGCCATACCTGCTCCCCTATCTGCTGCTGTAGCAGGGGTGGTGCGTGTAATTTTTAAAGAAGAAGAAGAATTCTTAAGCTCCCGCGGCATCACAAAGCCATGCCTTGCAGCTGCTCGCCATGGTTGCGAGTCATACGCCCCGTCGCAACCGTCAGCACCGGCAGACATGAGGGCACGCATCGC
>Ga0307979_1000441_pt1 | contig 28027 bp, 18 predicted proteins | sample OrgLakmetage1058_FD_201833 | JGI IMG/M metagenome (GOLD analysis project Ga0307979, IMG submission 201833) | Saline water microbial communities from Organic Lake, Antarctica - #1058 | ecosystem: Environmental > Aquatic > Non-marine Saline and Alkaline > Saline | place: Antarctica: Organic Lake...
TTTTGCAAATTTTTCGAGGAATTTGGCCAATGCCCCTCTCCCTCCTGAATCATTCCGCACTTGCTTTGTTTGCGCAACGCACGCGCATTCCCACTTCTGCCCGCAGCATTGGCTTCTGTGCCATTTCGGTTTGTATTAGTTCGAGTTCGAGTTCGATAGAAAGCCTTACAAAAAATTTCGGTTCGTGGCTGGTTCGTGGGAAGTTTGACAACTGGTTATACAGATTCTGAACAAACCAACGAGCCAGAATCAACTCAACAAATTCCGTGAATGCGGTTCTTGACCTCTTTTCGTGAAGGGCTCTTTCTTGATACTTACGTAGGTCGGAAGACTGGAAGAGCGCGTGGTTTTGACATATTTTCTATTGGCGCAATTCTTGCAGCAGAGTTAGTACAGAACGAGTTGGGGAAAAAAAGTCCTGCTTGGGTAGCGCCAACTGTCACGCCTTTTCTTCACGGAGCGAGCCCATAATGAGTGCACCGTAAATTCAGAGTTAAAAAGGTATGCGGTTTTTGCCCGCATGCAGGTAGGGTGTAGACCTGATATAAGAACACTCTCAATGCGCCGAAATAGGCTGGAATCCTTTGAACCATGCAAACCGGCCTTCACTCACTGTTTTTTCGATGCCACTTCGCTTTTTGTAGGAATAATTTGCCTACACAGCACGGTCTATCTCTGCAATCTAGCACGCATTCACGCCGACTGATTGGACTTTTCGCGCCATGTTGTAAGAGCACCACACAACACTCTCCCCCTTTCACCGTGCCTAATCGTATGCGTACGCTATATCTCTCCCCGCTACCTTAGAACACGTCAATTTGCATCGCTTCACATTCATTCAAAGTTTGAATCTTATTCAGCGAGCTTGTCCGTACCTTGCGCTTAGCAGATACCTCTGCATGATGTTGCTGCTCGTGGCGTCGTATTCAACATTCGCGGTGAATGCTTTAGCTGAAACCTCGATGTCGTACAGCTTCAGCAGCTCGTCTTGCACCAGCGGGTGTTCGGACGAGGTGCTGAGCACTATTGGCAACCAGGATGCGTTTTGTACTATCGAGGACTTGAGCTGTGTGTCTGGTTGCCTGAATCTGAAATTGGTGGATGCGCACTGCGAGTGCAACACAATGGCCTTGTTTGCGTCCTCATATTCCTTCGATTTTGCTGGTACGGAGGAGTATTGTTGTGGGAGCATCACGTGTCAGGCAGCGGTCATAGATGCTTTCGTTGCTTTAGGTGGCTTAACTGACGCTGATGCAGAAGCCACCTTGTCTGATTCATGTTCCACTGTACTGTGCGGCTCTGGGAGCTACTCTTATTCATTGTCCACAGAAAATGCCTTAGCTCTTGGTTCAATGTCGTACAGCTTCAGCAGCTCAACTTGCACCAGCGGCTGTTCAGACGAGGTGCTGAGCGCTATTGGCAGCCAGGATGCGTTTTGTGCCATCGAGGACTTGAGCTGTGTATCTGGTTGCATCAATCTTGGTTGGGTGGATGCGCACTGCGAGTGTGACACGAGCACATTGTTTGCGTCGTATTCTTTCGATTTTGTCGGTACGGAAGAGTACTGTTGTGGGAGCACAGCCTGTCAGGCGGCTGTCATAGATGCTTTCGCTGCTTTAGGTAGCTCAACGGACGCTGGTGCAGAAGCCACCTTGTCTGATTCATGTTCAACTGTAGATTGCGGGTATGGCGCACCTTCTATTGAACCCTCAACAAGCGTAGTACGTGCAAGTGGTTGCTTCAAAAATTGTGATGACATCGTTTGGGACACAATTGGCGACTCGGATGCATTTTGTGCCCTTTCAGTCGATCAGCGGAGCTGTATATCTGACAAAGGTGTGGGCTTGGGTGGTAGCGCCTACACCGAGGCATTGCTGCAAGCACATTGCGCTTGCGGGTCTATGAGTCGTGAGATTCTGTTCAATGGGACATCCGTGGAGGTAGATGTAACTAGCAGCATTTTTTGCTTTGGTGACGCATCATGTCGCAACTCGTTAGTAGATCTGGTGCAGACGCTTGTTGGTAGTGAGGCTGAAGGTGGTACGGGTGCGTGGAAAGACCGCGGTGCACTTTACAGTGAGCTTGCGCTCCAGTGCGTACATCAGGCCTCGAGCGACTATGATACATTCCCAAATGCATCTCTCAATTGGTCTTGCCTGGAGACTTGTCCTGGAGAAGCATTGGCAGTATTGGGTGATCAGGCAGCCTTCTGCGCACTCGATAATGCTACAAGGTCCTGCCTTCAAGAGTGCGTACCCCAGAAGCTGCTAGAGCTCCACTGCGAGTGTAACACGGGTCTGCTTTTTACTTCCTCAGACAAGGCCGACATCGTTCTCACTTCTGACATTGGAGTCTTCTCTCAGGATCCTAAAGAGCTCGATTACAACGAAACCTTATTTTGCTATGGATCTGATCTCAATGCCACGCGGCCGTTGCCGTTCACTACTGAAGCATGTCGAGCCGCCATTGTTGACTACTCCATGTTAGCTGATGGACTTGTTAACAATGAGGATGCTGCCTACAGTTGGGATGATCAGTACGCTGACTTGGACGATCACTGCAGCTGTCTCATGACTTGCTCGGATGCTTTACGCGATACTGTTGGTGATATTGACGCATTTTGCGCGCTGCCCGAGGAGGGCTTGACATGCATGCTGAATACCGAAGCAACGCCTCAATTACGTGCAGTGCACTGTTTATGCCGCTCGGGCATGCTCTTTCACGAGAAAGAGTGGGGCGACTTCGATGCACTCAGCCACGCCTACTGCTGTGCAGACAGCCCGACTCTATACGGGGTTGGTGGAGGCGGCGACGAATGCCAGGCTGCTGTGCTAGCACTTGCTATGAGTATGGACGAGAATAACTTCGGTAGTGCAGAAATGACGCAGCTGCTTGCTTCTCAGTGTGATGATGTCGATGACGACAGCGGTGAACTTCGCTACATGTGTGCCATGGCAGCGCCATCGCCAAGCCCAACTCTCACTTTGGCACCAACCCTAGTTCCATGCACCGCTACTTGCACAGACGAGCTGCAGGACACTATGGGCGACTTCGACGCATTTTGTGACCTCGGCAATCCTACATCGTACAACTTCAGCTACTGCTTGTCGGATGCTGTGTCAAGCGACTTGCAGCTCAAAGTGCAATGCGCGTGCCAATCTCGCATGCTCTTTCTCAGCAGCAGCGCGGACTATGATATGCTTGGGGGCGAAGCGTACTGCTGCGGTAGTGCGAAATGTCAAAGTACTATCTTAGACTTGGCAGTAGAATTGGATATCGCTGAATTCGGCGACCCACGAGACACCCGAGTGAACCATGTGAATCCTGACCTCGTAAATATGACGTTGGTCGCTAAGGCCGTGTTGCATGAGTGGAAAGAAGAAGATGCCTACATCGCAGGGCTCTTTGAGACAGCTGCCTACGTGGCGCACCTCAATTACTCGGACTCGAACTGCACCGCCGCTGAAAACTGTTTTCTGAGCAACTCTACGCAGGTATACATCTTTACGACCGACTATGGCGAGTACACCTACGAGGAAAACGAGTCTTATAATTACACTTACGCAGACTACTGGACTTTAGCAGACCGGCTGCACAGTATAGCAGATGCATACGTGAAAGCTGAAGAACTTATCGCGCAGGTATATGCCGATGCGGTGTCTGAGCACCGGGTCACCATCCAGGCTGGCCTTGAATATGCGTGCAAAGATACGGAAAGCGGCTTTTCGGTCTACGAATGCCACTCTCCATTTCCTACACACATACCAACTGCTGCGCCATCGGCAGCAGACACGGCAACAGTGTTGTTGAGTGTAAAAATGGTAGCGAAAGAAAAGCCCAGCACCCAGCAGAAGTTCACCCTTAAGTCTGTGATTGCAGCTCAAGCTGGTGTAGATGTAACTGCCATCAAGAATTTTCAGATTATCACCTCAGAGGACACCAGGCGGCGGAATTTGCTCTCCGTGACTTGGGAGGTGTCATTCGAGGTGACGACGTCGCTCTCGAGTGCTGGTGATGGCGACCTCTCATCGCCAGTTGAGCTCGCTTCCAGTGTCTCAACCGTGCTCTCCTCAGACGACTTCACAGCAGCTGTTTCAGCTGCAGATCAAAGCCTTGAGATCTCTGTAGATACAGCATCCATTGCTGCTGTTGCTCGAACTCGGAATCCTTCGCTGACTCCCACCCACTCACCAACAGCACTTCCTACCGTTACGATGTATCCAACGCCTTTACCAACCCAATGTGTGGATGTTGGGGAGTTTTGCGAGTACGTGACCTCGTATTGTTCGGTTTCGTTTTGCCGGGAGTGCCCCAATGCGGGCATTTGTGATTATACTTGCGAAGTTTGTCATTTAGTTATTGAGCCTACAGGACAGCCGACGCTTTCTTTGTTACCGTCGCCTATTCCCATGCCATTCCCTTCGGAGTCGCCCTCGCTGCTTCCATCTCCAATCCCAACCATTGTTCCGTCACCCATTCCGAGTTCGGTACCAACCCTCGAGCCCACCTCAATACCAACCGTGGTGCCAGCGCCTCAACCTACTTCTATACCCGTACCAGCGCCAAGCCCCTTTCCGACCTTAAAGCCAACTCCTCTTCCGACAGAAATTCCGCTGCCAGCACCATCTCTAATACCTATTCCTCTCCCATCGGCAAATCCCACACTGCCTCCATCGCCATTGCCATCGACGCTACCCTCGACGAAGCCAACTCCACTGCCGACCATGGCACCGACTCTGATACCGACCTATGCACCTTCATCGAGCCCCACTATCAATTGCATTGCAGATTCTACTGATGGGAATCTCAACACCGGCATCCGTAAGCGCTTGTTTCGCATCACGATGCGGTCGACTGCTACAGACGGCGGCTGGGGGAATTACAAGTACGTCCTTACGAAGTTGGCAACCGTGTCGTCGAACAAAAATGATGCAGACAGTGTTGAGGTTTCGACTGGCACCCTAGGTAGTGGCGTCAGTTGGGAAGTGGATTTCTTGTGCCTCGAGGTACCAACGGACAGCGCTGACGTAAATGCTGTTCAATGCTATCATTTTGCCATTGTTCTGGATGGTATCGCTCAATTTTCACACCCTGCCTCAACAGTTCAATGGGGTTTTTATGACGAATCGTCATCTATTCACACCACTGACAGTAGCAAGTTCCCAGACGTCAAGCCAACTGACGCTTACATGATCGGGACAGCGGATAACATGGGAATAGTGTGCGCTAAGCGCGGCAGTGATACTGTGATTGGTGGTCTCTTCAATGCAGTACCTTCTCCACAGCCTTCTATATCTTCATTGCCTTCGCAGCTTCCGACGGCTCTCCCAATACCGTTGCCTTCGCCGCATCCTACACAAGCACCTACGATGCTACCTTCGCCGTTGCCGTCGCCAGAGCCTACTGTAGTGCCCACCCCGAATCCCACGAATGTTCCTACTCAAGCACCCACATCCAAACCTACACCAGTCCCGACACCAGCGCCATCAATCAAACCGACACCATCGCCCACCATGTCACCTTCGCCGCAACCTTCTCCGGTGCCCTCTCCAATACCTACAACAGTGCCTACATCTATGCCTACTCCACTGCCCTCACCCATGCCCACGCCCGTGCCTACGCCGGTACCTTCTATTCTACCTACATCCATGCCAACGCCGTTGCCTACACCACAGCCTACTGTGCAATGCACAGAGGGCCGCTACTTTGATTATGAATACAACGGCAAGTCGGTCTGTCGCGATTGTCCTGCGGGCCGCTATCTAAACCAAACGCGCGCTAAAGATGCAATTCCAGCCAACTGGGGCTGGAAGCGCGAGTGCCGCATGTGTCCATTAGGAAGAGCGCAGCCCAAGGAGGCTCAAGCCAAGTGCAATTTATGCGCAGAAGGTCAGTACAGCTCGAGAGAGTCGGCAGCATCGGCAGGACCTGACCAGTGCCGGGCATGCACAGCTGGAGAGTATGCCTACAATAAAACGGAATGTGTATGGTGCGAACTCGGCAGATATGCTCCTTCTGCTGTTCTTAATTACTGCATCGAATGCCCTGGCGGATATTACACGGGCGTTGCGATAAAAGCTACGGAGTGTCGAGACTGTTCTCCAGGATACTTCAATTCTGGCGCTGACTATTACACCAACGATTATCGAGCCGCCAATTCGTACGAGCTTGAATGCACCATCTGTCCTGCGGTAACTTCACGATCTATATTTCAACGCCATTCAATGATTTCTTTCCTTGATTTCTAGTACCAATCACATGAACGTCCTTTTTAAATTGACTACGTTTTAGGGCCTCTATGCACCGATCCGTTCTGGGGCTTGCCTCGAATGTGAACGCGGCACGTATGCTGCTGGTGCACAGAACTCAACTACGAAACAACTTCGAGCTGATGGGAAAGGCTCCGACCAGTGCACAACATGCCCTGGAGGTAAGCAATAATTGAATAAGTTCATCCATGTCACACCGTGTAATCTGCCCGTTCGGGGTACACTTTTCTAGCTACATAAAATGCTGTTGCATATTTCATCATACTAGTAATTCCATGCTCAATCAATCTATAGGTTACTTTACCCCACACAACAACATGTCGAGTTGTGGCATATGTGACGCCGGGCGCTACGCTACTGCGCGCTCTTACAAGTGCGCCCTATGTAAAGCAGGCTTTGTGGCTCCGAAAAAAGCGACTGTATCGTGTTCTGCGTGCCCTCCAGGGAATTTTGCTCCAGTGAGGGGTAGCATCAACTGCACCGAATGTAGCGCAGGTAATTGATAGATTCAACCTCGCCAAGTGCGAAGCCTTGGCTCAAGGCCTGACTGATCCCCTATTTGTGATGTCTTCTTTTCTATTTCAATTTTGCACAATCCCTAACTTAGGGAAATGGGCTGTTATGGTGGTCTTGTCCATTCGCTAAATATTCGTAATATCATTATTCGTTCTACAGGCATGTTTCAGTCGGAGCCAGGAAAAAATGCATGTCGGAAGTGTTCCCAGGGCTCTTATAACACTAACACAGGTGCAAGCAGCTGTAGCTCGTGCCCTGTTGGGCGCGCTATCAACATCGAGATGGCCAGGGAATGTGAGGTTTGCTCGAAAGGCCGTTATCAGGCAGCTTTTGGCGCTGTCAACTGCATAGATTGTACAGCAGGGCGGTATCAACCGAGAGAGCAAATGGCATTTTGTGACGCTTGCGCCGAGGGATATTGGTCAGATCTAGGACAGAGCCGGTGCCTCAGGTGTGCTGAAGGCTACTGGTACCGGGGTTACTACGAAGCAGTGGCAACCTATGCTGCGCAAGACACAACAATTGACTCTCAATACACCAACGACAATGATGTTGAAGTTGTTGGCGACGTTGACGACAATGATAATAACGAGTTTCTCCGCAGCGAATCTGAACCCGGTTGCGTGTCATGCGGGGTACCTAAGAAAACGGGAGCTTATTGTGGCGGTGGTTTGTGCTTGCCAGTTCCACAGCGAGGATTTTGGTCACAGGGTGTCGACAGTTCTTCCGACGACTTTAATATAGTGGGAACATACATTTACGTCTGTCGCTCGAATGGGTGCAAAGGCGCGCCCACTCTGGACCAAGGATGCTACACTGACTGGCACATTGAGTCGTATCCCGACTTGACTAATGAGCACCGCCGTCTTCGCCTCGATCAAGAAATATTGATCGGTCGCACGCTTTTGACTGTGAACGATACTACTAATGTGACGGTCTATGACGGCATTGGACGCACTGTAGTCTCAGAGCCCTCAGACAAGGCCAGCATTTGTTCTCCCGGCGCATGGGGACCGCTGTGTCAGGCTTGTGAGGATGGCTGGTTCTTTGATGCAGCAGAAACTGTAACCTGCCAGGAATGCGAAAGTAGTAGCATGTTCGCTTCCTTGCCTAGTTTTATGGCAATGGTTGGATTGGTGATGCTCATCAAATATCGAGGCATTATTCCCCTTCCCAAAGTTGTAAAAAAAGTGTTGCGCTTGAAGAAAGACCCCCAGGTGCCATTTGTAGCCGCGCTTAGCATGATTCCGCCTGGTCAGTTGAAGGTGATCTGGTCGACCATTCAAATCGTGCAAGCTATAAGTACTAATCTTGAGCTAAGTTTCCCTGAGCCAATGTTGAGCTTCAACTTGGGCACTTCCGTGCTGAATCTTGACTTTTTAAGCGTTGACTGCACCTCTCCTGACGCCAACTTTCACTCCAACGTGTACACTATTTCGGCATTTCCAATCGTTTTATTGGGATTACTCTGCCTGTCATATTGGGCTGAACGAGGCATGCATTCTTGGAAAGTGAATCGTGGAGTTTTTTTTACAGTAGAGGAAGAGAGAGCCGTGCAGAAAGGCCTCTATGACAAGTATGCTGCCCGAGCACTGACCACTACCTATTTATTCTTGCCAACTGCCACTATGGCACAATTCAAAGGCATGACCTGCTTCAGTTACGAGGCAAGCACTCAGTCTTACCTGAAAGCCGATTCATCGATCGACTGTAATGGCGCTGAGCACCAGTCTTTCATAATCTACAACTTTATAATGATTATCTTTTACCAGTCGATAATTTTGTTTTATTTTTATGTTCTATACTCGAATTATCACAAGATCAATCCAATGTATAGGGTTGACGGCGATGTCAAGGCAGCGTTGAGACTTCGAGACCTAGACCACTCCATCGATCACATTCGATTTCTGTTCCATGATACAAGTGTCAAATGTTGGTATCACGAAGTCTTCGATATGTACCGCCGCATGTTTTTCATTGGAATCTTGCCGCTTACTTCGGAAGTCCCAACGGTCAAAGCAACTATCGGTGCCGGGGTTACGATGTTCATGACGATATACTTTCGCGAAATGTTGCCGAGCCGCAATCCTTTAACCAACCTCCTCTCCGTGGTGTCGCAATACCAAATATTGTTTGTGTTTTTGTGTGCACTTTTTATCCTCTCCTCAGCGATCAAAAAGGTCAACGTCTCTGAGTTTGCACTTGGCTGCCTGCTGGTAATTGCAAACATCATCGTGGTGGTGGGTTCAATCTATGCCGGTTGGCTTGCGCACAGAAGAAACTTGAAGCGAATGAATCGACGTAAGCGGAAAGCGACAAAGATAGAGTATGCCATTATCAGTGACGATGGAATGTTTGATGCCAGTACACTTGAGAGCATCGCTGAGACGTCGATCGCGCAGAGTTTTGTACTTGCATATCACTACACGTCCATGGCGGCCGCCAAGTATTACGTGAAGAATGGTATTCCAGCATATAACATGAACCACCACTTGTGCTGGTCAGCTGGCCGAGAGCACGAATGCCGTGGCGTGGTTTTCTCGCTAAAAGGGCCAAACGAGATCAAGCGTAGCGACCCGTGTTTAAAGAAGATGTCGCCTCTGAGTTCTTGCCGTGAAGCCGTACTTTGTGTCGCTGTGCCACGGGAGGTCCTCTGCCCTATTATACACCGGACTTCGTACAAAATGGAAGGCGAGAAATCTGCTGCTGGACAAATTGTAGATCCCATGGCCAACATTCAGCAAGATATGTTTGAAAAGAGGGACGAAACAATGGCAAAGGCACCACAAATGGAGGCAGTGAGCCACTTAGTGGTAATTCCTTGCGAAGTTTTGATAGCTTTTTCTCGCAGCGGCCTAGGCGAAAAGGAGATTAAATCACTGATGGAAGGATGGGGCTTAAAGGGAAATCATATGAAAGCAAATGAAGCTAAGGTCCACCCGCTTACTACGAAATCTGATTTTGATTCTTCACGGCAAAAGCATGGAGATATTATGATTGCGGCTGAAGAAGGAATTATGGGCCAGGGAAAAGAAGGCAATTCTCTTCAAGATGACAACTCACTACCAGTACCAGGTCTCAACGGAATCCCGAAGATTCCACCGGTGGTATTATCTAGACATAGTATAGTGAAAGCCTACCAACTAACACCGGATGCAGATCTTGCTAAAAATCAATTTGTCGCTCTGACTGAACTGGTATGCCCTGAACTAATCAGTCATTTGGCATCCTTCAGCTCACAATATGATTCCCGAAAAATCCGGAACGCAGTCCATAACAGCACCAGTCATAAGGCACGCACACCCATTGAGCTAAAGACCTGCAAAGAATATCTGGGCCGAATGGCCGAGGTCCGAGACGAGTGCGACAAGTGTGGACTAGTGCCTATGTACTACTACACCAAGCCGCGTACTGCAAATATCATTGCGCACTACGGATTTCCGCATTCAACGACGAGCTCGAAGGATAGTGGAATTCATTTCACAGCCCTTTCACCAGCGTCCTACGACGTAGGTTCTTATGAGTATGAAGACAACTTAATTCTGGATATGCTGGGTCATGATGGCCTAGTAGAATCGCAAGGAGCCCACAAATTTGATGTGTGTATTGTGTACGCTGCAGAACCGCGAGTGTTGCGTCAAGCACCTGGGAGGCTGAACGCTGTTAAAATGGTGCCCAAGTTGTTTCTGGAACACTTTTCGGAGCCTGAGTCTAGATCAGGAGACTATTTGCTACGACCTGACCGCATTGTGGCGTGTTTCCTCCTTGCTCCGTCTAACCGCCTCAAGGGTTATGACGATAGTTTAGCGGGCTTGATCGCAGAAAAAGAGAAGGACAAGAGCTTGATCAGTAAACTTGAGCTTATGGAATCCGCTGCGCGATTCAATTATTCTATTGTGAAGGAAGAGCGCGGACAAATTGGAGGCCAAGAGCCATGGCCACACACAGACATGATAAGTCCACCTGCTGACTTTGGGCCTGTCGCAGGTACACCTTCACTTGAGGCTGGTGTAAATAATGGTTCAACTAAGATCTTGCATCGATCTTCGTCGACAATCAAATCTGAGCACCAAAACAAGAGCAAGGCAACGACAGAACATAAGCAGCTCCACGAAGACAACGACCTCGGCGAACTGACTGCGTTTTTGGCTCCAGCAGGGCTCGAAAACTTCGTACCTCGTTTTGCCTCGGTTGGGCTTTTGAAAAAACAGCAACTCTTGGCGCTTGACCACGAGGTATACTGTATGGGGTTGTAATTATATGAGTGCATTTTGGCTGACCCAGCACATTTTAATTTCATTTCACAGTAGCACATCGTACAGCTTTTTGTATTTATCCTCCGAAAGTTTTTTTTTCTGTACTGCTTAAGGTTTCTTTCTAATCTACTTCGAACTACTTCTTTTCTATTGGGGTATACATCGTGCCTGAGCCGTGCAAATTAATCCATTCTTTTGAGTTCCAAAGCTAATCATGCTCAATTTACGCTTCCACAGAGTCAAGCACTGAAATCAGTTGGTCTTGAAGCTGCCGAACTCCGCCGATTCTTCAATTTAGTCGTTGCCTCTCGGATCAAAGAAAATCGACGACTGGCGGATTCTGATGCCCTCAGCGCACTTGGATTTACGCTCATGTCTCCACCTAAACAGCATTCGAAAGGGAGCATCAGTCGCGGCAATGAACCTTTGATGAAGAAGGACAATAAGTCTCTTGGAGCACTTTCACCTTCGTCGATGATATACCCATTAGGGACGGCACTTCCACCCATGGATGTGCCAACTTCAGTAGGAAAGGAAATGGAACCAAAAAGCTCAGATGAAAGTAGTGCGAACAATGTGGCGGCATTAGTTGGGGAATCTCACGCAAAACTTGGAAGGCTACAAGGTAGAGTGAAAGAGCAGCAAAAACAGCAGCAACAGTCCAATAGTCGTAGTCGTAGCAGCGGATCAGCGGTAATGAACGACGAAATTCCAGGAACACCTCCACCTTCGTCGATGAAATACCCGTTAGGGACGGCACTTCCACCCATGGATGTGCCAACTTCAGTAGGAAAGGAAATGGAACCAAAAAGCTCAGATGAAAGTAGTGCGAACATTGTGGTGTCGTTAGTTGGGGAATCTCACGCAAAACTTGGAAGGCTACAAGGTAGAGTGAAGGAGCAGCAAAAACAGCAGCAACAGTCCAATAGTCGTAGTCGTAGCAACGTTCCTTCGCTTAAGAGCGATGTGTCTCTTGATTCGAGCGAAGAAATGTCAAAGCAGCAAAAAACCAACAAAGATCGTGCAGACAGAGGCAGGTTGCACGATCGCAGCGACAACCCGCTGCCCAGCCATGGAGCAGGAGAAGAAGGAGGTGCAAGAGAGCGCAACGAAAGTGCCGTCTTGCAGGCTCAGAAACTTCAAGATGTTGGAACATCTGGGGGCACGACAAGTAGTAGTACTGCTGATAGCAGCGTCAGAAGTACGGTCGGCACTATTGCAGTTGGAAAAAACGAGGGTGCAGGAACTGCAACGAGAAACGGAAGTCAAGCCCCGGCCGCAGCAGGTGCTGATCAGAGTAAATTCAATCAAGCGAATACCACAGATTCCTGGAATGCAATCTTTGGCATCTCCAGTGACATATTTGAAATGCAACCGTCGCCACTCAGTAATGGCAGTAGCAGTACTAGTAGTAGCAATACTACAGGTATCAGCAGTAGTAGAATCAGCACCGCTACTGACAGTGTATCTGTAGCAACAATCATCACTAGCAAAGACAGCAGTGGCAGCAGCAGCACTTGGAGTAGTGACACTACCGTTGTGGAAAGTAAACTTAAAGATGTTGGAACATCTGGGGGCACGACAAGTAGTAGTACTGCTGAAAGCAGCGTCAGAAGTACGGTCGGCACTATTGCAGTTGGAAAAAACGAGGGTGCAGGAACTGCAACGAGAAACGGAAGTCAAGCCCCGGCCGCAGCAGGTGCTGATCAGAGTAAATTCAATCAAGCGAATACCACAGATTCCTGGAATGCAATCTTTGGCATCTCCAGTGACATATTTGAAATGCAACCGTCGCCACTCAGTAACGGCAGTAGCAGTACTAGTAGTAGCAATACTACAGATATCAGCAGTAGTAGAATCAGCACCGCTACTGACAGTGTATCTGTAGCAACAATCATCACTAGCAAAGACAGCAGTGGCAGCAGCAGCACTTGGAGTAGTGACACTACCGTTGTGGAAAGTAAACCAACAACCGTCAGTAGCAGCAGCAACAGCAGCAGGAGCGATAGAAGGAGTGCCACTACCGCTACTGACAGTAAAGCAAGAACTATTAGTAACAACGGCGGCATTAGCAGCAGCAGCAGCAGCATCAGAAGTATGAGTAATGACATTACCGCTACGAAGAGTAAAGCAACAAACATCAGCAATGGTAGCAGTAACAGCAACGACAACAACAGCGGCGAGGTGTCAGAAGGAGTAGTAAAAGCAGTTGAAAGCGTGTCCGATTGGTGGCAAACGAATGTAGCGTTCACTGCAGATAGTAGTGCCACCAAGGAAACAATCTCTGATACTGCCGATAGTGCGAGTGCTTCGACAACTAGTCACAGTGAAGGTCCCAAGAGCAAAAAAGTAGATGGCAATGGGAGCAGTAGAAAGAATGCGAGTACTGATGATGGTTTTGACGAGGGAAGTAGCCGCAAGAATAGAGAGAGTAAAACGCATTTAGGTTACTGTAAAGCTGAGATATCTTTTTGGCATCTTTGATCATTCCGTTTGTTTCAAGAAAGAGTAAATACACGGCGCCTGCTTGAGTACCACCATCGTTGTCTTCACGTACGCCCACGGCCAAGTCTATCACACCGTCACTGTCGATGTCATTAAGCATCGCTATCGAGGCACCGAAACAATTTGACGCATTCAGGGTATAAAAAGTATTCAAGTTACCGTATAGAGAAGATAACTTTTGAGCATCTTTGACACTCCCATCTGTAAAGCATGGCGTGACAGTGGGACTAGGCGTTTCACAATACGACTGCTCGAGATTCATGACATATACTGCGCCTGCATTAGTACCCCCATCGTCATCTCCGACTGCGCCCACGGCAAAATCTGCTACTCCGTCCCCATCATTGTCGCCAAGTGATACTACAGCGAAACCATACCTGTCAGTTGAGTCTAGTGTGTAAAATGCGTTGACATTACCATATAACATCGACTGCTTTTGAACACCAGTCACTGCCCCATCAGTTTCTAGAAAGAGCACATATAGAGCGCCTGTATTGAAAGCCCCGTCATCGTCTACCCGGGCACCTACGGCCAAGTCGACAACACCATCGCCGTTGATGTCACCAAGAGCTGCCACCGCAGAGCCGAATTGATCATTCGAGCCTAAGGTGTGGAATGAGTTGAAGTTTCCATACAACATAGACAGCTTCTGAGCCCCTTTAATGCTTCCGTTCGTTTCAAGGAATAGTACGTAGACTGCGCCTATGATAAGGCCATCAGTGCCTCCTTCATTATCAAGTGCACCTGCAGCGAGGTCCATCACATTGTCACCATTAACATCTCCTATTCCTGCTACCGAAAAACCAAGGCGGTCGTCTGCGACTAGTGTGTAGTAGGAGTTGAAGTTCCCGTAAAGCATAGATATCTTCTGAGCAGCTTCGACGTGACCGTTGGTCCCAAGGAATAGTACGTATAGAGCGCCTGCACTAGTAACACCATCATCGTTCAGAAACGAACCGACGGCCAAGTCCATGACGCTGTCGCCATCAATGTCACCAAGTGCCGCTGCTGAGTATCCAAATATGTCGCCTCCAGTTAAAGTATAAAATGTATTAAAATTACCGGCAAGCGTGGACACTTTTTGAGCACCTTTGACGATCCCATTGGTCTTCAGGAAAAGGACATACACTGCACCAGTATTGGTACCACCATCATCGTCAAAGGCTGCACCTGCAGCAAGATCTGCTATGCCATCATCGTCGATGTCACCAAGAGCAGCTAATGAACTACCGAAACGATCACTCGCTTTGAGGGCGTAGAAAGCGTTGAAGTTGCCGTATAGCATGGACAGCTTTTGAACTGCTTTGACATTTCCGCTTGTTTCGAGGAAGACCACGTACACGGCGCCTGCATCAGTACTTCCGTCATCATCAAAGTGGGCACCCACTGCTAAATCTGTCACGCCATCACTATCGAGATCTCCCACTGCCGCTAAAGATGAAGCGAACTCATCACCCGCGTCAAGGTTGTAAGTAGTATTGAGGTTCCCGTATAGAACAGATATTTTTTGTGCATTTTTGACAGTCCCATCTGTGAAGCATGGCGTTGATGTCATGCGACGGTCGCCAAGGAGACCGACTCCCACCTCATCGTACAACATGATAGCAGAAGCAAAGGGCGGAGGTCCCGCGAGCCACAGAAAGAAGCCGAGGGCAAGCACTTTAAGGCAGGAAGAACGGCGTTGAGCACTTTCGCCGGCAGGCATGACATGAGCGGCCACCTGGCGAATCATCGATTGAAGCAAGGAACAAGCAGTCGAATGAGGACAAAAAGAGTTCAACTATTCATAGAGTGGGAAGAATGATATTTTTGACACCTCGAGGCGCCTGCGAATGCCCGAGAGCATCCCAACTGAGAGAACCAGGATTGCGACCACCACGACCTAAATCAAAGCAAACAGTTTGATATTGATATTATCTATGAAGTGAGACATTTTTTCGTGTGAAAATTCTAGTGACGGGCGCGCGTATAAAAATGAGAAACCGCAGACAACCAAAAAGCAGAGCGTACAGAACTATGCTGAGGAGCTTCAGGCGATTTTCTGCTAGTGCCACGATAAAGACATTATTCTTGCCAGTCAGCCACTCTTACCTTACAGTTGAGCATAATCCGGCTAATCTTTACGAATGAGCACATTCCGCCTGGAACCTTGGTGAGTTGAAAAGGCATCACGCTAGCAAGTCGGCCATCTGCAGATGAGCTCAATTCAAAGCGCGTCAGTATGATTCCAACCCACGGAGTCGAGGTAAAACTGCGAAAATGCTGCTTAATTGGAAACGTTACATGGACATCACTGCTATTGCTCAAATTGGCAATCACACAAGATCTTCGGAACGAAGCTGCTCGTACATGATTCATCTCTTGACCGAAGCCAAGTGCGCGTTCGCTGATGCAGGCCACGAAACACACGACCACAGCCGAGGTGGCAGAGGTGACTAATCTACGAATGGAGTCGATTAAAGCTGCCCTGGCTATCGACGTGTAAGCTTCTGCGTTCACTGTGGTCATCATAAGACCGCAAGAAGCGACGTCGGCGACGTAAATAGTAATGCCGTCTTTGACGCCGGCAATATTGTCGATCTGTGCGCGAATCGGCTTGCAGTATCACCGTGCCAAATTTCTATCGTAATCTGTTTTTCACAAAGTATCGGTAGCTGCAATTTTCATTACGATGCTCTGAAAGGGACCGGAAGATGGTGCCTCGGCACTTGCGTCGGTTGATGTAAAACACGGCTCCCCCAAGCAAAGGTAAGGCATAAACTCCGAAGAACGGGAAGATGATGGTTCGTGTTTCCGCCGGGGTATAATCGCCCTAATAAATATACGTGAATACCAATCGGGACGTGATTTCCTGGAGAAAGATGTTCTGATGCATGAAAAAGAATGAAAGATGTTCTGACGTTCTACTTCTGCTTGTCATCAACTCTTTCATCCATCACATCGACTCGTTGTGAGTTGTGAGCAGAAAAGATGGCAGCATAGCAGGAAGAAACAACTTCTTACTTTGAACTCTACAGGGGGATGGGGATGTGGTGTGAAATGATGAAATGATAGGAACATGCATGAAACATCGAGGCTAGCTAGCTAGCTAGCTAGGCATGAATGAACAGTCGTTAATCGTCGTCTGCCTGATTCACAATGCCTTTGTCGCCGACCGGCACTCCTCGAAGTTGTTGCTTCAGTAGTGGCATTATTTCATCATCGAATAACACAGGAAGGTTCAAAGTTTTAAGCCACTTCTACTAGAGTGCACGAGCTCTCCAAAAGCTTTAATGTCAGGGACACAGAAAAAGGAGGTTGAAGGGGCATCTAGCGCCAATGATTCACAAAGCTCCAATGCTAATCAATGGAGGCCGCCGAAGAAGCCCGCCAATCCCGCGCAGAAGGCTATGATTGAAGCAAAACGCAGGGAAGCCCACGCCCGCCGTCGCCTCTTTTTGGCCCGCAAGAAAGAAGCTTACGCTACCGCCTCGATTGTGGACAACTTGTTGTCCAGCGTGGTAAGTGCACTTTCTAACCTTGCGATTTATTCACGCTAGTTGTATCGTAGGTAGCACTATCACTGCTGCCATGAGCAATGTTGCTGTTGGTCGACTGTTGTGATGTTTCTTGGCCTGCCGTAAACTTGCGCGCGTGTTGTTCTGGGTGCTCGTTGTTCGCGTGCACAGTGCAAGGCGTGGGGCGCTGACTCCATCGCTGAGCTTCCTTCGTCGCTCGCTGAAGACGTCCACAACCTCCTGTCGCGGAATGGTTCCTTTGGTGCTACTAGTCCTGCACCCAGCGGTAGCAGCAGCCATGATGTTGGCAATTGTAAATCAACAACGGCTGCTGGTAGTGGCATTGCAACTGCCAAAACGCCTCCAGGCACACGGGCAGCGACGCACTTTGAACTCGATTTGTTTCAAACCTTGGTGATCCACGGCGTCACCGATTTCAGTGCTTTTAGTATCGTGCGCGACACCGCTGCTGCCCTAGTGTTTGCCGCTGGAGCGGACTCTTTCCAGCACTCCGACTCGTTTTCACCAATCCACGGTTTAGCCCCAACGCCCAACCATAATGCGGCAGCGACAGCGCTGGCCAGCGGCTTAACGCTTGAAGCCCTGAGCGGCCACCCTGATGACCCACAGGCCTCTCGCAATGAAGGTGGCGACGATGACGAGGAAGAAGGGAGCCTAGAAGGATCGAGTTCCGGTTACACGTCGTCGTACGTCAGTCCGGCCATCGGGCGCCGGCCGGCACCGCCGCCTGCGTCGGGAAACTTCACCGACCCGTTTGCCCAGAAAGAAGTCGCCAATTCCGCACTGTTGTTGGGTGCTAGAGACGAGCAGGCAGCAGCCGAAGCAGCGCGCATGCGTGCACTCGCTGCGAGCATTCCGGGTGCCAACGGCGACTACCGGCCAGGCTGGCGCTCGAGCGTGCAGCCGGGTTTAACCGCTCCGGTCGACCACCCACCCGCACCGAGGCACGCGTGCGTGCTGTACAGCTTGTTCGAAAACCAACCGGCTGGAGTGCCGGAGTCCACGCAGCACTACAACCTCGGCCTGCTCCTGCACACGCCCCCGGAAGAGGGAGAAGTCGACGATGCAGCTCACGGCGGTGGCGGCGGCGGTGGTGATCGGGACAAAAGCGTCGCCGCAGCAGCGACCAGCCACAGCGGTGGAAGCGAGGATGAAGACTCCGATGACCCCCCTGTAAAACCCGTCAGAAATAGTGGCGAGTATGAGCCAACCATGGAAGAACTGAAGCGCGCTTGTTGGCACTACGAGCAAAGCGTCAAGCACGAGCCGAACAACGCGCCTGCGCTCTACAATTGGGCTCTGGTGCGCGGGATCATAAACAAACGGGAGGCGATTGAAAAGGGACAAGACGCGCCCGATTTAGACCGCAATGCTGAGCACTACTATGCCAAGGTAATTTGTTGGCTTCCTTTTGCGCATTCGTGCCTCCAGAAGTCAATTCAAGCCGTCTTGGCCTTACTTCGTTGTCATGTTCTTTCGATTTGCGTTATCCCTTTCTTCTTTTTTTTTTCAAGCTGTCCTATTGTCTGAACCTTTTATTGCTCCCTCATGTGACAGGCTGCGAAGCTCTCTCGCGCTTGTTTGAAGTCGGACGCCGACCACCGCGCCGCCAAGCGCAACGCGTCGGTGCAGAGGCGGCTAACCCTGCAGAGAGTGCGGCGCCAGAGTACGGCGTCTTCGCGGGCGGCGAAAGCGTTTGCGGGCGACAAATGGTCCCAAGCGGCGTTTGCCCTGGGCGGGAGTGCTGTGATAGGGAGTGAACCATCTACGCCGATCGAAGAAGCTGGTTTTGAGCGGTTGCACGTGTCGAGCACCGCAGCAGGCGGAAGTGCAGGTGCAAATTCAAGCTGGGCACCTCGCGAGCCGGTCACGCCGCCGTCGCCAGCAGCACCAGCAGCAAGTGTATCGGCGACGCCTCCTCGACGCCGACCGTCAATGGCAGCCTTTGGTGGTGAACCTCTGACTCCAACTTCACTGCCGGGCACTCCTGGAGGGGCTCCATTGATATCCCCAGGTCTTGCTGGCAGTCAAGTTGGCAGCCGGTTATCCACCTCGTCATCGTCATCCTCATCTTCTTCTTCGACCAATGGTGGTGGTGGTGGTGGTAGTGCATCCTTGTTGGCAGGACCCAACCCCCCAAGCTTAACGGCCGTCAACATGGCGCGCGCTTTGGCTACTGCCTCCCTTACGAACCTCGGCAATTTGGTTCTTGCCACGCACGCAGAAGCGGGCGCAGCGGAGAAGGCGATGGCACTGCACAAAGAAGCATTGCAGGTGTATGTCTGGACGTTCCTGTGTTATTCTTAGTGGCTTGTTTTCGGTTAATACAGATGACTTATGCGAGTGATTTTGAATTGTAAGGTACACCTCTTTCATACGCGCAAGCTCTCTCTAGGTTTTACTCATCCTTTTTCCTCCTTACGCATACACAACTTGAAAAGGTGGACCCCAAGGACGCTCGTGCGGCCTTCAATTTGGCGTGCCTGAATCACCGCAACTTTATGACATCAAAATTAGCAACATCATCTGCCTCATGCAACAAGAAGAAAGACTCGGAGCTTTTAGCTCAAGAACAAACTGCCTCTGCTTCTGCTGCTTCTGGTGCTGTAAATGATGATGGCCCCATGAAGGCGGTGGCGGCGCAATACAATCGAGTGCTTGAATTGTGGCCGCAGTGCCGCCCTGCCCACCTCCATTTAGGCCTCCTCTACCAAGAAGGATCACCATCATCTACACCCTCGTCTGCAAAAGGGAGCAGCAGCAGCAGCAGCAGCAGCAGTGGTGGTGGTGGTGGTGGTGGGCGCTCGTTCTTCAATGACGTGGCACGCGTGCACTACAGGGAAGTTCTGCGCTTTTGCGGCAACGGCCGGGGCATGCACCGCCATCCCGATTGGCCGCCGCCGCGGTACATTACAGAGGAGAACCAGGGTGTGCAGGCGGTGGCAAATGCAGAACTGCGAGCCCCGCACTGGCGCGCGAACCTTCAGAAAGCGCAACAACAACAAGAAGAAGCAACGAGAATGACTGCGAGCATGCAATTCAATGGTAGTCGAGGAGATGCACAGGGAGGCGGCACGATGATGACGGCCACTTTCGATGGTCAAAGCATATGGCAATGGGGTGCCACGCTCGGGAATGAGTTGCGCGGGAGTGTTACTACTCCCGAGAAACCTAGAGCTTCGACTATTGGAGGGACTTTACCTGCTATGATGCCATTGCGGGAAGAGGCCACTGCTGACAGCTCTTCTGAGACTGCATCAGCAGCGCTTAAGAGTGCTTCGCAGGCATTATATTCGGGCGAAGTGTCACCTGCTATGCCTCCGCAACCTTCCTCTTCGTGGCATCCTCAATCTACACTCTTGCCTACGAATGGAAGCAGTCACAATAACAGCAACAGCAACAGCAGTAGCCGTCGAGGATCTTATTTACAAGAGGAACCTCTGTCGCCTCTGTCTCCCTTGTCGCCTCAGTCACCTTTTTCGCCCTCCTCGAGGACCTCGTTCAGCGCGGGGTTTCAGGTCGCGAGTATGGTTGGAAAGGCGAAGCGCCGGTCTTCCATCTCGAAGAAAGCCCTCAAGGCGGCAGCGGCCTCCGCATCAACTACGGCTTTTGCCGAGGCCCCGTATGCCGATTACCGGTCCCAGGTGCAGGCTACACGGAGCGACGGCGCTTATGCGCTGAGGCTAGCATTGGACGCCCACACCAAAGTGAGTGCAGACATACGCACGCAAACAAAACAACTGCGCTTAATAATTTCTACCTTCAACTCTTCAATTGCTTTGCCTTTTCTATTGTAAAAACATTCCTCTAAGATCTTCTGTACTTTACGTGCATTTGCCCACATCTTCATCAATATCAACTGCAGGTGGCCATCCTGGACTTCGAGCGAGCTCTCCAGGAAGCACGAGACATCGCCAACAACACAGCTCCCAATGGCAGGCGATACGGGTTCATCGTGCGAAGCGGAGCGAAGTCCGCAAAGGCATTGGCCCTCGGGCATCTTCGCGCCTGCCTTGCTCTGGTAAGCATTTCCCTACTACCTTATTTTCCAGTGTATTACGTTCCGGTTCACCTCCCTGAATCTTTAAGTCGTTACCGACTTTGAGTGATTTTCCCCCTTTTTCTGTTTTGCTTTGAAGTATAAAAACATTCCACGTCAATCACATTTGTATGTGGACTTAGGTCCGGCGAGAAGGCGCCTGTCTTCACGAGAACGTTCGTTTGCCGCTGGAAGCCGACGCGATCTATAACCTTGCCGTGCTCAGGTGAATAATGACGCTGATCAATTTTAGAGTGTAATTCTTTCATTTGATACTGGTACCCTCATCAAATCTCATGACGGTTACTACCAACCTTCTCGACTATTCACTTGCACGTACCGTGATCGTCATCCCTAGGCACGCGTCGGGTGACGTGCCGAGAGCTGCCGAGCTTTACCGCGCTTCAATCTCAGTGCTCCCACTTGCCGACTCCCTAGCCGATGCTCACACTGGCCTCGCCCTTGCCCTGAGAAGCCAATGTATGTAGCTCTTGAAGCACGATTTGAAGCGAACTTTGTTTTGCGCTTATCCATCATTCGCGCACTTTTCTATTATTATTTTTTCTTGTTCTCAGTCTAAGTAGATTACTTGCCAACGTCACTAACCTCAGTTTCTTTTTTTTGTACTCTCCTGTCCTTGCCCCCCCCCCGTCTCCTTTCCCAGCCCTTGAAGTTGCTGCCAAGTTGAAGTTGCGAGGCGCCAATGCCGAAGATTTGTGGCCTCGCATTCTCACTTTCGATGCATTGGCAGAAGAGCATTTAACGCTCGCGTTGAAGTACAAATCCGCCAGCGGTGGTGGCAAGGACAACGACGACAATGACGACGACGACGAAGAGGGATTGAGCGTGGGTTTAGGCGTGGTAAAGGCGGAACGACCCCCACCAGAACGACTGCGAGGCAAACCAGTGCCCTCGGAGACTCGTTTGGCGCGACTTGCAGCTCAGCGTGTTGCATTAGAGCGCCAACGCACTGCCGCTGGGCCTACCCCTTCTCATGATGCTACGGATTTCGGAAGCAGTAATCAACAAATGGCTTCCACGAATCGCCGCCGCCGCACCAGCAGCCGCATGAATACCAGCAGTGCAAGTACGAGCGCTCCTGGCCAAAAAGCATCGTCTCAAGCGTACATGGAGACGAAGGTTACACCTGGAGCAGAGACAGGGGCAACCATAGGTGATACTTCAATAGAAGACGACGATCAAGGATTCGATTGGAAAGTTGTGGCAAAAGGAGAATTGTCAGTGTTGCAGTTGACCAAGGTCGCCATTCCAGCGGTGCTCCTTGAGATTCGAGACAACGGCCCGCGATTGAAGACCTGGCAGAAAAAGAAACCGAAGTAATGATGGAAAAACGGGATTGTGGAACTCTTTGAGTGAACTCCTCAATAATCATTGATTTCCACTTCCAGCCGCCCGGCCTCTGCCGCTCCGCCTTGAATCTGCTTTTGTCTAAATTATTTCTAGGGCCGTCATTAAGGCTGGCTTAATTCCGAGCACTGGTTTCCTGATGATAGGCGGTGGTCTTCTATCTTCTATGTTCTCATCCTAGTGGGCCTGGGCTCGCAGCTTCTCGATGGGTGAAAGAATCCTATCGGTGGAGTGGGTTTGACCTCGGACTTGGAGGAGAGGAATGCGGTTCAGGTTGGGCGGTGAGAACCCCCCACCAAACTCAGATAGCAAGTGAGTCTAAGTCTGAACACAATCGAATCTTTGTTCGATCTCGCTAAGTACTGCTCCTGGAGCGGAGAAGCTACTCCTGGTGTTCGTAGGCCAATCGTGTTCGCACAGCCTACAGCATTACAGCCACGTGATCCATACTTCGTTAGCAAGAAAGAGGACAGGCGATGCTGAGATCGGCTGGCGCCCGACGCCTGAGAAAAACATTGAGACGATGCCCTGCTGGGGCAAAAAATAGCCCAGAGAATTGCCTCGTGGACTCATGGGACGTGACACACGAACGAGCACTCAGTCCCGCCGACTTGTTCGGAGGAAAGGCGCCAGTTGGAGCCTTAATTGGCCCTGGAGCGAATTTGCTAGCGCATATGCAGCCCAAGTGCATTCTTTATGTGCCTTTGTGACTGCTGTGTACTTGCCTTTCCTTGTTTTTGGGAGAGTATTAACGACTATGTTCCATCTAATTGCTAATTGCCTTCACGAAACTTCTCAATCCATAGCCCAGCCAGACATAGGTTATATTTCCATATGTAGTATGTAGCTACATGCAGCTTGTTCATGCGAATTTACGATTGGCTAATGAGGTATATCCGCCCTTAATGAGTTAATGAAACCATAATTTTGGGGGGTTTTGCCATTTCTAGTTTCTAGTTGCTATGTGGAACATGCGAGCTACCTATGACCTTAGAAGTAAGCATGTAAGAAACTTATTAGAAACAAAAACCAACGATTCCCAATTTTCACACCCACCTGATTTCTCCTTACTTTTGAAAAGTACATGCGCAGGAAATTTATGGAAATTAGCGACAGAAGCAAGCTGCGTTGGCTGTCGCTATAGTGGCTGACGTCCTAGTTCTCTCCTCTATCGTTTCGCTCAACCATAGCAGCATCAGAAGGCCCCGCAGTCTCACTATAATTGGAACCCCAGGATATCCGAAACGTCATCAAGCATACTCCGAGGTGTCTCCGCAACCTTTTCAACCTTGCGTGTATGCCGCACCTCAGAACTGCTCTGCTTTTCAAGAGTTGCCGTCGATGTCGGCACGGAGCTTAGCTTGACCTTAGCACTTGCCTTTGAATTGAAATCACTGGCACGCCGAGAAAATGACGAGGATTCATTTCTAGGAGTACCAATTGTGGCAACACGAAACGCAGGATCGACTTTCGATTGATCCATGGAATGGCGCGGTTTTTCTAATTTTCTAGAAACTTGCTTTTCCGTTCGTCTTCTCCCTTCTTGCTCTTTTACGCGATCGCCCAAACGGCTTGGTATTGGCGAGGGTAAAGGAAGTGCTGCTTCTCGCATGGTTGCGGCGCCAGAATCTTTGATGTGTTGGGTGCCAGGCCTACTACAATCACCCAAAGATGACTTACGGCGGTGGGAAGCGCCTTCAGATGTCCGGGACTTATTTCTTTGCGTTGACTTTTGCCTCTCGTCACGACGCGCTTCTTTCCGAGCAGTAGATCGTACAGGCTCTTGCACCTCAGAACCATTCTTTGGTATGGCGCTATCTTTCTTTTCAGATAAAAAGGGCGCTTTCGAATGCCTATTCGAAGGCAAGAGAGACACAGGCGTTTGAGATCCTTCCTGCTGGCGGAACACATTGCCAGAGCCAAGAGAGGCATCGTTTTTGATCAAATGTGACCCACTATTCTTAGACATAGATCTGTTGCCGCGACGGCTGTCAGCATAGTTGCTTTCATGTTGCTGCTGCTGCTGCTGCTCCTGATTCCTGACCAACGAATTAATCCCGCGGCTAACGTCGCCATAAACTGTTTGTTTTGGCTCTTGCCGATGCTGCTTCCCATACTTGGTCAAATCTCTGATGCCACGGCTGTCGTCACCAAAATTACTTTGCTGTTGCTGCTGATAGATTTGTCTCCCACCGAAACCAAGAAAGTTATCACCTTTAGTCAAGGATCTATTACCACGGCTGGTATCAGCATGGGTTGTTTGCAATTTAGGCGGGTCAGCAGATATAAATCCAAGGGCGCCGAGCGCTCCAAAAGGATCCCCCTGTCGACGACTCGCTATTCTGGAAGTAAGGACTAAGTTCAAAATTTTCCGCCGATCGGTGTCGTTTAGGTGAAGAGCGTTCAAGGCTAGACTCTGCGGAGATGGAACATACAAGTTACGCTTAACATTTCAAGACACACATAGTCATCTAAAACGTTAAAGTATTCAGACGCGAATTGAATCAGAATAAGCAAGAAAAATCTTATTAAAACTCAAGCGTTCTAGATTTTAATATTGTTACATACCTCATTGTTGAGTTCCAAAAGGTGTATCTTTTTCAAGAGCCCAGCCGAGGCAAAACGAGGAGCTAAATCCTCCAGCCCAATAGGGGCCAAGAAAGCAATTAATTCTTCTAGGTCGCTCCTCTTGCGAAGCGGTTTTCGATGCAAGTGCTCCGCTAATGACCTGCTCTTGCTTTGGCGTTTGGATTTGTTTTTTGTAGAGCGGCGCATGCTTTTCGCTGGATCAATGCTGTCGTTGATACCAAGCCGATCGCTTGAAGATAAGCGCCCAAAACTAAAGCTGCGATCTCGAATAGATTTTGCAGTTTTGCCAACATCGATGAATCCTTTGCTAATCCTTCTGCTAAATCGTTCAACCGCTTCACTTCCGTTGGACAGAATGCGACCGCGGTCTTCGCTGAGACGCTGAAGCCGGCCAGCGAGACTTTGACCTGGATTTCTGAGGTTGTTCGATTGCGGGTTTGCAGCTTTCCGTGCAGCTTTGCGTTCCGCGTGTTTCTGGCGACGTGCCTCGAGGGCCTGGACCAAAAGGACAAAAATAAATAGTGCAAATATTGACTTACGATATGATACAAAAGAGCACAGTCCGTATTAGTTACATCTCCCTGGCATTTATTTTGGTTTGAGGTGTTCTAGTACAACGCTTCCTTTATCTATATTTTCTCCTACATGTCCAATCATGATGTACCTGCGCTCTGTAGAAAACCGAGTCTGCAACTTGTTCTTCCATTTCTTTGGCCCTTTGTTTGTCCACTACTTCATTTACTTTCTTTTTTTGTAACCTGATAGAGAGGACGCATAATCACTTTGTTATGAACAACTCAAACACCTCTTTTTTCATGTGAGTAGTTACGTGAAGAAAAAGATGAATGCGCGAAACTACGATAATTAACTTACGCGCGCTCCTCATCAAGGCGCGTTTTTTCGGCCTCAATGTCATCTAAGTCGCGTTTGCTTGCACATGCACCTCGACGCACAGCTGCCAGGGCCAACGCAAACTGTACAGGTTGCATAGAAATGTTATTCACGAACCTTTTACAAGAAGCCTTATATTACACACCATGGTATCCCAAAAGCTATATTCAAGTACGAAATATTTGGAAATTCTTAAGTGAAGCTTGAGAAATGGAGGGGTGAAATAAATGGGAAATATATTCTGACCACTACGACGGTGACGAAGATGGCAGCTCCGATGACAGCATTACGAGTGGTCAATATCGTAAAAAACGAGGCAAAAGTGGTTGGTGACGGCGTAGGAACATAGGTTGGCACCGGACTAGGAGCGGGAGTTGGAATCAGGGTGAGTGTGGGGGCCGGCGTCGGCATATAAGTTGGTTGCTCAGTAGGCGCAGGGAAAGGAACAAGTGTCGGCCTCGAGGGCGCTGGAGTCGGAGCAGGCGTTGGCAAATCAATGATGGCAAAGTCATCGATGGCGACATCGCCTGGCATAATCACAGGTACGTATGCGAAAATAAATGAACATATATATTCAAAATCGATCGTCAGGCCAGAGCTGAGAGTTTTAAGACGAAAGGGAGATTGAAGAAGGAGGGGGAGAGAAAAGTGGAGGGAGTACGCTTGAGGGCAAGTACTACGGTAGACCTGTGTCGGAGTCTGGTGTGTGGGTGAACTTGAAGAAGAAGACAGGTGGTAAGGTCATGCTCCTGGTTTGAACAGTTGCAAACTGCCACGGTGCATCTGATCCAAGGTTCTGAAGGCCCGTCTGATAAACATAAGTCAGAAAAGAAAGAAGGTAATTATACTTGCATAAGAAAAGCAAGACACTGATTTGGAATAGGAACAGAGGCCTACGATCAGCTCTACCTTTGACCAAACAGTTGTGTAATCAGTGCCAAGGCGCGAGACGGAAAGAGCCAACGTGCCGATCCCAGACCCGTACATGTGGTACCTATCCAGAGTCCACGATGGTGAAAATGGTGTCGAAAAGTAGTTGGCAGGGCAAGGATACCATACAACCCTAACGCTGGCTGGCTAAAACTCTGACATAAGACCGACACCGACGAAAGCGCCAAGACAAACGCAAAGAGGCGTACGTTAATTCAAAAATGGTAGGCTATGGGACTGGTGCAAGTAGCGATTGAGTGGTTCTAAGTTGCACCAGAAGGAGACGCCCTGACTGCAAAAGGTGTGGTTTACTCGCAACTCCAGCTGCACTTCTGTCGCTGTCATCCCGGATGCTTCCGAGTACATGTAGTAACCATCCCCTGACGCACTTGAGTCGCCACTTGGGCCAGTCAGTGACGTTGGAGTACCACCACTTCGCCGCGTGAACGTAGTCTCGGCACCCGTTCCAGTGGGGAGAGTGAATTTGCATAGGCTGGAAAAAAAAAGAGACAGAGACATAAATTGACAGCCGAGAAGTAGTGGGCAGCAAGCAGTCTAAAGTTTTACCCATTATTGTCGCTATTGTCATCGAAAGTGCAGCTGAGATCTGCGTCCTTGTCCTCGTCGCCTATCTGACAAACAACTGCCGCTGTTGGAAACACCGTCGGCGCACTGAAGAGCTCACGATTTGCGTCCTGCGGTTCCTCAAACTCAGCATCGTTTTCATTGAAAAGAGCATCTAGAGCACTACCACTGTGACGAGACAAACTCGAATTCTCACTAACTAGTGATCTGTTTGGGTTGACCCTTAAGGGCCCAACTTTGCTATGCCGCAGGAACTTCGCCGATGCTGTAGGTTTAACGTAAGTCGAGGTTTGGGGCACGATGGCATCGACAACAAACCTAGAGGCAGAGGTTGAGAAGAGGTGCAGGACTACGATGTTGTTGAGAATAAATCCCGAGCACAACAAGCCTTGTCGGCGGAACTCTTTCTCGCTATCGGCTCTCGGAGGCATTCTGTCGTATGCTCATGTCATGTATGATTCATTCATTGATTCACGGTGATCCAGTAGCCTCCAGTAGTATTCATGAGTTCTCATTGGTGCGGGTATCCCGATGGTACCGGAAAGAACCGAGAACCCGAGA